>Ga0310695_10002046_pt1 | contig 44104 bp, 45 predicted proteins | sample RumenRJG_04DNA_FD_203882 | JGI IMG/M metagenome (GOLD analysis project Ga0310695, IMG submission 203882) | Bovine rumen microbial communities from Lethbridge, Alberta, Canada - RJG_04 (v2) (version 2) | ecosystem: Host-associated > Mammals > Digestive system > Stomach > Rumen | place: Canada... | reverse complement strand
ATGGAGTCGATCCCCCTTTCCGGCAGCTTCAGAATGAATGAAGAGATCGTCGAAAGACGCGCGGAGACGGAAACACAGTAATTTGATCAGCGGCTTTCGCTCAGGAACTTAACCTGACGAAAGCCGCTTTTTTATATCAGAGAGTATCTTGCTTTTTGGGTATATCCGGATTAGGATAATTATGTCAGGACCGTTCGGTCCGTCCCCTGCGCCGGGTCCGGCAGGGAAGAATCCATTATTATCAATATGAATACGGACGGAGGAGAAACTTGCGAAGACCGGTTTGTCTTTTTGTAATGCTCTTTACGGCGGCAGTATGGGCCGCTGTTCTTTTCTCACCCCCGAAGCCTCTCATAGCCGAAAAGGCGGAGGGAAGGTATGTAACTCTCGTTGGGACAGTGGAGGAAAAACAATATGCGATCCGGGATCCCGGAGGAGAAGAGTACATACAAATGACTTTGGGTAATGTCAGCCTTGAGTCTGAGATCCCTAAGGAGGGAGCCTTTAAGATAAGAAGAGGGGATAAAATACTATGTACGATCGATGAGGATCCACAAACGCAGAAGATCTGGGCCGTTGAAGGCGCCACAGTGCGGGTAAGGGGAAAGATCCGGCTGTTCAGGCAGCCTTCCAATGACGGTGAGTTTGACGCTTTTTTGTACTATAGTGTGATCGGAGGCTATCTGTTTAAGCTGAGCAATACACACATTCTCGCTTATAACAGCGGGAAGGATCCTGTAAGATCGACACTTTTCCTCGCGAGAGAGCATTTGTCTGCTGAGATGGATGAGATCTACGGCAGCAGGCATGGGACATATGGCAGAGAGTGCGCGTCTGTCATGAAAGCGATGCTTTTGGGAGAGAGCGGACTTGTTGACAGAAAGATCAAAGAGAAGTACCAGGCATCAGGCATTGTACATGTGATATGCGTGTCCGGTGTCGTTCTACCAGATGTTGGACTATGTACAAGAGTCAAAAAAGCGCGTAATTATGGGCTTTTTTGGCTCTTTTGTTATGTAGAACACATTCATATCGACCGTATTTTTCAGAGATTTTTTCAGAAATATTCTTTCGCGCATAAGTATAGTTTTGAGGGTGATGAACCTTGGGGCAAAAGCCGGATGTCGTTAAACCTGCGGGCAAAAGCTAGTTGTATAATAAATCATTATAAGAATATAATTAAATTGAGTTGTTTTGATAAGAATCAGATCTATCTTGTGGCAGGGTGAACAGCTTGTAGTTAGTAAAGGGTGGTGATTGGATGTACAATTACTCTGAGTGGAAAACTGACTATACAGGGTTTATTTGGAATAACCAGTTTGAATACCCTATTCTTAATATGCTTCTTTTTAATGATATGGAGTTTAGGTTTTACATTATGCAGAATCCGAGAGTAGCCACTGCATTTAATGAATTCTGCATAGTTGTGAATGAGAAGAATATTCTTGAAACTCAGGAGCAGTTTCCAACATTTACAAGTATGGATGGTCTTGATGTGTTTGTATCTCATCCGGAACATATTTGTGGGTATTGTGCGAGGTATGGAGAAAAAGCTTTTGGAGAATTAATATATAACAGAAAAAATGACAGTGCTAACATACTTCTAGGAGAAGTTCTTTCTGATTTTTGTGATGCGGTCGGATTTGACTCTTTTGAACAAGTGCAAACATATATGAAAAAGTGCTTGTTTAGACAAAGAAGATTTGAGAAGAAAGATCATGGATTTTTATCTCATGATTTTGATGATCTTGAAGTGGTCTTTGACGATAGAATGAAAGCATCTATTGAAAAATATGGAGACTCGGTTGACGAGGTAAAGCGTAAATTTTCATTCGTCATGTATGAGAATGCGATGATTTATCATAGCAATCGAATAATCTTTACGGATAGTCACATTAGTATGGCAGATAAAAACAGATTCCGAATGTTGTTCTTTGAACAACATATTTTAGTACCAAAGCCGATAAACACTATAATAGATGATCAATTAGTAGTAATTAATAGAAATGATGATATTTCAAATTTGCTCTTTAAACTTGCAGTAGAAATCGCTGCAAATAAGCTATATATTGCTACTGGCTATATGTACCGTAGCGGATTGGAAATGTTAAAACCTGTTTTTACTTATATTTCTGCAAAAGAGGAAGGGGAAATACGACTGACGATTGGGGCGCTCCAGAACTATAGGTCTGGTGTATCAATTAAAGGAATGAACCGGGAAACAGCAGATGAACTGAATAGGATCATGGATGATGGACGGGTATCGTGTATAAATACTTTCGAAAATAGCTTCTACCACGGGAAATACTATTATATTACAAACGGAACTATTAGTTATTTAATTGTAGGTTCATCCAATGTAACTGAGACTGCATTTTTAAAAAATTATGAATTGGATGTACTGTACAGATTTGATAGTACAGAACCAACACAAAAGCAACTTGAAGAAAAGTTTTTAGGATGGTACAGGGAATTTCAAAGCAAATGCGTGTCACTTGATAGGCTTGAACCGGCAAGATTTGAATCAAATCTATTTGTCGATGAGTCTAAACAAGGCTATTCAGGATCAAGAATCAATAATCTGGAGAAAAAATTGACCACTGTTGAGGAGCAGGAAAGATATAAATTCCTCTTAGAATTAAACCCCACCAGCATTGAGAACAGACCATTCAATAGAAAAGATGTTAGGCCATTCAGAGATTACAGTGCCTTCATATATGAAGAAAAAAACATAACGGTTTTGGAATGCTTTAGTTATGGTAATTCAAGTTATGTTTTTGATAATTGTAGCATTGATGACATTATACTACGAATTGCAAATAAATCTAAAGAAGCCGTGAAAATGGATAACCTTTACATTAGTGACGTACGACATGATGATAGTTATCAAGACACTATTAGAGAGATTTTTGAAGCGCACAGCGAAATGGGGCTAGAGATGGCAGGAACGCATAAGTAAATTGGAGGTGTTTTAAGGATGGTTTATATCTTGACTTTTGGCATTTCTCGTAAATCTACTTTAGCGGATATCAAATATTTATATGATACCTTTGGAGGTACTAATATTGATTCCATGTTAAGAGATTTTTCTAGTGGAAGCACACGTTGGTCGGTTCCAAAAGAAGCCTCGCCAGGAGACATAACTGTTTTCTATTGCTCATTATCTTCAAGAAATAATCTCGGGCTGTGTACATCCCATATACCTTCAAATTTTGATCAGGGTTTTCGCAATTTCGTTGATCAAGAAAAAGCACTATACAAGAAATATAGCGGCTATATTCTCGGCTATGGTGTTGTCATCTCATCTCCGGTTTTTGATGCTTCAGATAATTGGTGGGAAGCCGATATTAATCAGCTTCATCAATTTGTAAATCCAATTCATATTGACGATTTTAGGAGCTTTATATCTGTCACTCAGACCGGCTTCGTTACTAACTTAAACAATGATCAGTGGGAACGTCTAAGGTGGCTTGTAAATCAAACAAATCCTGGCATGTTTCAAAACGTCACAGCGCCGGATGTTGAAGTACTGAACCGAGAATTTGAGAAGGCGGTTGAAAAAGAAGAAACTAAATCGCTAGATGAGCTAAAGAAGAACGCTAAGAAGAAAGCTTCTAGACCGACTGCCGATGTCGTACAGACTAAAATATATCATCGTGATCCTACAATTGCTGCGTATGCAAAGAAAAGAGCGAATGGCTACTGTCAATTATGTGGAGAAAAGGCGCCATTCAGTGATCAAAATGGCGATCCTTATTTGGAGTGCCATCATATTGATTGGCTCTCGAAAGGAGGAATGGACGCCATCGATAATTGTGTTGCACTGTGCCCGAATTGTCACAGGAAGATGCACATACTCAATGACCAGAATGATATCAATACTCTAAAGGCAAAGATATGAGAATTAGGATATAAGGGATACACCGATAGAGCTAAGAATAGAAATAAGTGTTCAGGGAGGACTATAAGTGCAAAACAATATAGTTCTTGACGTCAATGAAGACGATATCAATAAACTGGAACCGAAAATACTTTCGACCCTTCTGCTTGATAGAACCACTAGAAAGAATATTTTGTGGGGAACAGATGATTATAAAGATCTTGGAAGTGAATATGCTGCCGGAAATCCGATTATAGGGGAGCTGATCACCGGTGTGAATGCAAAGGTAATTCAACCAAGAGTATTGAAAGCACAGGAGCAGAAAAGGGATCGTACCAAAACACGGGCAGAAGTCTTCACGCCGTCATGGGTTTGTAATAAACAGAATAATCTTATCGATGCCGAGTGGTTTGGGGGAGCGCAGCCTTTTAATGTAACAAATGGAGCAGAGTGGAGAGCAACCAGTGAGCCGGTTGTCTTTGCGGAGAAAGGCGCTAAAACATGGAAAAAATATGTCGACTGTAAACGCCTTGAAATCACGTGTGGGGAGGCTCCCTACCTTGCAAGCAGATACGATACCGTGACAGGTCGGACTATACCTATCCCTGAACGAATTGGGCTGCTGGACCGAAAACTTAGGGTGGTTTCTGAGAATACCAAATCAAAAGAAGATTGGATATTTTGGGCGAGAAGGGCAGTGGAAAGCATATATGGGTATGAATTCCAAGGTGACAATTTACTGCTTGCCAGAGAGAACATTTTATATACCTATATTGAGTATTTTCACCATCAGTTTGATGATGAGCCAGGACTAAAAGAGCTTCTTCAGATCGCCCTGGTAATCTCATGGAACCTGTGGCAAATGGATGGGTTCAACTATGCCATCCCGTATTGTGAGAAGCCGGATGAACCAAGACAGATGACAATATTTGATTTTATAACAGATTTTGACGATTTTGATTACACATCTCTATCCGATCCGAAAGGGCAGGAATTATGTAAGATTAGGGACTGGCGATCAAAAGTAACGATCCAGTTCAAAAAACTTGTGGGAGGTAGTCATAAATGAGTGAGCAAATATATGCAGGAACAGCTCAATATAATTTGATATACATCTTTTCCATTCCGGATGAAACCCACAAGGGATATTTAAAAATTGGCGAGCATAGTTTCTCAAGCCCTTCAAGTTATCGGCAGCTGCCGGATAACTGTGAAGAGTTGAATCGAAACGCTCACTATAGAATTAAGCAGTATACCAAAGAAGCTTTGATTTCATATGAGTTGCTTCATACAGAACTGGCGCGCAAGCAGATTAGGCTGCAGGATGGCACGATTGAGAGCTCTTCATTCAGCGATCATGATGTACACGAAGTTTTGGATCGCTCTGGGTACGATGTTCATAAGTTTTACGATACCGACCGGGATAGCGAATGGTACAAGGTTACGTTGAAACCTGCTATTGCAGCTATTAAAGCAGTAAAACAGAATAGAAATGTACTGACTGAGGCTGAGAAAGCTGGGGATTTATCCTCAACTGATAAGGTGGCTGAACCTGAATATATCAACGTTGCAAAGCCAAAGATCATACTTAGAGAAGAGCAGAGGGCTTGCATCGATAAAACAAAGCGTGTATTCACAAGAGGCGATCGCATGCTTTGGGATTGTAAGATGCGTTTTGGTAAAACAATCACCGCGTACTCTCTTGCAAAAAGTATGGGATACAAGAAAGTGCTGGTTGTAACACATCGCCCTGCGGTTGTTGATGGGTGGAGATCGGATTTTGGACTGATTTTCCAGGACAATCATGTGTTTTTGACAAAAGCTAACATAAAAGAGGGAGATCGCTTTACGGCAGTTGATGCTAGTATCGATGCTGAGAATGATCGAATGCTGAAGAACCTGGCTGAAGCGGGAACGCCTTTTGTGTATTTTGCATCGATGCAGGATCTTCGCGGCTCTAAAATTGCGGGAGGAAAATACGATAAAAATCTTGGCGTCTTTGCTATGGATTGGGATCTGATCATTTATGATGAAGCCCATGAAGGAACGCAGACAGAGCTCGGTCTTAATGTACAGCGGCTTTTGGAAGAGCCAAAAGCTGGAAAACGACCCAAGAAGGTACTCCAGCTCTCTGGTACGCCGTACAATCTACTTAGCCAGTACGAAGATGACAACGTCTATTCATGGGACTATGTCATGGAGCAGCGAAGCAAACGGGATTGGGACGATAAGCATCCGGGGGATCACAATCCTTACGCGGATCTTCCGGAGCTTCGTATCTGTACATTTGATCTTCGAAATAAGATGCAAACCTCCTATCGATATGAAGATGAGAGCATTGCCTTCAACTTCCGTGAATTCTTCCGGACGTGGACAGGAGATCCTGAGAAAGATTTTAGACCGATGCCTGACGGTGTGAAAGTTGGAGACTTTGTACATAAAGATGACGTATGGCAGTTTCTTGATTTGATTTCATCGGATAGCGATGATTCGAATTATCCGTTTGCAAATCAGGAATACAGGGATATGTTTAAGCATACATTCTGGATTCTTCCAGGTGTAAAAGAAGCTCGTGCGTTCAGCACTATGTTAAAAGAGCATCCAGTATTCCGAAATTATGAGGTTGTTAATGTCGCCGGCGAAGGTGATGTGGAACAGCCTTATGATGATGCGCTAAAAGCCGTTCGTAATGCAATTAAGAAGAATAGTCATACAATTACACTGTCTTGTGGAAAGTTAACGACGGGCGTTACAGTGAAAGAGTGGACAGGGGTAATGTTACTGTCTGGTTCATCGAGTACTGGCGCCGCTGGTTATATGCAGACTATTTTTCGCGTCCAATCTGCAGGAAGTATAGATGGAATGCAGAAAAAGATCTGCTATGCTTTTGACTTTGCTCCGGATCGTACTCTCAAAGTCTTATCAGAAGTCCATAGATTGAAGAAATCAGCAGTAGGTACAGATGATGGTGGTCGTGTTCAGCTTGGTGAATTTCTTAATTTCTGTCCGGTTCTCGCGGAGAGTGACACCGGAATGGAATTCTTCGATGTGCCAAAGATGATGCGTCAGTTGAAACGGTTGACTGTAGACGCAGCAGTAAAGAGTGGTTTTGACGATGACAGCATCTATAAAGCAGATGCCGGTATCGTCATGGATATAAACAAACTAAAACTTGTGGAGACACTGAAGAACAAATTAACTCCGCGGAAGAAGAGCCAGAAACAAACATCAATAAATATCAATGATCAAGGGCTTACAGATGAGCAATATATGAAGGCTCAGGATGCTAAACGCAAGAGAAAGGTTGAGCGCACGCCAGAGGAAGAAGAGGCTCTTGCCAAAGAACGAGAAATGAAAAAGAAGCAGCAAGCGCTTTTTGATCTTCTTCGCAATATTTCAATCCGTCTTCCGATGCTCATTTTTGGTTCTGCTCAGGAATTTGATGAGAGTATAAAACTGGCCGACTTCATTGATATTGTCGATGATGTATCATGGAAAGAATTCATGCCGAAGGAAGTTGATAAAGCTCTGTTCCGGAAACTGCTTGTATTCTACGATGAAGATGTAATAGAAGGCGCTGGGATGAGAATTCGCCGTATGGCAAAAGCGGCAGATGAACTGATGCCTACACAACGAATATTGCGAATTGCTGAAATATTCAGTTGCTTCCGTAATCCAGCAAAGGAAACGGTTCTTACACCATGGCGAATAGTCAATATGCATTTAGGCGATACTATTGGTGGTTATAATTTCTATGCTGAAGGATATCCCGAAAGAGACGGCGTATTGGAGCATCCAAGGTTAATTGAGCAGGATGAAGTGACTTCAAACATCTTTCTCGACGAGAATGTCAAAGTCCTGGAGATGAATTCGAAATCAGGACTATATCCGCTGTATGTTGCGTATAGTATTTACCGAATGATGCTTCCTAAAAAGGAGCAGGATATGGCTCTTGAAGAAGCTCAGGCGTATTGGAAAAAAGCGCTTAATAATCATCTGTTTGTCCTTTGCCAAACGAAGATGGCTGTTTCCATAACGAAAAGAACGCTTACGGGATACACTGGTGTTAATGTGAATGCCATTTACTTGTCTAAGCTATTAGAAAGAATGGATAATCAAAAGCGCCTCGCAAATAAATTGACGAATCCATCTACATGGGGAAAAGAAGGAAAAAGAATGAACTTTAATGCCATAGTTGGAAATCCTCCATATCAATCGATGGACGGGGGAAATAATGCATCAGCAGTACCCATTTATCAAAAGTTTGTAGAGCAGGCAATTACTATGGAACCATCTTATATTTCTATGATTGTCCCTTCACGGTGGTTCGCTGGGGGAAGGGGATTAGACAAATTCAGAGAAATGATGATGAATAATACTAAGATACGTAAGATGCATGATTATTCTGAATCAAAGTATATTTTCCCGACGGCAGATATTTCAGGAGGGATTTGTTATTTCTTAATTGATTTAGATTATGATGGCCCGTGCTGTTTTATTAATACAGACGGAGGAAAGGACACAGAAGAGAATCGATATTTAAATGAGTTCCCGATTATTGTTCGTTCGAACAAAAGCATAGGAATTCTTAGAAAAGTCTTGGAGAAAGGGGAGGACAGACTTAGCAATTATGTTAGCTCCATGAAACCTTTCGGCCTTCGAACATATGAAGAACCAGATGAAACAGGTAAACTGATACTAAGGTGGAACAAAGGAAAGGGACCAGTTGAAGAGAGCCGAATAAAAGCTGGATTTCAGTATATTGATCAATGGAAGGTTATTTCATCGAGAGTCTTTTTTGAACATGCGGGACAACCGGATAGGAATGGACAGTATCGAGTGTTATCAATTCTTGAGATTCTGGAACCCAAAGAAGTATGTACAGAAACTTATGTAATAATAAATGCTTATGATGATGAGGCTCAGGCAAGAAATCTATACTCGTACTTAAAAACAAAATTTGTTCGATTTCTCATATTACAAGCATGCTCTTCAATTATGGTTACAAAAGCATCATATATTTTTGTTCCAATGCAAGATTTTACTCGAGAGTGGACGGATCAAAATCTGTATGAAAAGTATCAGCTTACAGACGACGAGATTACAATAATCGAGGGCATGATTAAACCAATGGAATAGCCTGCTGAGTAAGTGTGTGGTGAGCTAGGTACCAACGATCCTTCCGATGATGGCGCGGAGGAATTACTGAAAAGGGTATTGTAATACTATACGATAGGGGGGCGTATTGCCGTGGCACAATTAGGAAAAAGCATCGATTTATATTTGATGGATGGTACAGCAGCCGGCCGATGGCAGGCAACGCTCTCCAATTGGAACTGCAATTCATTCAAGATACCAAGAGCGGACTTGAAGAATTGCGATGATCTACCAGAGCTTCACTCCCCTGGCGTTTATTTCTTGTTTGGAAGAGACGATGAGTCAGGCCAGCAGTTCGTCTATGTGGGAGAGGGCGATGATGCACTAAAACGTATATTGCAGCCCCACACATTTGAAAAAGATGATAGCTATTGGACGGAAGTTGTGATTCTTGTTACACCAGATGGCACTTTGGATAAAACAAAGATTAAATATTTGGAGAATCGCTTTTATCATATCGTCATAGAGACTAACCGTTATCTGATTAAAAATGGCAATACCCCGCCAAAATCTCCCGTGCAGAAGAAAGTTCGGGATATGCTGGAAGAGTTTATTATGAACACGCAACTGATCATGCCAGCTTTAGGCCATAAGGTATTTGAACCGCAGCCTTCCGCGGATGTAGATGAGCCGGACGAGCTTTTGTACTTTTCTCGAAACCAAGGAAAAGGTGGGAAGGCAACGGGTAAGATTGCTGATGACGGTTTTTGGGTACTTAAAGGGAGCTATATTTATCCGGAAATGGCAGAATATCTTCCTTCAGGTGTTGTTAAAGCACGGCAACGATATGTTGATTTGATTGACAACCAAAGCATTCTGCAAAGAGATGTTTCGTTTGGTAGTCCATCCTACGCAGCTTCTTTTGTTTGTGGAAAGAACTCCAATGGGTTGATTGAGTGGAAGGACAAAAGCGGTATCTCACTTAAAAAATTGAATGAACTTGCAGCGGGAACGAATAAAAAACCTAAGAAAGCAAATAAGAAAGAGGCAGAAACCGCTAAATCTGCTACCACTGTGAAGGCGACAGATACTACAGCTATTCTCCATCTTGCAAGCAAAAGAGTAGCAGCGAGCGGTTGCATTACTGGAGATGAGTTTATTGTTTTTAAAGGATCTCAAATCTGTTCAGAAACAAGATCTTCTTGTCGTTCATGGGTAAAGAAACGAAGAGAAGAGCTGATTTCATCTGGTAAAATTACAGACTGTGTATTCACTGAAGACACAATCTTTTCAAGCCCCTCTGCAGCCGCTGCTGTAATCTTTGGCGGGGAAACGAACGGACTTATAGTTTGGAAAAACGTGGATGGCTTGACGTTGAAGCAGATTATGAAAAATTGATGGAGCTAAAGTCAAAGGGCTGGTTATGCAGATCTACGTAGGTATAACGGATTACAATTGGTTTCAGTTCTTAAAGGAGCGCAAGTCCGACGAGGTTAATTTCTGGAAACCTGGGAATCAACCTTTTAAAGCACTGCAGGAAAATGATCTGTTTCTGTTTAAACTGCATGCTCCTCAAAACTATATTGTTGGTGGCGGATACTTTGTAAAGTATTCACTGCTCCCGACGTATCTGGCATGGGCGGCTTTCGGTGAGAAGAACGGAACTTCCTCCCTCCAGGATTTGAATAATGCTATCGAAAGGTACCGGTCCAAAAACAATATCATCGTTCGGAATCCGCAGATCGGATGCATCATCCTTACGGACGTCTTCTACTTTGATGAACAAGACTGGATCCCGGCACCGGAGAATTTCAGTAAAAGCATTGTCCAGGGAAAACGATACTATACGGAAAACGCGGATGGCTTGCGGCTATTCCACCAGGTTCAGGAGCGGCTGCGGATTGTAACCGATCTAAGCACTCCCAGCGATCGGTACCGCGAGTCTGTGACAAAGCATCGTCTCGGCCAAGGGGCTTTCCGTGTTGTTGTAACCGATGCTTATCAGCGGCGATGCGCGATCACCGGAGAGAAGACACTTCCGGTACTTGAGGCAGCGCATATCAAACCATATGCATCGGATGGACCGCACTCAGTAAACAACGGTTTGCTGCTGAAATCTGATTTCCATACACTATTCGACGGCGGTTATATCACGATTGATCAGGATTATCGGATTGACGTGAGCCGGCGCCTCCATGAAGATTATGGTAATGGTCGAGATTATTATAAGTATCACGGCAAGAAGTTGATAATCCTTCCGGAGAAAACAATCGAGCTTCCGTCGAAGGAGTTTTTAAGATGGCATAATGAGAATGTATTTCTTGCCTAGCAAAATGTGATTGATCCATCGCTAGAAAAGTAGATTAACTTTAAAATAGAATTGATGACCGCAGACATGCAATATGTTGGCAGAAAGAGAAAGAAATGCGCCGTAAATCAGACTGGAAGAACAGAGACACACTGATCGATAATATATCCTTGGGGTTCACTTCGGTGTTGGGGGTGGCCGGTGTCGCTGCCGCAGGTGCGTTCATCCCGGTATCAGTTTTGCCTGCAGCTGCAATCCAAGCGGGGGCATATTGTCCGGCGATAGTCGCTGCTGTTGTTAAGAGATCGATTAATAGTAAGGAGTTCTCTGAAAAGATCGAAGGACAGATAAAGAGCTGTTCAGAGACTACTGCGAAAGAGTATATCAAAGAGCTCGAGAATACTAATCCCACCATGTGCTCCCTGTTCCGAGATGTTTGGGAAAATGATGGTATCTATGATAAGGACTCAACACTAGATTCCATTAAACAGAACATGAAGAGCCTTTTGGTTCGAGAGACCAAATGGGAAGGGTATGAGATTACTCCTAAAGACATTGATGGTGTTGTGCATGGATATGTCCATAGGTTTTTTATCAATCTGAGAGAGCATCCAGAACTCGATAAGACAATCATGCTTGGGACCATCCTTAAGCTGGATGAAGTAATAGAAGATCTGAATGTGCTAAAAAGAAGAGTGGATGGCCTGAGCATCGGCAATGAAAAGAATATTCGAGCTTTCTATGAGCATATTTACAGTGAGTTCACAAAACCACCGAAGAGCGAACTGTATGGAAAAATATCTCTCAAAGACGGTTATATCGAGCCAAAGATCGATGTGGATGAGGCAACTCAAAGCGTCAGAGAATTCCTTGAGACATGGGTAGGAAGTGATAGCACGATCACTGTTATCAGTGGCGAACCAGGACACGGGAAGACCAGCTTATGTTGGAAAGCGATGTGCGACTTTTATAAAAATGGATGGCTGTCTGATAAGGTAAACAATGTATTTTGCTTCTCGCTCAATCCTGCGAATACCGATGCGCTCTCAAATGATTCCTTAAACTTGTACAAACTGTTAAGCTGGGGTAACAACAGGACGAGCACCAAACATATGCTTGATGATAGCGACTGTGAGAACGCGCTCATTTTCTTTGATGGCTTTGATGAGTTATTAGAGTGGCATTCAAATCTCAACTTGGTACGGCTCATTGAAGACATTATTATACCGTTCCAAGAAGATACTTGTTCGCACATCGTGATCACCAGTCGAGATATGGTGATCGATCCGGATATCGACTATTATTATCTGTCAGGTGGTGTAAAGGTACGTATCAATAGGTTGCAGCCGGTCACAGAAAGTCAGCAGATCAACTGGATCGAGTCATATGTAGAGAAATGCCGTGATACTTCGCCTGAGAAAGCAGCAGGATTGGAAGAGTACTTGGAAAAGTACAAGGAAATACCTAAAGATGATGGCCTAAAAAAGCTATTCGGTATCCCTATCATTTTCCGTATGATTGTTGAAGCAAAATATCTTCCGGAAGAGAGTGGATCAATTCCGCAGATATATGACGAGCTCTTTCATGTCACGTGGATTAGGCATAACAAGAAGACGGGGGCAGATAATGAACTGACCACAAAAAAGAAGCTACAGGATCTTGCACTGAGAGCATACCTCGACAATAACGATACAGCTGAGAGAGAGGACGACAGCATATCACCTTGGCTATTCTCCTTCTATACGGCACATGAAGGCAATAAAAGAGTTGGGTTCTTACACAGGTCTTTCTACCAATACTTCCTTGCACATGAAGTATTATCGTGGTACAGAGATCGTGCAGAAGGGAAAAACGAAGGTCTATTCAGAGATCAACTCTCATATCTTGCACGTAGAAGGCTAGACAAGACGACACTATTTTTCATCAGAGAACTTTACGGCATTATTGATGACAAAGAATCCTTTAAAGTTTCGTTCAATAAAGCCTATTCGATTCTCAAAGAGACTGACGGATTTTTACCACTACCCCAAGACGAGGATCAAGCAAACAAAATAAAGAAAGAAATACAGATTGTTAGAGCGAACAACGTATTCTGGAATATAGTCTCTATTGGTAGCATATGTGGTCATAAGGTTTGTTCAGAAAATATCAACACTGAAGCCTTAAGAGTATATGATATGTCATGGTGTGTACTCTGGAATGTGACTCTGAATGGCTCTGACCTCCGGCGAGTTAATCTATCCATGGCCGATATCAGGGGAGCAAATTTCAATGAATCAAATCTTGGCGGAGCAGATCTAAGTGGAGCAAACCTCAGCATGTCAAAACTTGTAAAAGCTAATCTTAACACTGCGATCCTCGTTGGAACGTATTTCAGAGAGACAGACCTCAGATTAGCAGATATTGGTCTTGCGAATTTCTCTGAAGTAGACTTTAGTTTGGCAGATCTTCGAGGGGCTTCTTTCTTTGGGACGCATCTCAATAGTATAATACTAAATGGAACTAAAGTAGATAAGGATGGTGCTAAATATCTTAATAGTATAGGGGGCGACATTTCTAGAGCTATCATCGTAGACGAATAAAGAAGAATCCGGCGTTGGGTGATATCGATTTTGTGAAAGAGTTTCTTGCGTAGATAATTGAAAAAGTGTGCCTTAAATTAAAAAACACAGAGGACTAATGATGCCAAGATATATTGTGTTCGACGTCGAAACGCCGAATAGATATAATAATCGGATGAGCGCCATAGGTATCTCAATAGTGGAAAACGGCTCAATTAGAAAGAGCTTTTTCTCCTATGTGGATCCGGAGCAACCATTTGACTGGTTCAATACTCAGCTTACTGGAATTGATGCAAACACGGTTGCTGACGCTCCAACATTTCCAGAGTTATGGAAGCGCATTGAACCGATATTGTCTTCCGGGGTGCTAGTCGCGCACAATGCATCATTTGATATGGGCGTTCTAAAAAAGTGTCTTAAGGCTTACAACATCCAGTGGAGATCGGAAATCCCTTACTGCTGCACTGTTCAAATAGGGAGACGGCTCCTTCCGAAGGTGAGCCACAAGCTCAACGCCCTGTGCGATTACTATGGGATTTGCCTTGATCATCATCAAGCGGATAGTGATAGTAGTGCAGCAGCGAGGATCCTGATCCGATACATGGAAGCAGGGGCCGAGATCGACGAGTTTGTAAAGCTGTATACGCTATAGAGGTTTTCATTGAAATATAGAGTATATGTATAGGAGGCGCCATGACAAAACTTAAAGTGCTGCCTAAGCGGGTGGATATTCTTGACGCAAACGATACTGCATCCTGCAAGTTCAGGATCAATATTGATGTACTGAATGAGGCGTTTGGCGTCGGCAGATCCATGTATGCTAAAGCATGTTATCCGGATACTAAGGATGGTAGCTTTCCAGGAACAAAGCCCGGAGACCGCTTTATTATTTGGATGCCGAAACTCTATAGCAACAGTTCGGAATGGAAAAACTCCCTATATATGGACGGAATAGAAATCCACGAAGATGCTGAAGACACCAGGCATGAGGATTGGACGGACTTCAGCAAGCACGACCTGTCTGTATTACGTCTTGTATTTGTTAAACCGGATCCAAAAGAGCCCTATAGATTTGTTGGGGTCTATCGGTCTGGGAAAATGAACTATCTCCATCATACTTATGAACGGATTGCCACAAAGGTCAGACTGATCGGAAATCCGGTCTACAGAATCGAACTGCTTGACGATAACAGGAAATAGAAACACTTGGATAGTAGTCTGATCGGAGAGCCGGTAGATGCCCGGACAAGACACCGCTGAGAACTGCATGTGAGGGAAAATGATCAATGCACGAATGGAAATATTGAGTGAAGAAGTACTGAGTAAATGCAAAGCCAAGGGCATCGAAGTGTATGTGTTAAAAAAGAGCAAAGCTAATACCATCGCTTTTTCCACAAATTGCAGAAGAAGAAGGGAATTCGAGATCACCTTCCTAAAGGATTCAAAATACAGGATCAGCACAAGATTTTTGGGATACAAAAAGGTGATGATGGAATCTATGCCACATTTCTCAGTGTTCGATGTACCGGATGAAGGAAGAATAAGATCTAATGTGAATCTCCCTAATAAAGACATGGTAAACCGATTGATTCTAAATATGTTGGAGAGCGGTTTTTCTGAAATGCCAACTATTCAACGATAGAATTACAGGGAAAGCACTGGCTTCCAGTTCTGTGACGGGAGTCCTAAAAGAGCGCGACGGTTAGATTATTATTCCGTATAGATACCCTTATCAGTCCGATTTCTGCAATAAAAGGGGGGGCCACAATGATAGATGATAAAGACGTAATCTGCCTTGCCACCGGGAGCACCTATGATATCGTAACGAAGACAGCCGTTACTGCACATCCTGCGGTGGCGCCCTATCCGAGAAAAGAATTCCCATTCCTGGTTCCGATCAAAAAAGGCGGGTATATGGAGAAGCTGTATGATATCCAGGCTATTGTTGAATGCCTGCCGTCTATGATCCAGGAGCAAGAGGAAATACTATCACCGGAGCAGTATGCCCAGCTGCAGCAGTACCATTATCTGAGGAGCAAGTCTTTTGGCTACGGGCACAGCGATACTCCGTACAGGTTCTATATCCTTTCTGAACGGTGCGATATTGCGCAGCCGTTTCAGAAAAAGAATATCCAGGTATCCGTCAGGATAAGTTCTTCGGAGATCCCTGTGATATGAAAGATTGCATCGCCGTACGACACACCTGAGGTGAATAATCCCTTTTCTGGTGAAACCGATTTTTTAAGAGAGCATTTAGCATGATGAACGTACAGAGTAACATGAAAACTAACACGGCATGGTCCGCCCTCAGCTATGAGGAAAAGAACAAGCAACTGTTCCTCAGCCAAAAGAAAACACTTGACATGTTTCTGGAGCGCGGCGCTATCTCAAAAGAGAAGCATGATAAGAGCCTTCATGATCTGATCGAGAAGATGGATGTGCAGGAGAGGAGCGGAGGTTAAAAAGGTACTTATCAAAACGATCGCGAAAGTCTTCTTGCTCAGAAGAGATTATCAACTTGATGAAATGTGGCGACAACTTGTGTAGCGATATGCGTTATAATTAAAAATAGCACGTTCAGTATTTGATGCTGTCAGTCAGTAATAGAAGTGGAGGAAACCGTGAAGAATAGAATTGTGTCTTCAATTATGAGTATTATACTTATTTCATTCTGCCTGCCTTTATTCCAACAAACAGATAAAATGGTTGTTCATGCACAAAGTGCGGAAATAGAGATTGGTGGAAGCGTTTTTGAGTATGAAGAAAAAGAACCGTATGACATTATAGCTGGAAAAGCAGCCTCAGTCAGGCCTTACGGCCAGCTTATTCTTGGCGGTGATATAAGGCAGGTCGAAGATGCAAACGGAGCAGGTGTTTATGTAGCGCCGGAGGGCAACGTAGAATTCAGGTACGATTTTACTGATAAGTATATTAATGCGAGTGAGGAAGAATGGCATTTTGTAGAAGATAAAACTAAAAGCGTGGCTGATACCACAACCAAAGATAATATTCTCAAAGGGGCGGTAATTGTACAGACTTCTAAAGATGGAGAAAAGTGGATCGATGACACATCATTTACAGATGTCTTTGCAAGTACGGCATTTTCAGAAAATCCGTTTTATACAACAAAGGGCCTGCAACTAATCAATGGATGCTATTACCGCATTATCGTTGCCTATAAACTGGGTCGCAAGGCGGGTGAAAACAAGGTCCTTTTTGTAAAGACAAAAGATTATGAATACAAAAGAATCGCTGAAGTATATCAGTTCTATATCTCCGATGGAAGTGAAGCAAAAGAATCAGATAACACAAAACAGAAACGGCTCGGGGAGGTTACCAGAGCGAAAGACAACAGCGGCTATTCAGGTAAAAACGAAATAGGCATTAAAGACCCTCATTATGGCTGGGAGTTAGGTCAATTCTATGTAAGTGGTTATACGAGAGACGCTAAAGAAGATGACGGGAACCCGGTTTTCTTAAAGAACGTTGGAGACCAGATCACACTTTGGTTTAATTTGAAGCAGGATATCGATCAGCTCAACGGTGATCCGGATCTTTCCATTTCAAGAGATAAGGATGGGTATGATCAGTATTTTCAGACTCCAAAAACAGATATGGGAAGGGGAACGCTGATCATCAGATACACAGATGAACAGGGTAATAAGCACGATCCCGAAATCTATACAAATTACCTCGCGGCGAACGCTTCGACCAGTGCAGATACAGTTGTAAAGCTCTTTGAGGAGGGGGATTATGAGATCGCACTGGACTATCAGGTGAAGAGAACGCCAAGGAAGATTAAGAACATTGAAGTTGTTCCTGATTATTCTGACTACAGGATATATTTCAAATATTATGTGCGCAACGGAAACTGCATGGTGTTCCCGTTTGATGTTACCACAGGGGCGGAGCTTTCTGATGGAGCAATTACTCCCAATGGTTTTAAATTGGATATGGCAAGATCACGATATTTGGAGATCGATGTCCAGCGTTCAGTTGTTACGAAAGGCGCGAGTGGGTATACGGAGGATGTTCGCTTTAACCGACCTGCTAAAGACGGAGATTCCTACACGGATGAGGGAATATACGTATTTGATGTAAAAAATAAATATACAGGAGAGCATACAACTAAAACAATTTATGTAGGAACCGCGGATTATATGAAAGCGTTGTCTGTAAACAATTTTACAGTTTCGGATTTGAATGATGCTATTAGTCGTGGAGGAAAGATCAATCCAGACGGAACTATCAGTAGATAGATGGAAGATAATGAAATGGCCTTTTCTACGCTACCACTATGAATTATTCCAAGGGGTAAAAAATGAAGAGAATTATTGCGTTGTTACTGGCGTTAGTGATGGTTGTATCCGGCTGTTCTTCTGCATCAAACGGAAATGCATCTTCGAATTCATCACAGGAAGAGACTGTACAGGAAAAAGAATCTGGCAATGTGGATGATGTAGAGAAGAGTGATGATCAGGATCAGGGGCAAGAGGAGAGCGTTATTGACGAGGATGCTTTGGTTGAAAATCCTGAACCCGCCGACTCTAAATCTGAACCCAGGGAGCTTACTTTTACAGACCTAAAAGATCCGGAATTGATCGATTATTATGAACAGGCAATCTATTCAAATGTGTCTGATCAGCTCGGTGATGAATATGTAGTAAACAATGTCAGTGCCGTTTATGTTTCGAAAGAGTATATCGAAGAATTGACATATAACTCTCAGTCTAACATTTTCTTCGGATATTCGTTAGCGGATCTTGACGCGGAATTCCAAGGGACACGGTACGTGTTCACTTTGGGAGATAATGGTGAAACAATAGTCGTTCCATTTGAAGCATATGATGACACATACGAAAAGGTGTTAAAAAACGTTGCTATTGGGACCGGAGTCATCCTCATTTGCGTGACTGTTTCGGTAGTGACAGCAGGAGCAGGGGCGCCGGCTGTGAGTATGGTCTTTGCGGCTTCTGCAAAATCAGGAGCAATCTTTGCTACTTCTTCTGGGGCGATGAGCGCAGTTATAGCAGGAACCGTCACCGGGATAGAGACAGGAGATTTTAATGAAGCGCTAAAAGCAGGTGCTCTGGCAGGCAGCGAAAGCTTCAAGTGGGGTGCAATTACTGGCGCAGTCCTGGGAGGGACCTCTGAAGCTGTAACACTGAAAATGGCATCAAGCGGCGGGCTGACTCTTGATGAAGTTGCAATCCTTATGAAGGATAATGAGCTTCCTGCTAATTTCTTAAAACAAGTCCATTCAATGGAAGAGTATAATGAATTAGTCGCTATAGCAGAATCAAATGGCATTACGATTCAGACCATGGCAAACATAAGCAAGGCGACCGGATATCCTCTTGAAATCGTAAAGATGATAAAAAGCACAGAGGAAGGATTGGTATACACTGAACAAGCAGGCTTATATGCAGAGACTATTAATGGACAAATGGCTCTCATCAGAAATATTGATTGGAATTATCAAAGCACGTTGGCAGGTAAAACAGTTACCAATTTGGAGAGGATGAAGCAAGGGTATGCAGCAATTGATCCTGTAACGGGAAAGGCTTATCAGCTTCATCACATAGGTCAGAGTGTTAATTCCCCGATTGCGATATTAACTCAGTATGAGCATACCGGAGGGAGAAACAATGCACTCCTCCATAATCCGAAGATTGTAGAAGGAGTACATAAACTTCTTTCCGATGCGGAATGGGCGGCCCAGAAACGAGAGTTTTGGAAAGCTGTCGCTGCGCTTTATGTTGGTTGAAAAAGGGGTAAGGCTATTATGAGTAGTATTAAAGAGGTACTTGAAGCAAAGGTCGAATTACTAAAAGGCGAGGGCGCTAGTGAAGAGGCAATAGCAGCTGCTGAAAAAAAATTGAACCTCTCGTTTTCCAGCGAATATCGTGAATATTTACGCACATACGGAATCGCAGCTTTCGATGGACACGAGCTGACAGGCATAGTCGATAAAGATCCGAGAGTAGATGTGGTTGCTGTCACGATAACAGAAAAAGCGAAGAACAAGGAAATTCCTGCAGATTTCTATGTTATAGAGGAAACAGATGTTGAGGAAATAATAATATGGCAGGCTGGAAATGGAAAAATATACTCTTCATCACCCAATAGTGCAGTGAAAATAATCTGTGATTCTTTATACGAATATCTTAAAGGATAGAGGAACGAACATATGTTCCTGCTCGATAATTACATTAGTGACCGCTGTAATTGAACGGCGGTCACTTTTATTATGCGTTGAGAGGCCACAATAAGGTCACACAGAACAATATGCGATGGACGCTCAGAACAATGTGGGACGAGCTATTGACAAGATGATATGTGTGTGATACAAAATACTCAGAACGAAATGCGACGAGCGGTCATCGCATTTCTACCCGATGAACAGCCAGAGTGTCATCGGGGTCAACCTTGACAACTGAATATAGAAAGGAGACTTACATGATAGTAAGAGAGTATTTGGATGGAAATAATCCCGAACAGTATCACATCTTTGATTCTCACCAGGAGATGATGGGTGATCGTGGTGTTGATCATAAGGATCAGGACTATTTAGTGTATAGCTATAATGTCCATAAAAACAATAAACCTAAGGCAGGGGATGTATTTCTGTATCGTAGACCTGGCAAGTCTACGGCAAACAGAAAATTCAACATCTATGGCGGAGGTGTGATCGCAAGCATCACGGATCCAGACAGAGAAGGGAATGTGCTCGCCGTGATTACCTCCCCTTTTAGATTGAAAGAACCAATTGAACAAGGGGATGAGAGAATCGAATCGTTCGTATGGGAATCCAAAAAGAAAACGCCTGGATCTTGGGCGCATTTCTGGAGTCAGTACGGAATGAATGTCATCGATGAGCACGACTTCTACGGTCTAGTTGGTGACCTGGATTGTACTGTTCCAGTAAAAACAAATCCGTTTAATGCCGGTGTCAGAGAGGCATCGGAGGAGATCTGGGAACCGGCGCCAGGATTTGATTTAACGGGATTTCGTGTCAATATCGAGACAGATGATGATCAGACGGCCGAACCGTCATCCAAGAATTCAGAGAAACGTACTATCACAGGGAGACATATCGATTTTGAGAAGATCCAAAAAGCAAACACTTCCATTGGCAAAGCCGGCGAGCTCCTTGTCTTGGAAATGCTCAGAGAGCAGTACGAAGGGCAAGGTGCGGAGATCGAGCATACCGCAGCGAAGATGGGCGATGGCTATGGATACGATATCAAAATCATTACTGCAGACAATTTTGAAATCCGGGTTGAGGTAAAGACTACAACGAGTCCATATGTTGATGGCTTTTATCTGACACCGAGAGAGCTGAATGCCGCCAGATTGTGTCTCTACGAGGGAGCAAAAAAACGTATGTCGTATCAGATTTACCGCGTCTACAATTTTGATGCGAAAAAGAAGACCGCTAACGTCAAGATTTACGACCGGTTCGACGACAGAGAATTCCGGTTGGCACCGACCTGCTGGAAAGTACACATTCGTTAGTCCATCAAAGGACGGAAGGGATCACGCTTATGAGTACAAAAAACGAAGTGGCTACGAAAGCCACTCCTGCATCGAAAAAGAACGTTTCAAAAACTAATCAGTCGATGAAAGGCCCTAGAGATCCGGTCCGGTACGCGATCGACAAATCATTTGAGGCAGTAGGGGACGAGCTGGATCGAATGGAGCAGGAAAAGCCCGGCACCCGCAGGAAATTGGCGGGGGTGGCCTCAATTGGAGTTGGTGTGACGGGCCTCACTGCTGGAGTATACCTCCTAACTTCATAATAGGGTAAACAAAGCTAGGCGTCGCACAAGCAATTGTGTGGCGTCTTTTTTGTTGCCCGTGGAATTCGTAGGGAAAGTTATGTATTTTCTTTCAAGATTAAACAACCCGGTCACTCGGTCACCGGAATCAACCGATGATCGAGTCTCTTGCATTAATTCAAATACAAAGTGTATACTGTCCAAAAAAACGGACAAGTAGAAAATACGTTCGATTTTTCTGTTGAAAAGTATTATCTCAAGTGTTACAGTAAAGTTACAAAACAGCAGAACAAAAGTTCGAAAATTAAGAGCCCTCAGTTTACTATTTGCCAACAACATACATGAAAGAAGGAATCAATTATGCGGGAAAAGAACATGAGATACGGGCAGTTTCTTAGAAGTAAACGAATTTCTGATAACCGGGGATTAACATTAAAGGATGTCGCAGAGGAGCTGGGTGTTTCGGTCAGCTTCGCAAGCGACGTAGAACAGGGGCGGCGTAAGCCCTACGACGAAGAGAAGACTGAAAAGCTGATCGGATTTTTGAAATTCACAGAGGGAGATTGCGCTATGATGTATGATCTTGCGGCTAAGGAAACTTCACAGATTCCACGTGACCTCGAAGATATTATGATGTACACGAAAGCCGGTGAGATGATGAGGTATGCGCTCCGGCTGACAAAGAAGGGAATAGCGACCGAAGATGACTGGAAGCGCTTCATCTATTATATCAGAGCAAAGGAGAAGAAAGCCAATGATCGAGTTTAACTGCCCAAACAGAAAATTTGACGGTACACCCGTTGTCTGTGATCTTGAGGTCATGAACTATGCAGAGGCGCAGGTTAGGGAATACAGTCCTGATCTTTTACTTACGCCGGGAAAAGTCAATGCACTTCATTTTGTAGAAAGATATCTCAACGCTTCCGTTGATGTTCAGAATATAAAATATATTGTGCCTGGCATGGAGATCAATGGTATCACGGTTCTCAAAGATACAGCGATACCGGTAGGCGAGGTTGGAAAATTTATTGAAAAGTCTTTTCCGGCAGGCGTCATTATTATCGATAAGACAGTGATGGGAAGAGAAGACGGATATGAGCAGTTTACAATCCTTCATGAGGGTGGTCATTTCTGCATGCACTATCCATGGTTTAGTGGGCCGGATATCGTTGCTGCCAGAAGCACAATGGATAAGATTATGTGCCGCAGTAACATGATTGGGAGCGAAAAGACGGAGAATGGAAGATGGACTGACAGAGATTTTATGGAGCATCAGGCGAATGTATATGCGGCGACGATCCTTATGCCGAGACCGTCATTTGTACCATTCGTCATGTCGCTTAATAGAACCGCTGGGTTCAAGGATGGCATTTTTGTGAGACCCAAAGTAGATCCCTTTTTCCAGTACAGAGATTGGTATTGTCATCTCGAGAAAATTGGACAGGCAATTTCTGAAACATACGGCGTCTCCGAATCTGCTGCCTATGTCCATATGAAGAGATGCGGCTTGATCAGAACCGAAGATCCAAAGGAATTCCCGCTTTATATCCGGAGAGGAATTGCGATTTAATTTCTGCTGTTTTCTAACGGAGAGTGGCTTCGGGCTAAAGGAACATAGAGTGGTATAAATAATAAGTCCGGCCAGTAATATTTACTGACCGGACTTTAACTCTATGCAGTTTTTATTTTACGTCGTCTCGCAATGCCACTCCGTGTACTACACCTCTGTAGTATGCTTCGCATGCAAGTTCAGCCTCTAGATCATCTCGAGCATTCATAAGCCCATTGAGATCTTTGGCAAGTTCTGGGGAGAGCTTAGATCTTAAATCAAGAAAAGTCTTTTCAACTTCCCATTTCTGAGCTTTGTAGTCTCCAGTATTAACAAAAGTATCCATCGCTTGATCAAAGCCGTCTTTGATCTGCTCTTTAAGGAATTGAATCATTTAAAATTCCTCCGATATAAGTCTATAGTGTTCAAGTAGTAATAAAAGCGAGCAAAACACTATCATTCATATCGTCGGAATCCTCGCCGATGCGTTGATACTTGTGTAGGAGTGTATGGCGCAGTGGTACAATGAACTCACGGAGTTGTAAAGGAGCGGAATGAGAAGAGCTGATCTTCGCTTTCGATGCCGCTGCTATAAGAGATCTACGCCAGGGAAGCTGCGGTCTCGGAGGCTTTTTGCATCGCCTTCTGCGCACGATGCGAAGAAGCATCCAATGCGCTAAACCATGAAACCCGGTGACGACTTCTTGCCAACGTAATTTAATAAAATCTGAGAAGCCAACGGCCGCTTCCTGGATCCGGCTAAGAATACCAGAGTAGAAAGCCGGAATCTCAATCGGAACAAAAAGATCGCTGATCATTTTGCTGAAATTAAAAGCTGGCTTTATTGCTTCTGCTATTTTGGCCCACGCATCCCTTATAGGAGCGAGGATATCTGCGACTTCTGAGACAACTGCTTTGACTGCGGCTGAAGCAGCGCGAGTAACGGACAGCACTTCCTCGGCAAGCTGCGCGTTGTCAGAGAGAATTTGCTGTGTACTTTCGGCAAGAGATCTTGCTCCCTGGACTTCACCAATCGCCTCGACTACTGGTACCGGAGCCACGAAGGGCACGGGCTCAGGAATAGCGACCTTCATCGCATTGCCAAAACTAGCCGTCAGAGCAGAAGTATCGGGAAGCGATGCGGAAAAACGATCTGTTAAAGCCTTGGCGCTGGCGGCTGTAAAAGAATCGCTCTTTAAAACATCCGTCAAAGCAGGACTGGGAAAAGCGAAATCCTGCATCTGCAGCAACCCTGACATATTAGTGATCCCTTCCACAGCGTTTAAAGCAGAGAGGGGTTTCACTGATTCGGCAATTGTGCTAAGACCGCCGGCTAAGGAAGCCACAGTATCTGAGGCGCAGAGATCAGAAACGAGCGAGGGCTGGAGGAACGAAGATACACTGAGTACAGATTCATGCAGCCTTGCCGATGAAGTGCGAATCTCCTCTAAGCACTGAGATGTAGGAAGATTGATCTGCTCCAGATAATCAATGCCCGATGCTTCATCGATAACGAACTCTTCATCCGCATCTGCTACAGAAAGATCAACCTTGTATTCCTCGTTCATTTCCAATTCACCTCCTCTCCGTTCTGATTTCCCTTAACTACAGCGGCATTATACCAAAGAGCATATAGTGTGTCAAACATATGTTTATCCACAATATGTTGTGGATTACAAACGCTCTATCCACCGAGTTATCCACCAAGATGTCCACATTCAACATTGAACTGCTTAAGCAGCCTCACTTCAAAAGGAAGAAACCCCTGGGGACCATATTGCAGCCACTTGCGGTAATAATCGTAAATGTACTCGGCGGCTTGAGCTGACGTGCGGAAAATGCCCTGCACGTCCCACATGTCTTTGCAATCTGCGGCATTTATCAATGGAGGCGGTGCAATCGCATATTTCGCAAAAAAATCAGCCTCGGCCTCCTCAATCTCACTCAAACTGCTGTCCGGGTTATCGTGGTGCCCAAGGTAGATGTGTCCGATCTCGTGAAAGATCGTCCATCTAAGGCGCCCTTCATTTGACTGCGCATCATTATAATAAATGACGTAATTATACAGACCCGTCCAAGGGTTATAGACAACTCTCGAAAAGCCGTCCTCATCGATGGCAAGCATATCCTGTACCGAACAAAGAGAATAGGGCACGACGATATAGTTTAGCTCCTTGGCGATTGCGAAACAATCGATCGGCCAGGTATGTGTCTCGGTCTCTTCAAACATAAAGAGAACCTCTTGTTTGATTTCGTCGCATCTTGCAGAAGAGAGAATTCCTCGCACTACTGTTCCTTTCTAGGATTCATCGTCAACATCGAATAATGCATTTACTAGATCGGCTTTTTGCTTCTTTGACCAGTTCTTCGCATTTCTCGCAATTGCGCGCTGCGTGCGATAGTACACAAGCTCGGGATCTTCACTTTCCACTTCGTGACCAAGTAAGTAATCAGAAGTTGTGTGGAGAACCCTTGCAATGTTTGAAATGATTGGTCCCTTAGGCGTACGGTCGCCTTTAATATATCGGGACATGGAAACTTCAGTAACACCAACCTTGTCTGCGAGTTCACGTTGAGATAGTCCTTGCTGTTCTAACAAATCAGAGATTCTGCTCCCTAAGGAACCATTCACGTTGCTCATTTCTTTACCTCTTTTCTAATTTGGATTTGCACATGCTCTGTCACAGCATCTTGCAGTGGGGTGTAAATATATAAAAAGGGTTCTTTGTCTCACTTCCCCATGCGACTTATGATCATAAGATCCGCGCCGGAAGATGTCGAACTACCGTCCCTCCAGGTATCATTTCCATCACCAACTGTCAATCCGTTCGTGGGCCTATGGATAACCCAAAGCTTTCTGCAATTACTACCACAGGATAGTAATTATCTTTTTCCTCATTCTTTGAATCTCTAATTTACCAAAAATATAACAGAATTTACCAAACGTGTCAATGAAGAAAATTTATGGAAAGTTATTTGAGGTTCGAAAAATGCCGTATTTACTGTATTTATTGGAGTTTTTAAAGAAGAGAAGGAAAAACAAATGGAGATTAATGTTTGACAGCTTACCGAATGTTTTATATAATGTGCTAAAACTTACCGAAAGGAGGTGGAGCGATGAATGTGCGGATGCTCAAGGCAAAGCGTGTGGAGAAGAACCTTCGTCAGAAAGACCTCGCAAAAGCGCTGGGAATCACTGAGAAGGCCATGTGCCACAAGGAATGCAGTTCTGAGAATAAGTTCAAAGCGCAGGAGATGTTAACTCTTGTAATATTGCTAGACTTATCGTTCTCAGAGTTTGACGCGATTTTTTTTGACGGCAAGCTTACCAAAACTTTAAGAAGAACTGCAATACCTAAAACAAATGGAATGCATGGAACAAAATAATAGAACGGCTCATAACTGCTCGACCTGGCAGAAGAGAAAGTTGTGAATCGTTCCATCACTACTGCTATCTTATCACGGATGGCGGAGAAAGGAAACCAAAATTATGGAAAAGGTTTTCATATGTTCTCCGTATCGGGGAGACACAAAGAAGAATCTGGAGAATGCGATCACGTACTGTAAGATCGCGTACATCTACAGCAAACTTCCGATCGCGCCGCATGTCTACTTTACCAGAGTCTTTCCTGATGATGAAAGCTGGCGCGACAGATATACGGGCATGGCCTGGGGAAAGGATCTCATGCAGTACTGCAAGGAGATCTGGATCTTTTGCAACGAGCTGACGGAAGGAATGATCGAAGAGATTGAGGACGCCAAGCGGCTCGGACTGAAAATGAAGTTTTATAACACCGACAGGGAGGAAATCACAAATGCAAACTACCTCATCCATACAGAAATTGGGCCCGCTTATCGCCGCCTTATCGCAGAATCTTACGGAGATCGCTTCTATCTTGCAGGAGGATGCGAAGGCTGCAGCACCTGTAAAGGAAGCGGAAGCAGAAAAGATACCGGAGAGCACGCAGGCGATGCCGGAAAAGGAAGCGGCAGAAGCAAAGGAGAAATCCGCCACAAAGGCTTCTTCGAGCGTCTCTTCAAAAAAGACTGAGCCGCCGGTTACGCTCCCGCAGATCAGAGCCGTCCTGGCAGAAAAGTCCCAGGCAGGACTTACCGAGAAAGTGAGGGAGCTGATACAGAGCTACGACGTTAAGAAGCTCTCAGAGATCAGTCCGGAGAAGTATCCAGAAGTCCTCGCGGCGGCGAACGCTCTTGAGTGAAAGGGGGAAATAAGAGATGCCTCCTATCACACACAGTGTCCTCGGGGCATCTGCAGCAGAGCGGTGGATTCACTGTCCACCCTCTGCGAGGCTTACCGAGGGAATGAAAGATGAAGAGACCACATTTGCAGCGGAGGGGACTGCAGCTCACGCACTTTGTGAGTGGAAAGTCAGGAAGGCGCTGAAGATGCGCGCCGGGAGACGGCCATCGTCGGACTATTGGACCGACGAGATGGAAGAGTTCGCTGACAACTACCGAGATTTCATTTGTGATCTTGTCGGACAGGCAAAGCAAATCTGCAGGGACCCGATCACTTTGATCGAACAGCGCCTGGACTTTTCTTGCTGGGTGCCAGACGGATTTGGCACTGGAGACTTCCTGCTGGTCTCAGACAGCGAGCTGAACATCGTGGATTTCAAGTATGGAAGAGGCGTGCCGGTCTATGCGGATCACAATCCACAGATGATGCTGTACGCGCTCGGAGCACTTTCCCTGTTCGACATGCTTTACGACATCGATACTGTCACGATGACAATCTACCAACCGCGGCTCTCCAATATTTCCGTTTGGTCCCTGTCTACGAATGAGCTACATGAGTGGGCGGAGAATGAGTTAAAGCCTAAAGCGGAAATGGCAGCCAAAGGGGAAGGCGAGTACACACCTGGATCCTGGTGCCGCTTCTGTAAGGCAAGGAACCAGTGCCGAGCAAGGGCGGAGTCATTTTTGGAACTTGCCAGGATGGAATTCCAGCCGCCGGCACTTCTCTCCGATGAGGAGATCGCAGAGGTCATGCAGAAGGCAGACGAGCTGTCCCGCTGGGCGAGTGATATCATGGCATACGCGACGGCAGCAGCAATCAACGAGGGCAGACACTTTGACGGTTACAAGATTGTCGAAGGTAGATCCGTCCGAAAATTCACAGACGCAGCAGCAGTCGAGCAGGCCGCGAAAGACGCCGGATACACGGACATCTACAATAAGACGCTGATCACATTGACCGCTTTCGAGAAACTTATGGGGAAAGATACCTTCCAGGAAATCCTCGGCAGGTATGTCGAGAGATCTAAGGGCAAGCTCACACTCGTTCCGGTGAGTGACAAAAGACCGGAAGTTACGATTACAAACGTCGAAGACGAATTCACCGAATAAGAAAGGGAAAAATATCATGGCAAAAATAATTAATGGAACCAGAGTAGTCACAAACGAAATCAGAGCATCTTACGTCCATGTGGCGGAGCCGCAGTCGGTCAACGACGGTGATAAGAAATACTCTATGTCGGTCATCATTCCTAAAAGTGACAAGGATACGATCGACCTCATCAATAAGGCAATCGACCAGGCAATCACGGACGGCATCACAAAGTTCGGCGGCAAGCGTCCGAATAAGGCAGTGCTGAAGCTCCCTTTGAGGGACGGAGATGTCGAGCGCGATGACGAGGCGTATCAGGATGCCTATTTCATCAACTGTAACAACAAAACAGCGCCGCAGGTCGTGGACGCAAAGCGCCGCCCCGCTGATCCGGGGATCATCTATTCTGGCTGCTATTGCAAGGTCTCCATTTCCTTCTTTGCGTTCTCTGTGAACGGCAACAAAGGTATCGCAGCGGGACTTGGGAATATCCAGTTTCTCCGTGACGGTGAGCCACTTGGCGGCGGCCACATCAGCGCAGCCGATGACTTCGGTGAAGCGGAAGAAGACGACGACTTCCTGAGCTGAGAAAAGTGCTCGTAGACCTATTTTGCGGGGCCGGAGGTATTCCCTTCGGCTCCCACTTTCCATCATCAACCACTTACGTTAAGAAAGGTGATCAAAATGAAACAGATCAATATCGATATAGAAACATACAGCAGTACAGATCTTTCGAAGGCGGGTGTTTACAAATACACCGATGATCCTTCTTTTACTGTCCTGCTGTTTTCTTATTCTATGGATCACGGACCGGTGAAATGCATAGAGTGCGCAAAAGGAGAGATGATCCCGGAGGAGATCAAAGGGGCACTTACAGATCCCTCGATCATCAAGGTGGCCTTCAACGCCATGTTCGAGCGGATCTGCCTGGGAAGGTATCTGGGCGTCTACCTCTCACCCGAGTCCTGGCGCTGCACGATGGTTGCATCTTTATGCCTGGGGCTACCTGGATCACTCGCGGCTGTCGGTGCAGTCCTGGGCCTTGAGAAGCAGAAACTTACAGAGGGAAAGGAACTTATCAAATACTTTTCTGTCCCATGTAAGCCCACGAAGTCGAATGGCGGAAGGACGCGGAATCTTCCGGAGCATGATCCAGAAAAATGGGATGCCTTTGTAAATTACAACATCCGCGACGTCGAGACGGAAATGGGAATCGGAGATAAGATCAGCCGCTTCCCGGTACCGGACTATGTGTGGCGACAGTATATCCTCGATCAGAAGATCAATGATCTCGGCATCATGATCGACATGACGCTAGCCAGGCAGGCGATCCGATGCGATGAGGAATGTCGGGAGAAGTACCTTAGAAGAGCGGTCGAACTGACAGGGCTCGAGAACCCGAACAGTCCCATTCAGCTTAAGGAGTGGCTCCTTGCAAACGGCGCAGAAGTGGATTCTCTGTCCAAAAAGGAGGTGGCCGCGCTCCTAAAAGACTCGACAGGCGATGTGAAGGAAGTGCTGCAGCTGAGGCAGCTCCTGTCGAAAAGCTCTGTCAAGAAGTATGCGGCGATGGAAGCCTGCTGCTGCAGCGATGGCCGGGCACACGGGCTTCTGCAGTTCTATGGCGCCAATCGGACGGGACGTTGGGCAGGCAGGCTGATCCAGGTCCAGAACCTTCCGCAGAACCACATCCCCGATCTGGAGGTCGCACGAAGCTTGATACGCGGCGGGTTCTTTGAGGCAGCAGAGCTTCTTTATGACTCTGTCCCGGACCTTTTATCGCAGCTCATTAGGACTGCGTTTGTGCCGAGGGAAGGGGATCAGTTCCTGGTGGCGGACTTCTCCGCTGTCGAGGCAAGGGCGCTCTCCTGGATGGCCGGGGAGAAGTGGCGCATGGACGTTTTTGCAGAGAACGGTGACATCTACTGCGCCAGCGCAAGTCAGATGTTTGGCGTCCCGGTCGTGAAACATGGCGTGAATGGCGAGCTCAGGCAGAAGGGGAAGATCGCAGAACTGGCGCTCGGTTATGGCGGGTCGGTCGGCGCGATGGTCGCGATGGGCGCTTTGGATCAAGGGCTCTCAGAGGAAGAACTGAAGCCGATCGTTGACTCATGGCGCTCTACGAATCCAAAGATTGTGCAGCTGTGGTGGGACATTGATAAGGCAGTGATGACTGCGGTCAGAGAGAGGACAAAGACACGTGTGAAGTGTTTTTCTTTTCACTATGAATCAGGCTTTCTCATCGCAACGCTGCCCTCCGGGAGGAGTCTTTACTATGCAAAGCCCAGGATCGTTCCCAATGAGTATGGTCGGGAGAGTTTGACTTATGAAGGCGTTGGAACAGGAAAACACTGGGAGCGGATCGAGAGTTATGGCCCTAAGATCGTCGAGAATCTCACCCAGGGGCTCTGCCGTGATCTGCTCGCGGAAGCGATGCAGCGTCTTGACGATGCCGGTTACAGGATCGTCATGCATGTCCACGACGAAGTGGTTATCGAAGCGCCGATGGACGCGGATCTTAATACGATCTGCAAAATTATGTCGCAGACACCTTCCTGGGCGCAGGGACTCGTCCTGTCAGCTGCGGGATACACCTGTGCGTTCTATCAGAAAGATTAGGAGCGAAGTTATGAAGGAGACGATAGAGATTGGTTACCCTAACGGCCGCATGGTGCTGGTGATCGATCAGTTCTTCCCATGCCTCATCCGGCAGATAAAGATCATATTCCCTTTGATAAACCAGTATGCCGATGAAGCAGACAAGGCCGCAGTCCGCACATACCTGTACAGGTATATTGCTACTGCGCAGGCTGAGCTCATGAGGATGGAAGAAGAGAGGAAGGATCACTATGGAAGGGCCAGCGGTAACTATACACATACAAAAATGATGCTGAAAAGAGCACAGAAGAATCTTGCAAACTTGGAGGAATAGAGATGACTAAAGAAGAACTCGTGAGGGAAGTAGAAGCATTAAAAGATAAGATCCATATCCAGACCTACCGGTCTCTCCTGGGCCAGATCAGGGTCGGGGATTTTGCCGGCGCGGAAACGGGCATCACAAGGCTTAAGTGGAAGCTGAGGAGAAAGGAGGCAGCATATGCGCATCGCATTAGGTAAGAGCCGGATGGCTCTTAAATGGAAAAATGAAGACTGGACCTGGGAGAAGCTGAAAGAGCGCTGCTCTCAGACGCTCCGCACAAAAGAGACAGTCGCGGAATACAAGAAGATGACCAGAGCGCAGCGCGATGATATCAAAGATGTCGGCGGTTTCGTCGGCGGGGCATTAAAGAACGGACGCAGGAAGGGAGAGTTTGTCGAGTGCAGGTCACTTCTTACTCTGGACCTGGATGAAGCGACGCCCGGTATCTGGGATGAGATCAGCATGTTCTATGATTTCAAATGCATGGCGTATTCGACGCATAAGCATACGCCTGAGGCACCGCGCATCAGACTGATCATTCCCTTTTCCAGGGAAGTGACGGCGGATGAATATCCTGCTATTGCTAGAATGATCGCGAAAGACATCGGGATCGATATGGTTGATGAGACCTGCTACCGGGTTCAGCAGCTCATGTACTGGCCGAGCACCAGCTTCGACGGAGAATTCTTCTTCGAGTCCCAGGACGGCTATGATCTTAATCCGGATGAAGTGCTTGCCAGGTATAAGGACTGGCATGATACTTCGACCTGGCCGACCAGCTCAAGAGAAGTCGAAGTCATCACGCGCAGCATGAAGCATCAGGCGGACCCTCTGGAAAAACGCGGACTTGTAGGCTGCTTTTGCAGGACTTACAGCATTGAAGCCGTGATTGATAAGTTCCTTGGCGACGTCTATAAACCTTCTGCGATGGATGGCAGGTATGACTACATCCCGGCGCAGTCAACAGCAGGTGTGGTTCTCTATGATGACAAATATGCTTATTCGCATCATGCTACGGACCCAGCCTACGGGATGCTCCTTAACGCGTTTGATTTGGTGCGCGTCCATAAGTTTCTCGATGACAACGAGAAGAAGTCTTTTGATCTTATGTCAGAGTTTGCAGCTAATGACGATGCAGTAAAGCTCCGTCTCCTTTCCGAGCGGCAGCAGAAAGCGGTCGAGGAGTTTGACGATAGTGATGAGAATGCCTGGAAGACCAAGCTCACCTATCAGAAGAAGTCAGGACAGATCGAGAATACACTCCACAACCTGCGTCTCATCATGGAGAACGATGTATATATGAAGAACATCGTGTTCAATCAGCTGGCAGACGGTATGGAGATCCGGGATCCGGTTCCCTGGGAGCATCCGTCCAAGTTCTGGCGCGATGCAGATGACGCGCAGCTGATCTGTTATGTCGACGATACTTACGGGGAGTTCTCTCAGAGGAACTTTAGCATTGCGGTTGCAAAGGCGGTAGATGACCGGTCCTATCATCCGATCAAGAACTACTTCGATTCTCTCCCTGAGTGGGATAAGACGCCGCGGGCAGAGACACTCCTCATCGATTTCCTGGGGGCCGAGGACAACGAGTATGTCCGTGCTGTGACCAGGAAAGCACTGTGTGCTGCGTATATGCGCGTTTACCATCCTGGGATCAAATTCGATTACATCACCGTACTCAACGGAGATCAGGGAATAGGGAAATCCACGCTGATTTCTAACCTCGCTATGGAGTGGTTTTCTGACAGTCTTGCCATATCGGATATGAACGACAAAACCGCGGCGGAGAAACTCCAGGGGTTCTGGATCCACGAGATCGGTGAGATGGCGGGGATGAAGAAAGCAGACCTGGAGAAGGTGAAGGCTTTTGTTTCCCGTCAGGATGATAAGTATCGCGCATCCTTTGGCCGGCGCGTGACCCCGCACCCGAGACAGTGTATCTTCTTTGGCACTACAAATTCCGAGAACGGGTATCTGAGGGACATCACCGGTAACCGGCGCTTCTGGAATGTGAAAGTATCGGGGCGGGGTAAGCACAAACCATGGGATCTTACGCAGGAGATTGTTGATCAGGTATGGGCAGAGGTTCACTTGATCGCAGAGGCCGGAGAGAAGCTTTTTTTGGATCACGAGCTGGAAGAGTACGCGAAGGAGGAGCAGGCGCAAGCTATGGAGCGTGACGACCGCGAAGGTCTTGTCATGCGTTACCTTGATCTGCTGCTTCCCGATAACTGGGATGCTATGGATCTGTATCAGCGCAGAGATTACATCCAGGATCCGGAAGGACCGCTGTCTGTCCAGGGCACAGTGCGAAGGAATACCGTGACGAACATGGAGATCTGGTGTGAGTGTTTCGGGAAGTCAAAAGAGGACCTCAAGCCGTCCGACAGCTATGCGATCGGCGCGATCATGGCGAGAGCCAAGGGATGGGAGAGAACTTCGAAGATGATGAGTCTGCCCATCTATGGAAGGCAGCGCTATTACCGGAGAAAAGAGGAACAACTCATTTGAACAAGCAGTAAAACCTGATCAACTGTGCGCTACTTGTTCAGGCTTGAAAGGGCTATTATAAAGGCTTTTTCCGAGCATGGCGCAACAACTGATCAACTTTTTCTATATAGTACAAAATAATAATTATTTTTATAAAAATAGGGAATTCGTAGCACGCGCGAATACGCGTATATGCGCGTATAGGAGTTTTCTGTGCATGTTGTTCCAATTAAAAAATGGAGGATACAAAAAAATGATTAGAGATGGAAGGCCTTATTCCAATGAAAATGGATTTGAGGATGGGGAGCTTATTTCCGAACGTAGATATGATGAGATCCGTCTGGTAGATGAATGGATTCGAAAGAATATCAGAAGAAACCGCCGCATACTCACTGGAAGGACAAGCTATAGACTGAAGCACATCTTGCAGAATGATACAGGGATCTATCTTACCAATAATGCTTTCAAAGATGCCATGCTTCTGGCGGGGTACGCACCAGTAGATCCGGATGAATTGAACTGGAGATACCGCATCATCTTGGTGAAAGAAGAGAACTATAACACCAGCCCCTTCTTTAAATGGGTGAAGGAAAACTACGAAAGAGAGTGTTCTCCGGAAGGTGATTTTGCAGAGGATATGATCTACGACAAAGACTTCCCGGGGCTGGCAGAGCACGACGTCATCAGATACTATCTCGATGATATTGGCGCATGCAATGATGCGATCAGTGTTTTCGAAGAGCTGTGGAAAGAATATGAGAGAGCGAGAAGTTGAAAAAAAGCTCGTGCAGTCAGTAAAGAGAATGGGAGGGATCTGCCCTAAGTGGGTCTCTCCCGGACTCGATGGGGTGCCGGATCGGATCGTGTTATTACCGGGCGGGAGGATCGGGTTCGTGGAACTGAAAGCGCCTGGAAAGAAGATGCGACCTCTGCAGAAAAAGAGAAATGGGAAGCTGGAGGCGCTTGGGTTTTTGGTGTTTTGCATTGACCGCACTGAGCAGATAGAGGAGGTACTTCGTGAAATACAACGCTCATGAATATCAAAAGTATGCAACGGATTTTATACTGGCCCATCCGGCATGCTGCCTGATGCTGGATATGGGCCTCGGGAAGACAGTGATCACGCTTTCCGCATTGTGGGATCTGCTTCTTGATGAGTTCGCGGTCGGAAGGGTGCTGATCATAGCGCCAAAGCGTGTAGCAGCCACCACTTGGCCACAGGAAATTGAAAAGTGGGAGCACCTGACAGGGATCACGTATTCGGTTGTTATGGGAACGGAGAAGGAAAGAAGGGCAGCGCTCATAAAGCCGGCCTTTATATACATCATCAACAGAGAGAACGTGGCATGGCTTGTAGAGATTGGCTACTTCCGCTTTGACATGGTGATCGTGGACGAGCTTTCGAGTTTTAAGTCCTATCAGAGTAAACGCTTTAAGGCACTGAGGAAGGTACGCGGGTCTGTAAAAAGGATCGTCGGGCTCACCGGCACGCCCGGAAATCTCATGGACCTCTGGGCAGAAATTGGCCTCATCGATAAAGGGGAGCGGTTGGGACGATTTATTACAAGGTACAGGGAAGCATACTTCGTGCCTGATAAGAGGAACCAGATGGTGATCTTCTCCTACAGGCCGAAAGAAGGAGCAGAAGAAGAGATCTACGATAGGATCAGTGATATCTGCATATCTATGAAAGCCAGGGACTATTTGCAAATGCCGGATCTTATCGTGTCAGACGTGGAAGTAGCGATGAGTGAAGCGGAGAAGAAAAAGTACGATCAGCTAAAGAGTGATCTGGTTCTCCCGATGGACGACGGAGATATCGATGCGGCTTCTGCGGTGGGGCTTTCGAATAAGCTGCTTCAGATGGCAAACGGTGCATGCTATGACGAGAATGGAAAGGTCAAAAAGATTCATGATCGAAAGCTCGATGCGCTGGAGGATCTGATCGAAGCGGCAAATGAAAAGCCGATCCTCATTGCCTACTGGTTTAAGCATGACAGAGATCGTCTGATAGAGCGTTTCGGCGCTGTGCCTATCGACACGGCAGAAGATATTGAAAAATGGAACAGAGGGCAGATCCCGGTGGCGATCATCCACCCGGCTTCCGCCGGCCATGGACTGAATCTTCAGTCCGGCGGAAATCATCTTGTTTGGTTCGGGCTCACCTGGTCTCTGGAGCTATACCAGCAGTGCTGCGCAAGGCTCTACAGGCAGGGGCAGGAGCACACGGTCACGATTCAGCATATCATCACAAAGGGGACCATTGACGAGGACGTGATCCGATCCCTCATGGCCAAGAACTGTACGCAGGAAGCGATCATGGCTGCAGTTCGGGCCAGGATAGGAGGAAGTGTTGAGAGCAGAGACGATGTTTATAGAATATAAGAATATGAAAAGGGAAATGGAATCACTTAGGAGCCAGCTGGAAAATGCAGCCGGAATCTCTGTCGACGACATGATAAGGAGTATGACCTTCAGCGGCGATCCCGACGGTGACCGTGTGCAGACCAGCAACATCTCCGATGTGACAAGCCGCATTGCATTCGACTACAGAAAACGCATGTGGCAGGAAAACGAAGCTTATTTTAAATTCCTTTTCGAACGGTATTCAGCTCTGAAAAAAGAATTGGATTTCTTTATCAGCGGGATTCGATCTCTGGGAGGAAAAAGATCCGAGGTGCTGCTTGCCCTGGTGGTGGAGGGACTCACGTGGGATGAGGTATTGGACCGGTTCGAGGTGTGTAGGAGCACGGTTGCCAACTACAGGAAGTCTGCGATAAAGGATCTGGATGAACTGTATGAGAAAAGACAGGCTATGGAGATCGCATTCTTGCTGTCATGAAAAAGTAGGGGCGGGGTAAAGTTTTGCCAAAAGGGTGTACTAAACTTGGACTGAATTTGGACTGGAGTTGGACTGACTTTATACTCTGAAATGTGATATTCTTAGAATGCGAAAATGAACAAGGGCCACTGGAGCTAATTCCGGAGGCCCTTTTTTTATGCCGGGAGGTGGTTTCATGACGGATGATCAGGCTTTACAGATCCGGAATCTCCGTGTGGGCGGCATGGGATACCGCGCGATCGCATCTGCCGTGGACCTGTCAAGGGATCAAGTTCGCAACTACTGCAGAGCTAACGGCATTGGCGGGATCCTGGCGGACAGCGAGAAGAAGCTGGCAGAACGTATGCGGGACGGACGGGCCTGCGCCTTCTGCGGCGCTGAGCTCATAAGGCCGAAGACAGGAAGACCGAAACGCTTCTGCAGCGAGCACTGCAGGAGGAGCTATTGGCGGATGCACCGGGCAGACCTTCAGAAAAAGGAGTCGTCTGTCTATATCATGGAGTGCGCGTACTGCCATGAGATCTTTGAGTCCTACGGGAACAAGACGAGGAAATATTGCTGTCACGAGCACTACATTCTGGATCGCTTCGGAAAAACAAAAGATTGAGTTGACTATTAGGCCGCACAGAGTGATGTATGTAATACAAAAAAAGAAAGGAGTACATACCATGAAGATTGCGAGCTTAAATAGTGACAGGAAACAGGTAGTAAAGGCGCTGGAAGAGATCACAGGAGAAAAGGCGAATTACCTCGGAGCACCAAGTTTCGGATATGCCGTCGGGTCCTACACGGTGGACAGGACCGGCGCCATCAGCGCAGAGGAGATGGATCCGAACGTGACGGCAGCCCTCGTAGCGAAGGGCATCATAGAAGATCAGGAAGCGGACGCATCGGCTACAACCATCGCCCTTCCGATGGAGGGATACGACGGCAGAAGCCTTAAGAACCTGGTGTTCCTTATAAGCTCCAAAGGAGCACTGATCGGAAAGGCGATCGGGAAGCCCGGGCTTTATAAAGTGTCCGAGAAGCTGATCGCGGACCTGGAAGAGAGACATGCGCTCACTACGGAAGAATTCCTGCAGGTCCTGGATGACGCTGGGGAAGGTTCACTCGAAGGACTCTCCTTTGAAGACGGGAAGATCTGCTTCCGCTTTCCCGGCACGACCGAGCCGGACAAGCTGCAGGCTTTCATGCAGCTGACGGAGCTCATGGGAAAGACGGCGCGGGAACAGGTGAGGGTGAGCCATGTAAAGTGCAAAGAGACGAACGAGAAGTACACTTTTCGCGTCTGGCTTATGAGACTTGGCATGAAGGGCGATGAGTACAAGACAGCGAGGAAGATCCTGCTCCAGAACCTTAAAGGGCACACCGCATTCCGGACCAAGGACCAGGCGGATGTGGCAAAGGAAAAGAACCGGGTTAAGCGGGAAGCTGCCAGAGAGATGGCATTTGTGGAACTGTAAAAAGAGACACAAGAAATAATATGATTATTTGTAAAACGTAACGAGCCTCGAAAGGAGTAATCCTTCCGGGGCTTTTGTTATGGAGTAGAGGAGGCAATCATGCCGCGCAAACCAAAGAAACCTTGTGCGTACCCTGGGTGCCCGCATCTGACGGACGGTCGGTACTGTGAGGAACACCAGAAGGAGATGAACGCACGTTATGAAAAGTATGGCCGCGATCGTAAGACCACGAAGCGCCGCTATGGAAAGAACTGGAAGATCATCCGTGACGCTTACGTCAAGCGCCATCCCTTCTGTGAGCTGTGCTTCCAGAAAGGACGCCTCGTTACGGTGGAGGAAGTCCACCACATTGTTCCGCTCTCCGAGGGCGGAACAAATGATTACAGCAACCTGATCTCCCTTTGCAAGAGCTGCCACAGCAGGATCCATGCAAAGAGAGGAGACCGATGGCACGGCGGAGGAGAATACGGATACGGAAACAGAGATCGGAAGTGACCCCAGGGGCGGGTCACTTCTCTACGCTAAAGTCCCCGGGGAACGGCGTCGGGGTCGCACGCGCAAAAATCGCGAAAACAAACAGGGAATTGCCCCGAGGTATCAGAGAGGTAGCAAATGGCAAAGGACGGAACGGCCAGAGGAGGCCAGCGAGTGGGCCAAGGCAGAAGATCAAAAGCACTCGCAGAAAAGCTGGCTGCGGGGAATCCGGGCCACAGGCCGATGTTGGTCATGGATCTTCCGGAGGGGACGCAGCTGGACGGAGAGGATATGCCGGAGCCCGGTGAATACTTAAAAGCTCGTCAGAGAAATGGAGGGGAGCTGGAGGCGGAGAAAATATACCGTGAGACATGGTACTGGCTTAAGGAGCGCGGCTGCGAAAGACTTGTCAGCAAGCAGCTGCTCGAGCAGTATGCAATGAGTGTTTCTCGCTGGATCCAGTGTGAGGAGGCGATTTCCGAATACGGATTTCTTAGTAAGCACCCGACAACGGGAGCTGCCTGCGCATCACCATACGTGGCGATGAGCCAGCAGTTCATGAAGCAGGTCAACCAGATCTGGTATCAGATCTTCCAGATCGTAAAAGAAAATTGCTCAACGGAATTCTCCGGCAATACACCGCAGGATGATGTGATGGAGAGGCTCCTTAGGAGCAGAAAGGGGATGGCATGATAGAAAAAGTAAACCCGTCGCACCCAGATAAGGTCGCGGATCGGATTGCAGGTGCGATTGTAGACCTGGCTTATAGGGAGGAGAGAAATCCGAAGGTAGCCGTGGAAGTGTTGATCGGACATGGGATCTGTCACGTGATTACAGAAACATCTGTACATATCTCTGTGGAAGATATCGAAAAGGCGATACATAGGATTGCCGGCGATGGGATTGTTCTGAACTACCATGAAGTAAAACAGGACAGCCACCTTGCCAGAAACCAGGAAGGTAAGATCCGCTGTGGGGATAACGGGATCTTCAAAGGCGTGCCGCTTACAGAGGAGCAGAAGCTTCTGTCCAGGATCGCCAGAAGGATCTATGAGCAGTATCCCTATGACGGAAAGTACATTCTTTGCCCGCACCGGATGATCATTTGCCAGAGCTATGCAAAAAGTGTAGATCTACACAAAATGTATCCGATGGCGGATGTGAATCCGCTCGGTGAATGGACCGGCGGTACAGATGTAGATACCGGTGCCACGAACAGAAAGCTCGGAAGCGACATGGCGGACAGCGTGACCGGCGGTGGGCTTCATGGGAAGGATCTGTCGAAGGCGGATGTGTCTGTAAATATTTATGCTTTCCTTCAGGCACAGAGAACCGGGAAGCCGGTAGAGCTTTGCTGTGCGATCGGCGATGAGATGGTTGACGGAATTCCTTATTCGGAGATCGTGGAGGAAGCCAGAAAGTATATTGAGGCCCTTGGCGGATTTGAAAAGTTCGCTGAGTGGGGACTTTACTGAGGAGGATGGTATGGCTGCAAAGACAATTACACAGATGAAGATGGTATCGATCGAAAAACTGGTACCATATATCAATAACGCAAGAACCCACAGCCCGGAGCAGATCACAAAGCTCCGGGCTTCTCTACGGGAATTTGGATTCATCAATCCGGTGATCATTGATAAGGACTATGGAGTGATTGCCGGTCATGGCAGGCTCGAAGCAGCAAAGGCGGAAGGGTTCGATCAAGTCCCCTGCGTGCTGGCTGATCATCTTACCGAGGCACAGAAGAAAGCATATATCCTTGCAGACAATCGAATGGCGATGGATGCCGGCTGGGATGAAGAACTGCTGCGTATTGAGATTGAAGCATTGCAGGCGGAAGCATTTGATGTAGGGCTGACCGGATTTGATGAGGATGAGCTGGCGGATCTGTTTTCGGATGGCGCTGACGTAGAAGAAGACGAATTTAATGAGGATGAGGAGCTTGAAAAAGAGCCTTTTGTGGAACCAGGAGATGTGTGGCTTATTGGAAGACATAGATTGATGTGCGGCGATTCCACCAAGGCAGAAGATGTTGCTCGTCTTGTGGATGGGAAAAAGGCAAATATGTGCGTGACGGATCCGCCATATAACTGCGCCTACCAGGGTGGCACAGGGATGACGATCATGAACGACAAATGGACTGATGCGCAGAAGTTTTATCATTTTCTGCTTGATGCATTCAAGAATATTTATGACAACCTGGCTGACGGTGGTGCGTTTTATTGCTTTCACTCTGATGCTGAGAAGGTCAATTTCTTCAATGCAACGGTAGATGCCGGCTTCCACTATTCCACGACTTGCATCTGGGTAAAGAACTCTTTGGTATTGGGACGCATGGACTATCAGATGCGGCATGAACCGGTGATATACGCATTCAAGGATACGGCCAAGCACAAATTCTATGGGGACCGAAAGCAGACAACGGTCTGGGAGTTTGACAGGCCGACGAAGTCGAAGCTCCATCCTACCAGCAAAACGATTCCGCTCGTCGCTTATCCGATTCGCATGTCTTCACTGGAAAACAGTATAGTACTGGATTTGTTTGGTGGTTCAGGCTCCACGCTTATGGCGGCCGATCAGCAGAATAGAACAGCATTTCTGATGGAACTGGATCCTAGGTACGCCTCTGCCATCGTGCGAAGATATGTAGCTGCTAAGCAGGGAACAGATGATATTAAGGTGATCCGCGGAGGGAAAGAGCTGCCATGTGCAGAAGTCTATATCCCGACAGAGGAAGATCTCGCCTTTAAGGACGATAAGGTAAATCAGAAAGGCGCGCGATGAAAGTAATACCTCTTACACGCGGAAAATATACGATTGTTGATGATGAAGATTATGAGCGCTTGATGCAGCACAGCTGGGCATGGGTGCCCTCGACAAATTCCAAAAGCGGGATGGGTTATGCAGTCCGAAAAGGCAGTAAGAGGAGAGGAGAACCACGAACAGTTCAAATGCATCGGGAAATTCTCCATGCATCTGAAGGATCCATAATCGATCATCTGAATCGAAACGGCCTTGATAATCGAAAGGAAAATCTAAGGTATGCGAGTGTACAGAAGAATGCATTTAATAGATCCAAACCGGTTATGAAATGTACTTCTCGTTATAAAGGCGTTTTTCAAAGGAAAAACAAGAAGTATTGGACGGCTCGCATTAAGTTTAACGACAGGCATGTTGAGCTTGGATCCTACGAGGACGAGGAGAAGGCAGCGGCGGTGTACAACTTCGCATCTCGCATCTTTTTCGGCCGTTACCGGTGTGAGAACCAAGGCGTTGAGGAACTGACACTGTCTGAACAATGGCAGGTATTCGAAAAAGCCAAACGCTATATCTCAAAATATGGGTGGTATGTGGACACAGAGACATACCGCTCTTTTTTTATGGAGAAAGAAGCGGAGGATGCGGTTTGTGCATAGTGGCTATTCCCTCTTGCACATATTTGTCAGATGTGTGCGTTGCTAATTCTTCCGGGTAGAGTGATTAATACACTACCCGGAGGGAATGGGCTCCCGGGTCACACATAAGGAGGAAAACACCATGATGAACATTAAACTTGCAACTGACAACAGAAAAGCCGCAGCAGCAAGACTCGCCGAGATCACCGGAGCAGAGGCACGCTACACCAGGGTTCCCAGATGCGCCTACGAAGTTGGCGCCTACATCATTGAGAAGGATGGCACCATAACGACTTCCGAGGATGCCGACCTGCAGCCGCTGAAGATCCTGGCAACCGAAGGTTTGATCGAACCCTTCGAGATGCCCACGGAGGAACCCGCTGCAGAGGAAGAAGCAATTGGCCTTACGGTAGAGATCCCCTTCGACAAGGTGAACGTCGGAAACCTTACAAAGCTTCTCGATGCAAAAGGAGACCTGATCAAGAAGGCGCTTGGCACGGGCGACATCAGGATCGAAATGAAAGAGGACAGGGTAGCGTTCCCTTGGTTCACTGAGGTCGAACCGGATGCGGCGATGGCCTACACAAAATTCATCGCAGCCCTCTGCCGGATGAGCAAGGAAGCCAAGCGGGTGACAGCAACACAGAAAGAAGCTCCTAACGAGAAATACGCCTTCCGATGCTTTCTTCTCAGGCTCGGTTTCATCGGTACCGAGTACAAAAAGGATCGCAAGATCCTGCTTAAAAACCTCTCCGGATCTGCAGCCTTCAGGGACGGCAAGAAGAGTGGAGAAGAGGGATAAAATACACAGTTTCCGGCCCCCATCTTTGTGCAGGATACGCTCCGAATTAACTGGATATATGTGTGCTTTAGAGTGATTAATACACTACCGAAAAGAAGCACACACCTACCCAGGAAAGGAGCACATACCATGAAGGAAACAACCAGAAAGCAGATCGAGGCCATGAAAGCGCAGACCATCGGGGTCGAGATTGAAATGTACAACATCACGAGGCAGAACGCAGCGAAAGCGGCAGCCGACTTCTTTGGAAGCAGCAGGGTGGAGTACACGGCAGCCCGCAACAGGTACATGACCTGGAGCACTTGGGACAGCCAGGGAAGGGAATGGAAGTTCCAGAGGGACGCAAGCATCAAGGCCCGCACCGACGAAGAGAAATGCGAGATGGTGACGCCGATCCTTACCTACGACGACATCGAGACCCTGCAGGAGCTGGTGAGGACCCTCCGCCGCAAGGGAGCCAAGAGCGACCCGGCTCACATGTGCGGAGTCCACATCCACATCGGTGCAGCCGGCCATGACGCGAAGAGCCTGAGGAATCTCGCAAACCTGATGGCCAGCCACGAAGGGCTCCTGACCAGCGCGATCCGGATCGACCAGAGCAGGATCTGGCGCTACTGCAGAACGGTGAACAGGGACTTCCTTACGGAGCTCAACCGGAAAAAGCCCCAGACCATGCAGGACCTCGCAGACATCTGGTACACGGAGAACAACGCGACCTACGGACGCGACCAGCACTACAACGACAGCCGCTACCACATGCTCAACCTTCACGCGACCTTCACAAAGGGGACCATTGAGTTCCGCCTCTTCCAGTTCTCAAACCCGGAAGGGAACAAGAAGAACGGCCTTCACGCCGGAGAACTCAAAAGCTACATCCAGCTTTGCCTGGCTCTTTCCGCACAGGCGAAGGCGGCAAAGAGCGCCAGCCCGAAAGAGCCTCAGGTCGACAACCCGAAATTCGCGATGCGGACCTGGCTGATCAGGCTCGGATTTGTTGGAGAGGAATTCGAAACCGCAAGGGAGATCCTGACCAGGAACCTTGCCGGAGACGCAGCCTTCCGCCACGGACGCACAGCATAAACGAAGGAGCCAGCCTCCTGCAGCCTTACCCGCCACCGGCGGGCTTAAGGTGGTAGAAGGGTAGAGCCTTCGGAAAGGAGAAGAGCGATGGATAAGAAACAAGTAGAGA
>Ga0310695_10002045_pt1 | contig 44123 bp, 74 predicted proteins | sample RumenRJG_04DNA_FD_203882 | JGI IMG/M metagenome (GOLD analysis project Ga0310695, IMG submission 203882) | Bovine rumen microbial communities from Lethbridge, Alberta, Canada - RJG_04 (v2) (version 2) | ecosystem: Host-associated > Mammals > Digestive system > Stomach > Rumen | place: Canada... | reverse complement strand
GGAAAAATCCGCTCAGTCTGAAAGACGCGCCGTCGCCGGAATGGGAAGCGACGCGCAACGCGCTGGATAACAATTAAATACTGTTTGTGTAAAGAAGCGACTCCAGAAATGGAGCCGCTTTTTTTATGCATAGATGGCACAAATCAAGCCGCCATGCGGCGGCGCTGAATTTCCTGTTAAGGAGAGATGCACACATGAGCAAGAAGAAAGTCCCGCACTTTGTCCGCTGGCGCTACGCCATGGACGCGACGCCCGAAATTAAAGGCGTTGAGGCAAGCCCCGCCGCGCTGACGGATGCAAAAGCCGTCATTGACGCGCAGGAGGCCGGAGTTGCGCCGCGTAATATCGGCGTTGACCTCGACAGAGACGCGAGCATTGATGAGATCGTTCTCAAGTTCTTCCCCGGCGCAAGCCCCGAAGACGCTGAAACGATCCGCGGCCTGCTGATGAAGTACAAGACCGCGCCCGCGACGATGGAAGTTGAAGACGGCGACGACGAACCGCTGACCGCTGCCGCGCCCGAAGCCGTTCCCGCTGCTGGCGCTGTGAAGGACGGCGATACGCCCGATGAACAGCGTGCTTTTGCCGAGGGCGTCAAGTACGGCGAGGAAGTTGAGAAAAAGGAGCCCGAACACCTTGACCGCCTGCACGAGAGCATCGGCGAGAAGAAGGCGCTGGGCGAAGTGACTGACGCTGACGGCGAGACGTACACGAAAGAGGAAGTCGACGCCAAGATTGCCGCGCTGATGAAGGAGATGGAGGCCAAGATTGAGGCCGCGAAAGTCAAGGCCACCGACGAGGCGAAGGAGCACTATGAAGGACTGAGCAAGGCCGCGCAGGATTGCGCCCCGCTTGTCAAGATCGCTGATCCGATGGCGTACAAGTCGAGCGCTGAGATTTACCGCAAGGCGCTCAAGCTGCGTGGTGTGGCGGCTGATTCTATGCCTGATTCGGCGCTTCCCGCGATGGTCGATTTCGTCAAGCGCAATGCTGGCGCGTCTGTGTCTGCGCGTCCTGTCGTCGCCGCTGACGCCGCGCCCGCGATGGACGCTGACTTCGACGTTATCAAGGCGCTTGAAAAGCGCATCAAAGTTTACTAGGAGGTGCTTAGAAAATGGCCTTTGCAAATCGCGTAGAAATTTATCCCGCGCCCGCTGTGCAGGGCGATCGCGTAAACAATCAGCCGACGCTGTACACGGCTCACAACTTTGTTAATAAGACCGCGGTGACGTGCGGATGCTTCGCGTTCCGCGACGCGACCAACCCTGAAACGCAGTGCAGCAACACGGCCGCGAGCGGTCAGCCGCTCGGCATCGTGGAGCGCACTCATGAAAACGTCGCTATGACCATCGGCGAGAATCAGCTGACCATCCCCGCCGCCGGTGTCGTTTCGATCGTTCAGCGCGGCCAGATGTGGGTGACGGCTGACACTGCCGTCACCGTCGGAATGAAGGCTTTCGCCGTTCTGGCCGACGGCTCTGTGAAGTTCGCCGCCGCCGGTGCTACTGTGACGGGCGCTGTTGAAACGACCTGGGCCGCGTTTTCGAGCGCCGCGCAGGGCGAGCTTGTTATCGTTGATAACACCATGCAGGCCGTCGCGGCTCTTGCTTAGTGAAGGAGAGTGATAGCAATGATCAATACTGTTGAACGTCTCAAGGCGCTGGGCATCAATGCCCCCGCCGATTTTCGCGGCTTTATCACCAAAGACAACCGTGCGCAGATCGCGCAGGACGCCGCGCTTGTCACGACTGCAAACGCGCTGACGCCCGCTTATCTGGGCGCGTACATCGACCGCGAGGCCGTCGAGATTCTGACCGCGCCGCGCAATGCCCGCGCCGTCTTCGGCGAAGTGAAGAAAGGCGATTGGGAGACTCCGTTTGCTCAGTTCCATTCCGTTGAGTTCACGGGCACGACCACGCCGTACAGTGATTTCACTGAAAACACTCGTGCCGGAGTCAACTACAACTGGCCGACCCGTAAACAGTACCGTTTCCAGACCACGATCGACTACGGCGATCTTGAAGCTGCCGTGTCCGGCATCGCGGGCGTGAATCTTGTCTCTGACAAGCAGCAGAGCGCCGCGCACATCATCGACGTTGACGCGAACAAATTCGCGCTGTTCGGTGTCGCCGGTTACGAGATTTACGGCATGCTCAACGATCCCAACCTCCCCGCCGCTGAAACTCCGAGCACGGGCGCGGGCGGCGGCCTGACGTGGGCGAGCAAGGACATGACCGAGATTTACAACGATGTTCTTGCGCTTTATGCCGCGCTCCAGACGCAGAGCAAGGGACTTGTCAACATGGACAGCCGTATCGTGCTTCTGCTTCCCGATGGCCTCATGCCTCAGCTCGGCAAGACGAACGCATACGGCAACAAGACCGTTAAAGGCCTGCTTGATGAGTATTTCGGCGGTCGTCTTGAATACATCACCATGCCCGAACTGGCGAACGCCACGACCGGCAACGCCATCATGATGATCGCCCGTGAGGTCATGGGCAAGCCGACGGCGGAACTGGCGTTCTCCGAAAAACTGCGCATGGGCCGCGTTATCCCGCAGTTGTCCAGCTTCAAGCAGAAAGTTTCGTCCTCGACCTACGGCACGATTTACTATCGTCCTTACGCCGTTTCGTCCATGGTGGGCGTCTAGCAGAATATACGCGGTCAAGCGTATAAACAGACCAAAACAAAAGGGCAAAATCCGCTTAAATTCGCGTGATTTTGTCCTTTTTTATTACGGAGGATAAAGAGTATGGCAAGAACGAAAAACACGGCAAAGAAAGCGGCTGTAGCCGCGAAAACGGCAAAAGCGCCGGAAGTCGAGACCGTAAACGCGCCCGCGCCCGTCGTCGAGCCTGAAACGGTCGAGACGCCCGCGCCTGTTGAGGCGGCGAACATCATTATCGACGAAGCGCCCGCCACGGTCACTGTCGGACTGAATCACCCCGTCGGGCTGAAATTCCGCGTGCTTGATAAATACGGCGTGGAACAGGTCGTCGAGATCGCGGGCAATGCAACCGGCCTGCGCGGTCTGGAAAAAGGCATCCTTCCCGCCGCCGGTGCCTATGGTCTGACGCCGAACGTGCCCGCCGAACTTTGGGAGGCTGTCAAGGCGAAATACCAGCACATGGCGATCTTCCGGAATGGCCTGATCTTCGCCGTCGGCGATAGCCGCAGCGCAAAGAGCGAGGCGAAAAACCGCGCGTCACTGCGCAACGGTTCAGAACCTATCGAGCCGGAGCAGACCACCACGAGCGAGGAATAATCGCTGTGGCGGTCGTTGTCTTTGATGTTGCGGATTTTCGCACAATCTACCCGCAGTTCTCCGAACTGACTGATGCGCAACTGACCGCGTTTTTCGATGACGCCTGTCTTTATCTTGATAACACTGATGCAAGCCCCGTTCAGAATATCACGCTCAGAAAGTCGCTGCTCTATAAGATCGTCTGTCATTTGGCGACGTTATCACAACGCGGCGGCGGCGTGACGGGCGCGGTGACGTCTGCAAGCGAGGGAAGCGTATCTAGCTCATTCAGCCCGCTCCAGTCAACGACCGAGAATGCGGCATGGTGGAATCAGACGGCGTGCGGCGCGGCGTTTTGGATGCTGTGGCGACGCTTCACACGAGGCGGTTACTATGTCCCGTATACCCGTTACCATTAAGGGCGGCGAGAAAATTCACGCCGCGCTGATGCGTCTGGGCGGCAAAACGCCCGTTTTGCGCGTCGGCATCCTTGAAGGCGCGACGTACAGCGGCGAGCCTGGGACGGGCGAAAAGCCGGGGCAGAGCGTTGCAACTGTCGCGTTTTGGCAAGAGTACGGCACGCGCACGAACACGCCGCCGCGCCCGTTCATGCGTAATACGGTGGCCGAAAAAAAAGAGCGCTGGGCGAAAATCCTTTCTGTCGTCTTGATGCATCGCGCCGACTTCGCCGAAGCGCTTGACGCCGTGGGCGTTGAGGCCGTGCAGGATATTCGGCAGACGATCCAGAAGGGCGTTCCGCCGTCGTCGGCCCCGTCAACGATCGCATTTAAAAAGCGCATCGGCAAAGAGTACGCCAATACGCCGCTGATCTTGACCACGACGATGATGAAAAGTATCGCGCATGAGGTGATTGAATGAACGGTATCAACCTGCATCATATTGTCCGCGCTCCGATCACGAATGTTCACCCGGACGAAACTTTGCTGTGGTATCAGAATCAGGGCGCTCAGAACGTCGGCGGCATCCTGAAACCGTCATACGCCGCGCCGTTGCCGCTTGTTGCGCAAGTGCAGAGCGAAAGCGACGCCGCACTGATGCACGCTGACCGCGCGGGCATGAATACCGAGACGGTCAAGGTGTATCTGTATTGGGACACGCAGAAAGCGCCGCTCAATCTCGACCGCTTCACGGCCAAGGGCGGCGATATGTTCAAGCGCTCCGATGGCTCTTGGTGGCTCGTTACTGGCCTGACAGATAATTTTGCTGATGTGGGCTGGGTATCATGCCGCGCCGTGCGGCAGATCAACCCGCCCGAGGGCTTTGAAAATGCCGACGTTTCCGCAGCCGGTTAATCCAGTCTCCACGTCATGGCCTGACGTTATCAGCGCCGTGCAGGCGTTTTTGTTCAAATACGCCGTTCCCGCATTGCCGCTTGATAACATCATCTGCGGCAACTTCAACCGCGCCGCGCTTCCCAATACGGACGAACTGACAATTTACAGTTTTCTCCGACATGAGCGCCACGGCACGAACGTTGAGACATTCGACGCCGCCGCCGTTAGCGAAGACCAAGACGGCGCTCTCGAGACGTCCACGCTGATCGAGGCTGTATTACAGATCGATTTCTACAGCCGCACAGACGCGGCACGCCAGCGGGCGCAGACGGTCGAGACGATAGCGAAAAGTTCAAGCGCGGTACAGTTCTTCAAGCCTTACGGCATTTCTTGCCTGTATGCGTCTGATATTCGCGATATGACAGGAATGATGGACGCGGAACAGTATGTACAGCGCTATATGCTGGAGCTTCATCTGTCGTTCTGGTCTACGGTTTCTCAGGGTCTGCCGTGGTTTGATGCGGTCGATGTTGATTTGAAGAATGTTGATGTAGTATGTCCGCCGCTTGAATGAGTGGCGTTATTTTTTTATGAGAGGTGATTTTACATGGCTATTCCTGCTTCTCAGATTGTGAACGTGATGCCGCGCCTTATTGCGGCGGGGGGGACAGATCTGGTGATGAACGGACTTCTGCTGACGCAGAACACGCTCATTCCTCTGACTGAGTTCGCACTTGCGTTCACTTCTGCGGACGCGGTCGGCGATTATTTCGGACAGAATTCTGACGAATACCTTTTCGCCGTTCGCTATTTCCTCGGTTACAACAACAGCTTTAAAAAGCCTCGTGCGCTGATGGTCGCGCCCCGCGTTGCTTCTGCCGCTTCCGCATGGCTTCGCGGCGGCAAAAACACGGCAACGCTTGCCGCGTTGCAGGCTGTCGCTGATGGTGCGATGAGCATCAATATCGACGGCACTGATGTGGCTCTTAAAAGCGTCGACCTTTCCGACGCGACGAGTTTTAGTGACGTTGCTACGAAACTGACCACGGCGCTTTCCGGCGCAGGCACGGTGACGTTCTCCAGTTTTACGGAGGCTTTCACGGTCACGTCTAACACGACGGGCGCGTCTTCGTCGGTCAGCTTCGCGTCTGCGGGCGCGTCCGGCACTGATCTTTCCGCTTTGCTCAATCTGACGCAGCCGGCGGGCGCGATTCTGTCGCCCGGTGCAAATGCGATGAGCGTCGCGGAGAATCTGGCCGCTGTTCGTGTCGCGTCTGATAACTGGGTAACGTTCACGACGATCTATGCGGCTTCTGATGCTGAAGTGCTTGAACTCGCGGCTTGGGCAACCGGCATGGGCGTTGATTATCTGTATGTCCCATGGTCGACGGATGCGGAACTGCTCGACCCGACAAGCGCGTCTTCGATTGCCGCTTTGCTGAAAGCCGCGAACGCGGCGGCGACTGCGGGCGTTTACGGCACTTATGCCTATGCCGCTTTCGTCATGGGCGCGGCTGCGTCCATCGATTGGGACAGAATCGACGGCGTTATTAACTTCGCCCACAAGGGACAGAGCGGCCTCGCGCCGAATGTCACTGACGCGCAGACCGCCGCCGCGCTTGAGGCCAACGGATGGAACTTCTACGGCAATTACGCCACGAGGAATGATTCGTTCTATCTGTTCTTCCCCGGAAAGATGTTCGGGCAGTACGGATTTATCGACCCCTATATCAACGCCATCTGGCTCAAGAACGTAATTCAGGTGTCGTGCATGGCCGGGCTTGCCGCGTCTGGCCGAGTGCCGTACAACGATGCGGGCTACGCCCTGATTCGCGCTTGGCTCGTCGACCCTGTGAACCGCGCACTGCGCAACGGCACGATCGACGTGGGCGTGACGCTCTCCGAGTCGCAGAAAGCGCAGCTGATCCAGGAAGCGGGCGAAGACATCAGCGAAGAGCTGTTCACGAACGGCTTTGTTATCCGCATCGACGACCCCGGCGCGAGCGTGCGCGTCAATCGCGAGTCGCCGATGATCTCGCTGTGGTACACCTACGGCGGCGGCGTGAATCGTCTTGAAATCGCGTCGACGGCGATTCTTTAGGAGGTGAACGCACATGTTGACTGACATCACTTCTGCGAATGCGAAACTGATTCTGACTTGTGAAGAGCTTTACCCGTCCGGCGTTGAACTCCAAATGTTCAGCACGAATCAGAGTTGGAACGCGGACGCTCTGCAAGTCGCTGAGACGCGAATGGGCATTGACGGACACATGGCGGCGGGCTACGTCCCGAATATCAAGACCGTCACGATTCAGCTGGAGGCGTCGTCGCCGTCTCGCCGCTATATGCAGACGATTCAGAAAGCGATGATCGCGAATCAGCGCATTTATAAGGTTTCGCTGACGGCTATTATTCCGTCCATCGGCGAACAGGTGATCTGGAGCGAGGGCGTCATGCAGAACGGCGCTGTCACTTCGACCGCCGCCCGTGTCATGGAGCCGACGAGCTGGACATTCCACTTCGAAAAGTACGAACGGAGCGCCTATAACTAGGCGCTCCCCTTTTTTTATCCCGGAGGTATTAAGCAATGAGAAAAGAAAAAACCGTCGTTCTTGATGATCGCGGAAATAAACTCACGTTCAAGATTCGCGAGATGAGCGCTACAGATATGTCGTTCTGGGCGCTGCGAGCCTTTAAAGCGCTCGGCGCGGCGGGCGTGGAACTGCCTGACGGCGCCGACATCCGCACGGCGCTGAAGCTTATTTCCGCGAACTTCCAGACGATGTGCAAAAACATTGACCTTGGCGACGTGCGAGGGCTTCTTGACGATCTTCTGCGCATGTGCTCGCGCGTCGTCGGCAAGGCCGAAGAGCCGGTCACGCCGGAAACGGTCGATGATTATATTCAGGACGTGCGCACGCTGTGGGCGCTCTATGCCGAGGCGTTCAAGGTCTGCACTGATTTTTTCGGGGGAGAGAGGCGCTCGAAATCCCAAAACTCCCCGACGATCCAACTGCACGACGCGCAGGCCTGATCGGCTATAAGAACATAACACAGATGATAGCGGCGATAATCTCACGGCGATTCGCGACGCTGTACGAACTGCAAACGGTATACAGCATCGCGGACGCGCTAGACATGTATGAGGTTATCGCCGTCAACAGTTACAACGAAGCCGCGTATGCAGAAGCGGCGAGGCGTGAACAGGAAGCACGCCGCAACTCATAACGCGGGAGGTGACAAAAGACCATGGCAGAAAATATCGTCGACGCGCTCATTGTCACAATGGGGCTTGATAACAGCGATTACGAGCGCGGCATGAACGAGGTCGAAGACCGCACGCGCCAGTTCTCAGAGCGTGCGCCGCGTGACGTTGAGCGCGGACTGAATTCCATCGAACAGCGATTCGGCGCGACGTTTCAGGGGATTTTTAGAACGTTCATCGCGCCGCTGACCGCCGCGCTCGGCACGATGGGAATTTTCTCACAGTACACGCAGACGGCAGACCGGATCGGGAAAATGGCTGCCCGCATCGGTGCAAGCGCGGAAGAGTTGCAGGCGTTCGGAGAAGCGGCGAAACGTTCCGGCGGCTCTGTCGAAGGCTTTATGTCGTCGTTTGAAAGCCTCAACGGCCAGATTCAGCGAATGCAGGCGATGGGCGGCAAGGGACGCTTGACGCCTATTCTTAAACAGCTCGGAATCAGCGCTACGGAGAACGGCAAGGCGAAAGACACGTTCCAGATACTTCGCGAACTTGCGGGCGCGTCAGAACGCATCGGCAAACAGAAATTTGCAGGGCTGGCGCGTTTTCTCGGGCTTGACCAAGGCACGATCATGCTGTTGCAACAGGGCCGGATTGCGCTTGATGAAGTCATTAAACGGCAGAAAGAACTCGGCGTGTACACGAAACAGGATTTCGAGATCACGGCGAAGTTTAACGATGCCGTGAGCGACTTACAGCAGAGTTTTAAACAACTCGCCGCGCCGATTCTGCGCGTTATCACGCCCGCGCTGACAACGCTCGCGGGCTGGCTGACGAACATCGTGCAGACGTTCCGCGAGCATCAGGGCTTTATCGTCGCAGGCTTAACCGTTATCGCCGCCACGATGAGCGGCGTACTGCTCAAGGCTGCTATTGCGCTCGGCGCGGCGCTCATGCCGCTTCTTTTGCCGATTGCGGCTATCGCTGGGCTTGGGTTGATTTTTGATGAGATCGCGACGTATGCCGAGGGCGGCGAAACCGCGCTTCAAGGCCTTTGGGAAGCAATCGGCACGCCTGAGGATTTTAAAGCCGTCGGCAAGGCCGTACAGGATTTTGCTTCGAGTGCGTGGGAAACGATCAGCGGGCTGGCAAAGGACGTTGGCGGCGCTTTCGTTGACGTTGTGAGCGAGTGGGGCGCGTCGTTTGATGCGGGGGCGTTTGTCAAGCGTGTGAAAGACGCGTTCAGTAGCCTTAAAACAACATTAAAAGAGCTTTTCACGCCTGATCCCGCTTTAATCGAAAGCGCCGGAAAGGCATTTGACAGCGCGATTTCCGCAATCGGTAAGACGGTAAAAGGCGCAGTCGACTGGCTGATTAAAGCGGGCGAAGCTCTGAGCGGGCTGTGGAAAACTGACGGTTTCGACGCCGTGAAATCTGTTATTGACTCATTATCTGATGCGGCAAAATCTTTATTCGGCGCATTTGATGAGGTTTTTAAACTGATCGGCGACGTCGTGACAAGCGTGCTTGATGTGTTTTCGCCGCCTGAACCGGGCGAAGAGTGGGGCATTCTGAAAACACTCCTTGACAGTCTAACCGCCGCCGCTAAAAGTATTTCTGACGCGATGAAGACCGCTTTTGATTGGATAGGCTCAATCGCGAAAAGAATCCGGGAAGCAGTTGCCGCAGGTGATTTTTCGAGCCTGAAAAATGCTGTCGAACCTATTAAAAGCGCGTTTAATTCTCTGTTTTCGGTTGTCAAAAATCTTTCCGGGCTTTTAAAAGATGCTGTGTCATGGGTGACAAAGCTTTTTTTGCCGGACGACCCTGACGGCAGCTGGAGCGCATTAAAAAAACTTGTTGACGTTATTTCGCTCGCTATTCAGTCACTTGCCTATGTTGCGAAGGAGATTTTTAATTGGATTGATGAGAAGATAACGGCAATTCGAAACTGGCTTTCAGGCAACGGCGAAGAAGAAAAGCGAGCGCAAAAAGATATTCTCGGCGATCAGACAAAGGAAGCCTATATAGCAACTCAGGCCGCGAAGATTAAAGCGGGATCGCCTGGAATGTCAGACGCGCAAGCGACAAAAGCCGCTGAAAAACAGCTTGCAAAGCAGACAGATCAACAAGTCGCCACGAATCGCTCACAGGATAATGATGCGCTGTGGCTGAGTATGGTTGATCTCGGCGGAACGGCGACAGACATGCCGAAGCCCGCTGCTGATGCGCCGGATAAACTTGCTGTCGAGACATCAAAGAAACTCAGCGTTGATGCGCCAGATAAACTTGCTGTCGATACGTCGAAGAAACTCAGCGTCGATGCGCCGAAGACAATCGCCGTCGATGCACCGAATAAGCTCGCTGTTGATACGTCGAAGAAACTCAGCGTCGATGTGCCGAAGACAATCGCCGTCGATGCACCGGATAAACTCGCTGTTGATACGTCGAAGAAACTTGCCGTGGATGTGCCGAAGATAATCAGCGTCGATGCGCCGGATAAAATTGCCGTGGATGTGCCGAAGCCCGCAGCAGATGCGCCTATTAAAGCAAAAGATCAGCCGTCGCCGTCATGGTGGAATGCGCTGTTTTCGAGCAAAGCCGTGCCGGAAGCGGCGGCGGCTATCACGTCTCGCGCTCCTGATGCGGCGAAGATTCAGCAGGACAACAGCCGAAAAACAACCGTGAACGTCAAAAATGACACGGTTGTGAATAATCGCTTTGAGGGTGTGACAGACGGCAACGCCGCCGGGCTGATGAATGACGCGGCGAACAGCACGCAGCGGGCAGTCGAGCGCGGGAATTCATTCGCGGTGAACAATGGAACGGCGGCTTTTAATCCGGGGGTGTTCAAATGATCGCCCAGGAATGGCTTCTCGCCGACGAAAACGGCAATTCGCTTGTCACATTTCAGTCGTTCATTTCGTGCGAAGTCAGCGACGAAGGCGAAGTGCTCAAAATGCCGACGGAGAACGGCGGTTTTGCCGCTTACAACAAAGTCGCCGACTCGCTCAGAATCCGCGCACAGCTGGCCTTGCAGGGAACGGACGCCGATATTCAGCAGCAGCTGACGATCCTGAAAGCGCTGAAAGAGGGAACTCAGACGTTCTCGCTCGTCACCCCGACTATCGAATATCGGAACATGACGCTTGAAAGCCTCAACTATTCGCGCAAGCGTGAAGACGGCCTGAAAGTCTGTTATGTCGAATTGATGATGGTCGAGGTGCGGGAAGTTGAAGCGCAGTACACCGACACGAAGCGCCGCCGCCTGACGCGCAAGAAAGTCAAGAATGCAGACTGTGCAAGCTCGCAAGCGACAGGAAAAACGGACGCAGCGAAAGCGGATAACCGAAGCGTCGGAAAAAAAGCCTGGGACTGGGTTGTAAACAAGGTTAAAGGCACATTGTTAAACAACGGCAGCGGGACGGGGGGGCGCTAAAAAATGCAGATCATACCGCTTCAAACTCTCCCCGCGCAGTCTTTTATCACGATCCTCGAAGAGCAGAACGTCGAGATTGCGCTGTATCAGCGATACGACCGGCTGTATGCTGACGTGACGCTCGATGAAACACCGATTGCAACAGGCTGTATCTGCCTTAACAACACGCCGATCATCCAGCATACAAGCGATTTTTCGGGAGTTCTAGCGTTCGTTGACACACTGGGCGATGAGCCGCCACAGTGGGAAGGCATCGGCGGCGACTCGCCGCGCTGGGTGCTTGTCTATCTGACGGCGGCGGAGGCCGTAGAAAATGGCATCGTCGTATAGCATCAAGACACTTCGCGCAGAGATTCAGCTCGGGACGGGCAATTTTCAAGGCACGAGCAAAAACACATACACGATTGAAGGCCTCGCAATGTCCGCGAAAATTGAAAAAGTCGGCCTGCCGGATTTGAACAAGTGCGAACTGACGATTAAGGGCATGAAGTATCAAGTCATGGAACAGCTGACCGTCCTCGGCTTTCGCAAACTCACAAGCGCGAAAAACCGTCTGACGCTGTACGGCGGCACAGTTGGTGAAAGTCTGCCCGTGCTGTTTTCGGGCGACATTACAAAAGCCGTTGCCGACTTCAAAAACGCGCCCGACATTGCGTTTGTTATCAGCGCAACGACGGGCGCGTATTCGGTCAAGAAGGCCGCGCCGCCGCTTTCGGTTAACGGTAGCACGCCCGCCGCCGACCTCGCGAAACAATGGGCTTCTGAAATGGGCTATTCGTTTAAAAACGCGGGCGTAACGACCCGCGTCCAGAACTGCATATTTAACGGCTCGCCGATGCAGAAACTGCGCGTTCTTGCGGAGCAGTACCACATTGAAACGATTATTGATGACGGCGAAATTATCATTCAGCCGCGCGGGGAAATCCGCAAAACAGGCACGATCCCGTATTTGACCGACGAAAGCGGTCTTGCAGGCTATCCGAGTTTTACTGACAAGGGAATTTCGCTTGTCGCGCTCTATAATCCCGATTTTAAGCGCGGCGGCCTGATTCGCGTCAAAAGCATCGTCCCGCGTGCTTCGGGTGAGTGGAAGATCGTAAAACTCACGCACAGCGTCAGCGCGTACAGCAAAAATGCCGAATGGTTTTCAGAGATCGAAGCGACATGGAAGGGGGAATAGCTGATGGCTGAATCCGGCATCGTGAAGGGCGTCGCAGACGAAGACGTTGATTCGTCAGACCTCAACCGCCTGGAATTCTTGATTAAGGTCTTGCAGCGCGACATGTCAACAGCGATCCCCGTTATCATTACAGCGGTTCAGGCGGGCGACACGAACGCCGCCGGTTATGTCGACGCGCGCCCATTAGTCGCGCAGATTGACGCGTGGGGCAATTCGCTCCCGATGGCGGTTATTCATCACCTGCCGTATTTTCGGCTTCAAGCGGGGCGTGCGGCGGTCGTTCTCGATCCTGTTGTGGGTGACATCGGGCTTGCTGTTTTCGCGCAGTCGGACTGTTCAAACGTCAAGCAAGGCGCGAATCAAACAGTTCAGCCCGGATCATGGCGCAAGTTCGATCAAGCCGACGGTTTCTACGTCGGTGGTTTCTTGAATAAGTCCGTTGATACGTTCGTCCGACTGGCGCAAGACGGAAGCATTACGATCAAAGCGCCGGGAAACGTCACGATTGACGCGCCGAGCGTCAGCATGACGGGCGATCTTTACGTTACCGGTGATATGACTTCTGGCGGCAAGTCTTATCTTGACCATACGCATATGGGCGTTCACGGCGAGACAACGCCGCCGCTATAAAGGGGGCTAGAAAATGAACGGACATACTTTATATCTAACTCCCGACAACTGGGACATAACACTTGATTCTTCCGGGCGTTTGCAGACAAGCGCGAACGCCTACGCAATCGCGCAGAACGTCGCGAATGCCGTCCGTCTGTTTACGGGCGAAGCGTTTTTCGCGCAAGACGAGGGCATCCCGCATTTTGACATTGAACTTGGGTATACGCGTCCCGCCTTGTCTGTTCTCCGCGCCCGGATGCGCGAGGCGGCGCTGAACGTTGAAGGCGTGCTCGATGCACAGATCACGCTTGACGACGTGCAAGACCGCAAGCTGACGGGCGAAATTCTGTTGACCGTCGCCGACGGCGACAAGAGCAGTAAGATCACGCTCACACTCTAGGAGGTGAGAACATGGCTGTAACATTCGACCCGGCCACGGGCTTGACCGTGGACAGCGCCTCCAACGTTCTCGCGCAGATCGAAGCCGACTGGCAAAACGCCTTTGCGGGCGGAGGTCTGCCTGCGCTAAACGTTGATCCGGCAACGCCTGCCGGACAGCTCATTGCAACCGAAGCTGCGCTTGTGCAGGCGAAGGATAGCGAGATTTTATTTCTCGCGAATCAGTTTAATCCCGAAACGTCGGAAGGCCGTTGGCAAGACGCACTTGGGAAAATTTATTTTCTTGAACGCAAGACGGCAGAACCGACAGTTGTGACTTGTACATGCACAGGGCTTTATAACACGGTCATCCCGGCGGGCAGCATCGTTCAGAGTGCCGACGGCTATCAGTTGAGAAGCCTTGATTCAGCGACGATCCCGTCAAGCGGAACGGTCGACATCGAGTTTGAAGTGACAGAAACAGGGCCGATTCAGGTTGCGGCTGAAAGCGTAACAAAGATCGTCACGGTTGTCCCCGGTTGGGACACGGTCATGAACGCAGCGGCGGGCGTACTTGGACGAGATGAAGAAACACAGCGCGAATTTGAAACGCGTCGTTATAACTCGGTTGCGACAAATGCACATGGAAGCGTTCTTGCGATACAGGGCGCTGTTTCTGCTGTTGACGGCGTTCTTGATTGCGCTGTTCTTGAAAATACTGGTGATAGTGCAGACACAATAAAAGGCGTTACCGTAAACGCTCACAGTATCTGCGTCAGTGTTTACGGCGGCGATGGCGCAGACATCGCGGAAGCGATATACAGAAAAAAAGACGCGGGGTGCGGAACAACGGGAAATACTGTTGTCACTTATGTTGACCCCGATTTTAACGATGCGTCATATACATATAACATTTTGCGCCCGACGGTCACGCCGGTGAAAATGGTCGTCACTATCAAAGAGACTGACGCAACCCCTAACACAATAGAAAAACAAATCCGTGACGCGATCATCGCTGACTTTTACGGGCAGGGCGACAATGCCCGCGTCGGGACTGCTTCGACGCTGTACGCATCGCGTTTTTATCCCATTGTTATCGCGGCGGGAGCAAGCGAGTTTATTTCGTTGACGGTCGCGCTAGGTTCTGGCGCTTACGGCGCTTATATCGATATCGATGCAGACGAAGAGCCTTCGCTTGACGCAAGCGACATCTCGGTGGTGATTCAGCCGTGACGGCACGCCGTGATTTCAGCGTTCTGCGGGACGAAACGATTCTCAGCCAATACAGCACGTCGCCCCATATTTTGAATCTGGCGCGTGGTATTGCGCTGAGAATCGACCCCGCGCCAGACATAGACACCTTTTTTGAGAATGTTTTTGACATCGACTCAGCAATCGGATGGGGACTTGATAACTGGGGCCGAATTCTTGCTATTCCTCGCGGCGTTCAAGTCTCAGAACAAGAATGGTTCGGCTATTACGGTTCGCAGTTGCAACCGTGGAACAATGCGCCTTTTTACAATCCACAGCACGCGACAAACAATTTCTTGCTTTCTGATGAAGCATATCGAAAACTGTTGCTGTACAAAGCGGCGGCAAATATTGGGTCTTCTGACGCGGCGACAATCAACCGCCTTTTAAAACAAGTCTTCCCAGACACGTTTGACCATATCGTTGACAACGGCAACATGAGCATCCGCGCCGTGTTTAACGACTATTTGCAACCTGTCGAGGTCGGTATCCTTAACACATACGGGGCGCTAAACAAGGGCGCAGGCGTGGCGTGGGTTTATCTGTCTGTCAATCCCGACGAAGTATTTGGCTTCGATGACAGCGCGTTTCAGCCGTTTGATTGCGGCGTATTCATTCCGTATCAAATCGTTATTATGTGAGGTGATATATCATGCCACAACCGACAAAAATTCCTCGCGCGTTCGCGTCGAGCGGCGATAAAAACACAATTCCCGACAGCACCGGTAGCATCGGTCTCGCGTCATGGTCAGAAGGATTCCCGGCGATTACGTCAACGCCGTTCGCGCAAGGCGGCGTTGCGCCCAAGCGTGCAGATTTTAACGGCATTTTTAACGCGCTTAGCACCGTCACGCTTTGGTATCAGCAGGGCGGCGTTTTTGTCTACGACAATGCTACAAATTACGAGATCGGGAATCTTGTTATATATTCGGGCGAGATTTATGTCTGTAAAACAGCAAACGGCCCCGCCTCGGCATTGCATTCCCCCGCAAATGATACTGCTGAAACGTATTGGGGGCGTATATATCCTCAGAACGGGACGTTCGACCGGATATTTTTTTCACAGTCCAGTGGCAGCTATACCGCCCCACGAACCGGCGCCTATCGCATCACCCTAAAAAGCGGAGGAGGAGGAGGAGGAGGACAAAGTGCTAACGATAAAAACTATTGCGGCGGCGGCGGTGGCGAGGGTGGAACTCTTATCTTTTATATAACTCTGATAAAAAATGTTGCCTATGATTATATAATCGGTGCCGGAGGTAGTGCGGGGGATAATGGAGTCGTCGGCGGTAATGGAGGATTAAGCCAGTTTATATATTCGGCATCGCAAAACTTCCGTATCAATGGCGGTTTCGGTGGACAAGCGGGAGATGAGAACTATCCCTGCGGAGGGCGTGGTGGTTTTACTTATTCTGCTCCTGCTAGTTCTGAGGTGTATGTTATCCCGGGCTCAAGAGGGGGCACTGGTGGTTATATGTCGACTCAATGGCCTCTCGCTCAAGGCGGTGGAAGTGGCGGGGGATTAACCGGCGGTACGCCACTACCCGGCGTTAACGGCGGTGGCGGTGGCGGCGGCGGCAATAATCGCGGAGCGACAGCAGGCGGCGACGGTTACATTTTAATCGAGTATGCGGGGTGATAATCATGGCAACTTTTTATAGCCCTAACGGCAATCCCGAGGTCTGGCAGAAGAAACCCGATGGATACTACACTCCAGAAGAATGGGCGGCACTTCACCCGCCGTCAGAACCTACATTTGACGAGCTAAAAGAATTTAAACTGCAAGAACTTGTCCGTTCTTTTGATGCGAGAATCACAGGCGCGATCACAGTTCAGCCTTTTGGCTATGTTATGCAGTTTAATACGGATGATTCCATTAAGATGCAAGGTGCAATCGACCTGATGGAAATTACAGGGCAGACTGTCGGCTATTTGACTCAGGCAAACGACGTGACGGTTTATGACGTACCGATTGATGTGATGAAAAATGTGCTTGTCCAAATGATGACGGCGTTCGCGGCATGTCATTCAAGAAAACAGGAATTGAGGTCCGCGATTAACGACGCAGAGACAAAAGAAGACCTCGCCGCGATTGAAATAACGTGGCCTGTCTAAAAATAGAAAATGCCCGCTTCACGCGGGGCTTATTTTTTTAAGGTGAGGTGACCTAAATTGCCAGAACCAAGCAAGATTCCGCAGGCGTGGGCAGAACTCGGCGATTATAATACAATCCCTTTAAACGATCCCGGCAACGGCATGGCTTCGTGGAATATGGGCTTCCCCGTAGAGACGCAGACCCCGCTCGCGGCGGGCGGCGTGCCGCCTCGCCGTCAAGATATTAACGGCGCGTTGTATTGGCTGTCGCTCGGTCAGTTGTGGAATCAGCAAGGCGGCCTGTGGCAGTATGATGCCTCGGAAAATTATGAGATCGGAAACGTTGTCGAACAGAACAACGCGCTGTATTACTGCAAAGCCGCAAATGGGCCAAACGGTACGGTAAAGTCGCCATCGGCTGATACGGCGGGGACATACTGGAAAAAACTCGTCAATGCTGACGGCACGCTGAACGTCCCCGTTATCAGTAACGCCAGTACGACCGTAAAAGGTATCGTCGAACTCGCCACAAGTGCAGAAACAAAAGCGCTTTCTGACAGTACCCGCGCGGTTACGCCGAACAGCCTAAATGGGCTTCTGTCTTTATCTCCGTCTGCACTGACCGTGCCGAAAGCCGACAGTAACGCGAAACTCACAGGATGGCTTGATGCGCTAAAAGACAATGACGGTCGAGTAAATATCAGCATTAAGGGGACTGCTCCGCAGCTACAGACAGCCCGGTCGGTGCAGGTCAATCTCGCAAGCGCAAGCGCTGCGAATTTCAACGGGACGACAAACATCACCCCCGGCGTAACTGGCGTGTTGCCGATTGCTAATGGTGGAACAGGCACAAATTACAAATCGTGGATGGATCTGACAACCGTGCAGACGGCAACTGCGACAAAACGCATCAAAGGTCATTCAAAAGGTTGGTCAGTCTATAACGACGATGAAAGCCTCTGGTCTGCTTTCATAATGGGTAGCGACAACATCGGTCGCGGCATCATGGATTCTGTTTACGGCTGGGTCGTGTTATCCAACACATATGGGTCTTATTTTTTGGGTCGCGCGGACGAAGCCGTCGCATTGCATACACCGCGCTCAATTCAGACTAATCTTGCGAGTACAACTTCCGTCTCCTTTGACGGAACGGCGAATGTCACTCCCGGTGTAACAGGGACGCTCGCTGTAAATAATGGCGGCACGGGGCAGACTGACCTTGACCTCGTCACAGTTGGCAAGGCGAAACAGTTAAATACTGCGCGGACGTTTCGCACGAACTTGTCTAGCACGTCTGCGGTGAGTTTTAACGGCACAGCGAACGTTTCCCCCGGCGTGACTGGGACACTTGCCGTTACAAATGGAGGTACGGGGAAAACTGACCTCGATCTTGTGATTGTGGGCAAAGCTAAAGCCCTTAATACAGCGCGCAGTATCAGGACGAACCTTGCAAGCACAAGCGCAACAAATTTCGACGGCACAGCAAACGTCACGCCGGGGGTGACTGGCGTGCTTGGGGTAAGTAACGGAGGCACAGGGCAGAGCAACCTCGACCTCGTTACAGTCGGTAAAGCAAAGGCGCTTAATACTGCCCGCGCAATACAGACTAATTTATCAAGTGCAACGTCAGCAAGTTTCGATGGGACCGCAAATGTAACCCCCGGCGTAACTGGCGTGCTGCCGATTGCTAATGGCGGAACAGGCACAAATTATAAATCGTGGATGGATTTGACAACCGTGCAGATGGCAACTGCGACAAAACGCATCAAAGGTCATTCAAAAGGTTGGTCAGTCTATAACGACGATGAAAGCCTCTGGTCTGCTTTCATAATGGGTAGCGACAACATCGGTCGCGGCATCAGGGATTCACAGTATGGGTGGACATATCTCGCAGACGAATACGGAGTCCATTTCTACGGCGAAGCAAGCCGCGCGGTGAAATTTACGACTCCGCGCAGTTTTGTCGTTAATCTTGGAAGCACGACTGCGGCAAGTTTTGATGGCAGTGTGGATGTTAGCCCCGGCGTGAGTGGAACGTTGGGAGTCGGTAACGGGGGTACGGGACAGACCAATCTTGATCTTGTAACTGTTGGTAAGGCCAAACAGTTAAATACTGCCCGCGCTATCAACGGAACGAACTTCGACGGTACTTCATCGATTACGACGGCACAATGGGGGACCGCCCGCAACGTGAACATCTCAGACGCGACGCAGACGAACACAGGCGCGACGACCTCTGTTAACGGGAGCGCGGCGGTAACGTTGAAACTCCCTGCTACAATTAAGGCCGCTCTTAACGGGAACGCCGACACTGCCACAAAATTGCAGACCGCCCGGACGATAAACGGAACTCCGTTTGACGGGACAGCCAGTATTATTGCAATGGAGTCGAGCGATAGGAATCTTGCACAAAACGGCTATATCAGATTCCAGAGCGGTCTGCTTGTCCAGTGGGGGCACACGCTCGTAACAAACAACACGAATAATGTAGTGTCGTTTAGCGTAGCTTTTGATACAGTCTTCACCGTCAACGCAACGATGCAACTCGTGTCAGGAATAGGCGCGGGCGGCTCATATACGCATATTTCGATAAACAGCTTTAATACGACTGATTTCTCGGTAAAAGCAAATATTGAGGGCGGCGGCGCTCAAATTTATATTAACTGGATCGCAATCGGGAAGTAGGCGATTATATGAGTATCTATCTTTCTGCTCATTTCACTGTTGAAGAGTGTAAATGCAAGTGCAAACGACACGTCGGCGATTATTGCTACGTTCAGCCGAAACTTTTGGTTCTTGTAGAGAAAATTCGCGCGATCCTGAAAACGCCGCTTGAGGTGAACTCCTGTTGCCGTTGTCCTGATCATAATCGTGAAGAAAAAGGCAGTCCGACGAGTAAGCATATAACTCTGCCGCTGTGCCCATCCCGCGCTATGGACATTAAGCCGCGCAATATGAGCGCGCTTACTGCTTACAATGCAATCATGAAGGCGTACCAGAGCGGACAGCTTGAGGAACTGGGCGGGATCGGCATCTATGACTCGTTTGTTCACGTAGACACGGCGAAAGCCGCCGACGGACACCTTCGGAAGTGGGACGAGCGCACGAAAAGGCCGTGATCTCATGGCGGGCGAAAATCAGGAAAAGACCCTTGTCGAGATCGCAGCCACAGGGGGGATCGGGGCGCTGATCGCTGTAATATTTCAGGTGATCCGCGCCGCGAGAACTCACGTTGACGAGCAGTTCAACGGGAAGCGTTTTATCGTAGGCGTTCTTTCTGCGGGCGGCGTAGGTGCGCTCGTAGCATGGGGGCTTGACTTCTTCGGTGTTGGGAAAGAACTATCTGCCGTGATAATCGCCATGTGTGGCTACACTGGCGGGCGCTTGCTTGATATAGTCGAGGCCGAAATTCCCGAGACGCTCAAGGCCGGATTTGACGGCATCCAGAAGCGTTTACAAGAAGGACGGTGGAAAAATGATTGATGTCGACGAAATCATTGACCGCATGAAGATGTACAACCGCGTAATTATCTTTGCCGTCGCAGTCGTTGGCTTGCTTTTGGCGTTGTGGCTCTTGTCAAACAATGCCGGACGGCGCGAAGTTGGCACAAAGCTGACAGAGATCAAGCAGACGACGAAGGTGAACGAGCGCCGCGCTGATGAAATCATCGACGCGGCGAAATCAAGAGAGGAGGCGGCGAAACGTGAGACGGGTGAAAGCATTCGTGCTGTTTCTGACGATCATCTCCCTGATGTGCTCGCGGGCTTGCTCGCAGAGTATCGGCGCGAGCAAGGCGGGCGTTGACGCGCTCAGAATCCATGTCGGATGGACGGCCCCGACATCCGGCTATTACTTGACAGACGCCGCCATGCGCGACACGGTGCAGGGATGGACGGAGGCGCGAAAAGTCGCCGACGTGCGGCAACAGGCGCTTGAGGCGCTTCGCGATGAAGTTAAAGCACAGCAGGCCGATTTAATCCGACAGCTCGCAGAGCTTCAGCGCGAGATCAGCGCAGAGCGGTCATTGTGGCGTTCCCGCGTGCGTCGCGGCAAAGTGCAGGGCTTTATTTATGGTGCTGTGCTTGGCTTCGGCGGCGGGTATCTTGTCAGGCGAAATAATCCCTAAAAAGTTTTTGTATTTATCCCCTGTCGATTCGTCGGCAGGGGATTTATTTTTTTATCTAAACGCCGCGCCATGCTCCAGCGCTATGCCAATTTTTTAGACGAGTTAAAAGACCAAATTGCGCACGACCGAAAATCGGTCTAAATCGACAATCGTTTTGCCAACGTCGGCAAAACGTGTTACAATAAACTTGCTACAGAAAAGTTACATATGTCCGCATCTACGCGCAACGCGGATGAAAAGGGAATCGAGTTGCCGATCGGTTCCCTTTTGTGTTATAATACTCGTTAAGAAAGCCGCCGCCCCTGCCGAGACACAGGAAGCGGAATGTCTCGCCTCGCGCCGACCTCGAAGGAGGGAACGCGGGGATTTTTTTAGCAGAAAATAATGATTTAGGCGTTGACAAAAAAAATGATTTACGCTAGAATAACCTCAGAATGAAGAGGGCGAAGCCCTTAAATCAAAGGAGGACACAAAAATGAAGAATCAGGAACAGCTTTTAAAAATCGTCGCACGAATCCGCGAGACGCTTACCGCTGAATACGGCGAGAAGTTCACGGCGCTGAAGCAAGACGAGAAAAACAACATTATGATTTGCGTCCTTCACGACCTAGCGACAAGAAACAGCGCAGTCATGCGAGTAGCGGCAAACGCATTCATCGAAATGATTTAAACAAGTCGAAACCTAGGGCGGCGCAAGCCGCCCGACGGTCTGACCGTGAAGCGGTCACTGATGAGACTAAAGGAGTGGTTGAACATGTGGTTTGACAAGTATGTAAAAAAAGGCGGCTCTATGCCGACCACGTCAATTTGTGGTTATAGCACTCATGTCGACTTTGACCCGATGGGGGAGCTCACCGAAGCGCAGGTCGATGCGAGCTGGGATTGGTATGTTGCCGAGGTTAATAGCGCGCTTCCCGATTTCGCTGAGTGGAGTCCTGCAACATCATCGATCATCGTGCCTGTTGACAAGGTTCACGAGCTGGACAAGTTTTTCGATGAATACAGCTGGGATGATCTGCTGAATGATGTTTTTAGCAAGTATATCGAAAACTGCGACGCTATTATCGGGGAGACGGATTAAAATGACCAAAAGAAGCACAGCGATTAATCAGGCGTGGAAGAAAGAAGCGGTTGCAATCGCGACGGGGAGAACGGGCGAAACTCTGTATTACATCCCGAGCAAGCGCGGCCTTTTCGTAACTGACGGCGCGGGCGTCATTGGCCTGACAGTCACCGAGGCGAAAGAATTGATTGAGCGCGACGGCATGACGCAACTTGCGCCCATCCCGACTTGGGACGAAATGACCGAGAAATATATCAGAGTCAGGCGCGAGCGCCGCGCGGCCCTGCGAGGTGACGCCGAATGAAGGCCGTTCGCGATGCAACGCGATGCGACACGGCCACGGCGCGAAAACTGGGCACGTCGGGCGGGCTGACGCTATACAAGACCAAGAGCAGAAAGTTCTTTTTCGCTGACGGGCGCGATCTGCGCATCATCCCGGCGACGGAGGCGTATTCCTGGCTTGCGCAGAACGTCAGCAAGGCGGCGGCTGAAAGCACTTTTGCCGAAGAAGACCGCCAGCGGATCACGGTCGACCTGCCCGCGAGCCTGCTAGACAAGATCGACGCCGCACGGAACGCCGACAACCGGTCACGCCGCGCTGTGATTGAGGCCGCGCTGAAACAGATATTCGGAGCATGATAAAAGCCCCGCAACTGGTGACAGAATGAGACCAGTTCGCGGGGCTTTATTTTTTGTCAATAAAAAGACCGCCCGCCGGGGAAAGGATGAAAACCCGGCGGGCGATCTCTTCAAAGGAGGTTGTGCAGTTTGCACGAATGGAACGATGAGAGAAAGGGATGATGCTTTGTATCTTATCATTGCGGCTTCTGGACGGCTTGAACATTATCATAAACAAGCGGCACGGTCAAGACTAAAATCAAGCGGCGGCGCTCATGCCAGTATGCGAGCACCGCCGCTATTTTTTTATCGAAGAAACCGGCGAGAAAGCCCACGACTTTAGTCGTGGGAGCATGTCAAGCTACAATCAAGATAGCTCAAAGAGACGGGCAAAATTACAAGATTTCTACTTGACACTTGCAAATTTGCATGTATAATAATCTCAGACAGGCAAAATTACAAGTGCGAGGGGTGATAAAGTGCTGAGAATCACAGAATGCAGAAAAGCGGCGGGGCTTAGTCAGGCCGCGCTCGCGGAAGCTGTTGGCGTTAATGAATGCACGATTGTGAGATGGGAAAAGCGGCGCTCGAAGCCGAACGCGAAATATCTCCCGGCATTGTGCGCGGCGTTGAAAGTCCCGCTCGATGAGCTTTTGACGATGAAGGAGGAACGGGCATGAGCAAGAAGCCGTTTGAGTTAGGCGCGGACGTAGCGCGGGCGCTGGATGAGATCATCTGCATCAACGACGATCTGCCCGCTGAGTATTTGAAAGAGGTCGAAAGGAGACGCGAAGAAAATGACGATCGAGGCTGAGAAGGCGCTGTGTGAGGCGTTCACGGTTGTGTTTATGCTGTGGTTGGTGGCGACGGGAGCGCTGGCGTGGCTGTACGAGCGCAAGAAGGCGCGGCGATGAGCAAGACATATAACCGCGTTTATGCGCAGGGGTACAGAGCCGGACGCAAGGCCACACGATGGGAGAAATTCTGTTGGCTTATCAAGCACCGCCGCCGCGACGTGGAAGACTGGCTGACCGACGATAACGCGAAGGACGCTGACTTTCTCGTTATCGTTACCGCCGTCACGCTGATCGGCATCGCGGGCGTGTTGATGATTTTCGCGGCGAGGGTATAAAAACGCCGCTGACGTGGTGGCACACATCAGCGGCATAACAAAAAAACGGCCAGTGTTTTTCTTGTCGGCCTGATTATAGCACATCAGGAGGAAATTTTGAAATGATGAGTCTCGAATACCAAATCGAGCACTTCTGCGACGACTGCTCGCACTGCTACGACTGCGGCGGCATGGATTATGCTTTCGGCGCTCCGATGTACGTGCATGAAACGACGTGCAGGGCGCTTGGCGATCCTGAAGATTTAGCCTGCCCGGAGCGGGCGGAGTACAAGGCACTTTTGGCGGAACTGGACGAACAGAACAGGGAGGATGACGAAGATGAATGATCGTTTGATCGCGAGTCTTGAAAGCATGCAGGACACGTTGACGGATATTTCGACGGCGGTGGAACGGAAGCGTGACGCGCTGAGTGATTTCGTTGAGGCGCTGGACGCATCGATCCGGAAACTCGACGATGCGTTAGAGGTTCTGAGGAAGTCGAAAGAGGCTGACCTTTTCTGACCAAAGGAGCGCGGCGATGGACATTATTCACGAAAAAATGAAGCCGGGAGCGTTCTCTCCCGGCATCTACGACTGCTACACGAACGCGGAATACCACGCGCACGAGGCCGTGAGTAAATCGGGGCTTGACCTTATCCACAAAAGCCCCGCGCATTACAAGGGCGCTAAGCACGTTGAAACACCCGCTATGAAGCTAGGCACAGCGGTTCATGCGCTTGTACTGGAGCCTGCAAAATTTGCCGCGACATATTGCCTAATCGACGGCGACAGGCGCACGAAGGCGGTCAAGGATGAAGTGAAAGCTGCGGAAAGCGCGGGGAAAGTTGTTTGTACACGGGAAGAACTTGATCAGTATGCGGCCATGGCTGAACAGGTTACAAGATCGAAGATCGGCGCGGCGCTGTTGAAAGACTCGATCCGAGAACACAGCGTATTTGCAGAGATTGACGGCGTTCACGTCAAGTGCCGCCCCGACGGTTTTAATGAGCGTCTCGGGATGCTGTTTGACCTGAAAACAACGAAGGACGCCAGCCCGCAGGGCTTCGCGCAGTCAGTCGGCAGATACCGATATTACGTTCAGGACGCATTTTACAGGCACGTCTTGAGCGCTGTCACAGGCGCGGATGCAGATGATTACAGTTTTGTATTTATCGCGGTGGAAAGCACGCCGCCGTATGCAGTCGCGTTCTATCAGCTTGACGAGATGGCGACGCTGCAAGGATGGGTCGAAGCTCGCGACGATATGAGGCGGTATAAAGACGCGCAGACAAGCGGTAAGTGGTGCGGTTATTCGCCGAAGATCGAAAGCCTGTCTTTGCCGAGGTGGGCGGTTATTACTGAATAGGGGGATTGCAGAAATGGCAGAAAATACAGCAGTGGCAAAAGTTGCGCAGTCGGAGGGGCTTATCAGCCCATTCAGTTCAGGCAGCAGCTTTGAGACGGCGCAGAGAATGGCGAAATGCCTGGCGTCTTCGACGATCGTTCCCGATGCTTTCAGAGGTCAACCGGGACTCGCGAACGCCATGATCGCGATTGAACTTGCGGCGCGACTGAACGTGTCTGTGATGCAGATCATGCAGAATCTGTATGTCATTCACGGCAGACCGGCGTTTTCTTCGCAGTTCATCATCGCGGCGATTCAGAGCTGCGGCAGATATTCGGCGCTGAAATATGACATTCGCCGCGACGCTGACGGATCGCCGGTCGGGTGCATCGCCTACGCGACAGAACTGACCACTGGCGAGCGGCTCGAAAGCCCTGAGATCACCATGCAGATGGCAAAAGACGAGGGCTGGCTGTCGAAGAGCGGCAGCAAGTGGAAGACCATGCCGGAAGTGATGCTCAGATACCGTGCCGCTTCCGCGTTTGGCAGGCTTTACGCGCCCGACGTGCTGATGGGCTTCCGCTCACAAGAAGAGGTCGAAGATATGACCTCCCAGGCTGTTCCCGTACCGCAGTCGAAGACCGACAAGCTCAATGAACTTCTGGACGCGGCAGAAGCGGAACAGCCGGAAGAAAAGCCGTTCCCGAAAAGCGCCCGCGACATTCTCAACGCGGAGATCGAAGACGCTGAAACCGTCAGCGAGGAGGAGAACAAATGAGCAAACTGAACACGAACGTCTGCATTATCACGGGCAATCTGACCCGCGATGCTGAGTTGAAATACACGGCAAATCAAAAGCCCGTTTTGACTTTTGCCGTGGCCGTGAACCGGCTCGGTCAAGACAACGTGCAGGCGACGGATTATTTCAACTGCGTGTTTTGGGGCAAGACGGGCGAAGCGCTTTCAAAATGGCTGACGAAAGGACGCGGCGTTCTCGTGCGCGGTTCGATGCGGTCGCGCTCTTATGAAGCGAAGGACGGGCACAAGGTGACGGCGTGGGAGCTTGTCGCTGACAGTTTCGGCGGCGTGGAACTTCTCGGCGGCGGCGAGCGTGCGCAGGGCGGCTATACTCAGCAGCCGCCCGCGCAGAATCAGCGCCCGCAGAGCGCCCGGGGCGGCTGGAATCCCCTTGACGTAGACGGCCCGGCACCGAGTGCGCAGACTGCGAGAACGCAGGAACAGGGAGACTTCCCGTTTTAAGGCGGCGCGGCGATGGCGAGCAGTGAGAACGGCGGGTTCGTGATGTTCCCGAATGATATGGTCGATGATGAAGAACTTCCCGCTTACGAAAAGGCAATAATGCTCTCACTGCTCCGCTTCTTTAACAAGGAGCAACAGAGAGCATGGCCAAGCATTAAACATCTCGCGAAGATAAACGGATTAAGTCACGTCTGCGTTATCGGAATTCTGCGACGGTTAGAAGAAAAAGGCTATATCCGCGCCGAAAGAAAAAACGGTTGCGTCACGAAATACGAAGTCTTTACCAGTAAACGACGTTTACCGATTCATGATGAAACCTATAAACGAGATTTACCGGTAAACGACGCTTACCAGTCAACGACGTTTACCGCACCAGTAAACGACGTTTACTGCACCAGTAAACGAGATTTACCGGTACCAGTAAACGACGTTTACCCGATAAAGACTAATGATAAAGACATAAATATAAATACGAATTACAAACATGATACAACGCCCGCGAAGATCGCGAAGAAAAACGACGCGGATTTTGAAGCTGACTTCGAAGAATTTTGGAAAGCCTATCCGAAACCGAAAAACCCGGACAAGACGCCGACGCGGAAGAAGTACGAGGCGCTCAGAAAAAGGGGCGTCAGCGGCGAAGACCTGTTAAAGGCCGCGCAAGGCTACGCGAGATCAACGCAAGGCACAGACCCGCGATATATCAAACACGGCTCGACTTTCCTGGGGCCGCAGGAGCCTTGGCGGGATTATCTGACAGAGCCGGAGCCGGTCAGCGACGAACCGCCGGACGCGGAAAAGCTCTTTCCTGATCTGGCTGAATGGATGCGAAGAAATAGAGGTGTTGCAAATGGAGGATAGGGAGTGGAAGGCGTTTCGGGGGTATCTGAACGGCGTTTTCGAGCAGTACGGCAAGCCCGCGCTCACAGACGCGGGGGCGCGGATCATGTTTGAGAACTTGCGCGATATGCCGCTTGAGATGGTGCTGAACGGCCTGAATTTGCATGTGCGGATGAACAGGTATATCCCGCCGAACGCGGCATCGGTGCGGGAACTTGTCGGCAATGAGCTTGCAGTTAAGGCGCTTGAAAAAGCGCAGGCGGCGACAAAGTTCATAGCGAGCGACGCGAGCGTGAGATTCAGTGACCCGTTGATTCACGTCACGATTGAACGCTGCGGCGGCTGGACGGCATTTTATTTTCTGACGCAAGCCGAGAGGCGCGAGCAGTTTTTACCCACTTATGCGGAGGCGTTTCGCAAGCGCGTTGATATTGGCAATGCGCCAGACCACGCGGCGGGCGACTGGGAAAAGCGCGGGGGCTATCTGCACCCGTGGACGCCTGAAAAAATCGTCGACGTGGACGCAGAACTGGCGAAGCGTGAAGAGCAAAAGCGGCTGACGGCATGACGCCGCGACAGCTTGACGAACTGCGAAGCATCCCGATCGGACAGGCCGAGACCGTTATCAACAGCCTCAAGCGAGCGGGGCGCGAGTACGGAGAAAAGCTCATGGACTCATACGAGGAGCGGCTAGCAATCATCACCGAAGGGCGCGGCGTGCAGCCGGAGGATATTTCAGCAGCGTGGGAGAGTACGTTGAATGTGACGTTTGAGAAGGGGGGAGCATGACGATGAAGGGGTTGTCGCTGTTCAGCGGGATAGGCGGCCTTGACCTGTCCGCGATAGCGTGCGGAATCACGCCGGTGGCCATGTGCGAGATCGAGCCGTTCCCGGTGCAAATCTTGAAAAAGCGCTTCCCCGGCGTGCCGGTGCTCCCTGACGTAAAGAAAGTGAACGGACATGATTATCGCGGAACAGTTGACATTATTTTCGGAGGTTTCCCCTGCCAGGATCTCAGTATCGCCGGAAGACGTGCCGGATTGCTTGACGCAGACGGCAATACAACGCGCAGCGGACTCTGGTTCGAGATGCTCAGAATCATCAATGAGGCAAGACCCCGTTTTGTCGTTGCTGAAAATGTGCGTGGAGCGATCGATGCCGCGCTCGACGTTGTGCAGGGCGGATTGGAAGGTGAAGGCTACGAAGTCAGGACAATCCTGTTACCTGCATCTGCGGTTGGCGCGCCGCATCAGAGAGAGAGAATCTTCATCGTCGGCGTGCGGCAAGACGTGGCCAACGCCTACGCGCAGGGACTACAAGGGGGGGGCAGCTACGGTTACAGTGATCGCGAAGGGCAGAAACCCGATGACGAACAACCTGACGGACGCGGTTCAGGCTGCGTCTGGCGGACGCCAGACGCGAACATGACACGCGGTGCAATCAGTGAGGCTAAATACATCGAGCGAGAGAAGTCAGGGCTTCCGAACGCGCTGAATTATCAGGTCGCGCACACTGATAGATCAAAGGGTAAAGAACCATGCGGACAGCTGAACCCGGCATGGGTCGAACAGCTCATGGGTTATCCCGACGGCTGGAGTGATCCCGACTGCGAAACTCCGGCGCTTTGGCAAGGCTGGCCGGCACGACCAGGCGAGCCACAGTATGAGTACGAGCACCCGCGCACGGTCGTCGGCATGCCGAACAGGGCGAAGCGATTGAAAGCCCTTGGAAACAGCGTCGTGCCGCAGCAAGCGGAGCCGATCTTCCGCGCGATTCAATTTATTGACCGCATGATCGGCAAGGACGGCGGGAAATATGAGTGACGGCAGAAATAAAAACGCCCGTTTTCCACCCGCCATCGCGTCAGATTAAAAGAACTTGCGCAAGGTCGATAAAGTTATCGAGCGCGAAAAGTTACGCGGCAAATTTTGCGATTTTGGGGCAATGATTACGAAAGGAGTCAGAAAAATGAAAAGCTATGTCATTGATTCGTTATGGGGCAAGTTTGTGATTAACGCCGACACAAAGGCGCATTTGGTTAAGGTTGCGTATGTCTCTGCGGAAGGGAAGGAGCCTCATATACCCGAATTGACGCCAGATCAAGCGTGGGAATTCACGAAGGTTTTGGGGGTTCTTACGGCAACGGCGGAAGGCGGCGGGGAATAATGGCAGAAACAATTTGGTTGGATTTTGCAATCCCCGTTATCTCAATCATCATCGGCGTGGTGCTCGGGCTGATGATCGCGGCGATCATGAGGGCTAATGACAAATGAACGGCTGTGACCTGATGGAGGAGCTTGCGCGGCTGAAAGAAGACCGCGACAGACTGATCGAAGAGGCGAAAGACCTGATGCGCGAGCGCGACGACGTGCAGGAATACGCAGACTGTGAAAAACAGTTTGCGGATGAGTTGAAGGCCGAGCGTGACCAAGCCCGCACGTGCGCTGAGGAAATGCGCGATTTGTACGCCGCTGAAATTGACGAGTCGATTGCCGCGTTCCCGTTCCCGTGGGAGGATGACAATGGCGCAGATAGTGACGGTGAGTGAACCGAAAGACCAAAGACCGCCGTCTGCGTGGGGCGTCGTCCCATGGGAAATGCCGGACGGCATGACGGCAGAGACGGCGCAGGCGGTCATGAGGGCGTTTGTGATGTACACGCACAGTGAAGGCGCTCTGTGCGGTGAACTTCACATTCCTAAAGCGACGGCGCGGATTTATCTGGAGCGGGCAAACAGTATTCCGAAACGCATGGCGCTGAAGGTTCCGCGCCTGATTGCGGCGATGCAAAAAAATCCTGCGCACATGCAGGAGATCATCGAACAGTCGAGGAACTATACCCCGGCGGCGAGTGGTTTTGCAATCAAGATCGCCGCCGAGCTGAACGACGCGGCGAAAATTAAGGCGGGTAAATGTTTCCGCGAAGAGCGCATCCGCCGCGAAATGACAGGGCGCGACGTTGGGAAAATCTGCGGCGTCAGCTCTTCAATCGTGACAGAACGCGAGCGGACAGGCTTCACACCGTCAATGACAGGATTCTTCAAGCTGTGCGAGGCGTGGGGCATTGAGCCTGAAAAATTCGGTTTTGCGAGCAATCAGGCCGCGCTGATCGCGAGCTGGCGCAGAAACAGGCGGGCGAGAAAATGATCTTGTCGAACAAAATGCGCGAGGCCGCGCTGAGATTCGGCGAAGACGTGCAGGCGGCGCGGGAGGGGCTAGGGTTGACGCAAATGGGGCTTGCGAAAATCTTGCATACTTACGCCTCGAACGTCGCGAGCTGTGAGTATAAGGGCTTAACCCCGCAGAGCAAGCTGTTTTTTGAGCTGTGCGAACAATTAGGACTGGAGCCGGAAGATTACGGCTTTCAGACGGATTTGGTGTACTTAGCGAAAATTTCAGAATGGCGAAAAAAGACAAAGACACATTGCGAGAAATGATAAAAGCCGCGTTCGCGTGCGATTTGACGCGGCTGACGGGCGTGGAGCATGTATTTGAGTACCGATTTGCCGCGCCAGATCGCCAGTGGCGAGCGGACATAGCCTTCCCGTCGGTGAAGGTTGCAATTGAGATTGACGGCGGCTTGTGGACATACGGACGGCACAACCGCGCCTCTTCGATGCTTGGAGATATGGAAAAAGGAAACGGGTACGCGGCGCGGGGATGGCTCGTGTTTCACATGCCGTGGGAATGGATTGAGGGCGGACGGCATGATAAAAGCGCCGCCTTGTTGGAGCAGATAGCGGCGGCTATCGTTGCGAATAAAAAAGATGAGGGGAAAGATGGCAAAGACGAGATTTGTTGTTAGTGATATGTTTCCTGAGAACATGCTTTCGACGATTGAACCTAGCATCAAGAAAGGCTCGCCGGATGATGATTTTCAGTTTTTAATGCTTTGTAAAAACTATGCGTTCGCGGGGACGGGCAAACATAAAACGTTGCCTGATTTTGTGAAGCAAATCTGTGAACAATGGGGCAGGGTGCGAAGATTCGAATTAACGGTTGTGATGGAGGATGAGGGCGATGCGGAGATTAAATTCAAAGGAGCGGACAAACATGAGTGAAAAGCTGAAGCCGTGCCCGTTTTGCGGGAGTAAGCATTGCTCATTTTTGAAACGGTACGAGTTACTATTTTATGTGTTTTGTAATGATTGCAGTGGTAGAGGTGGATATGGGTATACCCCAGACGAAGCCGCAGATGAATGGAACCGCCGCGCGGAGGTGAAGGACGATGACTGAGATTCAAGACTACAAGCAGGCTTTCGACTTCGCGATTAAACAAAGGGATGCCGTAAGAAAACAGCGTGATGAACTGCAAAAAATTCACCGAAAGTATATGCTCACGTGCATCGAAGCGCGCCAGCTGGCAACGAAATACTACAATGCGCTCAAGGCGCTCGATGCGCTGCCGGAAGAAGAAACGCTGCCGTGGGGAGAGGATGTGTTAAACGATGCGTAAGATCAAGTTTCGGGGATTGTCTGACGAACATGTCTGGGTCTATGGATGGTTTACTGACGATGATCTTTCTCCTGACATTATCGACGGTATGAGCACGCGCCATAAAGTGCTCAGCAAGACTGTCGGCGAGTTTACCGGTTATCGTGATCGAAACGGCGTTGAAATCTACGAAGACGATTTGATTGCTGTCAAGGGTGAAAAATATCTTGTCATTTGGGATCGGCGAATTCCGGGGTTTGGCCTCCGTCCCTGGGATGAGGACGGCGCAGAACGTCTGCTTGGCGATGTGATGATAACTTTCTTTGACGGCGCGCTTGTCATTGGCAATATCCACCATGACGGTAACGGCCACGTCCAATATTCCGATTGCGAGGAGAACGAGAAAGGGAGCGGCGGCGATGCGTGAGATCAAGTTTCGAGGGCGCGAAGAATATGGAAAGTGGCACTACGGCGCATTTATGGGTGTTTTTCACGATGGAGTTGTTGCGCCTATAGAGTATGCAAATATTTACGCCGACGGTATGGCAAACAGAGTTTTTCCTGAAACCGTCGGGCAGTTTACAGGGCTGAAAGACCACAAAGGCCGCGAGATTTATGAAGGCGATATAGTCAAGGTCGTTTCTTACGGCGAAGAATCGTTCCACGTTGTGAAATACATGGTCGAGGAAGATTATCCCGCTTTTGATCTCGTTCCTGTGCTCGGTGATGGCGAATGCAATTCGCTGAGTTATTGCTTGAATGATCTTGACACGAGAATAACCGTTATCGGCAACATTTACGATAACCCGGAATTGCTGCGGCTGACTAAAAAATGATTTCTCAAAAACCGCACTTTTTGAGAAATGAACGCTCAAAAAGTGCGGGGCATTTATTAAAAACTGGAGGTTTTGAGAAATGATCTTTGCGAGGAATTTTGCATAAATGCGCGGAGGTTGGCATTACATTGCGGATGGCGATTATCCGCTCAAGGGGCAACAAGTGCTAATACACGTCGCCGATATGAGCAGATGGATAAAAAACACGGTCTTGTCAAAGTCCGCGCCGCTTGGGATGTTTGAACAAAACGCAACGTATGACGGCAAGCTGAACGGCGTTGATATGTGGCGTGGAAATGTATTTCACGGCGCTGTGGTAGCATGGCGCGACGTGCCCGAAGCGCCTGACAGTGACCGTGTGAAAGAAGCGATTGCTGAATATCAAAATTTGGCCGCGAGCCGCGATGATGTATTGACGGCGCTGATTGCGTCAAGTTATCAGTACGACCCGGCGAAGAACGCGCCGTTGATTAAAGACATAGCGAAGAAGTTTAAACGCGAGGTGCAGAAGATGGGAACAGGGATTATCACTGACCATAATACACAGCCTGATGCGGCGAAGCCGCTGGCGTTTATCGATGAAAAAAAGCGCGTCTTCACGGTCGAGACGCGCCACGGGCACGGGGTGATTGTGCAATTTGATGAAGGGCAGAAAGTCGCGCGATATGCTCACGACTTCCCGAAAGCGCGGCGAATCTATCCAACAGAACGTGAAGCCGCGACAGCGCTGATGGCCGAGGCAGAACGACAGAAATGGAGGCGGGCGGGGTAATGAAAATATATCCGGGTGTTGAATACATCCCTGTAAAACGTCAGTGGACGGAAAAACATTTTCTGTATGAAATTCTCGGCGCGTTAAACAGGGCGGTATATGAGCTGACTCTGGCGTACTTTGATTGTGAAGATTATAAGCTAAATGATTCACGGTTTGGGGAAATCGTAGAAAACGACATTGAGCGCGTCATGATGGTCGTGAAGGATGAACAGAAAGCGATAAAACATCAGATTGATATTGGGGAGGCGGGGGAATGATCGCTGATGTGAAAAAACACTTAGAACAACTTGAAAACGAAGTGTATTGGTTTAAATATTTCTTAGATACGATTGAAAATGAATCTCACCATTGGGAAAAGTACGCGAGACAGTTGATAGTTGAAAGAGAGGCGTTAAAGGCTGAATTAAATGCCTATAAAGCGGGGGTAACGAAATGACCGACGATTTGCGCTATAAGATTTCAGACGAGTTACTTCATGCAATTTGCTCTTTGCAAGATGCTTATGCGTATGTGCAATACGCTGAACAGCTGGCGCTTGGGCGTTGTAATGTCGGCTATGGCGGAGATTTAAGATTCAGAATCAGCGCCCTTCGCCGGCAGATTAACAACGCCGTGACGCATGCGGCGATAATCAGGGAAAGCCTTAAAACGTGTCGATATAATATGGGTATCTTGAATTAGGAGGGTGCTTATATGCGGAACGGGGATATGGTTGAGTTGGATTGTGGTGACGGCGTTGTTGTGTGGTTGTCCCGTCATCGCGATCGTATGGCGGTTACAGTTAATTTAACAGGGTGGCACCGTGATGTATCGGTGGGATATGTTGGGGCGGCTGTTTGTGATTTTGCCCCAGAGGACGAGGACTTTTTAAAACAAGAACTGGAAGAAAGCAAGCTATGCAGATCGTATGACGAGGGTTACGCGGAAGCAAGCAAGGGTGAAATAAATGCAGACTGACTTTAAGCACGTCGAATACACAATCCCGCACGTCATGAACTATCTTCGCGAGCTGAACGAGATCAAGGGCTGCCGGATGCGCACGCGCGATGAGTTGAAAGATGAGGCAGAAGAGCTTGTCCGGCATCCTCAGACAAAATGGCACTGGATTTATGACGGCCCCGAATGCGAAAAGAACTTTCGCGGCTTCTTGGCTATCGGCTTCCGTGATAATTGCCACCCGCTCTGTGATTATTTTGTCGCGCAGACGTACACAGTACCAGAGTACAGGCGGCAGGGCGTCATGCGGAGTTACTTCACTCAGTGGGCGAAAATGCACCGTAGCGCGACGCTGTGTATGTTCATCATCGACAATAACGAGATCGCGAAGAAGTTCTGGTTTTCGCTCATGCCGTCAATCGGTTATGAGCCGATGTATCTGACAGAGGTCTTGCCGCCTGACGGGTATTCAACGCAGTACGGCTGGAGACCGAAGAAGTAAGGGGGGCTCGAATATGTACGAACTCGTTAAAGACGGCAAAGTCATGCCGCAGCTGCTTGAGTGCCCGTTTTGCAGAAGCAGCGCGAAGAACGTGGCGGTCAATGACGACAACAAATACGTTATTAGCTGCGAGAAATGCGGCGCGACAGTTTGGGGCAAAACACTGCCAGAGGCCGTAACGCGATGGAACACCCGCGGCGGACGTCTTGACGAGTATGCGGCGCTCGCAATGCCGCCGCTGGTATGGTGTAAGGCGCGACGGCTGCTCGACTATGGCAAGTGGGGTGACTGGGCGCATGGATATGTCACCCGGAGAGACGCGGACGTCGGCGACCTATGGCAGATAAATGACGACACGGGCGAGATTTTGACGATAGACCCGGCGACGGTCTGCGAGTTTACAGGGATTCGAGACTCGAACGGCTCTCCCGTTTATAACGGTGATGTACTGCGGCGCTTTGACAAAGAACGGCGCTATATAGTGTCATATCATGACGGCAGCTTTTGGGGTGCACAGATACCGCCTGAGGTGAACGACGCGCCGATAACCGTTTGGGGGCTGGTCCACAACTACGCGGCGATTGTCGTTGGCAATCTTTTTGACAACCCGGACGCATGGAGACAGAATGAGTAAGGAGGTGGAGAGGTGCATAAAATGGCGCGATGTCATAGGTTTTATAACTGGCGTTTGAATCGTCTTGCTGACGTGGGGGGATATTTTTACTGCAATTACGTGACCATGATAAGCTGGCGTGAGCTGTTGAAACATAAAGGGACGAAAAAACTCCGTCGGTATGTGCGAACATGGATGTGCATAGCGCCGCAACGCAACTCGGGAGGGTATTTGTAAATGAATAAAAACGAAGAGAGCTTTTATATCCGCGTGAGAATGCGAAAGGAGTGGACGCCGTTGTTTAACACTGTACCCGCGCAATACCGGCGCTTGAAAGATGACGGAGAACCGATCAAGTATTTTGATTTGGGATAAGACGTTTTAACAGGAGGCCCGCGCTTGAAATACGAAAATGACGAAGTACGAAAACTCGCAAACGTATTGGACGTGATAGCTCGAAAATGCTGGCGCGGGCTTCCTGCCTTGATGGGCTTGGAGCCGCAGCCGACGCGGGAACAGCTTAAGCAGGCGCTATTCTTTCGCCCGTCGCCTGACGAGGATTTAGGTACGAAGGTGCAGGGCGGCGGCAGTTTGGAGGGGCGCGAGATCACGCAAGAAGACGTAATGATTGACGAAGTTGATTCAGTACTCGCGTCGGTGTCATGGGCGGAGATCGTTAAAACGGTGCAATGGTATGCGCGGGAATATCCCGTGTTGTGGGCGATGTATAAAAAATATATCGTCAATCAGGAAACGATAAAAATAGGCTGGGGGCGCGAGGGCGCTCTGTCGCGGACGGCCAGCGCCTTTGACGCGAGCGAGTATCAAATAAAAACCGCCGTGCGCTGTGTGCCGTACAAGATCGCGCAGGCGGTATCAATGGGGTTATGCGCGGATGAAGTTCTCCCGCGCTCAAGCTGACGAAAGGAGCAGACACATGAAAGAAGACGATTTTCAGACAAGGATTCAATTCGGTCTTGACGATAAGGGGGCATGGTGTTTTCAGTTTACGGATTATCCCGTTGGCGAAGATTTTAACCCTGAAATGCCTGTGAGCTATCGGATACATTTGCTTGATTCGGAATTGTGGGCGCTTATTGACGGGGTTGTGAAGGCGCTCCAGAAAAGCCCTGCCCGTCGCTCGAAGTGGCGCAGAGTGTTGGAGGCGCTGCGTTCATGAACTGGTTGAAAAACTGGCTTTTAAAAGACGAGATCGAGACGTTCAAGAAGGCTGTAAATGAATGTTATGCGCAAGTCGAGCTATGGCGCGAAAAGGCGCACGTCGCCGAGCGTGACGTGATGGAAGCGCGGCAAGTAGCACAGTATTGGCGAGAACAGGCTAAGAGAAATATTTCGCTTCCTGTCGATGATCTGTTCCCGTGGGAAGAACGGGTAATAAGAGCTAACGGCCTTAGTTTTATTGAGCAAAAAGAATTGGAATTGTTGAGGGAGGGGGATAAAAATCATAAGCTGGCTAAAAAGGCTGATTTGCGGGCGCGAACTGGCGGCGCTAAAATCTGAGATCAAGCAGCTCAAGAAAGACCGCGAGCGTGCGTTTTATGAGCGCGACAAGGCGCTGAATAAAGCAAACCGGCTGGAATGTGAATTAAGTGTCTGCCAATTCGAGTTGCGGCAGAAATGGGGATGGCGCAAGTGAAGCGGGCGAAGAAGGGTTGCTGAAACTTTCAGAAATACTGAATGAAGCGGCGGGGGTGTTGAAATGAAAGACTATGACAAAATTCTTGAGATGGAACAGAGCGACGTGAATGTGTACGTGTGTAACGGCAAAGTCGCAGTTGTTTTTGATTGTCGATTTGAGCCTGTTTATTTAGATATGTCACTCGAAGAGGCGTTGCAACTTGCGGCACTGTTGACCAAAGCGGCGGAGTCGCTGAAAGACGTAAAGTGAAGCCTTCGCCGAACTGACGGTGGCGCGGCTGGAAACAGAAAAGAAAGAACTCGTTTATCAGCTGACGGCACGCGCAAGCAAGTACACGCACTGCGAAAGCGTTGGCGGCGCGGGTAAGGTGATGCAATACTGGGGGAGGTGGCTGAAAAATGGAATTAGGGTTGTTTGTCGCGGAGGTATTAAAAGACCGGAAAGAAGTGTATTTTCACGTTCCGTATAATAACGAATACGGGGAGATTTATCTCGATTGGGAAGAACTGATGGAACTAGGGGTTCAGGCGCGCGGTGAAGTTTCGCATAGCGATAGTAATGATAGCTTTATTATCTGGCATAACTTTGAAATGCCTCCGACGCATGATGAAGCCGAAGGGACAATCATCATGGTAGAAAATGACGAGGGTGAAGGCGTTGTAATTTGTCAGCGAATCAACGGACAATATGTGGATATTATTTCTAGCAAGGTGTATGACGATTATGAAATCTATCGTTGGGCGAAATTGCCGGTAAAACTGAAGGTGCGGCTATAGAATGAAGCGGGCGAAGAAGAAAAAATATTATCGGTATAGAAGGCGCGGTTACAATCTCGAATTTGAAAATGTCGATGGTGGACACGGATTCTGGGGCGGTCTGAACCTGAGACAAGTAAAAGCTGTAATTCGTGCGACCAATATTGAGTTTGACAGGCAGTATGAAAAACCCGAATGGGCTGTAACACACCCCCCGCTTTTAATCCTCGCTGAGGGGACGTTGCTGCGTCCGGTTAGAAGCATGGAGCTTCCAGCCGGGACGAAGGTCATGCTGTGGGCGTATTAAAAAACGTCGCCGAACTTTCAACCGAAATTTCATCTGTATTTCTTCGCGCTGATGTGCTTTTATGATAACGCCGAGATTTCGGCAACGTTCCTCCGGGACGCCGTGGGCCTTGCGGGCTTGCGGCGTTTCATTTTTATGGAGGGCGTGAAACGGAGGAACAAAATGGCACAGCTTGAATTACAGCTTGACGGCGAATTGAGGGAAGCAGATGAGAACGCAGAATATCAGGCTTTCGTCGATAAGTTTAAGCCCAAGAAAACGACGGACGATTGCTACACGCCGCCGCCGGTTTATGACGCCATTGCGGATTGGACATCCGAGGAATACAAGCTCGACAAAAGGCGCTTTGTCCGCCCGTTCTATCCGGGCGGTGATTATCAAAAATATGACTATCCGGCGGGCTGTGTCGTTGTAGACAACCCGCCTTTTTCTATTTTGTCGCAGATTTGTGACTGGTACAACGCGCGGGGGATCCCCTTTTTTCTGTTTGCCCCGGGGCTGACTTGTTTTAACAAAAAGGCAGGCGTCTGCGCGGTGTGCGCTTATGCCGAAATAACCTATGAAAACGGCGCAAACGTGAGAACGTCTTTTTTGACGAATCTCGACGACGCGCGGGCACGGTCAGCGCCGGAACTGTACAGGCGCGTCATGAAAGCAAATAATGAATATCAAGCGCAATTTAGACGCGAATTGCCAAAGTATGAATACCCGCCCGAAGTCGTGACGGCGGCCAGCCTTGGTATTTTGTCGCAAAACGGCGTAGAGTTTGCCGTTATGCCTGAAGATTGCACATTTATTAGGGCGCTCGATGCGCAGCGACAGACCGGAAAATCGATTTTTGGGGGCGGGTTGCTTTTATCCGCGAAAGCCGCGAAAGCCGCGAAAGCCGCGAAAGCCGCGAAAGCCGCGAAATACTGGCAACTGTCGGAGCGGGAGCGGTTTATTGTGTCTGAGCTAGGGCGAAATTGCGATGATTAGGAGGTGTGTATCCGATGGCAAAAGAGAAACAGCCGCGCGGTCTGAGCGTGAAACAGCGCCGTTTTATTGAAGCATACGACGGCAACGCGACGGCAGCCGCGATTGCCGCCGGGTATTCGCCGAAAAACGCACGAAATACAGGTGCGCGTATGCTTACAAAAGCAAACATTCGAGCCGCACTTCGTGATCGTGAGGAGGAGCGTTCTGCACTGATAATTGCGACGCGCGAGGAACGGCAGGCGTTCTGGACGGAGATCATGCGCGATGAGAACACGATGATCATGGCGAAGCTGAAAGCGTCTGAGCTTTTGGCAAAGTCCGAGGGCGACTTCTTAGACCGGCACGAGCTGACAGGGAAAGACGGTGCGCCGCTTGATGCTTCCCCGCGTAAAGTGATTCTGTCGTTTGAAGACGCGCCGGAGTGGACAGATGACGGCGGCCCCGTTGACTGAGCAGGGCGCTATTCGAGCCTCGTTCCCTGCGAAGCTCAAGCCGCTTTTCGAGTTCGGCAAATATCGGTATAAAGTGCTTTACGGCGGGCGCGGCGGCGCAAAGTCTTGGAGCATTGCCCGCGCTTTGCTCTTGATCGCGTCAGAGCGGAAAATCGATATTCTTTGCGCTCGCGAATATCAAATTAACATCGGCAATTCTGTCCATGAGCTGTTGAAACAGCAGATTGAGGCGCTAGGACTGACAAGCTCTTATTCTGTGACAGACACGCGGATAACGTGCCTTGCAACTGGTTCGCGGTTCTTCTTTCGCGGCCTGCATAATAACGCGGCTGAAATTAAATCATTTGAAGGCGTGTCGCTGTGTTGGGTAGAGGAAGCTCAGGCCGTGAGTGCTGCAAGCTGGGACGTCCTCGACCCGACGATAAGAAAGCCCGGTTCTGAAATTTGGATGTCCTTTAATCCCGGATCGCCAGACGATGAGACGTGGAGGCGCTTTGTCGTTTCGCCTCCGCCGAATGCCTGGGTGCAGAAAATCTCATGGAAAGATAATAAATGGTTTAATCCGACGATGAACAAAATCCGGCTTCATGCGCTTCATACAGACCCGGAGCGATATAAACACATCTGGGACGGAGAGCCGGAGATCATCAGCGACGCGCAAGTGTTCAAAGGCCGCTATCTCGTTCAGGAATTCGAGACGCCGAAAGACGCGCGGTTCTTTCATGGAGCCGACTGGGGATTCAGCGTCGATCCATCTGTGCTGATTCGTTGCTTCATTCGCGGAAACGTCCTCTACGTTGACCGTGAAGCATACGGAGCAGGTGTTGAGTTGGACGAAACGCCGCAACTGTTCGATTCTATCGAGACTTCGCGCAAGTGGGCGATTAAAGCCGATTCTGCGCGGCCAGAAACGATTTCATACATGAAGCGGCAAGGCTTCAAGATCGAAGCCGCGAAGAAATGGGCGGGTAGCGTTGAAGACGGCCTTGCTATCTTGAAATCGTTTGACAAGATTATCATTCATCCGCGCTGTGTTCACGCGGCGGATGAGTTTTATAAATACTCGTACAAGGTAGACAAGAACAATGGCGACGTGCTGCCGGTTATCGTTGATGCGAACAATCACTGCGTTGCCGCCGGAACGATGATCGAGACGGAGCGAGGCGCGGTGCCTGTTGAACAGGTAACGACTGCTGACCGCGTTTTAACGCGCGAGGGGTACAAGCGCGTTTTATGGGCGGGACAGACGGGCGAGAATCGAGACGTGGTAGAGATCACGGCGGGATGCCATTCGCTGACGTGTACACCTGAACATCTAATTTATACGATCAATCGCGGCTTTGTGCGGGCTGATTCTTTGTCCGCCGAAGACGCGCTTTTTTGTCTCGACGGTTTTATTCGTGTGCAAACCGTCGCCGCGCTCAAAAAGCCCGCGACGGTGTACGACCTGGCTATAGACGGTCAGCATGAATTCTTCGCTGGATATGTTTTAGTGCATAATTGTATCGACGCGCTCCGCTATGCCCTAGACGGCTATATTCACCGGGGCGGCGGCATGAAGATCAATCTCAACAACTTACGCGGGAGGTGACGCGAAAATGACAACGAAAAAGACAAGCGACGGCGCGGCACAGACTCCCGCGCGGAAGAACAAGTTTAAAGCCGTGGCGAAAAAAGAAGCGGCGCGAGTGCCGACGCTGAGCGAGCTGAAACAGATGTACTCGCCGCCCGCGACAAGCGGACGCCCTAGCGCTGATGTACGCGCGGCAATGGACGCGGCATTTGAAGCTGACGTTCTGCCGATGATCCAGAGCAGCTATTCGATTCTCGGCGCGGCCGCTATGCCGCGTTTTATCGGTTATCCTGTACTGGCGGGCCTGACTCAGAACGGTCTTATCCACGCCGGTATTGAGATGATCGCGGACGAAATGACGCGCAAGTGGATCGATATACAGACGACCGGCCAGTCACTGGAGGGCGGCGAGCAGAATCCCGTTATCGCCGATCTTAAGACCGACATGGAGCATTTTAAAATCCGCACGCTTTTTCACGATGCGTCGCGCCTTGTCAGTCAATACGGCGGCTGTCTCGCATACGTTGATACGGGGGACGACGATCCCGCAACGCTCATGACGCCGCTGTATCTGGACGCGGGAACATTTAAACCGGGCAGCTTGAACGGCATCCGCCTGATCGAACCGTTCAATATCTCGCCCGGTTTTTATAATGCGAATAATCCGCTTGCCGCTGACTATTTCAAGCCGCGCTCATGGTTTATCCTTGGGCGCGAAGTTCACGCCAGCCGCTTCCTGTATTTCTCGTCCGCGCTGCCGCCGACGATGCTTTTGCCCGCGTATAACTTCTTCGGTATCCCGCTTGCGCAAACGGTGCTTGATGTCGTGCAGCACTTCACCGAGTGCCGCGAGGCCGAGGCGCGGTTGCTCAAGAAATTCTCGCTCACCGTGTTTAAAACCGACATGTCCGATTTGATGAACGGCATGGAAGATACGAACATCCGCGCCCGCGCGAAATACTTTGTTCAGAATCAGGATAATGACGGCCTGATGATGATCGACACGAACGAGGATATTATCAAGGTCGAGACGCCGCTTGCGGGCGTGACGGACATTGTTCGCCAGTCGATGGAGATGGTAGCCGCGTATTTCGGCGAGCCGACTGTCAAGCTGTGGGGAATTTCGCCCGGCGGTTTCAACAGCACCGGCGAGGCCGACCTGAGAAATCACTATGATCACGTTGCGGCCACTCAAGAGAAAATGTTCCGCGAGCCGTTGAATGCCGTCCTGCGCCTGTTGCAGTACAACCGGCGCGGAAAAGTGGACGACAGCATTACAGCGTCCTTTATCCCGATCGGAGACCAGGACGCCGGACAGATCGCGAGCGTCAACAAGCAGAAAGCCGATACCGCGAGCGTTTATCTGCAAAACGGCGTTCTCGCGCCCGAAGAAGTGCGGCAAATGCTGGCCGACGATGAGCAGAGCGGCTACACGACGATCGACGTGGAGGACGTTCCCGAAGACGACACGGGCGACGACATGGGCAGTATGATGAGCGAAATGCCCGCAGAAGTGCCCGAGACCGCGCCAGAATCGCCAGAAGTTGCCGAAGGTGAGCAAGTTATCGACGAAGACGAAAACGACGCGAAATAACGCGATTTTGACGCGAAGGAGCGCGAACGATGGCTGACGAAAAAAAACAGACGCGTTTGCGCGTCCGTCATTCAAAAAGCATCGCCCCGTTGAGGCCGTCCGCAGGGCTTGAAGCGTGGTACAGGAAAAAGCTCAAACAAGAGATCAAGAAGATGTCTGACAGCGTGGAATACTGGCTCCGCGCTGTGTACCGCTCGCGCGAGTCGGAGATTATCGCCGAGGACGCAAGCCCCGCCCGCGAGATTTGGGACGACCTCAAGCGCACAATGGCGCGATGGCAAAAACACTTTGACGAGCTGGGCGAAAAACTTGCCCGCCGCTTTGTCGGGCGCTTGTCGAGGGCTGAAAAGGCGCGATTTGAGCAGGCGCTGAAAGATGCCGGGTGGACGGTCAAGTTCCGCACGCCGCGCGGCGTAAATAACATCATGCAGAGCGCGATCATCGAGAACGTCAACTTGATAAAGTCAATTCCGCGTCACTACTTGACCGAGGTGCAGAGCATCATGAATATCGGCATCCAAAACGGCAAAGACCTTGATTACATCACGCGCGAGCTGCACAAGCGCTATGAGATTACCGATCGTCGCGCGAACATGATTGCCCGCGATCAAAATAACAAGATCACGGCGGCGCTTGACCGCGAGCACGCGAATCACTTGGGTATTACCGATGCGGTTTGGGTGTACACATACGGCAGTAAAGAGCCGCGACACACTCACGTCGAGATGGACGGCATGCGCTTCAAACTGAGTGAGGGGCTTTATGATCCCAATCCCAAAGTCGCGCGGAAGATACAGCCCGCCGAGTTGGTGAACTGCCGCTGTATGTACAGAATGTTGCTTCCTGAAATAGACTATTCCGGCGACTTCGACGAAAACGGCAAGTGGGCCGACCGCCGCCAGTCGCCTGACCATCCGAATTTTGAGGGGTGAGAACATGAGCTTGAAAACAGTAATATTCGACGCCGCCCCGTCACAGCGCCGCGTGGACGAAAACGGCTTCATGCACGTTGATTCTTGTCACGTCACGAAAGAGCAAGTCGTGAAATACTACGGGCGCGAAATTCCCGGCTGGCGCGAGCTTGAGCTTGACCCTGAACGGCTTTATAACGTCTACCGCCCCGGCGACGAGATCGAGAAAGCGGCGGCGACGTTTGACGGCTTGCCGCTCCAGTTGCAGCACCATATCGACAGCGCCGACGAGCCGCAGACAGAATTCCGCGTCGGCTCGATTTCGCGTCCCGTCTGGCGTGCGCCTTATCTTGACTGTGATCTGCACATCACCAACGGCGCGGCTATCAGCGCGGTCGAACACGGCGATTTTAAAGAGATCAGCGCCGCCTATCTGTACGAGCCTGTTATCGAAAGCGGCGAGTTTGATGGCACGCCGTATGAAATCGTGATGCGCAATCTGCGCGGCAATCATGTCGCGCTCGTTCCGAAAGGACGCGCGGGCGCTGACGTGGTAGTTGCCGATGAAGCGCCGGACGCGCCGCCTTTGCGCAGTTTCGCGGCGTGGATGCGGAAAAATCCGCTCAGTCTGAAAGACGCGCCGTCGCCGGAATGGGAAGCGACGCGCAACGCGCTGGATAACAATTAAATACTGTTTGTGTAAAGAAGCGACTCCAGAAATGGAGCCGCTTTTTTTAT
>Ga0310695_10002044_pt1 | contig 44127 bp, 56 predicted proteins | sample RumenRJG_04DNA_FD_203882 | JGI IMG/M metagenome (GOLD analysis project Ga0310695, IMG submission 203882) | Bovine rumen microbial communities from Lethbridge, Alberta, Canada - RJG_04 (v2) (version 2) | ecosystem: Host-associated > Mammals > Digestive system > Stomach > Rumen | place: Canada... | reverse complement strand
GCCTTTTCACCCCCCCCCCGCTGGATCAACCCGTGATCCCATGCGTGTTTTGTGTTTTCGGAAATGGTGGCCCATTCAAGCTGGGAAGCACGGCAATCATGCTTGTCACCGCCCTTGTGATTCACCACGGGTTTCCCGTCCGGGTTGGGAATGAAGGCCAGCGCCACAAGGATATGTAACCGGCAATTCATCCCATCCAGCTTCACCCGCAAATAACCGGAACCATCGTCATAGGGTGCCAACAGCTTTCCAGTTTTCACAGAACGGATTTGACCCATGCGGTTGATCTCATAGTTTGGATGTTCCGGGCAAGGGTGCCATTTAATGATCATCGGCGGCTTCACCCTTTCCGTAGTTTTCAAAGGTGCTGATTTCCACCATCATCTTGAACATGGAAGCGAAGTATTGAACGGCATTATCACAATCAACATTGTGTTTGTCCGCCATTTCCACCAACTTATGAATTAAATCGGTGGTGATCTCCGCCGTGTCAGAAATGAACGCATCCCGATCTTTCCCGGATAAAATTTCCTGTTCCTGTTCAGGCATCCTTTTCACCGTCCTTCAAGGTGATCTTGACATACCCGGATTTGGCGGTGGTTTTAGAACACTCTGCAAAGATTTCGGGGTATTTCTTCTTCAGCTTTGCGGAATCAACGCTGGTGCTTGTGGTGGGGTAAACCATGGTCAGGTTCAGAACATCCGATTCAAACTTCTTCACCCCATATTTTTCCATGGCTTCATAAAGGGCCGCTTTCATGGCCTTTTCCTGTTCCTCAATAGCCTTCTTGTGCATGGTCAGGGAAGCAATGGCGTTCAGGGTGTCAAGCTGGGATTCCTTGAAAACCTGAAGGCCGGTTTCCTCGTCAAAAACCGCTTCCCCGCATTGGGCCGGTTTTTCTTCACAGGCTTCCGGGCATCCCTCAAAATGGGGGCAACTCCAACAACATCCGTTGAACTTTGCCAAAGGGCAAACATTCTTACAAGAAATCATGGATTCACTTCCTTTTCATAAACTTCAAGATATTTCACCCCAAAATTCAGTGCGGCTTGATGATCGTCAAAATACAGATCAATCAGGTTTTCGCCGTACAGGTCAATCACCCATTGGGATGTTCGATCCTGAACCACTCTTTCCCCGATCCCGTCAATTTCCAGCACGGTTCCAAAGGGAAGGGTTGACGCACAGGAAACACCGGGCTTCAGTTCCACACCCGCCGCCCCGTACACAATCCCATTGGGCCGGTTCTTTGCCCATTCCCCGCAACAGATTTCACAGGAACAATAGGCGGTGATCCGGTATGTACCCAACAGATTTTTTTTTGCCGGTTCAGGCTCCACGGATTCCGGGATCGGGTCAGGGGAAATGAACACCAACCGTTCCGGTTCCGGGTAATTTACGGCGGCTTGCACCACAGGCCCCACAGCGGCTTCCAGCGTGGCTGTGGCGGGGCTTTTAGCCGTTCCCCGGCAAATTCCACATCCGAATAGGAACCCCGCCACAAGGCCGATAAACAGGGCCACAAAGCACCGTTTCCTATATCGGGCCTTCATAGCTTCCCGGCGCTTTCTCATACTTTCTAAATAATTCATCGTTGTAATCCTTTCGTAGTTGCAAGGTGGCAAGAATATCTTCTTCCACGGTTCCGGGACTGATCAACAGATAATAGAAACAGGGCCGGTCTTGTCCAATCCGGTGAATACGCTTTTGGGATTGCTCCCATAATTCCCAACCTTCAGGAAGGGAAAAATAAATGATCTTGTTTGCCTTCTGGAAGTTCCCGCCCATGGCCCCGGCCTGATATTGAACAAAGGTCACGGAATTAGATCGGTATTTGTAGGCGTCAAGGTCTTTGATTTCACCATTCAGAATGGAAATGGGCCGTTTCATGGGAACCACAATATTCCGCATCCGCTCCATTTCTTCCGTGAAGTTATAGAACACAATCAGCCGATCTTCCGTGCTTTCCACCAAATCCCTGAAGGCTTCATAACGGGCCTTGTTATACAGGCCGCACAATTGCCGGGAATACAGGCGGCGGGTTAGGGCGGTATCTCCAATCAGTTCCTTTTCACAATGGGCATTTGAACCATAGAAATCATCATCCAGTTCAAATTCCATCAGGTTCACCGTGTCGATGGAAACAACCCGTTCTTTCCTGAACTTCTGATAACAGGAGGAAGGTTGTGTTCTGATCTTGATCCAGTTCCGGGCGGGAAGGTCAATACCGGCTTCATCGGTAGTCATAAACACCGCCCCATGTTGGGCCAGTTTTTCCTTCAAGCGGTCAACATTCTTGTAACCGGTTACAGCTTGACGCCAAAACCCATCTTCTTCCACCCATTCTGTTTCCACATACTGTTTCCAGAATAGTTCCTTGCTGATTCTCCATCCCAAAAGGCGGCATTGGCTCCACAGCTTTTCATATTTGCCCCCGGTGGGTGTACCGGAAAGAAGGATCACATTTTCGGGGTTCATTGAAAGAATGAAGCTGGATCGTTTGGTGGTTTCATTCTGGATCAGGGAACTTTCATCCAGAATCAGGGTGAACCCGGAAAGTGTTTTCAAAATCTTCCGCCTGAAAATCAGGTCATAGTTGATCACGCCAACACACTTTCCGATCCCGTCCATAAATTCCTGAAGCTGTTTTTTGCTTGTCAGGTCAAACACAGTCAAGGGGTAGTTCATGCCGAAGTGATCCCGCCAATCCTGAAGTTTGGAATGTTGACAAACCACCAAGATTTTGTTGGGGAACATCACCGCTTTTTCAGAACCAACAAAGGTTTTCCCCAAGCCCATATCAAGGTAATAGGCGCACCGGTTATGGCCTTCTGTCAGGTCAAGGGCCTTCTGTTGGTGTTCATATCGGGTGATCATGCGGTCAACCCAAAAAATTCATTGAACCGATCTGCCCCCACATAATCCCGGAACCTTGCCGGGTTAATGTAATAGTTCCAGTTATTCCCGGAACCCGGAACCGCACTTCCGAAGGGCAACCGTTCACGCTGAAGGCCGATCCGAACAAACTGTTCCGATTTGCCCAAGCACCGGGCGGCGGCTTTGATCGTGATCTTCTTCACCGGGGGCGGCTCCACCTTGCTGGTGCTGTCCTCATACCCCATCAGGTAATCAAAGGAAACGCCGGTGGCATCTGCAAGGGCTTTCACCCGATCAGGGGCGGGGGTGTTCTTCCCGGAAAGATATTGGGAAACAGCGGCCTTGGAAGCGCCGGTTTTTTCGGAAAGGGCCGATTGTGTCAACCCCGCTTCACCCATGGCACACTTCAAACGATCCGCAAAAGTTTTCATTGTTGAACCTCCATTTTCAAAAAGTTAAGGAACTTGAACTTCTTCCGCAAAAAAATAGGCGGGAATCTGATCCGTGGAAATTTCAAGCAAGGAAACCCCCGAACGGATTTCATCAGCGGTGAACTGAATCCGGTTGTTCAGTTTGGCGGAAAGGGTTTGCTTACTCATGCCCATAGCATCCGCAAAGCGGCCTTCAGCGCCGAACTTCTCCCGAATACGCCCCCGCAACTTGGAATAGTTGAAAGCCATTCTTTCACATCCTTTCATCAGATTGTGGTTTCCCACGATCCCCCAAGCGGGGGATTTCGGCCCGGAACCACCGGGGCCATCATCAGGCGGGATTTAATCAAAATCGGAATGTGGCCTGATCCGGGTCACAAGTTCATTGTTCCGGTAAATGGGGCCGCTTCCTGTCCAGCGATAGGGGCCATAGGCACCAAACAAGGCATTGGTGATCTTGTGGGTGGCATTGTCGGTATTGGTGGCCCACACCTTCAGATTCACCTTTTCATTGGTTTCCCGGTCAACCATGCCCACGGAATACAGGTGTTCAACCTCACCCCAAACCACATAATCAAACTTGATTTTCAGGGCCTTGGCTTCATCGTAGGCATCACGGGCCTTTTCAAAATCCATCTGGTGAAGGTTGCCTTCAAAATCGTTCCATTCCACACGGTACATTGTCGGTTCTCCTTTCCTTGGTGGGATCGGGGTGTCATGGTAAACCGGCCCCGGCCCGTCATGCGGCTTGTCGATCAGTTCAAGTTCATACATGGTTCAATCCTCCGATTCTTCAAAGGAAACTTCACAATCACCACAGATCACATTCACTTCCTTTGTGGCCCGGATGATTGCACCGCAACAGGGGCAAACATACTTTCTGGAACTCTGCTTCTTGGAAGCACCCTTCAACCCGCCAACTTTAGGGCGGACAAGGCTGAAGGCTTGCTTTTCCATGCCCTTCACAAAGGCTTCAGTTTCCGGTGTCAGGGTGGTTTTGCTCCAACCGTTTTTCACAGTCTTTTCCACGGTCAGGCCGTGGGCTTCAGCGGCTTCCTTGAAGCGTTTGTTGTGATAGGTTCCGCCCCGGCTTGTGTCCTGAACCCCTTCCTGAAGGTTCCACAGGTGGCACATTTCATGGATCAGGGTGGAACAGGTTTCTTCAAATGGCCGGTTCAGGTATTCAGCACAAAGGTTGATTTCATAGAACCCTTCACCTTCAGAACCGTTTTTCCAAGCCTTCCAGCCGGTACACCAACCATAGGCCCCACGGGTGGAATCAGGGGAAACGGTGATCACGGGCTTTTCCAGCTTGCTTTCAAAGAAGGCTTTGTTGAACTTGTCAAACAGAACTTCAAGTTCTTCAATAACGGGTTTCAGACTAACCATGTTCATTCCCCTTTCCGGGGCCGGGTTGCCGTTTAAGCAACCCGGCATCTTGTCAATTCAGTTTGTTTTACACCACGAAATTCATTGTGGGCTTTGATGGTGCCGGTGATACTCTTAATCCCTTCTTCAAGAAAGGTTCCGGTTTTCCAAGTGAACACATTCCCGGAAGCATCCAGAATTTTATAAATCCGGGTGATTCCATAATCGGTTTCCCAACTTGTCACACATTTGAAGGATTCAACCGGAACTGTAATCCGATCCTTGACATTCCCAACCCATTCAGATTTCAGGCCCCGTTCCTGTTCTGCTTTCCGTTTTGCTTCTTCAGCGGCCTTTCGTGCCTGATACTCTAATTCCCGGTTATAGGTGGGAAACAGACTTGCAAGAATCCCAAAGTGTTTGGCTGAAATTCGATCCAGTTTGCAAGCGGTGATCAGATTGTGCATATAGTTGTTTTCTTCTGGTTGGGCCAGCGCCCATGCACGGGCATCTTTCGCCAGCTTCACCATATCAGGCCGATCCGCATCAAAAGAAACGCTTTCCATTTCCGCCTGAAGGGTTTCCCGAATCGCTTCATCATACATACCCCGGAATCCGCCGTGATCCAAAATGATGTAATCGGAAGCGCGGTCACGGGTGGAACGCTCGGAAGAATAAGGATCATTTTTTCGATAACCAAAGGCCCGGATGGTTTCAGCGACATACTGAAGAAATTCAGCGGTTTCAAAGTACCGTTCACCCCAACACCCTTCCATGGGGGCTTCCCCTTGGATCAATTCATCGAACAAAGCGGTATAGGAAGCAACCCCTTCCGCGCTCATACCGTGAGTAAAATCACAAAGGCAACTTTTCCCAACCTGTTTGAACTCCCCGGTTTCTTCATTCATCACAATGAAGGTGTCCTTCCGATAACGGCGGCTGTTGCAATGCTCACACACCGGGTTGGAATCATAATATCGGGCGGGGACTTCCACATCACAGGCGGAACGGATGATGTTGCCTTTGTCGGTATGCTCTACGGAAGCAATGAACTTCCAACCGTTCACAATGGCGGTGCCTTCAGCTTCAACCATAACGAAACGGGCCAAACGGATTTCACCACAATCATCCTTGACTTCCCGAAATTCTTCACCCACTTCCGCAAAGTGGAAATCACATCCAAACTTGCGGCATTTGTTCTGAATCCGGGTAATCTTCTTCATCAGGCGTTCCATGTTGCCTTCAAGAATTGCGTATTGCGGCATCAAGTTCACCTTCCTTTCATGTACGGTTCAAGTTCCTGACTATGGCAAGTGTAGCATCTTGAACCGCCAATGTCAAGAACTTTTTTCAAATATTCTTGAAAATGTTTTTGCTACTCTTGAAAAGGGTTCAAGAATGTTTTATAATATGTTCAATTTCTTGAAAGGGGGAACTTAAAATGGCAAATCCTGAAGATTCCAAGGTGAAATTTGCAAAACGCCTGAAGGAAGCCATGGATCGGTTAGGCATGAATCAGGTGGAATTGGCCCGAAAGTCAGGAATCACTAAATCCGGGATCACCCAATATGTCAGCGGAAAATATGAAGCCAAACAGGAAGCCTTGCACAAACTCGCGGTGGCGCTGGATGTAAATGAAGCATGGTTGATGGGTTATGATTGCCCTATGGAACGGTGTGGGCCTGATCTCCGAAACCCCGATCCTTCCAACGCAAAGCCTATTGATCCTGAAGCGGCCAAATTATCCCGCCTGTTTGATGAACTGAATGAAGAAGGAAGAAAGGTATTGCTGGATTATGCGGTTTTCATTGCCGCAAAAGCCGAATATCAGAAAACCCCCCGTGCATCACACACAGCATAGGGAATGTTTGGTATGTTGATTTCAATTACTATGAAAGAAAGGATGATGAATGATGTTTGGTATCAAAAAACACAGCGTTCTTCCCGGCATCCGGGCCATTCATTATGAAGGACTGGATTTCCCAACAAACAACCCTTGTGGCCTTGAATTAGATGAAACCGCCTTGAAGATCAACCGCATCAACCCGGATGTTGTAATCACTCTCCCGGTGGCCCAAATCAAGAATTTTTCTGTTCTGCGTGAACCGGATTTCATGTTGAAGTATCATGGTCATGCTGTTTCCACTTCCAAGATGAAGGGTGTTGATAAATTCTATTTGGTGGTGGACTATACTTCCAAGGAAGGCGCTGAAAAATATTTGGCATTTTGGGGAACCGCTTCAGAATATGGGAAATTCCTGAACCTTCAAAAAGAAATCGCATTGAAAGCATCCAACCCCCAATCATATTCCCTTTAATCATGTTGAAGGGCCGCAAAGCCTTTCATTTCAAGGGTTTTTCTGGAATCCTTCAACATTCAAGATCAAACCATTACTTCTTCATAATTCTTCTTCATTCCTTTTATTTATTTTTCTTTCTTTTTTAAGTAATAAAAACATCTTGAAGATGTTGAAGGAACCATAAAAAGCCTTGATTTCAAGCCATTTTTCTTCATTCAACATTCATTCAAGATAAAAAAAAAGCCGCTCCCGGTCTTGCACACCGGAAACGGCTGGGGCAACCATCGGGAACAGGCCCAATGATCCGCACACAAGATCATTTTATCACCTGTTCCGGGGGAAGTCTACCTATTTTTGAAAGTTAAGGTGAAAAAATGAGAAATCCAAACGGTTATGGTTCAGTTGTAAAGTTGTCCGGGAAGCGGCGGCGTCCGTTCATGGTCAGAAGCGCCGTTCACGGGTATGATGATCGGGGTTTCCCCCTCTTTGACATAATCGGATATACGGCCACACGGGAAGAAGGGAACATTCTGCTTGCCCAATTCAATTCTGATCCTTGGGATGTTGACAGGGCAAAGATCACCCTTCAGGAACTTTTTGACTTGTGGAAAGAAAAGAAGGCCCCCAAGCTGGGGGAATCCAACCGGCAATCCCTTTGTTCAGCGTTCAAGCATTGTTCAAAGCTGGTGAACAAGCCCTATAAAATGATCCGATCTTATCAAATGCAAGAAACTATTGATGGTTGCGGAAAAGGGTATAGCACCCAAGGGGCTATCAAAAACCTTTGGGGGCATCTGGATCACTTTGCCTTGGAACTGGATATAATTAACAGGTGCTATTCTGAATTGATCACTTCCGCCCCGATCCCGCCCACAAGCCGGGTTCCGTTCTCCAATGAAGAAATCCACACCCTTTGGGAACATCAGGCGGAACCTTGGGTGGATAGTGTGTTGATCTTCATTTATTCCGGGTGGCGGATCACCGAAATGTTGAAGCTGAAGGCCGAAGATGTAAACTTGACAGAAAACACCATGCGAGGCGGCATCAAAACCAAGGCTGGAAAAGGGCGGATTGTTCCGATTCATTCCTTCATCCGTCCCCTTGTGGAAACCCGAATGGGTGAAGGTGGCCCCCGTCTACTGAACTATGAAGGGAAGGCCATTTCAGAAAGCAAATACCGGGAATTGTGGGGTGAAGTAATGGCCCGGTATGGAATGAATCATGTTCCACATGAAGCCCGTCACACCTTTGAATCCCTCTTGGATTCAGCCGGTGCAAATCGCAAGTGTATTGATTTGATGATGGGGCATACATCCAAAGACACAGGAAACAGGGTATATAATCACAAAACTATAAAAGAATTGTCGCTGAACCTTGAACTGATAACAAATAAGTAACAGAAAAACCCCGGAACACCTGAAAAATCAGGGTTCCGGGGTTTTGCGAAAATCATTATACCATAACTTTGTTCAGTTTACAACACCGCGCAACGCCTGAAATTCAAGGTTTCCTTGAACTTTCGGAACCGCTCAAACCCTGAAAGATCGGGGGCATAAGTAACAGGATAGTAACACCCCAACTATACCCGTTTGGCATAGTCAAGGCTGATCCACCCGGCCCCGCTTTTCAGCTTACCCCAAAGAGTGGCCCCCTTGCCGGTGCTTTCTTCCACGATGGTATAAACACCCGGCTTGATGAAGCCCCTTGTTTGGGTATCGGTGCCGGGGCCAGAACGGATGAAAAGATCGTTCACCGTCACCCGAACCAAATACGGCCCATTTTTGGCCCCTCCTGCGCCTGTGGTGGCGTTTTCTGGGTTGGGGACGGCAACTACCCCACCCCCGGCAAGGGCGGCTTGTACGGCCTTCCTGAAGCCTTCCATGGTGTAACCCATTCCAAGCTGTTTCCACAGGTGTTCAGGATCGCCATGGTTGGAAGCCAAACCGCGCTTGTACCCTTCAGCGTGGGAAATGATCACACCATCGGCCAGCGGATCAAGGCCGTATTCTTTGCACAGGAAAGCGAACAATTCCACGGCGCTTTCATAGGTCTTTGCGGCAACCATCCGGGCGGTGGGCAAATCAGAACAGGTGAAGGTTGCCCCGCCCGTGTATTTGATACAAGCCGGTTCACACATTTCAACCCCAATATGGGTGTTGTTTGCTCCACCCCCGGCGTGCCAACCACGATGGTTCCAAGGAAGTGTTTGATAAACGATCCCGGTGTTTCCGTCAATGAACCCGTGAACACAGGCATTGTTGAAGGTGGGGCTGTTCCAAAGTCTGATAAAGACTTGGGCGGAAGGCTGGGCGCATCCCACAGAATGAAGCATCAGCCCCTTCACCGTGATCTTGCGCCCGGTTTTATAACACGGGTTTTTTGTCAGAATGGATTCAATGATCTGCATTGGGTTTTCCCTCGCTTTCTGCCTTCTTTGTCAGCACATCCACGGCCTTGATGATCACGGCGGGGATCGGTACACCCATCAGCCCCGCATTTTCGATGATGGAAATGGTTTCATTGGCAACAAAAGCGATCACAGCGGCATCCCGGATGAAATTGGAACCGATGATCAGATCAAGGCGGCAAGCAACCAACACAATCAACAGGGTAACACCCTTTCTGCAAAGGCCCTTCCACCCGGCCCGGCTTTCCAGCGTTCCGGTGTCCGTCTTTTTCGATTTATGGAACACCCCGGCCACAATAAGGCCGGTGGCGTAGTCAATCGCCATGAAGATAACAAGTGTAGTCAAGGCGGCATCCCAACCCCCAAACATGGCGGCAATACCACCGCCCAAAACTCCAATGATGGTGCAAACAATTTCTTTCATAATGAACCTTCCTTTCTGTTGTGCCGTGTCAGGCCCACAGACAGGCCACACGGCCCTTGTTTGGGTTTCCCCGTGCGTGTTTATACTCCCAAAGGAAAACGGCCCGTGAAGGGCCGTTAAAGCGGGTATTATGCGGTGGTTTCGCTCCACCCGTAAATTCCGGGTTCCCAAACATTGGAATCAATGTCAGAAACCCAAATCTTCCCGGCATGGGAAACCTTGTCACCCTTCATATAGGCATCAGTGGCCCCGATGGGTTGTGTCCATACCGGAATCCCGGAAGGGGTAAACCCAATAGCCTTGAATAAGGAAACCGCCTTATTAGGCGTCCAATCAGCCTGTGAAGTGTGATCCTGAAGCACCGTGTAAAGCTGGGTTTCTCCATCGGTATTTACACCATACTTCACGATCTTCCCGGCCTTGTACGCCTTTTCAGCGGCCCACGGTTCATAAAGATCGGCAATTTCCATGGCCTGTTCATCAGACAGGTTCAGGCCATCCGCCATAAGCTGGAAGGCCCGGTTCATCTGCTGGGCAATAAATTCTTTGCTTGCCATTTACTTCACCCCCAAGATCAGATTCATCAGGCGGTTGTTTTCGTCCGTCTGCTCCGCCATCAGGCGGATATATTCATCTTTGCCATACTGGATTTCATGGTATTTGAAATCCGTGCGGATTTCCCCGGTGGTGGGGTCGGTTTCCGTGACTTCCTCAATATCTGTGTGGATATATACGGTGTCAGCACCAACCACAAGGGGAACCGCCTGTTCCCGGCTCCCGTGAACGATCCCAACATCTTTCATGCGGCCTTCCGTCCTTTCTTCTCAATCAGTTTTTTCTTGTACTTGTGGAAGGAAATGATTTTTGCCTTTGGCGTGGCGTCCTTCTTGATCACTTCCGTATAGTAGCGCAACAGGGATGGAATAATGGGCTGGATGTACTTTTCATAAAGCCGCCACGAATCACACCATAGCAACCACCCCACATAGGAATTGGCGGAACACCATTCCCGATAGTTGATCATGTTCCCGGCGTCCTGTTTGATTTTGATCCGCAACATGGCCTTTTTGAACCGCTTGCAACTCTTTTGGCGCAACAGAACAAACCCATAGAAGAACCGATAACCCACGAAATCCACACCCCGGATTGCCGTGGGGAACACTTGCCAATTTTTCTTCAAGGTCAGTTCAAGGGCTTTCAGGTATTCCATGATTTTCCGAACTACCCAATGAAGAACCGCCTTGCTATGGCTGAAGATGATCAAATCATCCATGTAACGCACCACATATTTCAGCCGCAAGGTTTCCTTCAGCCAATGATCAAAATAGGCCAAATAGAAATTGGCAAGGTATTGTGACAGGTAGGAACCAATGGGGATTCCAACAGGCGGGTGACTGTCAATGATCATATCCAACAGGGCCAATAATTCAGGGTCTTTGAACTTCTTCCGCAACAGGCGCTTCAAAACCCGGTGGCTGATAGACGGATAAAAATGGTGAATATCCATCTTCAGGCAATAGGCGGTTCCGGGTTCATCCTTCATGTATTGGGTGATCAGGTCATGGGCTTGTTTGATCCCCCGGTTAGGAATGGAAGCACAAGTGAAATCTGTGAACACCTGATTGAACACCGCTTCAATCTGAAGCATAATGGCCCATTGGATGATCCTGTGTGGAAAATAGGGCAATTTCCAAAGTTCCCGATCCTTTCCCTTGTCGTTGATTTGGGAAATACTGTAATCCTCCGGGTTCACCTTATAGGTGCCATTGATCAGCATTTCTTGAATCTGCTTCAGGTAAAAATCCGGGTTACTATCTACCATCACCACCTCTGCATAGAATAATTTATCTTTCCGGGCGTTCCGGTGGGCTTCCCATAGGTTGTCCATATCATAGACTTTTGGGAAGATATTTCCAAATCGTGTCATGGAACACCCGCTTTACTGTGATGTTTTCAGCGGCGAACTTTCCACATCTTGAAAATTAACTTTCAAGGGTACTAATACACCATGAATCGCTTTTTATGTTTCGCCAAGGGGCGGGGCAACCGTAGCACCGTATATGTCAAACCCACGCCCCGGCCCTATGAAACGGAAGGCCGGGAACGGGGGATCAACAACAGCTTTGGAAGCTGAATAAAACATTTGGTGGGTGCCATAGTTCGCATTAGAATTGGAAGTGGATTGATTAACATTGAACTGGAAAGGCCCTGCATTATCACCATTATTCCAATTACCGCTGAAATTAGCCAAGCGCGAAGCATACAGATCGGCATTATCTGTAACTTTTTTATTGGGCTTTTGAAATTTTACGGTGACATTTTAGCGCCAGTACAGTTGTGGATCGTCCGTCCACCGATTCAACGGTTGCCCATATTAACAGGGTTAGGCGGCTTTCTTGTGCTTATAAATCAGGCGGGCGCCATAGCTCGCATCAGAATAGGAAGCGGACCGATTAACATAGAACCGGAAAGGCCCCGCATTATCACCATCATTCCAATCACCGCCGAAATAAGCCAAGCGCGAAGCATACAGAACGGCAATATCCGCATAGTAGGTGGTGGCCGATCCGCCGCCCGTCTTAAAGACAAACCCGCCATCATTGGTTCCCTGAATATCCTTCATCCAATCGCCGGTGTCGCTGGAAATGCCGCTTGCTTTGGAATACGGATACCCGGAACCGGTATCATTGAAACTGTTGAAGGCGGTCAGGATGTTCCGGGAAGCATCACTGAAAATACCATCCACAAACAGGTACATATTGCCCCAAAAATCTTCAATGTTCAGGAAGGCCATTTGTACCTTGCCGGTGGTTTCGCCATAGCACGGCCCAAGGGTATTGGTGCCGCCCGTGGCGTGTGCGGCGCTGTTGCCGTCCACAAAGCCACGCCCCAAAGCGCTTTGTCCGTTTCGGTCTTTATACATCATCAGGAACAGGCATTGAAGCAAGGTCAGGGGGTAGAAACTCATTTGCTGATACCCGGTTCCCCTGTTTGCGGCCCAAGTCCTGAAGGTTCCGATGGTCTGTGATCCGGTGGGTGTTTGCCCGGAAATGGAATACATCATGTTCCCGGTGCAATACCCCCGGTATGCGCTGATATAGATATAATCGCAATCGCCTTCAGAATCAAGGCTATGCGCCCGGTAGCAATACCCATCAGCGGCGGGATCATCGGTCAGATAGATGTAATGATAGGTGCCGTCCGTGGTCATTTTGTAACCAAGTTTGGGAATTTCCACCATCACATCCCCTGCCGTGGTGCTGTTGATCGTGGCGGCGGAACCATCGGCCTTTTGGGTCAGGTTGGCGGGGTTCAGGTAGTATTGAACCACCCCATTCTTCACCAAACAAGGCCGGATGTTTTTGAAAATGGCATGGTTTTTCCATGCGGAATAGCCGGTTGACATTCCCGCCGCATCGTCAATGTAGGTCAAGGCCGTTGCGGTGCCATCCCCGGAAATTTGGATTTTCAGGCCCACATACACAAAGTAATTCAGGGTCAGGGAATAGGCGGAATAGGAAGAAATGTTGATCGTGTCCGTGGCGGTTTGGCCGTTCTTTGTGGCCGTGACCGTCCATGTGCCGGTTTCAGGAAGGTACAGGGTAAAGGCTCCAATGGAAGTTACCTGATAGGAATAGGAACCCTTTGCCACGGTCACGCTGGAACCGCTTTCCACAGTCACGGTCAGGGTAATGAAGGAAACGCTTGTGGAATAGGTTGCCCCATCCGTGGTGACATTCACCGTGGCGGTGTTGCTGGAAACCCCGTCATAAGTGGCCGAAACACTATAAGTTCCCGCCACATTGATTGCAAGGGCCAGCGTTCCCCCGGAAGGGATGGTTCCGGTGAAGGATTTGGTGCCATTAGTGGCGGTCACAACCGCCCCGGCCTTCCCGGTGACATTCAAGGTGGCGGCAAAATAGGAAAGGCCCACGGTGTAAACTTTTGCGGTGTCCACCACAAGGGTTTCCGTGCCGGTGGTCTGTCCATCCTTTGTGGCGCTGATATTCCATGTGCCATAGTTGGGGATGTTGAAGGTTGCCTTGCCATCCACGGCGGTTTCCGTCAGGGTGGTTGTGCCATCGGTGGCCGTGACAAAAGAACCGGTGGTAACATTCACATTGACAACCGGCCCGGTGCCGCCCCCGGCGTTGGCATCCTCCCAACCGCTTTGGCCGTTCACCTGAAGTTTGTTGTTATAATATCGCAGATTGTGAACACCATCTTCACCCACAACGGATTCCGAAATGTGGTCAAAGGCGGCTTTGCCTTGATCCCCCCTTGCGGCGTTATTGGCTCCAATCCCCAAGGTCAATGGGGTTCCGGTGACAACATAGGCCGTTCCGCTCCACCTGTAATGGGTATTGGTGGAAAGATCAAGGTAATCAATCCCGGTGGCCGGGGTGATTGCCGTGGTATGGGCGGCTTCCTTGTAGAAGGCCCCGGAATACAGATACCCTTCCACATAGGTTGCGGCGGGAAGCTGGGCTTCCTTCACCTTGCCGGTTTGCGGGTCAAGATCAGCTTTACCGGTTCCAAGGGTTTCAGCGGCATCCGCATTTTCCTTCAAAGCGGCGTCGATCTTGTCCATGTTGTCATTCTGAACCTGAACATCATAAAATTCAGATTCAAGGGGCTTTGTCAGGCCGTAATTTTCGGTTTGGTTTGCCATCAGCTTAATACCTCGTTTCTTAATTGATCGTGGGTGTATGCGGCAAGGTGGCCGTGTGTGAAGGCTCCAAGTTCCGCATGGGTGTTGTAAAGCTGGGAAAGGTCATACAGAACATTTTGGGGAACAACCCGATCCAGCATAGCGGCCACATCATCAAAGTTCTTTTTGGCGGCAAGCCCGATCTTCACCACAAGGATATAGGTTCCTTCCTCAATGGTAGCTGAATAGTTGCCTTCCCCACACAGGGTTTCAAGGATCACCCGCAGTTGGGGCAAGGTATAGGGCAATTCCTCGTTGATCCGGGTCAGCACCCGGAACCGGCGATCTTCAAGGGTGTCCGTGCCTTTAGGGGTGATCTCCAAAATCTGTTCCCAACGGGAAAGGCCCAAGTTCCCGGAAGTGTTGATGAACTGATTATCCAACAGATCATTAAAAGCCGCCCAAGCGGTTTCAAATTCCGGTTGTTCCGCTTCCATCAGGGCCTTGAATACATCATAATCCCGGATGATGAACGGAAGGTAATTAGCAAGTTTTCTTTCCATAGGTTCACCGCCTTCAGCTTGCCGGGGTCAGCGTTCCCAACAGGGGGATATGGTCAACTTGAAGGGTGAAGTTTGCCGCCGCTCCATTGATGGTGGTGTCGGTAATATCAAGGATTCCGCTGATTCCCAACAGGCGGCTTTCAATTTGGCTGATACGAACCACAAGGGACGCTTCAGAATCCGCCCACGATTGGGCCAACTCATTGAAATACCCTTCAATGGCTTCCTGAACATAGGGTTCCACATCGTTCCAAGTCCAGCCGGTTTGATAGGTCAGCGCAAAGGCAAGGTTCACGGTTTCACCCTGTACCCCCTCCACCTTGACAACATGGCCGATTGGGGCGATCCCCAAGCCTTCCCCGGCGTTTTCCAGCGGGTCAACCTCTGTTTGTACGGTGTTGATCAAAACGGCGGAAGGAACCGTGAAGGTGCTGTTGATGATCACCAGCTTGACGGTTCCGCCCACGGTCAGCTTGTTATTTTCCCCGGCCTGATAGACGGCGTTTAACCATGCGGCGATTGCTTCAGGCACATTAGAAAGGCCGCTGATCCATGCGGCGGTTCCTTCAGGCGGCTTCAGATCGGCGGGGTGAATGTCACCATTCCACACCCGATAGATTTTCACACCGCCCACACCGGAAATGGCGTTCACCTTTTCCAAGTAATCTTGACGGTTGCCGCCGAAGGCTTGTGCATTTAAGCTGTCTTTGTACCGTTGACGGAAAATCTCTGTATCTTCTTCATCCTCGCCGGGGATCAAAAGGGCGGTGATGGTACAGGTTTCCAGCCCTTCCACATACTCAATGGGGATCACAGCGGAACCATAGTCATTCCCGGCTTCCCCGGTGGTTTCACAGGTAATGGCATAATTGCCGCCCCCAAGGTTTTCCGAAACATAGTAATTCAGATCACCAATGGAAAAGCGGGTATTCAGGGCCAGCACAAGGGAAACCGGCGTGATTGCCATTTGAAGCACGGCGGGGGTGGCCGGGTAGGGGGTCAAGCCCCGTTCCGCCGCCCTCAAAATCAGGTAATCCCGGCTTGCCGTATCTGCAAAGGTTTCCTTCAGGATCGTATCAGCGGCAATATAAAGGTTCTGCAATTCCACGGCGGCGGGGGCTTCCCCAAGCCAAAGAAGGGAACCTTCCCTTGAATCAATATTGGGGTTGGTTTCAAGGGCCTTGCGGATCATCCGGGCAAGGATCACTTCATAGGTTTGGCCTTCATACATCAGATTTCAACCTCCTGTTCCGTTTCAATATCGCCAAAGATGGTGACAACCGTGAAGGTTGTCAGAACCTTGTTTTTGTTCACCGTAAATTCAAAATTTTCAACGGCGGTAATTCTATCATCCTGAAGCAAGGCTTCCCTGATCCGCCGTTCAATTTCAGGAATACAGAAATCCCGATCCTTGCCAATCAGGTTGTGAAGCTCCACCCCGTAATCCCAAGAATGGATCAACCATTCATAGCGTTCTGTATTCAGGATAAGGAAAACGGCCTGTTTCACCGCTTCCCTTTGGTCAATGGTGCCGGTGATCAGGCCATTGGTGTTCATCCTGAAGGTTTTTGAAGGTAAAGTTTCAAAAGTAAATTCCTGTTTCAGATCATCTTCATAAGCCGGGATCATAACCATTCCCCTTTCAGTTCCGGGTTAGGCTTGATCCTATCCAGCACCACATATTTCTTGCCGCCCTGAACACGGGCAAGCAATACCTGATCCCCAACCACAAGGGCATTGTTGATTTTCACCTTTTTGGTTCCCCGGATCGGGTGGTTGTGGTTCACATCTTGCGCCATGCCGCCCCCGGTATAGGTATCTGTTACCGGGTGGCCGTGGCTGATCACCACGCTTTGGGCGGAAACCGTCACATCCACATAATGATCCGTGACATTCCGGGTCAGGATCAACATTTTTTCGGTGTAAATGGCCTTTTGGTCAACCTGAATTTTCAGGGGATCGGCGGAAATCACGGTTCCAAATACAAGATGAACCGGGCCAGCGGCTTCCACAGCTTCCCTTGCGGCCTTTTTCACCACATCAACGGCATCAGGCAACAAATTCACCCCCGATCAAGGTTAAATCCATAAAGTATTCATCCCCCTTGAAATTGTGGGTTACTTTCTCCACCACTAAAAACTGATTGGCGATAATGTCACCCAAGTTCAGGGAAATGGCAACAGCGCAACCGGCCCGAACCCGGCAATCACCAAAGGCATTTTTGATAGTCAGGCGGCGGGTTTTGCTGTCATACAGTTTCAACAGGTTTTGTGCTTTGGCGGCGGCTCCAACATCGGTTTGAAGCTGTTCAAAATACTGGAGAACACCCCATTGGGCGATTTTTGCCCCGTCCTGAACCACATATAAATCCCGCTTGCCGGTTTTCTCATTGTTAAAGGCCAGCTTGATTTTATTGAAGGTTGAACTGTCAATCCCGGATTCATAGTCAAAATTTTCGCCGGTTTCAGCGTCAATCAGAATGGGAAGTTTCATGCTGTTGATGTTCTTCAGGGTCAGCTTGCCCACATCATCATAGAGAACAAACAGGTTTCCGGTATTCAACAGGGTATCGGAAAGAACATCATCAACCATGTTGAACAGGGTTTTGTTTTCCTCCACAATGGTTTCAAAAGTGTACCCGGTATCTTCCACCGTTCCAAGGTTCAGTTGGAAATCAGCGGCCAGCCGTTTAATAAAGGCAGAAGCGGTCAAGCCTTCTTCCGTGTAGGTGTCTTTATTCTTCAAATAGCGTAATTGATCATAGGCGGTCACGCTGATTGTGCCATCCTTATTCCGCTTTTTGGTGAACACAAACCCAAAGAAAATGGGGGCATCGTCCACCAGCACCTTCACCGGGTTTCCTTCCTGAAAACTAATCACATTATCTTTGACAAGGTTGAAGGTCAGCTTTCCGGGGGTTCCTTTACGCTCCCAAACAAGTTTTGCGCCCTCTGTTACAATGGGGTAAAAGATTTTGGAACCGGCCTGAATCAAAATTTTCACATCGGCCATAGGATCACCCCTTTCAGGAAGGCATGGTTAAAACTTGCCCCGCATAGATCAGGTTGGGATTTTTGATCTTGTCTTTGTTCAGGTTGTAAATTTCCGTATATCGGGAACCGTTGCCCAATTCCTTTTTGGCGATATTCCAAAGACAATCGCCGCTTTTCACGGTGTAGGTTTTGGGCTTTGGGGCGCTTGTGGTTTCCCGTGGCGGTTCCTGAACCACGGCCTTTGGGGTTTCGGTGGCCGGGGCCGTGGGTGCCGGTTGCTGGATCACAACCGTTTTGGTGCCATAGGGCCGGTATTGCTTCAGCTTGATAGAAACCCCAACATCAAAGCCCGTTCCCGCATCGTCAACAATTTGGTAATCCTCCATGCCCACGGTCATGTTGGAATGGAATAGGGGGGTTCCGTTGGGGCGGGAACGGTTCAAAATCCATTGGAAGGGTTCTTTGCTTTGCTTCAGGCGTTCAAATAAGGAAAGGTAATATTGGGCGCTTTGCGCTCCCCCGTTGGTGTAGGGGTAGGATGTTTGTGGAAGAACCAAATCAAAGGAAACTTCAGAAAGGCCGGCTTCCTTCAGAATGTTGATTTCCTCCCCATTGATCAGGTTCAGGGTTTTGTTTTGATTTTTCACCTTCACCTTCACTTTGGCCGGGGTAATGGGCATCAGCACATCCCCAATGAACATTTTATAAGCCATTACCCATTACCCCCTTTACTCAATGGAAACATCCAGCTTTTCCGCAAATTCAGCGGCCCAAGCATCCATGATCCCATCAATATCCGTGTCTTTGTCAATATAGTTGGTGTTCTCTTGCTGAACCGTGATTTCAGCGGTTGTGAACCGGTTGATTGCTTCCCGCTCCGCCAAATCCCGCATATACTTCAAATCCTCATCCATGTAATCCAGCGTGTCGGATGTTTTTGCGGTGTTATTTGCAGTGTCACCGGTGTTCCCGGCAATACTATCCCAAGTGGTGGCTGTGTCAAAGTCCGGGGTGGTGAAGTCGAAAATTCCGCCGATCTTGTCAGAAATCCCGTCACCAAATTCCGCCCCCAATTCAAAGGCCGCACCATATTCAAGCCGGTCAAGGTGCATGGCGGCGGGGTCGATATTCTCCCAAACTTCTTCACCCTTCCCGAAGGTGCTTTCAACGGCCCCTTTCAGCCCATCACGCCAGCCCTGAACGGCCCCGGAAAGGTTGGAACCGAAAACAGTATCAATGGCGGAAGCAAGGGATTGAAGGATGGAAAGAACGGTGTCAGCCATATCCGCAAACAGGCGGACAATGGAACCGATTGGATCATTGAACACATTTGCAAAGAAGTTGGCAAAGGCTCCAATGAAGTTCCACAGAATAGCGAACACATCAATTCCAAGGTTGATCAGGGCAATAAACAGGTTTCCGATGAAAGCCACGGCAACCATGAACAGGCCGGTAATGGTTCCAAGAACGGAATGGGTTTGCGATCCCCAAATATTCAGCGCCCGGACAACCGCCACGATTGCCACGATCAAGGCCAGCACACCGGCCACAACCCAAAACACCGGACAAGCCATTAAAGCGGCGTTCAGGCCGTATTGGGCCGCTGTTTCAGCGAAGGTGGCCCCGGTCGCCATCATTTGTGCCGCCGCCTTGATACCCTCCGAAGCGGCGTGAATACCGTTCACAGCGGCAACTACACCGGAAATCACGGCATAGGCCGTCATAGCGGCCACAAGCCCCCACACAATGGGTTCAATCCAACTCCAATTATCGGTGAAGGCTTGCTCCACATTCAGCGCAAATTCAGCGATCAGGCCCAACAGCCCCACCAATACACCAGCGGCATCCGCCAACCCGTACATCATGGAACTGATTTGGTCAAAATGGGAATCAAAAGCGTCAAACACCCGGATCACCACCCCATAAAGCCGATCCCCCAATTCTTCCCGCAAGTCACCAAAGCGGTTTTTGAACTGGATGATCTTGCCTTCCGGGGTTTGGCTCATTGTTTCATACAGGCCATCCCAACTTTCCGCAATCACATCTTCCAGCACAAGGGCCTTTTGCATATCTGTACCGTTTTCAATGATCTTCTTTTGGGCGTCTGTCAATTCAAAGCCCTTTTTCTTCAACCCGTCAAAGGTGCCATTCAGGGCTTTACCAAGCTGGGTGGCATAATCCACCATGCTATTATAGTCGATCTCACCGCCTCCGCTCATGCCCATAGCATAGTTGGCAAGGGTTCCCATCATGGATTCAATGGCTTTGGGGTCGGTCATGTAGGTGGCAAATTCGGCGGCTCCGCCCAACATGATTTCATCCCCATAAATGCCCTTGCTTTGAACATTTGCGGCGGCTTCCTTTAGGGAATTGAACGCATCTTCCGTGGCTCCAACGGTTTTCAAAACCGCCATTAACTGGGTTTCGGCGTTCCGTTGGGTGTCGGCAAGGTCAAGATTTTCCTTCACCCACCCCAAAGCCGATTTGATCCCGGCGATTGAAACCACAGTGGCAAGAATACCCTTCAGCTTGCCGCCCAAGGCGTCAGCGGCGGGAGAAGCGGCCCCAAGGGTATTGTTGAAGTTTTGCTGTTCCTGTTCAGCATCTTTGATTTTCTGTTCAATCCCATCAAAGGTGGTTTCCACCCTTGCCAATTCTTCACGGGCTTCCTTGATAGCAGATACATCAACGGAATTACCGGAAGCGGATTGCATGGCTTCAAAGCTGTTCAGCACAATATTCATGGCCTTCCGCATACTCTGAAGGGGGCCGGTCACACCATCATAAACGGAAATAGCCGTTCTGATTGTTGCCACGCCTGTTCACCGCCTTTCAAAAAAAAAATAGCCGGGGCCAATGGCTATTTGCGGCCCCGGCGTGATCTTGATTTTCGTTCAAGTTCTCTTTGCTTTTTCTTTTCATCTTCCACCCGGATTTCCACGGCGGCGATCACAAAAGCCTTTTCCTTCCGGGGAAGCGCAAGAAATTCATGCGGCCATTTGTTGAATTTATGAAGGCAATAGTAAGCAACATTGGCTTCACTATCACCTTCATTGATTAGTTTTTTGCCGCATCCACATCTTCCTGAAGGGTGGTATCAAAACCACACACTTCCTGAACCTTTGCCAAAAGATCGGCATATTCGCCGGGGGTCAGCATGGTCTTTAACAGGGCATCCGCCCCCATCACCTTGTAGCTGTCCTGAAGTTCCTGATCGTTCAGATTGGGATAAACCACACAGGCCACGGCCAGCTTCCCAAGGTACATATTGTAATCGGTTTCCTGCTGATACTGCCCACGCTTGCCGGGAATCGGAACCCGCTTCATACAGGATTTGCGGATTGCTTCATCATCGTTGCCGGTGATCGGCCTGATCTCCCAAGGAATTGGTTTCATATCTTCACCCTTGAACCGGGGGGAAACCACATACTTGACATTTTCGATTTTGGCGGCATTTTCAGCCATAAAAGCGGACAAACTCATTGTTCAAACCTCCTGAAAATAGTGAATGGCCCCGCCCAAGTTCCCAAGGGCGGGGCCGGTGTGATTTACTGCATCCCCGCAAGCATGGTGAAGGTTTCGGGCATCTCGAAATCCTCAAAGGTGAAATCCATATCTTCATCCAAATATTCCGCATCGGCGTCAAATTTGGCAAGGATTCCACCGTCAATATTGCAATCCTTCAGGATCACAGTTTGACGGCCAACCGAAGAAGTGGGATCTTCATTCGTCACCTGAATGTCGAAATACACATCTTCCCCGGTGTCCTTATAACGCTTCATCAACTCACGGAAGATCGAAGTGTTGTAGTGGAAGGTGGCGGAACCCGTACCCTTCCAGCCGGTGGCCTTGTTGCCCTTGCCGGTCTTTCCCAAAATGGGAATTTCCGTCTTGTTCTTCTCAAAATTGGCTTCAAGGTTGATAGCCTGCATGAAGTTGTACCGGTTCCCCTCAATGGTGACAAAGCACTCCGCAAGGGAAGCGGAAACAGCGTCTTTGGCGTTCATAACGGTGTTCATAGCTTTTCCCCCTTCCCTTTACTGAACATAGACGGTCATATAAAGCTGTTCCATGGCGTTCACGGGTGTAACTTTGTCGTTCACCACAACCGCCTTCTTGGTGTCGCCCTGTGCAACCGTCACATTATCCGGGCTGAAGTCCTCAATGGCCCGGATGGTCTGAAGTTCCTGATGGTGTTTCACAATGTCATTCCACAGGCTGATCCGCCCGGAAGCGTCATTGGGAACCTTGCCAATGTACTTCTTGCCGAACAGAACGGCAATATCATTGGCGATCTGATCCAGCACCCGGATTGTCTGATTGCTGGAAAAGTCGGCGGATTTTTCGTCCGTCACGGAAACGAAGGTGTTGATGTCGGTCAGCACCCGAACCGTTTCATCCACCAAATGGAACATGAAGGAACCTTCCTTGATCCCGGCTTCAAGCTGGGTCTGCGTGTAGTCGGTATCAGGGGTATATTCGCCATCATAGGCGGTGTTGGTGGCGCTCTTGTTCACGGCGGTTCCCGCCACAAGGCCCGTCACCCACGGGATCAGATCAGCGGAAGTGGTGGCCCCCACAAGGCCATTCTTCACGCTCACAACGCCTTCATAGTCCGCAAGGTAGTTGTGAACCACCAACTGGAACTTCTTGCCCACATCATCCCGCATCCGCTTCACAAAGGCCACAAACAGGGCCTTGATCGTGTCATTGGTAGAGGGGCAACCCATAGCGTTATAGGTCAGGGCTTCCGCCTGATCAAGATAGGTCTGATATGCGGCGTTGGGAACCTCGCCATTGGTGCCGCCTGTCAGCGGGGTTCCAGCGGTCAGGGCGATTGTGGCGGTTGTCACCCAAGTCACCCAATCGGAATCCTTCAGGTCGGTCATGCGGCTGATCCCGGTCTGTTCATCCACCTGAAGGGTTCCAAGATAGGTGGCGAAATCGTACAGGGGCGCTTCCGTAGTGGAACGCTCATTGGCCGTAATCACAACCTTCAGGCTGTTGCCCAAGGTGCCGGGGTATTTAGCCTGTGCATAAGCACAAGCGGCCTTTTGCCCGTCTTGGTTCAGGCGGAAGAAGTGAACGGTTTTGGCGTTCTTAAAAATCTCCCGGATGGGCTTCAGATCATCGGCGGCGTAGTCATAGCCGAAAATGGTCAGGCTGTTCTTCAGGAAGTCGGCCAACTCCACCGTGAACATCTTGTTTTCAGCGCCCCAATTCATTTCCAGCGGGATTGTGGCGATCCCCCGGTCAGAAAGGGTGGCGCTTGCGCTTGCAACCGAAACGAAGTTGATATAAGCGCCGGGAAGAACCTTGTTTTGGGTCAGGAAAGTTCCACCACCCAAGGCCATATTACTTCACCTTGCCTTTCATAAAATTGGTGATCAGGGTATCAACCTGATCCATGGTGTATTCCGCATCATCCTTCAGGATAGCGGAAAGGGCATCACGCCTGTTGGCGTACTTGTTCAGCTTCAGGATTTTGGCCTTGCTGAACTTCACCGGCTCCGCCACAGTCGGGGCTTCAGCCGGTGCCGGGTCTTTAGGTTTCTTATTTGCCATACTTTCACCCTTTCTGTGTGCCGGTTTCCAACTCCAATGTTTCCATCATAGTTTCATCCGGGGTTGTCAGCCGGGTATGGTTGTAATTGACATAGAACTGCAAAACATCATCCTGCACTTCATAGCGCATCCGGGTTCCATGCAAAATGTCACCGTTGGGAAGCGTGATGAACTGCAAGCAATCCAACATCGTATCTGCCACGGTGTAACACTCTGAACGGATTTTCCCGGTTGCGGGGAAATACTGGATTACAAAGGGGTTGGTTTTCAAGCCCCGGCCCCCAAGCAAGGGGGCAAGATCAGGCTGAAGCACATTCACGAAAAAGGAACCGGGTTCAAGGCCCTGTTCCACATCGTTTTCATAGATTTCATGTGCATCCCCAAAGGCGGTGTTCAGCGCCACGGAAATTCCCTTGATGATCTCATTCAGCATCAGAACACCCCCTTCAAGGCTTGAAAAATCGCTTGCTGAAGCATTTGTGGGGCCAGCTTTTCCACTTCCTGTTCCGAAATGGTCAGCATGAACCGGCCTTTCACCCAATTCACCTTCAGGCGCTTCCCAAGGGCGGGAACATAGCGCCCCGGCGTTTGGCGGTGGCCGTACTCCACATAAGACGCATATTCCGTGGGGTTCAGCACGGTCACAATGTAGTTGTCACCTTGCTTTTCAACGGGTAGGATTTGCCACGCATCCCGCAAGGTGCCGCCCACATAACCGGCCCAATATTGATCCAAAATGGCCCCGTTCCGGGTCAGGAATGTCCGGGATTTCCCGGATTCACCTTTCACCTTTACGGTTTTGGGGCCGTCCAGTTGGGGCTTTTGGCCCACGGGGGTTCTTTTCTTCACCTTGTTCAGCAGAATAGCGGCAATCTGATTGGCCGTTTCCCGACAAACCCGGTCAAGATCGGCCTTTTCAAGCTGTTCCATCCGTTTTTCAAGGTCTTTCAGGGCCTTGAAATCCGCTTTACCCCATCGGGCCATTATGCCCACCGGTCAAAGGGGATCAGGTTGATTTCCTGATGGTTGTGGAACACACCGGGTTCCCCGGATGATTTGAAGGTAAATTCTCGCTGAAGGTCATTTTCACGGGTTATAATTACCTTGCATCCAGCGGGAACCGCTACATCCGGGGAAAGGAACAGCTTCACCGCCTGTTGAACGGCGGCAACGATTTCCCCATCTGTTGAAGTTAAGGTTTCAAAAGACAGCTTGCACGGTTGATCTTCAAGAAGCGGCGTTTCCTGAAAATCGGTGATCTTTGTGTCAGGATCGGTGGCCTTCACCCGCTGGATGATGGTACACCGATCCTTCCACAAGCGTTCCAAGGCTTTTCTTGCGGGGTTCACCACAATAACCGCCTGTATCGGATAAATTCACGGGTTCTTCCTGTGATCAGGTAGGCGATCAGGGCATCAAGCCGCTGTTCCGGGGTAGAACTCCCGGCCCCGATTGCAAACACAATATTGGTGTCGCCTTCCTGAATCTGTTTCACCGCCGCTTCAAGGTCGATCCCGTCCATGTTTAGCTGTCCTGAACCTTTCAAGGCGTTCAGATATTCCCCGGCGATCATTTCAGCCCCCACATAGGTTAGCCCTTCAGGAACCGCCGTTTGATTGGTTTCATTCTTGATCCGTTCCGTGACGGAAGAAACAATGAACCCCAACAGGGCATCATCAGCCGCCACGGTCAGGCCCAAGGCTTCCAAGAGGGCCACAGCCTGTTCACGCATGGGGTTCACCAGCCTTTCTGTCAGGTATTGCCGGGATCGGGCGGGGTGGTGTCCTGATCGGCTTCAGCGGCCCGAATAGCGGCCAGAATATCCGCCTTTTTAGTGGCATCCTTCAGGTCAATACCCTTTTCGGCGGCATACTTCTTCAGTTCATCCACCTTCATTCCGGCCAGCGGATCAGGCGGGGTGGCGGGGGCTTCCGGTTCACCCTCCACAGTGTACCCCATAGCCTTCAAGGTTTCGGCGGCTTCCTCGGTGGCCACATAGCCAACACCCTTATGAAACTTCACAAGGCCGAAAACACCGCCAAACGCCTGTTTTCCAGTTACCTTATACATGGTGTTGCCCTCCTCCTTGAATTAGGCGGTCACTGCAAGGCCGGTAATGGTGCCGTGAAGGAAGGCGGGGCCGTGGTCAAGGCCGATTTCACCGTAAAGCTGTTTGCGCTCGGAAGCGCCCACCTTTGCCAAATCTTCAAGGAACAGCGTACCCTTGCCGGGAACATCCTGAAACACCGGGGCGCAAGCGGAAACATCCGCAATCAGGATGGTATCATTGGGCATGAAAGGATCGTAGGCCACACCCATTTCAAAGAAATCGGTTTCGATCCTCTGAATGTTCATGCCGCCAACCGTACGGGTGGCCGGGGTGTTGTAACCAACCTGATTTTCATACAGGGTGGTAATGCGCTGTTTCTGCTCCGAACCACAGAACAGAACCATGTTGCCGAAAGGCGCACCGGCATCAGCCATGGCCCTGAACAGTTCCTTCAGCATAGCAATAGAAATGGGCTGTGCCGTGCCGCCGCTGGGGGTTGCGTTGATCGTGGTGCCGCCCGTACCGCCGCAAAGGGCAATCATGCCACGGGTCTTATTGGCAACATTGGCGGCGGTGGCTTCCTGATACACACCGTTCAGGAAGGTATATTCCACATCACGGGCGATCTTCTCCAAGCGCCGTGCGATCTGCCAATCCAGTTCCGAAGTGGGATTGGCGGTGGCCCCGGAAGTGTTCAGGCCAGACAGCTTGCCACGGTTGGCCAGCTTTGCATAGGTCAGGGAAATGGTTTCATGGAAAATCTGCGTGACATTGTATTTCTGTTCACGCACAAGAGCGGTGGCGGTGGGGGCCGTTTCGGAAGCGGATTCCGAAATACCCGGCTGGGCGGCGTCCGGGAACTCATACAGTTGGCCGGTGGGGAAGCGGTCATTCTCTGTGCGGCGTCCACCGGACAAGCCGCCGATCATGGAAAGAAACGGCGTCCGGGTGGGGGAAGCAGTAAACAGATCACCGGCGAAATTGGGAAGGTTGAAAGTCGTGCCGGTTCCATTAACGGGGTTAGGCATAGTTTGTTACCTCACTTTCATAATTTTGAAATTGTTGAATTTTTAGAACAACTGAACGCCATCAGCGGCGGCTTCCCGCTTAATAGCAACGGCAAGGGCGGAATTACCGGCCTTCCTTGCATCATCAAGGCGGGTCTGATAACCGGTGGTTTTGGCGTCCGGGGTTTGGGTCACGCTTCCAGCGGGTGAAGCACCGGAAACGGCGGCTTTGGTGGCGGGATCAGCGGTCTTGAAAAGGAAAGCGGTGCCTTCCGCCTTTGCCAGCTTCCCAATTTCATCCGCAAGGCCCCGGATTGTGCCGTTATCGTCCACATCAGCCTTTTCCAAGAAAGCGGCCAGAAGGGGCTTCACGGTGGCGGGGTTGATCGCGTTTGCGTCCCGAAGGGCGGATTCCACAGCGTTTTCAATGCGAATTTTCTTGATCTCGGCGGCGTGATCCTTGTCCTTCTGGGCATTGTCCGCCTGAAGCTGGGTGATCTGCTGTTGAAGCGCGGTGGCATCCGCCCCGGACTTCTTCAGCGTTTCAAGCTGGGTGTCACGGTCTTTGATGGTCTGTTTTGCGGTCTGAAGTTCCGTGTTCACTTCATTGAACCGGCTTTTGGGAACGAAGGCCCCATTCAGGGCTTCCATTACCTTGTTGGCCTGATCTTCCGTCAAGCCCATCTGCATCAAACTTTCCTTTGTCATTGCGTTGAACCTTCCTTTCTGAAAATCCTTTTTTACCGTGGGTAGGAACCACGATTCCCCCGGTTCTGTTTACCGCCCACCACCGGGAAACGGCGGAAATGGTATGAAAAAACCACCGGCCCGGAAAACCGGGCGGGTGGCTTAATCATCATAATGGAAGTTCTTTGGCCTTTTTCAACCTTGCGAAATTTTCCCGATCAGGAAGGAATAAATCTGAAAGGCTCCCATTGCCTTTGAAAACCAAAATTCCTTCCGCCCCTTCCGGTTCTTCCTCAATGGCGGGGTTGCCATAGTAGAACAAATAAGCATCCCCAACATCGGAAGCAGAAACCAACTCATTGTTGGGCGGCTTTGCCCTCTTTTCCGCTTCAGCTTTGGCAAGCTGTTTGGCCTGTTCAAAAGTGATCATTCGCAACACTTCCCAATCAAATCTGTAAATTCCTTATCATCGGTTCTAACCAAAAACACAGATTTTGGCCGTGCTTCATCAAAATACCATTTCACATCCATTTGCCCGGATTGCGGGTCAAGGAAGGAAATTACCCCACCATGATTTTCCGATATGAACACATGGCCCGATCTTGTACCTTTCCACGCCACACGGACAATTCCCCGGCTTCCATCCCCAAAGCCCAACATTCGGGTTTCCACATTCTTCAGAGCGGTTTTACACCGGGAAGCACCGCAATCAATCAGTTCAAAATCTTTATAAACAGCGGGCCAGCCTTCAGGTGAATACATGAAGGGCAAGGCGTCAGAACCATCAAAAATGCGGGGTTTGGCCGTAACATCAAAGCCCCGCCGCCGTGCTTCATAGGCGGAAACACAGCGTTGGCAATTCTGTTTGTACTCTTTTCCTTCCTTGTAGCGGGGGTTGGTGGCTTTGGCATCCTGTTCCACCGTATGTTCACCGGAAATGGTTTTGAATCCCCAATTATTCAAGATAGCGCCAGCGGTGGCGGTTGTCAAGGCGTCTTTGGCTCCACCCTGAACAAAGGTTTCCTTCCAATCCTGAAACTTCATGTTGGAAGGCACATAATAAACCTTTCCATCCTGATCCCGTGCCGCCCGTTCTCCCAAAATGTCAGGATCAATGGCGGGGGCCGTGGTTCCCCGGCAATTCGGATGGAAGGGGGGAACGGTCACACCGGGTTCATATTGGGAAAGAGGGATCACCGTACCATCCAGCGGCCCACACAGTTCACAGGTATGGGAATCCAAGGTTTCAATGATTTCAACCTTGTCCACACCCAATTCCTTGTAGCTTTCATGGGCGGAAGCGGCGTTGAAATAGGTGGTTTCCGTATGAACAAGCCGCCCCGCCTGATAGCGGGAAACATTGAACCGGCGCTTCACGGCATCGGTGATCTTTTGGGAACTATCCCCACGAAGCAAGCCTTGTGTCAGGGTGGTTTGAACCCCGGAAACCAAACCAGCCTTTCCTTCCCAACAGCGATCCCGGAAAGTTTTCATATCCGCCGTCCACGGTTTTGAAAGTAAAGTTTCAAGTTTCCGTTGGTTCAGGGCGGTTATATCCCATCCAAGGCCAATGCCCTTTTGAATTTCATAGGCCGTCCGGGTGTACCCGTTAGAAACAATATCTTTCAACAGGGAATCAATGCTATCAAGCTGATTGCCATACAGTAATTCCATTTGCTGTTGAATTTGAATTTGCATCGCTTCCAGCCGGGAAACATGAAACCGGGCGGAAGCGTTTTCCAGCTTCTTCAGCCATTCCGGGGAAAGGTTGGCGGATTGGCCCACCTGAATATACTGATCCACCGTCCACCGAAATTCTTCCATTTGGCCGGTTGTCAGCATCTTCCGGGCATCCGCAAGGGAAAGGCCATTATTGGTGGCAAAGCGGGAATACCACACTTCAAGTTGATCCTGAACGGTCTTTTCCGCTTCCCGGTACATTTCTTCCAGTTCCGAAACGCACCGATCCGCCTTGTGTTGGGCGGCGTCCGCCATGATCGAAAAGCGGCCCCGCCAATAGTCAGCATTGTTCACAGGGCCAGCCCCTTTCTTGAATTGGTGACGCATACCGGATTTGAACCGATGTTTCCGCCGTGAAAGGGCGGTGTCTTAACCCCTTGACTAATGCGCCATGGGTGCCGGGGAAGGGGATTTCACCCTTGCAAGGTAGGAGGTGTCAAGAACCCTTGCCATCCAGTTTGCCCCGGCATATAGAACAAGCGGGGATCACTCCCCGCCCGGTTCCGTGGGTTGGTTAGGATCAGCCGGTTTGGGGAAGGCTCCCATGTAATCCGCCATAGCTTCTTCCTTTTCCTTCTTCAACCGGTCAAGTTCCGTTTGGGCGTCCTTTGTCCACGGGTGCTGTTCCACAATGGTTTCCGTGGAAATGATCCCTTCCGATTTAGCACAGTTTTCAATGGCTTCCGTTTCATTGATCAGAATGTCACGGTTGAAAACAATGGTGATTTCCTCGTTCTCAAAATCGCCTTCCCCTTTAGTTTTCATATCCTGATGGATAAACCAAAGCAACTGTTCCAAAGCGGCCTGAAATTCCGTTTCCATGCTGTTTGCGTCAAGGTCAATGTCAGAATACATGGATTGGATATTCATTTGGTTGGGGTTGCCGCTCAAACGATCATCCTTTGCATCATAGCCACGGGCATTTTCAATCAGGGCCTTCTTGAACAGGTCAAGGATGGTTTTGTAATTCTCACTGTTGATCTCCACGGTCAGGGTATCAACCCCGCCATTTTCACGAACCTTCACAGCGGCATAGGTGGAAAGGTTGTGGCGGAACTCCCCTAAATCTTGCCCGTCATATTCGTGAAGAACAAGAATGGTGTTCCGGGTGTTTTCTTCCATGTTATTCTGAAAATCGGAAAGGATGGTGTTGATAGCATCCTGAAGCGATTTCACACGGCGGATCAGCGGGGTTTCCTGTTTGTTGTACTTGAAGCAAATCAGGGGCAAGCGATCCCAAGCATAGGATTCAACCTTTTCCCCGGTTTTCACCGTGATATAGGGGGAATAATCACCCAATTCCACATCCGGGATCAGGGTGGAACCGTCAAGCACATAACGATAAATGCCATCAGGCTTGTAAATCTCCACCCGCTCCACCATTTTCTTTGTCAGCCCATCCCAAACTTCCTGAAGGTACAAACGGGCGGCGGCATCCAAAACGGTGTGATCATCATCAGCCCAAAAAGGAAGCACCTGAAAAGCCGGGAAGCGCCGGTAACACAGTTCACCCTTGTCATTGTAATAGATGAACAGCCAGCATTTACCGCCGTTCAAGGCATCTTCCCCGATGTACTTCAACAGGCGGTTAAAGGCTTTGTTGAACCGCTTTTTCAGCAGTTCAATATATTGATCATTGTCACCGCTGAAGGAAATGGGCTTGCCCACAAGATAGTTGGTTTTCTGATCCACCATCTTTGCATATTGGTTGTCGATGATGTGATTGTTGGGAAGGTTTGGCACTTCTTCCAACTTTCCATCAGCGCCAATGGCCGTGCGCTTGCGGTCAAGAATATCATGCCGCCCGTCATAGTACACTTCACCCTTGATTTGCTCCATCCGTTCCGGTGAAGATTTCCATGCCACGATCTCACGGGCGAAAAATTCCCGTTCCGTCAGGCCCCTTCCCGCCCCTTCCACGATCAGGCGATTGATCCGGGCGGTTTCAGTATCATTGAAAAGCATATTCAATCACCTTCCTTGTGAATAGGGGGGGGGGCAAAACCCACCGGCCTTGCTTTGTCCTTTTCCAGCGTCAGGGTTTGGCCCGGAAGCTGAATTTCAATCTTCACCGTGTTATAGGGTAGGCGCTCCACCCATTGTTCAATCTTGTTCAATATCCGCTGTTGTTCAAACATGATTTCATCACCCAATAAACACGGAACCCGGAAAACACAAAGTTTCCGGGCCGTTTTGTTACTTTGCTATTACTATACCATCAATCAAAGCTGAAGGCGGGGCCGATCAGAACATCTTCCAGCCCATAACGCATAGCATCCATAAGGTGGTTGAAATCGTCAATGGGCTGATTGATCTTGTTTCCAAATTTATCTTCATCCCAAGTATAGTTTGAAATCTCTGTTAAGAAGTTCACACATCGGGGATGGATGATGATGGTATAGTTCTGAATGTACTGAATACCATTGTTCACGGAATCTTTACCCTTCCGGGCGGCTCTTACATGGAGAAGGCCAGCTTCCCGCAATTCAACAATGCTTTTCGGCTCCGCTGAATCTGCCTTGATCCGCTCTTTGGCATAGCCAAGGGCGGTGATCCGTTCCGTGATCTTTTGGTTGGTCAGGGCCTTTTCATACAGTTCATCAAACACCCAAATGGTTTTTTCCGCCGTACTGATTAAGCCACAGAACATGGCGGTTGGGTCATTGGTATATCCGAAGTCAAGCCCAAAGGCCGATTTCACACCGGGTTTTTTACTGATTTCAACATAGTTGAACGATTCTTCCCGCCAATTCTCATAAATCAGGCCATCCACAATGCCCCAATCACCCAAACCGGCCACACGATAGCGCCGGGGGTTATTGGCCTTCATTGTTTCAAAAACCTTCAGATCGGCGGCATCCAGCCATTCATTACACAGATAGTTGGTTGTCAGGGCCAGAATGTCAGGATCGGGGGCGGCATCAAAGAACCGCTTCTTCATCCAATGGTGTTCATTCCAAGGGTTGAAGGTCAAGGTGATCTGTTTGAACAGGCCGGTTTCCGGGGGAAGCGCACCACGGATGGATTCATCAAGCATATCAAAATCCGCTTCTTTGCTGATTTCATACGCTTCTTCAATCCACATCCAGCACAGATAACCCACAGAAACGGTGATAGAAGTCACCTTCAACGGATCATCCAAGCCCCGGAAATAAATCTTTTGGCCGGTGGGGGTGTATGTTAGTTCCAGCGGGGATTCCTTGATTTCCCAATAGGCATCAACCCCAAGGCGGTGAATGGCCCACTTCAATTCCGTGAAACAGGAATCCTTCAGGGTTCTATACACTTTCCGAACAACAAGGGTGTTGGCATCTGGGTATTTCATCATTTGACAAATGATGTTCAAAGCCGTGGTTTTGGATTTCTTTGAAGCACGGGAACCCTTGCATACCCGGTAACGGCCTTTGAAGTTCCAAAAAGTGGCATAACCCCGGCCCACCACTTTTGGCAAGAAAAGATGTATTCCATCTTTTGTAGCGGGTTTCGTTGGTTGAATGAATTTCTGATACCCAAAAATATGTTGTGAACTAATCGACAAGCTGATCAGCCCCCGAAATAACAACCGGGATGTTCATATTCATTTCAACTTTATCATTCCACATCCCCAAGTGTTTCCCAAGAAGTTCCAGCGCCTTTATTTTGTCATTCAGCCTGATTTCTCGTTCTATGCCTTCCCCGTCTTTTGTGGGGATTACTTTAACTTTCACGGATTGGATAGCCGCCGTATCATCAGCGGTAGCATCCGATTTAATTGTAGCATTTGAAGAATCAATTACATCGGCGGCATTGACAAAGGCAATTTTAGCAAGTTCAAGCACAACCCGATCCTGATTGATACCCGTGCGGCGGCTCCGATCAGCCATAGCTTTTGCAACGGCAGTTTGAACCATAACATTTGATAACATTCTTGAACCTTGCTCTTGCGCTGTTATAGGTGAATACCCGGCCCGAATTGCGGCTTGTGTGGCGTTCAAGTCAATTAAGTATTCTTCCACAAAACGCTTTTGCTTTTTAGTCACGGGTATTCCCCCTTTCCTGAAAAAACAGAAATCCACCCGTAGGGTGGATTTTTTCATTTATACTTTAACACACCGTAAACTATAAAATCCTATCATTCAATTTGAATGGTAGGATTTTATAGCAATTCTTATGTTATGCTGAAAGATTAGGGTATTTTGTTCCGAAACTTAACAGGGCGTTTCCGTGAATTTTATAAACCTGTGAAATGGAATAGTTCATATCTTCTGAAATCTGCAACCACTTCACCCCTTGCACATAGCGCGAAATCAAAACTGATTGCTGATCAAAGTCAGGAAGTTCTTTGATTTTTTTCAAAGCATCAGCCTTCATGGAAACTAATTCATCAATTCGATCATCAATCTGTTTTTCAAGGTCAACGATCTTCAGCATGGTATTTTCAAGCGCATTTTTCGGGCCTGAAGTCTGAACAACATCCTGTTTCAGTTCATAATTGCCGCTGGTCAAACTGGATCGCAAGGTGGAAACCGTTTCCGTCAGGCGCTTGATCAGCCGATCCGTTTTTGAAATCTGCATCAAGTATTCTTTCGCTTGCTGGGAAATCTCTTTGTCGGTCATTTTATGTCACTTCCTTTTTGCATCTTGAAGAATCAGGATCATGTTGAAGGGGCGCAAACCCGCATAAACAAAGGACTTTTTGAAAAATCCTTCAACATTCAACATTCAAGGTGCTATTACAACTTCTTTTATAACAAACATTACTATATATTATTTTTTTTTATTTTTATTTTAAGTAATAAAGCAATCTTGAATGTTGAATGAAAAGGTTAAAAAATCCAGTATTCACAAGGGTTTCAGGGCCTTCAACATCCCCTTCAACATTTGCCCTAATCACTATCGCCCCGGCTGTTGAACGCTTTGGGTGGCGCGAAGATGGTTGAAATAGAAACGAAGGGCGTTGATGGTGGTTTGCTGGTCTTTCACATACCGTTGAAAAGCCCGGTATTCATCCGGGGTCAGGTGTTCGGTTCTGCGTTCCCAAACCGGGGGAAGGGTCAGTTCTCGGATTTCAGTTTCTTTCTCGGTCAGAATCCGGGCAACTTCACGAAGTTCATTTTCCATGCTTCCGCCCTCGGTTCCTGATCCAGCACCGGATCAAATACCAACATTGTTCCAGATAGCCCACCCGCCTATAACCGTTTTGGTGTTTCACATTCCACCGCCTTTTCCGATCCATGGCTTTAAGAATTTATCCATGAACTGTTCAAATTCTTCAGCCATTTCAGCATTGGTGAAAGTGGCAACCTTCCACGCAACATTCCCTTGCATGATCATCAAACAAGGTTTCTTGAATCCGGGAACAGACTTTGAAACGGACAGGGCCAAAGGCTGATCCAGCCTAATGTATTTCATCTGTATTCCTTCCCGGTTTTCTTGTCCTTCAGTTCAATCCTGTTCAACAGGTCGAACCCGGCCAGACGAATGATGTATTTCAACACGAAGATTAAGGTTGCAAGGCGTTTTTCCTGTTCGTTCTCCGCTTGAATTATGTGTTTCATGCCCTTGTAGGCGGTGGGATCGGGATAGCCTTCTTTATTCATCCACGGTTTGGGCATCGGCAACACCTTCTTCCCGGTATAGTTCTTCAAGGTCAACACCCAATTCCTTCAGCTTCCGCAAACAAAGCCATGTTTCATCTTCCTTGGGCATTTCATAATGTTCCCGCAAGGCTTCCTTTTCGGCATACATCAAGCGCCATGCTTCCTTCAGGCGTTTGACACCGAACCGGAACCGGGTGTGAAGCATCCACAGAATAGCGGCTTCCTGATCCATGGAAAATTTGCGGTCATTCTCTACGATTTGGCGCTTGATCTCTTGGTCAACGGCGGCTTGTTCATTGCTGTTGAACTGAACCCCGAAAATTCGCCCACCGGCCTTCTTAAACACCGGCATGATATTCACCCCAAATATCATCAAACAGAACCGGGATGTTCTCATGGCACATTTCCAACAGCATCAAGGCGGCTTCCCTCATTTGGGGATGGGCGGCGGGGGAACAACGAAGTTTCAGGAAATGCCGCCATTCCCGAACATCGGCGGTCATAACCACTTCTGTTTTCAAGCTGTTGGGCAACACAGATCGGGCTTCCTGCGGGGTGCATCCTTCATGGATCATGTTGTTGTATTGGGTTTCAGCCATTTCACAGGCGGTTTTCCACATTCTGAAGGTGGCGGTTCCACGCTCCAAGAAACAGGGCATGATCACGGTGATTTCCTCACCAAACTTCCCGGATGTATAATTACAATACCGGGTTGATTCCTGACAATATGCGGCCAGCCGGTGGCGCACAATCTCATGGGAAACCCCACGATCCACGATGAAACGAACGCCAAAGGAAGCGTGTTCCAGAACCGCTTCATGGCCGCGCTTGATGATGTTGCCCACAAACTTCACAGCGGAATCCTCGGTGATCTTGTCCTCGGATTTGTAGCACACCCGCCCCGCCTGTTCAATCTGCTTCAGGATCGCGGCACCGTTCACAGGGGTCATAAACTCCACACTTGCATTGATGATCTTCATAGTTCAATCGTTCCTTTCTTCATTTGTTGCCTTCAGGCGGTTTGCCCAACGAAGGCTTTTTTCTGCCATGGTCAAACTGATTTGATCCCGGTGTTTCTGATTGCTGAACAGCCCCAACAGGTGAAGAACCAATTCAACATCTGCTGTTTCTTCCAGAAGGGCGGCTTCACATTCTTCAATGGTTTTGGGTGTTGGGTTGATGCCGTTCATTTTCCGATGAAGTTTTAAGGCCGCTTGTGCCAATTCTGCGGATTCTTCCGCAAGCTGGGCCAGCATATCCAATCGGGAAATTCGGCCCTTGATGAAATCCAAATCATTCATTGGCGGCACACTCCATTTCAAGCACCGTCATAATGGCATAATTGGCAAGGTCAAGAAGGGTGTCCTTCATGCTTTCATCCTGAACCCGCTGTTCACCGCTCTTTGAAAGGGCCTTGAATCTGTTCAGCTTGTCCCCAAGCCTGATCCGGGCCATTGCCATTCCTTCTTCCATGAAGGACAGGTGGAAAGAATCACCATAATCCGCATTTTTCCGGGCATATAGATCATTCAGGCCCAAACATATTTGTTTATGTGCTTCAACTTTATCCATTGCTTTCTTCCTCCAACATCTGAAGTAATCTGGGAAATTGCTGGGCTTTACGTTCAAGGGCTTTGAACTCTGCAAGGGTTTTCCGGGCGGCTTCCTTATCATCCTTCAGGAATTGCCGCTGATCCTTCACCTGTTCCTTGTTCATTCTCAACCCGTTTGCAAACTTCTTTTCTTTGATATGCTGGGTTCTTTCCTTAATTTTTGTGTTCAAGTTCACATATTCATTGGCTTTGTTCTTCATTTCCGCCTTCAGTTCATCAATTCTGTTTTGAAAGTGAACTTTCAAAGTTTCCCGGATTTCCTCTTGATGATCCCAATCTTCCCGGATCAGCTTCAGGATTTTCTTGAATTTGTCCATAGGGCAAGGAAAGAACCCCGGCAACCACAAATTCATATAGCCGGTTCCCCATTCAATGTGTACCGTATCAACCATAGCTTTCTTCCTTTCAGTTAAACCATTTGATCACGGGATCGCCGGTGAACCCCTTTTCCCATACATACCAAGCATAGGCAATGGCGCTTTCCGGTTTTCCGCTCATATCCCCATTCTTGAAACAGGCCAGCCGGGAACGGGAAATATAAACGGTTCGGGGGGGGGACTTTCGGAAGAACTCGCCCCGTTTTTGCCCTTCAAGGAACTGAACCTTCAGGAACATTGCAACCTTCCCACCGGGGCGCACACTCTCCAATGCCCGTTCTACAAATTCAAGGCCCACGGAATAGGGCGGGTTGGTGATTATATCGCCTTCAAAACCTTCAATGGTTTCTGTCAGGAAATCCAGCGGATCAGGATCACCAAATCCCCGGTATATCAAATCCGTGGAAATGACTTCATGGCCGTGGGCTTCCAGAACCTTTGAAATGTGGCCTTCCCCGCAAGCCGGTTCCCATATCACCGGGGCAAAGGCTTCCATTTCCAGAAGAAGTTCCACCGCCCTTGGATCGGTGGCGTAATAGTCAAACCGTTCCCGTTCTTCAGGCACATGGTTTGAACTCCCAAGGGTGGTGAAAACCTTCTTTGAACCTCCCATTTATTCATCACCCCCTTCTTTCACAAACACACGGCATTTCCCAAGGCGGCTGATCCACTTATCCACGATGATGAATCCACAGCGTTTGGTAATCTGCCGGGAAAACTCAATATTGGAAAGCGCCTGAAAATTATTGGAAATACAATATTCCTTATACTTCCGGTAAATGGTTTTTGTGGTTTCATTTTCAATGGCATCCACACCAACTTCCCGGATGAATCCGATGATCGGATTATTGTTTTCTTCATAATCGTCAAGCTGTCCTTGAACCCTTGCGGAAGTGGTGAATTGTGCCTTACTCAATACCCGCTTCAGGGCCGTAAGCCCTAACAGAATCAAGTGTTCCATGGGTTCCTGTTCACAAAGTTCATCCTTGATGAATGGGCGGAAATCGGGATCATCCGGTGTGAATTTGGCATCAAAGGGAACGATCACCAAACGCCTTTGAACAGCGCCGGTTTTGTCCTTCATGCGGGGAATATTATTGGCGGAAAATAGGAACTTTGCATAGTTGTTAAATTCAAAGGGGTCTTGCCCTTTACGCTCCACATTCACCCGATCCCCGGTGACAAGTTTCTTGAAAACTGAAGCATTGGCAATAAATTCATCCCCAATATCATCACCGATGTTTGCCAGCTTTCCAAACAGTTCAGCGGTTTTGAACCGATCCCCCAATTCCTTCAGGTCAAGGGAAGCAATGTTGGAATCTCCCAACATATTTTTAACCATGTGAAGGAATGTGGATTTGCCGTTTGACTTATCACCAATCAGGATGAAGGCTTTGCCCAACTCATTCCGCCTATACAGACAATAGCCCACCATTTCTTCAAGCAAGGCCCGGACTTCAGGATCATTACAGGCCAGCCGGTCAAGGGTATGTTCCAGAAGGTCAGAATGGGCGGCGGGATTATAGGCCCAAGGTATCTTATTGGTGATTACAATATCGGGGCTGAACTCTTTGAATGAACCATCCCGAATGTCATAAAGGCCATTTTTGAAGGCAATCAGGTTGGGCTTGTGGGCTTTGGTTTCTTCATCAATGGAAATCTGAAGATAGGCCAGAACTTCCGATCTTTGCGCCCGCTTTAGGTTGGGAATATGGTGGATCATGGCCCCTTCAATCACGGAAGCGCCGGGGATGTAAATACCGTTCTGGTATATGTGAAGCTGTCCATTGATTTTTACAATGTGATTGTTGTTCTTCAGATAAGTTCCAAACTTATCATGTAGGAATGTTTTATCCTTGAAGAACACCGGCTTTTGAAAAGCATCATCCCGAAGAATCGTTTCCAGTTCACGATCAGGAAGCGGATCAGAAAGAATATACCGATTGATCAGGCGTATGGTTTCCCGTGCTTCCTCTTTAGTGAAATCCTCGCTTTGAAGGGTCAGGATATAGGCAAACAGGCTTTGGTTTCTTCCGTCACCGGCGTTCATTTCCAAAAACTTCATGTTGGTGTTCACCGGCGTCAACCATCGGGGAAGAACCTGAATTTCATCTTCCGGGCAATCCTGAAGAATGGGCCGATCCACACCCTTGAACTTCATGATTGCATAGCTGTTGTTTCGGCCAACCTTGGCATCCGTTTCAATGCCCAAAGCAAGGGTTTTCTTTGTCCAGCTTTTCCCCACATACCCTTCAGGGTTGCGGAAATAGAAGTGTTTTCCACGGGTGGTTTTATACACCCGGCATTTCAAGCCCAAATCCTTGACAATCTCAAACAGAAGATCAGAAGTCTTTCCGTTATCAACATCAATCAGGATCGTTTCATCCCCAAGAATCCCGGCATATTCCGGGGCATCCTGAACTTCTTCAAGGGTTTTCAAATTTTTCACGCCTTTGAACTTTTCAAGGCATTGTTTGTTTTGTGTCAGAACATAACCCCTAAACAGGTTCATGTTTCAGCCCCCCCCCGCTGAAGGAAACACCAAAATCCTTCAACCGGTCATAAATCATGTTGATGTAATACTGTTTATCCAGTTCATCCGGGATCGGCATCCCGTCCACCGCTTCATTGACGAAGAAGCAATGTTCAGGCGTATTGGCAAACTGTTCCGGGTTCTTCTCCCGGCCCCGGATCACCTTCCCGGAAACCTTGAACAAGCCGCCTTTCCGTTTATCCTTGGAAGCAAACACCCGGAATGTTGCATCCTTTTGAATCTCACCACCGCTGAACCGCTTCACGGTTTTCAGCTTCCCATTTTCATCCCTGATCTTTTCCAAGGTGATGATGGGGGAATATATGGCGTATTTGTATTTGCTGGAAACCTTCACCACCTTCTGAAAATCCCGGAAGGCTTCACACCCGGCCACAGTATCTTCCGGGCGGGTGCCATGAAGGAAGAAGTTGATGATTCCCCGGTTTACAATCGGAAGATCATAATCCAGATCAGAAAGTTTCTTCACATAGGCCCCTTTGCATTTCCACCGGGGTTTCCCCTTTTCGTCAAACAGGGGGCCAGCGGGAACAATCAGGTAATTGTTTACATCCTTTTGGAACACCTTCTGAAATTCATCAAATTCCAGCCGCATCCCGGTTCTTTCTTCCCATTCCCAACAAATATCATCAATCAGATCAAAATCTTCATAGCGGCGAAGTTTTACCAAAATACCATCCGTATTGCTCTGGATGATTTCACAATGATCTTCAAGCCGTTCAATCAAATCCAGAAGAAGAAGTTGCCCACCCACACAAACATTGTTTGCTTGCCGGGGATCGAACATGGCGTTGTGCTTGTCCTTCATGGCTCCATAAGTGCTGTTTAGAACAATCTTATAGGGGGCCTGTTTCGGGTCTTTTGCGGCCTTCAGCTTCAAACGGGTGTGGTATATCTCGGCATACCGTTCAGGATCGGCAACATTGCGGCTGATCCACCCATAACGAAGCATCAAGGATGGGTAATAACTCGCCACATCAACATTCACATAGCAACCTTCCCCGGTATATTTGGGGATTGCTCCATGTAAACCGCCCCACGCGAAAACATGAGGAACCCCGGCAACCATGATTTCAAGGGATTTGGAATAATCACGGTTCAGGGGGTTTTTGTACCAATTCAAAACTTCTTTGTATCTTTCAATCCGCAAGGTGTCAGGAATATCCAGTTCAAATTCATCATTGTGATCCTTCTGAACCGCTCCAAGGATTTTGGCGGAAAGCTGGGCCTTTGTCTTTCCAATGTCACCAATAGGAAGGTTGAACGCCTTCACAAGTGACATTTGGGCATCAAATTCATCTTCCTTCCGCCTTAACCACACTTCCACGGTTTCTTCCACATCATGGCGGCAATACTTGACGGTTTCGGCAATCTCCGCTTCTGTTAAAGGCCGGTCAATATCGAAGGGAACCGATGTTTCTTTGATATTGTGGCCCATGAAGGCTTCCAGCGCCTTCAGGCTGATTGGCGGGTTAGGCATACAGTCATAATTGATCAAGGGGAAATTCCTGAACAGGTTGGAAAATCTATATCCGGGTTTATCCTGAAGGATGATCCAATCATTCACTTGTTTGGGGTTGAACCCGCACAGAATCCCCTTCACTATGTATTGGTCATAGTTCCGATTATTGTACCCGGCCCAAATTTCCCCCTTGTGCCGGTCATAAAACCTTTCCAATTTGGCCCGGTCATTGATGATCACCGTTTCTTTTCGGGCGTTCAGGTCAATGAACACAACCAACCAATCATAGGCGAAAACCTCAAAATCATAAAAGATCACTTGTCCACCGGCTTTCTTTTGAAATTGCTGAATTAGTGAAAACAGCACCGCCAACGGGAAGGCTTCAGCTTTGGTGCCAACCGGGGCAAGCGCCCCGGCAATGTTGAAAGTTAAGTTTCAAAAAGGTTCAGGAACTTGAACTTTCGGGGTAAAAAATTATTCTACCTCAAACACTTCATCAACGGAAATGCTGTTGAAACGGGAATCATCGTAATCCACCGCATATTCCAGTTTTCCATCAATGGCTTCCGCCACATCAAGAACAAGCTGGGCGAACTGCTTGTAGCTCTGGAAGCTGATCGGAACACCGGAATCCAGCTTTTCCAGAAAGCCCATGGCGGAAGCAATCATGTTCTTGTCGTTCTTGGTGCCGTACAGAACCCGGTTCATAAAAAGGCGCTGGTTTTTGTACTCACCGGCCAGAATCTTGAAGGAAACAGCCAGCATGGGGCGGTTGGGATCAGCCTTGGTTCCCTTGATTTCCATGGTTTCCAGCTTCACTTCATACTTGCCAGCCGGGATGGTGGGGAAATCCCCGCCCCCGTTCTTTTTTGCTTCCTCCACATCCGCCTGAAGGCCCTTCAGGTCAACGGTTTTGTCGATTTTGTCAAAATCAATAGCCATGGTTCAAAATCTCCTTTTTTTTTTATTAAATATGTTGAATTGATCCGGTGGATCAGGATTCACGCTTTTTGCGGGTTCTGCGGGGCGGATTCACATCCATCTTGGGTGCTTCCTCTTTGGGGGCGTTCAAAAGGGGGCATTTGCGGGGATCATCGTACTTGTGGCATTTGTGCGCGGCATCAATGTTGGGGCAAAGGGGAATTTCACCCTTGCTGTCATTGAACTGTTTGAAAATCCGATCCCCATCCGGGCAAGCGGGGTATTTGGTGGGATCATCCACCGGGGCGGCGGGTTCATCGTCACCTTCCCACGGGGCCTGATCATCAGCCGGGGGATCATCCTGTTTCGCTTCCGGTTCCGGTGCCGGTTCTGCCGGGGGATCGGCGGGGGCATCCTCTTTGGGCTTTCTTCCCCTTCTGCGGCCCGTCTGCGGGGTTTCCGGTTCCTTATCGGCATCAGGGGCCGGGGGCGTGTTACCGCCCGTCTGAAGGCTTCCAGCGGCCTTCTGATTGGCTTCATCATAGACTTCACAGAAGGCGGCATAATCCAGCGGGATTTCCTTATTTCGCACGGTCAGACGCCCACCGCCAAAGATCACTTCAGACGCCTTGAAGGAAAGCACCCGTTCATTATCATCCGCCACGATCCGGGCCACAAGGTCAACCATACCGGCAACCTTGTTGGCAACCTTATCCTGAAGGTTGGGCTTGATGGAACTGATCTTGTCACCGCTCTTGCGGGTTAGATCGCGGGTTCTGTCCTCATGGGAAATCAGGATGATGTTTTCATAATCGGTGTTCATCAGCCGCTTCAGGGTGTTCAGGAACTCGGATCGTACCATATCCCATGCGCGGAAAGAATCATCCGATTCATGCTTCCAGCCTTGCCGGTCACAGATATACACCCGGCAAGCCTCATACACATCTTCCAGAAGGTCAACCACCACGGTTTTGAAATCGTTCTGTTTCTTCTCCAATTCCGTGATTGCATCGGTGAACACTTCCCATGCCATCTGCCGTTTGGTGATCCGCCCTTCCACCGTCACGGTGTCCCGGATCGGAATATAGGGGGCATCCACAAACTTGATGTTGCCATCGGTGTTCAGCATCAGCGGATCGGGGAAGCTGTTTGCAAAGAAGGTCTTTCCGCTGAAGGGCGCACCATACACCCAAATAACCTTCTTCTTTGTGGCGTTCAGATCACGCCTTTCATTTTTGGGAAGAATCATGTAATTCCATCCTTTCTGACAATATTCTTCAAATTCACACCACCCGCAAAAGTGGTTTGGATTTCTGGGAAATTCGGTGGCTTCAATCATGTGTTTAGCGTTGGTCAGGAAATCAACCACCTTCAAAGGGTTGTATTCGATAGGAACCAATGTGGGTTCCGCTTCCTTCAGGGCATCCACCAAACGATCCCGGAATTGCTGAAGGGTTTCTGTTTTCTTCTGCTTGATCTTCACCTTGGGAACCATCAGGAAATACATATTCCTGATCCGGTGGCCGGGATGGGTCTTTTCATACCAATACTTGTATTCATGTAATTGGCCTGATTCCTGATAAGATTTGATGTTGCTGGAATACTTGAAATCATACAGGTCAAAAACATCCGTGGCCGCTTTGATAAATTTCCCCCACGAACAATAGCCCCCATACGCTTCCGGGCATTGTTCCCGGTCACAGGCATCACAGATTTCAGTTTTGCCGCCGATCAATTCCAACTGAACCGGGGCAAGGTAATCCATGAACCCAATGAAATCGGCATCCCCAATGGGAAGTTCAAACTTGCCGCCCGGTGGCAACATGGCCTTTGCTTTGGGAATCAGGGCTTCCAGCTTCATCATTTCCGTAATATGATCATCGGTCAGCACCGGGAAGCTGTTTTGATAAAATTCAAGGGCCTGTTGAACACCTTCTTCAATGCCGGTGTGAAGCGCGGTTCCTAAAATCAGGGCGTTGTCTGCGTCCGTGTTGGGGATCGTGTTCAATCCGTCAACATATTGCAACTTGTACTTAAACGAACACCGGCAAAATGTTTCAATTCTGCTATGGGAACATCTAACCACGTTTTCACCCCTTTCACCATAGATTTGAAGGTGTCGAATCCTTCAGGATAAAGCACAAGGCCAATTCCCCCGGATCGGTTGATCTGCTTGATATTCCGTTTCTGAAGGTCTGAAGGCTTTCCGTGGGTGTCCTTCAGTTCTACTTCAAACGCAATCCCACAAACCACGATCCGCATATCAGGCAAGCCGCTTTTCACATACCGGCCCCCGCCCCAACGCTTTTCATAATACCCACAGGGCGGAACGGCCATCCGGTCAGCCGGTTCCCCAAGGGGGTAAATCCCTTCAGATTCCAACCACTTCTTCAGGCGGTTTTCAAAGTTCTTTTCCCCGGCCACGCCTTTTCACCCCCCCCCCCGCTGGATCAACCCGTGATCCCATGCGTGTTTTGTGTTTTCGGAAATGGTGGCCCATTCAAGCTGGGAAGCACGGCAATCATGCTTGTCACCGCCCTTGTGATTCACCACGGGTTTC
>Ga0310695_10002042_pt1 | contig 44135 bp, 34 predicted proteins | sample RumenRJG_04DNA_FD_203882 | JGI IMG/M metagenome (GOLD analysis project Ga0310695, IMG submission 203882) | Bovine rumen microbial communities from Lethbridge, Alberta, Canada - RJG_04 (v2) (version 2) | ecosystem: Host-associated > Mammals > Digestive system > Stomach > Rumen | place: Canada... | reverse complement strand
TAATCGCGGCGGCGGCCAAGATTCGTTTCGGTTTCATATCGCGATTTAAATAATATTTCGGATATTTATCAAGTTAATTTAAATTATTTTTCCAATAGAAAACTTTTCGGAAACAATCCGCGCGCGGGGGCAAAAAAAGGGCGCCGAGTTCGGCGCCCTTTTTGCGGTTTTGAAATTCGCTATTTCTTGGCGGAGTCCGCGACTTTCTTGACGAGCGCCGAGAACGCCGCCTCGTCTTTTATCGCGAGCTCGGAAAGCTGCTTTCTGTCGAGATCGACATTCAGCTTTTTCAGGCCCGCCATAAATACGCTGTACTTGAGCCCGGCAGCCCTGCAAGCCGCGTTGATGCGGGCAATCCAGAGCTTGCGGAACTCGCGGCGGCGCACACGGCGGTCGCGGTATGCGTATTTGCCCGCGTGTTGAACGGCGTCTTTCGCGTAGCGGAAGAGGCGGGACTTGTTTCCGAAATAGCCCCTCGCCGCCTTGAGCGTGCGTTGCCTGCGTTTGCGGGACGCGACTGAACTTGTAACTTTTGGCATGTTTGTGTCTCCTTATTTTTTTAGTTTGCCTGGGGGTCGCCTTCACCCTTGCGGCAGTGTTTATATTGTGCTTTTCGGACTACGCGAAGGGCATCGCCTTTTTCACATTGGCGGCGACTCCCGGGGTGACGGCTTTGTCGTGCCCCATGGCGCGCTTCTGCTTGACGGTCTTGGCGCTCAGAAGGTGGCGTTTGCCGGGGCTTCTGCGCATAACCTTGCCCGACGCGGTAATCTTGAAGCGTTTTGCTACTGATTTCTTTGTCTTTTGCATTTCTGGTTCTGAAGAAAATTAAAGCCCACGATTCAATCGGCTTTTTGTCCGTTGTAAAGTAAAAAAATCGAATTTGGATTATTATTTTTATCGTGCGAAAAAAAATGGGAACGCCCGCGTCGGACATTCCCGCGCTTTCGGCAAAACGCCGCCTTCTACGCGACGTCGATCTCGCGGTAAATCTGAAGGAGCCTTTTGTCGCCCTCGAGGGTTTTGTCGCTTTGCCTGTGCTCCATGCCGTAGAGCCCGCGGTATCCCTTGCCGTGTATGTGCGCGATAAGGTTCTTGTAGTTGATTTCGCCCGAGAGCGGCTCGGTGCGGAGGGGGCAGTCTCCCAAGTGGAAATATGCGATTTCGTCAAAGGCGTCGTCGATATTCCTTATCAAGCTGCCCTCGGTGTTCTGCTGGTGGTAGACGTCGAAAAGAATTTTGCACGACGGGCTGTTGACAGCCTTGCAGATCATGTAGGCGTCGGACGTTTTGCGCAGCCAGTGCAGGGGGTGCGGCTGGAAAGAGAGCGGCTCGAGCACCATGACTACGCCCGCCTTTTCGCAGATTTCGGCGGCGTACTTTAGCTGCTCGACGACGTTCGCCATTTGGAAAGAGTGTTCGAGGGTGTGGTCGGCGTAGCCGGGGACGACCGTCGTCCACGTGGCGTTGAAGCGCTTCGCGGCCTCGACCGTAGCCGCGGCTTCTTTCTTGATTCTTTCTATCGCGGCCTTGCGGTCGGGCGCGGCCTTTTCTCCGCTCTTGCAGGCGGTGAGCCAGTATTTCCCGCCGATCGTCGATGTGAACACGCCGAACTGCATGCCGAGCTTTTCGCGAGTCTTTGTGCAGATCTCCTGCTTTTCAGCGGGATATTTGAGCATATCGTTGTCTTCCATCGCGCGGAAGCCTTGGTCGTACCACCACTTGATTTTATCGGCGTCGGACATGCCGCTTGTGAGGTTGGGGCAAAGGTTCGTCCACTTGTAGATATTCGGGGCGAATTTGCAGTTGAAGGGCTTTTGCGGGGCGCTCTCGGACGCGCGCGCCGAAGCGCCGAGCGAAGCCGTCGCGATGATCGCCCCGAGGGCGTTTTTGGAGAATGTTCTTCTGTTCATATATAGTGTTTGGTTGGTTGCTGTTTGGTGTATGGAAAATCTTTTTTTCGCGGCTAAAAGTCAACATAAAAACCGCCGCCGAGCACCACGCGCGGGTCGTCGCCGTGTATCGCCAGAACTTGACCGGCGGCGATCGCCCGCTGCGGGCGCTCGAACTCGATTTTCGCCGATCCCCCGCCGAGCGGTGTGAATAAAATTTTCTCGAGCCCGTCGCGATAGCGCACGCGCGCCCAGAGATTTCGCGGCTTTTCGACGGGCTTGTTTATCCAGTTGATTTCCCCGATGCGCGCTTCGCGCGTCCAGAGGTTTGGGGCGTCGCGACCGTCGAACGCTACGACGAGCTCGTTCCTTTCAAAATTTTTCGCCACCACGACATACCGCTTCCCGTCGGCGTTCGACGGCACGCCGATTCCCTTTCTTTGCCCGATTGTATATTTGAAAAGCCCCTTGTGCATTCCGACTTTCTTGCCGTCGGGGCGGACGATGTCGCCCGGCGAGTCGGGCAGGTAGTGGCGCAGGAAGTCGCCGATTTTCACCTTGCCCAGAAAGCAGATTCCCTGGCTGTCTTTTTTTTCGGCGTTTGGCAGCTTGTTTATCCGCGCGAGGTCGCGCACTTGGCTTTTAAGAAGCGAGCCTATGGGGAACTCGGCGCATTGGAGCTGCTGCTGGGTTATCATCGCCAGAAAGTAGGACTGGTCTTTGCTCGGATCCGCGCCCGTGAGCAGATCGCGCGAGCCGTCGGAATTTTCGCGCAGCGAGCAGTAGTGCCCCGTCGCCACGCGCGAGAACCCGCGCGAGCGCGCGTATTCGAGAAATTTGCCGAACTTCATTTTTCGGTTGCACATTACGTCGGGATTCGGCGTCTGCCCGCGCCTGTATCCTTCGACGAGGTATTCGACAATCTCTTTGCGGTATTCCTCGATAAAATCGACGACCTCGAACTCGACGCCGAGGGCTTTCGCGACCGCCTCGCAGTCGGCGATGTCGGCGTGCCACGGGCAGTCGGCGAAGACGTCGGATCCCTCCTCGTTGACCCACGTTTTCATGTACGCGGCGGCGACGTCTTCGCCCCTCTGCTTGAGGAGCGCGAGGGCGACGGAGCTGTCAACTCCGCCCGAAAGCGCGACGAGTGTTTTTTGGCGGCTCATTTTGAATTTTTATACCACGCTGTCGTGATGGAGTAGCGTTTGATTTTGTAGTTTATCACGCGCTCTGTTATGCCGAGCTTTCGGGCTGCCGCGGCGGCGTTTCCCTTGTTTGCCTTGAGCGCTTCGGTGATGAGCTCGCGCTCGAACGAGGCGACCATGGAGCCAAAGTCGGCGTCCTCGCCGTAGGGGGCGCGCTTTTGCATGAAGCCCGCGCGGACGGCGGGGGTGAGGTTGTATCCCGAAATCGCGGAGTCGTTCGACGACATCACCGCGCGCTCGATGCAGTTTTCAAGCTCGCGCACGTTGCCCGGCCACGCGTAGACGGTGAGCATATTGATCGCGGGGGTGGAAATTCTCTTTATATTTTTTCCGTAAACTTTGTTGTATTTTTCGAGGAAATGCTCCGCCAGAAGCACGATGTCGCTTTTCCTGTCGCGCAGGGCGGGAATGTGCAGCGTGTTTTTCGAGGCGAGCATATAAAGCTCTTTGTCGATGTGCTTTTGCTCGACGAGCTTTTCGATGTCGGAGCTCGCGGCGAAGATAAGGCGCGCTTTTGCCGCGACGTCGCTTTTGCCGTTGACGCGCCTAAAGCGCCCGGTCGAGATGTAGTCGGCGAGCATCTTTTGCGCCGCGGGCGAGATTTCCGCCATTTCGTCGAGGAAGATCGTCCCGCCTTTTTCGAGAAGCCCCTCTTTGCCGAAGTGCGCCCGCGCGAACGAGTCTTTCTCGAAGCCGAAGATCTCTCCGATAAGCGCGTAGTCGGGAAGCGCCGCGCAGTTTACGGTTTTGAACGAGCCGTCGTAGCCGCGCGTCGCGCGGGCGATGGCTCGGGCGACAAGCTCCTTGCCCGTCCCCGATTTCCCCCTTATCAAAACGGGCTCGGCGTGCCGCGAAAAGCGCGCGATGGACTCGTACACGTTCTGCATCGCCCCGCAGTTGCCGAGAATGTCGGGCGGGCGCATGAGCGTTGAGCTGAGCTCGAGCTTCAGGCGGCGGTTTTCGTCGAGAAGCTTGTTGCGCTCCTCGTGCCGAAGATAGATGAGCGCGACGGCGTCGGCGAGAATGTTCGCGACTGTCTCGAGCAGAACGAGGTCGCGCTCGAGATCGGCTTTTTTCGGAAGCCTGCGGTCTATGCTGAGAGTGCCGATTGTCTGCTCCATATAGACGATCGGCACGCACACGAACGCGATGCCCTTCAGCGACTCCCCGCGCGTCTTTGTGCGGTCGAGAAATTCCGAGCTTTTGGAAATGTCGCTTATCGCGACCGATTTTCCTTCCGCCGCGACGCGCCCCGTCACGCCCTCTCCCATTTTATAGACGCCGCGCTTTATGGATTCGTCGTCCATGCCGTGCGACGCCTCTATAAAGAGATAGTCGCCCTCGCGCAGGGTTATGGTGCCGCGCAAAAGACCCATTTCGGAATGGAGAATTTCGAGCGTTTCGGCGATCAGCTCCGAGACGTTGCGTCTCATGACGACCGCCCTGCTTATCTTGTGCAGGACGGACATCTCGAGGTCGTCATACGCCGACTCCGCAGCCGAACTTTGCGCCGATTTCTTTTGCATAGAAGTTGCGAGTTTCCCATTTTGCGCGTCGCATTTCAACAATATTTTCCCGAACGGAAAGCGCGCCGCGCGCGCGGGCTTCGCGGGCGAAAAAAATAAAAAATAGAAAAAATCAAAAGCTTGTAATGGGGGTGATTATGTGCGATGCTTCCGGCGCATTTCCAAAAACGGCCCGCGAGACCGCGGGCACAACGGCTAAAATTTGGCTTAAACAAAAGATGAAAAAGACAACCGCAATTCTCGCAGCTTTCGCAATCGCGCTGTCGGCGTCGTCGGCAGAAAAACAGTTCGATTTCGACGGCAAGATGAAGCTCGCCAAGCAGGGCGACGCCGCCGCGCAAAACGAGATCGGCGAATACTACGCCGACGGCGGAAACGGCAAATTTCCGCCCGATTATATGACCGCGATCCAATGGTGGGACGCCGCCGCAAAGAACGGCAGCGCGCGGGCGATCACGAATATCGGCACGCTCTGGTTTATGGGGCGCGGGGTTCAGCGCAACCAGCACAAGGCGGCGGATCTTTGGCTCGAGGCGGCAAAGCGCGGCGACGCCGAAGCGCAGTATATGCTCGGGCAGGCATACAGCGCGGGTCTGGGCGTTCTGCCCGATACCTACACCGCGGTTTTTTGGTGGGACAAAGCCGCGAAGCAAAACCACGCCCGCGCGCAGTATAACCTCGCGTTCGCCTATGCGAAGGGCGAGGGCGTGTCGGAGCGCAATCTTAAAAAAGCGTTTGAGCTTTGGAAAGCGTCGGCGGAGCAGGGCGACACGCGCGCGCAGACATACCTCGCCCTTTGCTATTTTACGGGCGACGGCGTAAAGCCCGACATCGCAAAAGCCGTCGCGATCTGGACGAATTCCGCCGAGTTCGGCAACCGCGAGTCGCGCAGGTATCTGGGCATTCTTTACGCGACGGGGCAGGGCGTCAAGAAAGACGTCCAAAAGGCGATGTCGCTTTTCGACATGGCTGCCAAGCAGGGCGACGCGGAAGCGGCAAAATACCTCGAGCAGCTCCGCCTCGACAACTCCGTAAAGCCGATAAAATAGTTTTATGCGACTCTTAAAATTTGCGGCGCTTGTCCTCGCGCTTCTTGCGGCGCAGGCGGCTTTCGCTTCTTTCATCGACGCGCCCGCCAACGGCGACTCGAAACGCTGGAAAGCCTACTGGTCGGGCAACGGCAACTTCGACAGCGCCGACTACCGCGTCCAGCACTTCCGCAGAACGTTCGATTTGGACAAAGTTCCCGAATCGTTTAAAATAAGGGTGTCGGCGGACAACCGGTTTATTCTTTACGTCAACGGCGCGCTCGCTGCGCGCGGGCCCGCGCGGGGAGATTTTTTCAACTGGCACTACGACACTATCGACATCGCGCGGCACTTGAAAAGCGGCAAGAATGCCGTCGCCGCGCTCGTTTGGAACGCGGGGAGCTTCGCGCCGATGGCGCAGTTTTCGCGAAAGACCGCGTTCATTCTCGACGGCGAAACGCCTGCCGAGGATTTTCTCGCCACGCCGAAAAATTGGAAGATGAAAGAGTCGGCGGCGTATAAGCCGCTGCCTGTGCGCGGGCTATACGCCGGCGCGGGCGATTTTATCGACGGGGAAAAATACGACTGGAATTGGACGCTCCCGGAATTCGACGACTCTTCTTGGTACGGCGCGCAGGCGCGCGAGCACGCCTACACGCGCGACAGCCCCTACGGCGCAATCGGCTATTGCCTTTCGCCGAGGAAAATTCCGCAGATGCAGGAGACGCAAATGCGATTCGCCGAAATCCGCCGCGCGGAGGGCGTGCAGGGCGCTTTAAATTTCATCGAGGGCGGCAAGCCGCTTTGCGTCCCGCCGAATGCGAAGTGCAAAATTCTTCTCGACAACCGCGTTCTGGCGACGGCGTATCCCGTCTTGCGCGTCAGCGGCGGAAAAGGATCGCGCATAACCGTCAAATACGCCGAGGCTCTCTTTGATTCCAAAGGGAAAAAAGGCAACCGCGGCGACATCGACGGCAGGGATTTCGATCCCAAGCGGACGCTCTCCGACGTGTTTCTTCCCGACGGCGGCAAGGGGCGCGAATTTTCAACGCTGTGGTTCAGGACATACCGCTATGTCGGGCTTGAAATCGAGACGGGCGCCGAGCCGCTTTCAATCGACGACTTCTACGGGCTCTTTACCGCGTATCCGTTTGAGGAGATCGGGAAGTTTTTATCGAACGACAAATCCATCGACAAAATTTGGGAAGTCGGCTGGCGCACCGCGCGTCTTTGCGCGAACGAGACCTATTTCGACTGCCCCTACTACGAGCAGCTGCAATACGCCGGCGATACGCGCATACAGGCGCTCATCTCGCTCTACGTTTCCGGCGACGACCGCCTCATGCGGCAGGCGATTTCCGCGTTCAACGCATCGCGCGCGTATTTTGGGCTGACGCGCTCGCGCTATCCGTCGAGCCTCGACCAGTTCATTCCGCCGTTCTCTCTCTACTGGATTCAAATGCTGGGCGACTTCGCCATGCACCGCGACGACCCCGCGTTTGTCGCCGAAAATCTCCAGACGGTGCGCACGGTTCTCGATTGGTTTTTCAAGCGGCTCGACCCCGAGAAAAACATCTTAAAGCCGCGCATTCCGTTTTGGAATTTCGCCGACTGGAGCGAGTCAGACCCCGCGACGAAAGGCGGGAACTCGACGGGGTGGGTAAGGGGCGCTCCGCCCGAAAGCGAGTCCGCGGGCTCGGCGATAAACACGCTGCATCTTGCGCTCGCGTGCCGCGACGCCGCGAGCCTTATGCGCCGCATGGGCGACATTCATTCCGCCAAAGAATATTCCGCCGCCGCCGACAAAATATCGAAAGCCGTCCGCGAGCGCTGCTTCGACAAGTCGCGCGGGGTGTTTGTCGATTTTGAAGGCGCAAAATCGTCGAGCCAGCACGTCAACATCATGGCGATTCTCGCGGGCGCGGTCGAGGGCGACGAGGCGCGGGCGCTGCTTAAAAAAATCGTCTCCGACAAAACCCTCACCCCATGCACGTTCTACTACCGCTTCTACCTTTGCGAGGCGATGCGCAAGACGGGTTTGGGCGGAATGTATGTCGGGCAGCTCGGCTATTGGCGCGACATGATAAAAATCGGCCTTACGACTTTCGCGGAAAATCCCGAGCCCACGCGCAGCGACTGCCACGCTTGGAGCTCGAGCCCCAACTACCACTTGCTCTCTCTCGTCTGCGGGATAACTCCGGCGGAATACGGCTTTAAGAGCGTTCGCATCGAGCCGAATCTCGGAGGCCTTTCCGAGGTTTTCGGGCGCGTGCCGCACCCGCTCGGGATTATCGAGGTTCGCGTAAAGAAAAATATCTACGGCAAGTGCGACGCCGACATCGTTCTGCCGAAGGGCTTGGACGGTGTGTTCGTGTTCAAGGGCAAAGAGTTTAAGCTGCGCGCGGGCAAAAACAATTTCTCGATAAGATAGCCCGCGCGCGCCGCCGCAAAAAAATAAGCCGAGAATTTTGGAAAATTTTGTTTACAAACGCGGGGAAAGTGTCGTAGATTTTTTGCTTTCACGCGGGCGTAGCTCAATTGGCAGAGCGCGAGCTTCCCAAGCTTGAGGTTATGGGTTCGACCCCCACCGCCCGCTTTTTTTGTGTCCACATTCGGCGCGCGTCGCGCCGCTTAAACTATAAACCGTCTATTATATGAAAATCGGAAAAATCATCATGGCAGTTTCCGCCGTTCTGGCGTCGTTGTGCGCCGAGGCGAAAATAACAATGGCCCCCATATTCGGCGACAATATGGTGTTGCAGCGCGGCAAGGAAGTCGCGGTGTTCGGCAAGGCGGCTCCCAACGCGCGCGTCAGCGTCTCGTTCGCGGGGCAGACGGTCTCGGCGAAGGCGGGCGCCGACGGCAAATGGATCGCCAAGCTCAAGCCCATGGCGGCTTCGGCGGAAAACCGCTCGATGAAAGTTTCAGAGTCGGGCGGCGATTCGGTCGAGATAAAAAATATTCTCGTCGGCGAAGTTTGGCTTTGCGCGGGGCAGTCGAATATGGATTGCCCGCTCTGGGGCTACGGGCAAAGATACCGCGCGCAAAACGGCGGGCTTATCTTCCAGCTGGCGAATTACGACAAAATCAGATTTTTCGCCCTAAGATGCAGGGTATCGTCAAAGCCGCTCGACACCGCCGACGTCAAGTGGCAGCCGTTCTGCTCCGCGAGCCCCGACGTCCGCGGCTTGTCGGCGTGCGGCGCGTTCTTCGGAATCCAGCTCTACCAGAGCCTCGGCGTTCCGATCGGGCTTATGGATTCCAACGTGGGCGGCACAAGGATCGAAGCGTGGACGCCCGCCGAGATGTTCGCGTCGGTTCCCAGCCTTAAGATTTTCGAGAAAAATCTAAAGAATCTTAAAGACGCCTACACGCCCGCGGAGCTCGCGCAGCTGAAAAAGGAAAACAAGCGACCCTCAAGGCAAAACCAGCCGACCGTCCTTTACAACGGAATGTTAAACCCATTTATTCCGTTCACGTTTAGGGGCGCGATTTGGTATCAGGGCTGCGCCAACTTGGGGCAGAAAGACTACGGCGAGAAAATGCACGCGCTCTACGACGGCTGGTCGAAAAAATTTGAAAACCCCGACTTGCAGTTCTACTTCGTGCAGCTCGCGCCTTATCTCTATTCCCGCAAGCCCGAGGGCAAGGCGACAAGCCAAGCCAATCTTTGCATAACGTGGGAGCAGCAGCGTAAGTTCGCCCAAGAGGAGAAAAACGCCCGCATGGCGATCGTAAACGACGTCGGCGATCTGCTCGACATTCACCCCTACGACAAGCAGACAGTTGGGCTCAGACTCGCGGCTCTCGCGCTGAAATACACCTACGCGATGAAAAATCTCCACGCCGATTCTCCGACAATCCGCGGCGCGAAAGTTGACGGCGGCAAAGTCGTCATGAGCTTCGACAACGTGACGGGGTTCTACGCGCGCTCCGCCAACCGCGCCGACGGCGACGAAGTCCGCTTTATGGAAATCGCGGGTGCGGACGGCAAGTTCGTTCCCGCCAAGGTGGAAATCAAGGGCGCGCGGCTCGAGGCTAAAGCCGAGGGAGTGAAAGACCCCAAGGCGATCCGCTTCCTCTACGCGCCCGAGTCGCAGTGCAACGTGTTCAACGAATACGGCCTGCCGCTCGACTCGTTCAATCTCGAGCTGAACAAATAGTTTTCACCTCGAAAAAAAACGCGGCGGAAGTTTTTTTCCGCCGCGTTTTTTTGCGCTTTAATATGTCGAACTCAATTATTGATTCTCCTGCGACAACGATTTTACTTTCTCAATCATTTTATCGTAATCGGATTTCAATACACGATCCGCAAAAGTTTTTGAGGTAAATTTTTGTGCTGATAATTTGCATGTTTTCTTTTCAAATACAAACACACAAGCTTCTACCTTGTCGTTACCATACGTATATTTTTTATTGTCGTCATAGTATTTATATGTCGATGAAGTCGCAACACCAGAAGTATATTCGTATTGCAATGGCTTATCATGTGAAGCAATGCCTTCTATTATATGGGAATACATTTTTCCTCCTGTAGTCGCATAAAATATAGCGACGACTTCGATCGGTACAACATTCGATATTCTGACATTAAATATCTTTGAACGTTCAACAGACTTGTTCCCGTAATTGGTACTACCGCTGCCATAATAGTCGCCGCGTCTACTTTCTTTTTTTGACACTTTTTGGAGTAAATCGATTTGAATTGCTTGGGCAAAAGTTGCGGCGAGGGTCGCAACTAAGAGAGTTGATAATATTTTTTTCATATTAGTATTTGTTAATGGATTTTTGATAAACGTTATTTTTAACGATGTTTTAGTTTAAAAATAGAAAAGGCTGTTGAAGTCAAGGACATTGTGTACTAATTTGTTGCGTTTTTTTATGTTTGATCTTTTTTTGCGCTTTAAAATCCGCGCGGCGGGTTGTCTGCGCGCGGAGTTTTTTTCTTGTAATGGCGGGCGGTTGGGCGTTTATTTTTTTTCGCGCCCTGAATGGTTCGGGGCGAGTATATGGCTATGCGCGTTTTTTCCGTTTTTAGGAAGCCCTCTTTGGTGGTTATAAATATCGCGGCGTTCGTCGCGGGGTCGCTCGCGGGAATTTCCGCGAACGTGTTTTGCGGCGGGACGGATTTCTTCGACGCCGCGGTGGAGATCGTCTCGCCCTTCGGCGCGCTGCTTGTGGCGATGCTAAAGACGATCGTCGTGCCGATAATATTTTTCTCGCTCATTTCCGGCGCGTCGAGTTTGCCGATTAAAAAATTCGGAAAGCTCGGCGCGAAAATTCTGCTCTTTTATTTCTCGACGTCGGTTCTCGCCACGCTCATCGGCGTGGCATCGGCGTCGGCGTTTTCGCCGACGGTCGCCGACCCGTCGGGAAGCGCCGCCCCGCTGATGGCGCAGGTCGATTCCGTAAAGTCGTCGTTTTCCTCCTCGGGCGGCGGGCTCGTCTCGGAGATGCTGCTCGGGGCGTTTGTGAACCCGTTTCAGGCTTTGTCGGAGTCGCGCTTTTTGGCGGTGATAGTTTTCTCGATACTCTTCGGGCTCGCCGCGCGCGCGATAATCGAGAGCGGCGCGAAAGCCGAGGCGGAGTCTGTCAAAAAAATGCTAAGCCTGTTCGGCGCGATCGAAAAGAGTGTTTTCAAAATCGTCGGCTGGCTGATGTATTATTTTCCGCTCGGAATTTTCTCGCTGACGTTTGTCAATTTCGCGGTTTACGGGGCGGGGCTTTTCGGCTCGTACGCGGAGATCGCCCTGTGCGTGATTTTCGGGATTCTCCTGATGATAACGCTGGTCTATCCCGCGATAATTTTCATCTTCTGCCGCGAGAACCCCTATGCGGTTTTGTATAAAATGCGCGCGCCGATCATAACCGCGTTCGCCACGCGCTCGAGCGCCGCGACGCTTCCGGTGTCGCTCGAAAACGCGGCGAGCGCCTTAAGAATCCGCCCCGAAGTTTCTGGCTTCGCGCTCTCGCTCGGGGCGACGATAAATATGGACGGCGTTTGCCTGCACTTGCCGGTGTTCGTGATTTTGGCGGCGGGAATTTTCGGTTTTGACATAACGGCGGCGCAGATGATTCTTGTGGTCGCGAGCGTCGTTTTTGTCTCGATCGGGGTAGGCGGGGTGCCCGGGGGAAGCATTTTCCTGTTGTTTATGGTGCTCGACGTTCTCAAGCTCGGGCCCGCGCAGACCTCGACGATTGTAGCGCTCGCGCTTGGGATAAATCCGCTTCTCGACATGTTCGAGACCGCCTGCAACGTGGCGGGCGACAATGTCGGAAATTATGTTGTCGCGAAGCGTTCGGGAATGATAAATTAAACGCATTTTATTTTTAACAAGATTGTTATAAAAATATAAAAAATTTTTAAAAATAAACTTGACAAAAATGGTAGAGATTAAAAAATGGCATCATAATTTTCAACAAAAGGAAAAATATGAAAATCGCAAATAACGTTCTCGAACTCGTGGGCAACACGCCCCTGGTGCGCCTTAACTCCGTCAACGACGGCGGGGCGGAGGTGCTCGCGAAGCTCGAATTCTTCAACCCGTCCGGCTCGGTCAAAGACAGAGCCGCTCTCGCAATGATCGAGGACGCCGAAAAGCGCGGCGTCCTGAAGAAGGGAGGTTTGATTATCGAGCCGACAAGCGGCAACACGGGCATCGGGCTAGCGCTCGTCGCGGCGGTGAAAGGGTATAGAATTATCCTCACCATGCCCGACACGATGAGCGTCGAGCGCCGCAAATTCCTGCTGAGCTTCGGCGCGGAGCTCGTTTTGACCGAGGGCGCCAAGGGCATGAAAGGCGCGATCGCCAAGGCTATCGAGCTGCGCGACGCCAACCCGGGCTCGTTCATTCCCCAGCAGTTTGAAAACCCCGCCAACCCCGCCATACACAAGGCGACGACCGCCGTCGAAATCTGGAACGACACCGACGGCGAGGTCGACATCGTCGTAGCGGGCGTCGGCACCGGCGGGACGGTCAGCGGCATCGGCGAATTTCTCAAGTCGAAAAAGCCCTCCATTAAAATATACGCGGTCGAGCCCGATTCGTCGCCCGTTCTCTCGGGCGGCGCGGCGGGAGCGCACAAAATTCAGGGCATAGGCGCGGGCTTCGTCCCCAAGACCTACGATTCCGCAGTCGTCGACGGCGTCATCAGGATTAAGGACGCCGAAGCGGGCGAGTTCGGGCGCGCTCTCGCAAAGCGCGAGGGCATACACTCGGGCATTTCGGCGGGCGCGGCGGTCGCGGCGGCGGTCGGTCTTTCGAGGCTTCCCGAGAACGCGGGCAAAAAGATTGTCGCGATTATCCCCGACACCGGCACGCGCTACCTCTCGACGTGGCTTTACAGCGACTAATCTTCGATTAAAAAAACAAACCGCGCCTCCAAAAAGGGGCGCGGTTTTTTTTGATAAATTTTGCCAAAAAATTATATGCAGTAGTCGGAAAATTCCTCCTGCCTGTCGAGGACGTCTTGAAGCGTGATTTCCTCGAGCGCGGCGCGCAGCTTCGCGTTGAGCTCCGACCAAATTTGCCTCGCCGCGCACCGCGGGGAATTTTTGCACTTCGCCGGGCACGAGACGCAGTCGACAATGGAAATCGCCCCCTCCATCGTCTCGATAATTTCGAGAAGCGTTATGTGCTTCGGCATGCGCTTTAGCTTGTATCCGCCGCGCGCCCCGCGCACCGAGCGCAGCATTCCCGCGTTGCGCAGCTTTAAAATCAGCCTGCCGACGTATTTCTCCGACAAGTTTTGCGCCTTGCAAATGTCGGCGATCATTCGCGGCTCCTCGCCGTCGTTCCGCGCGAGATCGAGCAGGATTCGCAATCCGTATCTGCCTTTCGTTGAAATTTTCATGCTTAAAAATCTACCAAATCGGGAATGTTTGTCGAGAAATATTCGCTTTTTTTAATTTCTTCTTGCGCCCATTTCGCGAAATGATAAATTTCCAAACAAAAGGAACAAAAAGGAGTATAAAATGTTGAAAAAAATATTGGAAGTTTTCGCCTCTTTCGCCCTTTGCGCGGGAGCGTCGTTCGCGCAGGGCGCGAAGTGGATCGCCGCCGCCGACCCGAAATCGGACGAGCCAAACTCGTGGACGGCGTTCCGCAAAGACGTGAATCTTGAGAGCGTCCCGAACAAGCTTGTCGCGCGCATTTCAGTGGACAGCAAATACTGGCTTTGGATAAACGGCAAGCTCGCCGTTTTCGAGGGCGGCTTAAAGCGCGGGCCCACGCCCCTCGACACATATTGCGACGAAGTCGACATCGCCCCGTTCCTGCAAAAGGGCGAGAATAAAATCGCGCTGCTTTTGTGGTATTTTGGCAAGAGCGGCTTTAACCACCTCGGAAGCGGCAAGGCGGGGCTTTTCTTCGAGGCGAAAGGCGCGGGAGTCTCCATCGAAAGCGACGCGTCGTGGAGGTCGAAGCTTCACCCCGCGTACGGCGCGGCGGTGAACCCTCCGCCGAACAGAAGGCTCAGCGAAAGCAACATCAAATTCGACGCGCGCGTCGACATCGACGGCTGGCAGAGCGCGCCTATGGCGCTGTTCGGCTCTGCGAGCGCGGAGCTCGGCAAAGAGGGCTGCGCGCCGTGGAACAAGCTTGTCGCGCGCCCGATGCCGCTTTTTAAAATTTTCCCTGTCCGCGAGGCGAAATTCTCGCGCAAAAAGGGCGCGGTTTACAACGAGCGCATGGCTCGCCCCGCGCCCGAGGGCTACGACACCGTCGTCGCGACTCTCCCGTACAATATGCAGATGACGCCGATCATCACCCTGTTCGACCCCGACGGCGGGAACCTCGTCGATATCCAGACAGACCACACTTTCGGCGGGAGCGACACCAACCTGCGCGCCGAATACATAACCAAGATCGGCGAGCAAACATACGAGTCGCTCGGCTGGCTCAACGGCGAGCAGATTATCCTCTACCTGCCGAAAAACGTAAAGGTGCTGTCCGTCAAATACCGCGAGTCGGGCTACGACACCGAGATGTCGGGCGAGTTCGACAGCGACAGCGAATATTTCAACCTCTACTGGAAAAAGGCGCGCCGCACGCTCTACGTGAATATGCGCGACACCTTCTTCGACTGCCCCGACCGCGAGCGCTCCCAATGGTGGGGCGACGCCGTCCTTTTGATGAGCGAGGCGTTCTACACCTGCGACCCAAAGGCTTTCGGCATAATGCGCAAGGGAATCCGCGAGCTCGTTTCGTGGGCTTCCCCCGACGGCTCGCTGCACGCGCCCATTCCCGGGACGTGCAAATCGGAGCTGCCCGGGCAGATGTGCGCCTCGATCGGGCAGTACGGCTTGTGGAATTATTACATGAACACAGGCGACATCGAGACCCTGCGCTTCGCGTATCCCGCGGTAAAAAAATACCTCTCGCTTTGGAAGCTCGACGCCGACGGCATCGCCGCAATGCCCGACAAGCGCCCGCTCTGGCGCTGGGGGGACTGGGGCAAAAACGTCGACAAGCGCCTTGTTTTCGCCGCGTGGCACAGCATCGCGCTCGAGGGCGCGGCGAATATGGCGGACGCCCTCGGATTCCCCGACGACGCCGCGCAGTTCCGCGAGACAATGTCGAAAATCAAGGCGGGCTTTGAAAAATTCTGGAACGGAAAAGAGTACCGCCACCCCTCGCACAAGGACTGGACCGACGACCGCGTCCAGGCTCTGGCGGTCATCGCGGGGATAGCCGATAAGTCAAAATATGACGCGATATTTAAAACTATTATGCGCAACAACAACGCGAGCCCCTATATGGAAAAGTACGTAATGCAGGCCCTCTTCAAAATGGGGAAGCCCGATTTCGCCCTCTCCCGCGCGCAGCTTCGCTTCGACAACATGACGGTCGACAAAAAATATTCCACTCTCTGGGAGGGCTGGCAGGTCGGCGGATACGGCGGCGGTTCGGTCAACCACGCGTGGAGCGGCGGGGCGCTGACGAACATCGCGCAGTTCTACTGCGGGCTTTACCCCGTCGAGCCTGGCTGGAAAACGTTTAAGATAGCGCCTTGCCCGTCGCTTTTTGGGCGGCTCTCGATAAGCGTTCCGACCGCCGCGGGAACGGTGAAGTCGGCGTTTGAAATTTCCGGAGGCGTGTTCAAAATGAAAATTTCGGTGCCCGCGGGAACGACGGCGCATTTGTATCTGCCCGAAATCGCGCGAAACAAAACCGTATCGATAAACGGCTCGGAGGACATCTCGAAATTCGGCGGAGAGAGGCGTTCGTCGTTCTTCAAAGTGCGCCTCGCCTCGGGAATTTCAAACACGCGCGGTATAAGGCGCGATTTTGATTCCGGCGAAAAATCCTTCCTTGTTCTCCCCGCGGGGGAATACGAAGTCGTCGCGAAATAGCGGGCGGCGCGCGCTCCGCGCGTTCGTTCTTTTGTAAAAATCCGCGCTCCGAAATGCGCGGATTTTTTATTTCGATTTTAAGAGCCTCGCCGAGTTCGAGACCACTAGCACCGATGAGGCGTTGTGCCAAAGCGCGCCGACGACGGGCGTTATTATTCCGAAGAACGAGAGCGCGACCGCCGCCAAGTTCGCCGCGACCGAGAACGCCATGTTCGCCTTTATAACCGCGATCGTCTTGCGCGAAAATTCGATCGCCTGCGGGATTTTTTCGATGTCCGCGCCGACGAGAAGAATGTCTGAAATTTCGGCGGCGAGGTCGTTTTTCATGTCCGCGACCGCGGCGGAAACGTCGGCTGCGGCGAGGGCGGGGGCGTCGTTCACGCCGTCGCCGACCATGCAGACGCGCTCCCCGCGGGCTTTGGCTTGGCGCACAAATTCAAGCTTGTCCTCGGGCATAAGCTCGGCGGCGACATTTTTTATCCCCGCGAGGGCGGCGATATTTTCGGCGGCTTTGCGCGCGTCGCCGGTGAGCATGGCGCATTTGCAGCCGAGCTTTTCAAGCCTTTCCACCGCGATTTTCGCCGACGCTCGGAGCGTGTCGGAAAGCGCGATGTACCCCGCCAAGGAGCCGTTTTCGGAAACTTTCACAAGGCTTTCTCCGCGCCCGACGGCGGCGGCGAGCTCGGGCGTTTTGGGCTCGCCGCGGAATTTTTCAACCGCGATTGTTGTTTCGCCGATTTTGCACGACACCCCGACTCCCGCGAACGACTCCGCGTTTTCGGGCGAGGGCGGTTCGTCGCCAAACTTCGAGACAATCGCTTTCGCGATCGGGTGCTCCGAAAATTTTTCCGCGGTCGCCGCGAGGCGCAAAACGTCTTCGGCGCTTCGGTTTTCGGGATAGACGCCGACGACCGCGATCTCGGCTTTCGTGAGAGTGCCCGTCTTGTCGAAAAACACGCTGCTTGTTTTAGCGAGGCTCTCGAGAGCGCCGCCGCTTCTTGCGAGGACTCCGCGCTTGGCGAGGTTTCCCAAAGCCGCCGCTATCGCGGTCGGGGTGGCGAGCACAAACGCGCACGGGCAGAACACGACGAGAATCGTAACCGCACGGACGGCGGCTTCGAATGGCGCCGTCCCGAGAATGTATCTCGCCGCAAAGAACACCGCGACCGCCGAGAGTATCGCCGCGGGAACGATGCAGGACGCCCACCTGTCGGCGGCGCGGGAAATCGGCGCTTTCAAGCCTTTCGCCTCCTCGACGGCTTTCGCGAGCCTCGATATGGCGGAATCTTCCGCGCATTTTAGAGCGCGCATTTCAAAATATCCCGACTTGTTCATCGTGCCCGCGAACACGCGGCTTCCCGCGGATTTGTCGGCGGGCATGCTTTCGCCCGTCATCGCGGACTCGTCGATTGAAGTTTCGCCCTTGATTACAATTCCGTCGGCGGGAACGGCGCAGTTTGGCTTTACCGCGAGAATGTCGCCGGGCGCGATTTCCGAGACGCGGACTTCCTCAAACGCCTCGCCGACTTTTTTTAGCGCCATCTTCGGCGCGAGAGCCGAGAGCGACAAAACCGCCTTTTGCGCCTTCGCCGCCGTCCGCCCCTCGAGCCACGAGCCGAGCCTCATAAGAAAAGCAATTTCCCCGACGACAAAGATGTAGCTCGAATGTTCGCCGCCTGTTTCGCCGCCGCAAAGCGCGAGGATTTGCAGCGCGAACGCGCCCGTCATCGCGGCGGAAACGAGGGCGTTGGAAGTGATTTTCCCATTGAGGATCGAGGCGAACGCGCTTTTGTAAATCGGCGCGGCGCACAGAAACACCGCGATCCACGATGGGTCGCTGAGCGGGTAGAGCGGCGGCGGGCAGAACCGCCCTGCGGCGAATCCGAAGAGAAGCGAGGCGAGCGAGACAACGAGCTTCGCGCCGTCCGAAAGCGCGCCATCCTTGCCGCCGGAATCTCCGCAACACTGGCAATGCGGGCAGGACATGGATTTTCTACCTCACTTTTTTAAGATGCTCGGCGAGCTCGTCGATGAGCTTTTCGTCGCCGCGCTTGAGCGCGTCCTTGATGCAGTGGCGCAGGTGCTCCGAGACGACTTCCGCCCACACGCTGTGCAGGGCGGAGCCCGCCGAGTTTATCTGTCGGACAATGTCGATGCACTCCCTGTCGGTTAAAATCATTTTTTCTATGCCGCGTATCTGCCCCTCGATTCTGCGCAGGCGCGCCGACAATTTTTTCTTTCCCTCTTCGTCCCTGTGAACCATTTCGCCTCCTTTTTTTGATTTATACTGTATACCCCTATACCCTATATATCGCGCGTCAAGTTTTTTTTCGTTTTTTATTCGGAGTTTTTTGCGGAGGGGGATTAGGGGCGGAAAAACCGCTCCGACAGGAAATCCACGAGCTTTTTGGCGAGCTCGCGCTTGGGGGCTTTTTTGAAATCGAAAACCTCGCCGCCGCGCGTTATGACGGTTATGCCGTTGTCGTCGGAGGCGAATCCGCAGCCCTCGGCGCCGACGTCGTTGGCGACGATCGCGTCGAGATTTTTGCGCAGCATTTTTTCGCGCGCGTATCCGAGAATGTCGCGCGTTTCGGCGGCGAAGCCTACGAGGATTTTCCCCCCTTTTCGCTTTGAAAGCTCAAAGAGAATGTCGGGCGTGCGTTCGAGCTCGGGGTTTAAGTCGATCTCGTCTTTCTTCGCCTTGTGCGCGAGCGCGCGCTTCGGGCGAACGTCGCTGACAGCGGCCGACATTATCAAAATGTCGCATTCGGGAAACTTTTTTTTGCACGCCTCAAACATATCCTGCGCGCTCACCACGCGCAGGGTCTCGACGCCCTCGGGGTCGGGCAGGGGCGAGGGCCCGAGCACGAGAGCGGTCTGCCAGCCGGCGTCCCGCGCGGCTTCGGCGATATAAACGCCGGTCTTGCCCGACGACGGATTGCTGATGAAACGCACGGGGTCGAAATATTCGCGGGTGGGGCCCGCCGTCACGAGGCACTTTATTGTTTTCATCTGTCTATTCGGGTTCGACGTGAATGTTGATGATGGAGTCGCCGAGCTTGTCGCGCAGCAGAGCCTCGGCGCGCTCGGAGATTTCGTGCGCCTGCACGATGTTGAGAGTCGGGCTCACGTGAATGTTTACGTCGATAATGTTCACCCCGCCGCACGCGCGCACGCGCAGGTCGTGCGACTTTATCACGCCGTCGACGCCGTTTAAAATTTCATCGACTTCCCCGCGAAGCCCCTCGGGGGCCTTGTCGAGAAGCTCGTCTATCGCCCTCGAGCAGAGCCTGAGCGACACCGCCGCGATTATCGCCGCGACGCAAAGAGCCGCCGCGGGGTCGGCGGAATGCACGCCGAAATACGCGAACGCAAGGCCTGCGAGCACTGCTGCGGAGCTTAAGATGTCGGTTGAAAAATGGAGCGCGTCGGCCTCGAGCGCCTGGCTTTTGTATTTTTTCGCAGCCCTTGAAAGCGCGCTCGCGCGCCCGATATCGACGACCAGCGAGACCGACACCACCGCGAAGCTCCAGAAACCGATTTCCAATTCAGCGTATTTGCCCGCGAGCCTTTCGACCGCCTCCCAGATAATCCAGCCAGCGATTCCGAGCAGCAGAAGCGCCTCCGCGAGCGCTGAGATATTCTCGATTTTCCCGTGACCGAAATTGTGCTCGTTGTCGGCGGGTTTTCCCGAAAAATTTACCGCCAGATACGTCGCGCCCGCCGCGAGCATATCGACCGCCGAGTGCAGCGCCTCCGAGAGAATGCCGAGGCTTCCCGTCGCGAGCCCGACCGCGAGCTTCATCGCCGTAAGCGCCGCCGCCGCCCCGACGGACAGCGCCGCGACTTTGCTCTTTTCGGATTTGTTTTCGCTTTTCGACATTTTCGCCAAGGTTAGATTTATCGGCGCGCGTGTAAAGTAATAAACTTATAAAATCAGCATCGCGTCGCCGTATGAATAGAAGTTGTATTTTTCGGCGATCGCCAAGCGGTAAAGCTCCTTCAGCTTTTCGACGCCGCCGCGCGATTCGGGGCAGAGGAACGCCGCCACAAGGCACATCAGAGTCGAGCGCGGCAGGTGGAAATTCGTGATCATCGCGTCCGCCGAAACGACCCTTTGCGGCGGATAGACGAACAGGCTCGCCGAGTCCGCCGCCGCAGCTTGCGCGTCGAATCCGCCGGGGTGCTTGCGCGTAAAGTCTTCCATCGCGCGGAGGGAAGTCGTGCCGACGGCGAGCTTTGGGGTGTTCGCGTCTGCCATCGCCCGGAGGGCCGGTGCGGGGATTTCGTAAAACTCCGCGTGCATTTTGTGCTCCTCGACGATATCGCTTTTTAGCGGCAGAAAAGTGCCGATCCCGACGTGCAATGTCAGGTCGAAAAATTTATGCCCGCGCTTTTCGAGCGTTTCGACGAGCTCGCGCGTGAAGTGCAGCCCCGCCGTCGGGGCTGCGGCGGCGACGCGCTTTGAGGGGTCGGCGTATACGGTCTCGTAACGGAGGTTGTCGAAAGTTCTGTCGTAGTTTGGCGAGCGCTGGTCGCGGGCGATGTAGGGCGGCAGGGGAACGACGCCGATTTTCTCGCTCATGGAAATTACCCCCTCGCCGCTGAAAACGTCGAACTGCGCGACTGCCGAGCCGTCTGGAAATTTTTCGAGAACGCGCGCCGAGAACACGCCGTCTTTGCCGAACTCCGCGCCGACGGGGAGCCGCTTTGCGGGCTTTATCATGCACGACCACTTGTCGCCGCCGAGCGGCGCGAGCAAGAGGCATTCGACATTTCCGCCGGTCGGCTTTTGGGCGAAAATCCTCGCCTTTAGCACCGCCGCGTTGTTGCGGAAAAAATTGAATTTGCGCGGCAGAAAATTCGGCAGATCGCGAAACCGCGCGTGCTCGACGCTTCCGCTCGCGCGGTCGTAAACGAGCAGGCGCGACTCGTCGCGCTTTGCGGCGGGGTAGCGCGCGATGCGCTCCTCGGGAAGTTCGTAGTATAATTCTGAAGAATCCATATCGGTTTATTCCAGCGCTTGGCGCGCCTTTTCGGGCGGCAGGACGCCTACGCTTTCGGTTTCGGCGCACATCGACGCGTATTTCGCGGCGCGGCGAAACGCGGTCTCGGCGCCCGATTTTTTTAAGAAAATTTCTGAAAGCAAAACGGCGAACATCGCGTCGCCGCAGCCGGTGGGGTAGATTTCTCTTTCGATTTTAGGCGGGGTGAGGGAGAAAATTTTTTCGTTCTCGCGGAAGAAAAATTCGCCCGCCCCGTCGGTTGCGGCAAAGATTTGCGTATTCAAAAAATATTTTTTTTGCGCCGATAAAAACGCGCCGTAAAAGCTCTCGGGCGCGGGTTCGCCCGCGTCTTTGAGAAACGAAAAAAGCTCCGCCTTGTTGATTTTTATGGCCGCGCATTTTTCGCGCGCGAGGCTCGCAAGCGGCGCGCCGTAAGTGTCGGCGCAAAGGATTGCTTTCTTTTCCGCGACGAGCCGCGACAGCATTTCCGCGTGCGCCTCGCCCCAGCCGGGAAAGCTTCCGCAGATTGCGACGACATCGCCTTCGCCGATTTTCTCTTTTATTTTTTCAAGGCACTTTTCAAACGCGCCCGGCGGGACGGGAATGTCGGCGCCCAGAAACGTCGTGTGCGCGCCCGTGCGGGAGTCCGCGCAGACGAGCCCGCAGCGCGTCTCGCCCGAAATTTCAACCGCTATCGTTTCAAAATTTTCGCCCGCGAGAGCGCCCGCGCACCGCTTTCCCGAAAATCCCGCGGGAAACACCGCCGCCGCGCAGTCCGCCCCGAGCGCCGCCAGAGTCCGCGCAACGTTCACGCCCTTGCCCCCGACGTCGAACTTCGGCGGGAGCTTTGCGCGGGCTGTCCCGCCGGGCTTTGGCATGTCGAAGACGCAGGTCGTCTGCGCGAGCAGGTTGCCCGTTATGGTGAAAATTTTTCGCATTCTTTTCGATATTGAATCTTTTTTTCGCGCGCGCAAGAAAAACGGTTGCAATGGCGGCGCGCAATGTGGGAGAATATCGGGTTGATTGCTGAAAAATTATGAAAATGAAAGTTCTGATGGTATCCCCCGAGTGCGCTCCCTTCTCGAAAGTGGGCGGGCTCGCAGACATGGTTGCGTCGCTGTCGAAGGAGTTCGCCTCCAAAGGCTGCGAGGTTCGCATATTCACGCCGCTTTATTCGTCGATAAAGGGGCGCGAAAAATTCGCGAAAGAAATGGACAACCTTTCCGTCCACATGGGGCTGGGGATTGAGGAATATGCGTCGGTGTGGTCGGCTCCGCTCGGCGGCGCGTCGGTGAAGTTTGTGGAGTTTAACAGATATTTTGACCGCCCCGGCATATACAACTACGGCGCGGTTTCATACAGCGACAACGGCGGGCGCTTCGCGTTCTTCGCGCGCGCGGCGCTCGAATACTGCCTCGCGACGGGCTGGTGTCCCGACGTCATTCACTGCCACGACTGGACGGCGGGGCTTATCCCCGTCTATCTCAACACGACGCTGCGAAACTCGCCCCTCGGGCGCTGCGCGACGGTATTTACCGTTCACAATCTCCAGCATCAAGGCGTTTTCGACAGGGGAGTTCTCGAATACGCGGGCATTCCGTTCTCGGAGTTCCGCGCCGATTCGTGCGAGTGCTACGGGAGCCTGAATATGATGAAGGGCGCGCTTTACAACTGCACGAAGATTACGACGGTAAGCCCCACTTACGCCTCGGAAATAAAAACTCCCGCCTACGGCTGCGGGCTCGACCACATCTTGCGCTTCAGAGCCGCCGATTTAATCGGCATTTTAAACGGCGTCGACACGACCGAATGGAGCCCCGAGGCCGACAAATACATCGCGGCGAACTTTTCCGCCGCCGACATGCGCGGCAAGGCGAAATGCAAGGAGGATCTGCAAAAGCGCATGGGGCTCGCGCAGTCGAAAGACGTTCCCATATTCGGCGTGGTCTCGCGCTTCTTCGACCAGAAGGGTTTGGACCTGCTCGCGCGGATCGCGCAGCCGCTTGTCGACAACATGAATTTGCAGATCGCGGTTTTGGGCAGCGGAGAGTCGTGGCTCGAGGACGCTTTCAGAAATCTCACCGCCGCCAACGGCGGGAAAATCGCCTCGTACATCGGCTACGACAACACGCTCTCGCACGTCATCGAGGCGGGCTCCGACTTCTTCCTTATGCCGAGCCGCTTCGAGCCGTGCGGGCTCAACCAGATGTACTCGATGCTTTACGGAACGCTTCCGGTTGTCCGCTCGACGGGCGGGCTTGCCGACACCGTTTCGCAGTACGAGGAGGGCAAGGGCAAAGGCAACGGCTTTGTGTTCTACGACGCGACCGCCGACGCCCTCTACAACACGATGGGCTGGGCGTGCTCGACGTGGTACGACAGAAAAAAAGACATAAACTCTATGCGCCTTAACGCCATGAACAGCGACTTTTCGTGGCGCGCCTCGTCCGACAAATACGCGAATGTTTACAAGTGGGCTGTCGGGGCGCGGTCGGCGGCGTTTTAAAATTTAATGGGAATTGCGGCGAACAGGATTTACAGGCGCAGCGAACTCGGACTTTGGCTTGAGCGCGCCGCCGCGGGCTGGGAAAAATTTTTCACTCCCGAGGAAATCCTGTACGGCAGAAAACTCTACAAAGAGGGCGCGGTCAGGACGCTCGAGCTGAACGCCTCCGACGCCATTGTCTGCGCGAAGCTCGCCGACGGCTCCGAGCCCTATTGCGTGATTGATTTCGACGGAATCGAAATGCGCGGGCGGGGCGGCTCGCGCGCGGATCTCACCGCCGCCGCGCTGCGCGTTGCGGGGCTTTACGAGATCGAGGAGCTCGTCGCCGACGCGTTTTCCCTCGAGCTTTTCCCCGACGCCGTTTTGGAGCAAGCCGCTGAAAAAAAAGACGCGCAGAAAACGCAAGCAGAGGGCGATTCTTCGCCCGAAACTTCCTCGCCCGCCGAGCCCGAGAGTGAAAACGAATTTCCAAAGCTTGAGCTTCATTTTTCGTCGCGCAAAAAGGGGCTTGTGTTTGCGCCGTTTTGGGTGTTTGCCGACGGAAGCTCGCGCAGGGCGTTCGGCGAAAAATGCGTGCCCGTCTCGGAGCTTGAGGCCGTTCAGCGAGAGAGCGCAGTGAGGCTCGCGGCGATGGCGCGCAAGGCGGGCTTCAAATACGAGGCGGGCGTTTATACGCTCGCGGAAATTTCAAAAATTCCGTCGTTCCTGCAGGTTCAGCTCGGCTCGTGGAAAAAATATTTTCTGATAAAAAAAGATAAAAACGTTGACCTTCTCGCGCTCGGCGAGCGCGAAGTTTCGCTAAGCCCCGTCGCGAAAACGCTCGGCGGCAACACAGCGGATTTCGATGTTGAATGGTCGCCGTCGGTCGGCGGCAAGGCGGTGGCGGCGTCGGAATTTTCAAAGATAGTAGGCGCGGGGATAACGTCGCTGAGGATTGTTCCCGACTACGGAATTTTGCGCCTTTCCAGCGCCGACACCGCGTTTGTAAAAAATGTCGAGAGGGCGCGCGAATACGGCTTTGAGGCGGGGAAAATCCCGCGCTACATGCTGCTTTCGCTCTCGGATTTCTCGCCGAAGGTCGGAATGTCGGGCGAGCTGAAAGAGTGGGCCGATTCCCTCGCGGAAAATACCGCCGAGAACGCCCGCCCGCTCCCGGACTTTCTTCGCCGATACCAAAAGCGCGGCGTGCTGTGGGCTGACAGGCTGTTTGCGCACGACTGCAACGCTCTTATCGCCGACGAAATGGGTCTTGGCAAAACTCTACAGACGCTCGCGCTCGTCGATATGTATTTGCGCGAAACGCCGTCTGGGAAATTTTTTGTCGCGTGCCCGGCGAGCGTCATTCCCGTCTGGATTTCCGAGGCGGCGAAATTCTTTCCGAACATACGCTGCGGCGTGTTTTCGGGATCGTCGAATTTTGAGGCCGCCGACCTTTGGATTTCAAGCTACACGCAGCTTCGGCGCAACAGGGTTCTCGCCGAGAGCGCGTTCTTCGAAATGGCTGCCCTCGACGAGGCGCAGTTTATAAAAAATCCCGACGCGAAAACGACTGCCGCGTGCATGGCGCTCCGCGCTCGCAGGAAAATCGCCCTGACGGGAACGCCCGTCGAAAACAGGCCGCTCGACATGTGGACGGCGTTCCGCTGGCTGATGCCCGGGCTTATGGGGCAGCGCGCCGCGTTTGAAAAATCGGCGCAGACCGACCCGTCGTTCCTGAAAAATATCCGCAGGCAGATCGCGCCTTTCGTGCTTCGCAGGCTCAAGTCCGAAGTCGCGGGCGAGCTTCCCGAAAAGATTTTTGTCGACTTGGCGTGCCCGATGTCGGAGCAGCAGAAATCGGAATACCAGAAGCTGCTTTCCGAGGCGCGCGGCGCGCTCGGCGGGGCGCGCGAGGACGACTCCAAAGCGCGCTTTACGGTGCTCTCGCTTCTAACGCGCCTGCGGCAGGCGGCGTGCGACGCCGCGCTTTTGCCGTGGGTCGGCAAAGACGGCGTCTCGGAGTTCGGCGGAAAAATCTCGGTTCTTCTCGACAAGCTCGAGGAGCTGTTTTTGGGCGGGAAGAAAATTCTCGTCTTTAGCCAGTTCGCGCGGTTTCTCGAATTGATTGAAGCGGGCATAGCTTCGCGCATTCCCGACGTTCCGGTGTTCACCCTGACGGGCTCGACGCGCGACCGCGCAAAGCCTGTCGAGGCGTTTCAGGAAATTTCGGGAAGCGCCGTAATGCTCGTGAGCCTGCGCGCGGGCGGGACGGGCATTACGCTCACGTCCGCGGACTACGTATTTCTCGCCGACCCGTGGTGGAACCCCGCGGCGGAGGAGCAGGCCATCGACCGCGTCCACAGGATCGGCAGAAAGGGCGACGTTTTTGTTTACAGAATGATTGCGCAGGACACCGTCGAGGAGCGCGTTCGCAAGCTTCAGGAGAAAAAGCGCGCGCTTTTCAACGACCTGCTCGGCGGCCTCAAAGACGTCTCGAAACACTCAAAATTCATAGAAACTGTCGCCGATATTTTGTCGTGATGAAAATTATATCGTGGAATGTAAACGGGCTGCGAAGCGCCGCGTCAAAAAATTTCGGAGGGCTTTTGGAAAGCGCAAAGCCCGACATCTTGTGCCTTCAGGAAACGCGCATCGACGCTGCAAAGGCGCAGCTTCTCGGGCTTCCGTTCAAGTACGCGTATTTTAATTCCGCCGAAAAGGCGGGCTATTCGGGCACTGCGATTTTGTCCGACATCGAGCCGCTTTCGGTCGAGAAAATTTCGCTCGAGGGCGAGCCGTCGGAGGGCAGGGCGATACGCGCCGATTTCGGGAAATTCGCGCTGACTTCAATCTACGCGCCGAACGCGCGCGACGGCCTTGCGCGAATAGACTACAAGCACGCATGGAACGAAAATTTTATGCGCCGCTTTGCGAACTCCGGGCGCGAGGTCGTCTGCGGCGACTTCAACGTAGCGCACCGCGACATCGACATCGCGCGCCCCGACGCCAACCGCGAATCCGCGGGCTTTTCCGAGGTCGAGCGCGGCGACTTCACCAGAATTTTGTCGGAGTGCTCGCTTGCCGACGTGTGGCGCGAGCGCAATCCGGACGAGGTGAAATACAGCTGGTGGAGCTTCCGCTTCGGCGCGCGCAAGCGGAACGTCGGCTGGCGCATAGACTATTTTCTCGTCTCGCGGGCGATTGAAAAAAGCGTGTCGAACGCCGACATTCTCTGCGACGTACAGGGCTCCGACCACGCGCCGTTGCTGCTTGAAATTTTTTAGTCTTTCGTCTCCGCGCGCGCGAGCCTGTCGTTGACCGCCGCGCCCACGCCGACATTCGGGACCCTCTGGCAGAAAATGCCGCGTTCGGAAATTTTGTCGAGCTTGCGAAGCAGCGCGAAAAGGTTGCGCGCGGCCTCGTCGACATCGCCGCTTTCGGAGAGCCAATACTGGTTTGGCGCGGGGTTTTTCGGGCGCGAAAAAAATATCGTCTCGCCGCGGAAATCGGCGGGAATTTCAGATATGCTATCAAAAAGCCGAAGCCGCGACTTCGGGCTGTAATGGCTTTTCAACATTCCGGGCGCCTGCGGGTGCGCCTCGTTTTTCTTCGGCGATTTGTCGATCTCCTCGCCGAGGGCGGCCTCTATCAGCGCGGCTGGAATCGGACCGGGGCGCAGAAGCTTTTTCGGCGACGCCGTCATCAAAATTATCGTCGATTCCACGCCGCGCTCGCATTCGCCGCCGTCGAGAACAAAGTCGATTTTATCGCCGAGCTGTTCGCGCACGTGCTCGGCGCGGGTCGGGCTGACGTAGCCGAACGGGTTTGCGCTCGGGGCGGCGATCGGGCGCGAGGTCTTTCTTATGAGAGCCGCCATCACGGGGTGCGAGGGCATTCGCACCGCGACGGTGCCGAGCCCCGCCGTCACAATCGCGCCGATTTTTTCGCGCTTGGGAAGTATCATCGTAAGCGGGCCCGGCCAAAATTTTTCCGCGAGCTTTTTCGCGTCGGGCGAAAACTTCGCGACGGATTCCGCCATTTCCATATCGCAGACGTGGACGATGAGCGGGTCGATAAACGGGCGGCCTTTTGCGGCGAAAATTTTGCGCACGGCTGCCTCGTTGGTGGCGTCGGCGGCGAGGCCGTAGACCGTTTCGGTCGGGACGCCGCCGATGCCCCCCGACAAAATAAAATCGGCCGCAGAGCTGATATCGCATTGCGGCCGTGTTTGCGGTTTTTCTTCCATATCCGTCCGCGCCTTGCGCGGGGCGCGCGGCTACTTCATCAGAAGCATGTTGCGCGCGTGCTTAACAGTCTTCTTGATATGGCGCTGCTGCTTCGAGGTCAGACCCGTGAACTTGCGGGGAAGGATTTTCCCGGTCTCGGTGACATAGCGGTTGAGCGCTTCAGTATCAATGAAGGTCAGTTGTTCTGCGTTCTTTTTCTTGTTTTCTTCTGCCATATTTATGCGGTTTGCGTTTAAATAAAAATTTGTTCGGTACATCGTGCCCGCAATCTCGAGCATTGCAAGACATTTTTTTGTTTTTTTTATTTCGCGCTTTTTATTTTTTTTCGCGCCGCCGGCTCCGCGCGCGGGATTATATCGGTTTTACCCGCTTTTTCGCTTGACGGAATTTTTCGCGTATTTTACCAAGTGTTTATGAAAACGTTTAAAATATTTGCTTTATGTTGGATTGCTCTTTTGGGGCAAAATCTTTGCGCGGAAGCCGTCAAGCCCGCGGTCGAAAACGCGCTTGAATTTTCCGCGCCCGAAAGCGTAAAGCTGGACGGAATCCTCGGCGGGGCGCTCGACGCCGCGCTGCGCGGAGACGTGCTTACGAGCGACATCGACATGCTCATCGCGCCTTTCCGCACGCGGCCGGAGACGCGCCGCTGGGACTGCGAGTTCTGGGGCAAGTGGTTTACGGGCGCGCTTCTGGCTTACGACTACACGCCGTCGTTTTATTTCAAAAAGCGCCTCGATAAAAATATCGCGGAGCTTCTCGCCACGCAGGACGCGGAGGGCTCGATTACCACATACCAAAAAGCGCACGAGTTCAAGCTCAACCCCAAGGGCTGGCTCACCGAGGGCGATAAAAATTCGTGGGATTTGTGGGGCAGGAAATACACGCTGCTCGGGCTGCTCGACTACTATTCGCGCACGGGCGACGCCAAGGTTCTCGAAGCCGCAAAGCGCCACACCGACTATATTATGGATCATGTCGGCAGGGGCAAAAAGGACATCGTGCAGGTCGGCTGCTGGTTCGGCTGCGCCTCGACGAGCATTCTCGAGCCGATTGTTCTCCTCTACCGCGCGACCGGCGAAAAGAAGTATCTCGACTACGCCTACTGGATTGTCGAGAGCTGGGAGACCTCGCCGATCAAGCCCGACCTTCTCAACAAGGCTCTAAAAAATATGGAAGTGTTCGACATGTTCGAGCACCCCGACCCGAAGTATCAGGGCTATCTCGGCGGCGGCAAGTCGAAGGCGTATGAAATGGGTTCGTGCTTCGAGGGGCTCGCCGAGCTTTACCGCACTACGGGCGACGAAAAATTCAAGACCGCAGTTCTCAACCACGCCCGCAGCATACGCGACACCGAGATCAACGTCGTGGGCTCCGGCTCGATTCAGGAGCGGTGGATCAATGGGAAATTTGTCCAGACAAACGGCGACGCGCACTGGAACGAGGTTTGCGTCACCGCCACTTGGATAAAGCTCTGCGGGCAGCTTCTGCGCCTGACCGCCGACCCGCAGTACGCCGACCACATCGAGCTTTCGATGTACAACGGGCTTCTCGGGCAGATTACCGAAAACGGCGAATGGTGGGCGGGAACGACGCCTCTCGACGGCGTGCGAAAATTTAGCCCCGACACATACTGCACCAAGAAAACCTGCTGCACGACAAACGGCATACGCTCGCTTTTCCTCGCGCCGAAAATCGCCTATATGGCGGCTCGCGACGGCGCCGCGGTCAACTTCTACGAAAAGAGCTCGGCGCGCCTTTGCTTCGGCGGAAAGCATGCCGATATTGTCTGCTCGGGCGCGGATTTCATTTATAACGACACCGCAAATTTCGAGATTTCCGGCATCGATGGAGGCGCGGCGAAATTCGCCATCTATTTTAGAATTCCGCGCTGGTGCGAGTTCGCCGAAATCTCCGTAAACGGCGGCGAAAAGATTTTCCCCAAGAGCGGAGAATACTGCAAAATCGAGCGCGAGTGGAAAGACGGCGACACCGTCGCGGTCTCGCTGCGCTCGGGAATTTCGGTGGTGAAAGACCCCGCGGGGTCGGACTTCATTTGCCTGTCAAAGGCGATGTACACGCTCGCGCAGGACAAGCGTTTCGAGCCCGACTTCGCGAAGCCCGCAAGGCTAAAGCTCGAAAACGGAAAGCCGATCTGGAAGCCCGCGCGCCTCAAAGACGCGCGCGTGGCGGTAGATGTTCTGCTTGAAAACGGCAAGTGGCGCAGGTTTGTCGATTACGGCTCGGCGGGAAAAACCTTTAGCGCCGATTCCGAAATCAGGACGTGGTTTAAGCAAAACGCCGAGTGCGCAAAACCCGCGCTACATAGTTTGCGCCCCGCGCAGTGCTGCGGGCATAAAGCGGGGAATGTCGCTTGTGGCAAGCGCGGTTTCGCCAAGCTCCGCCGCGGCGCGTTCAGCCGATAGGCCGAGCCACTGCGACGCGAGGGCGGCAGCCTCGAACGCGGAAAGATTTAGATGTTTTCCGCCCGCCAACGAGGCGCAAATTCCCGAGAGAATGTCGCCGCTTCCGCCGCGCGCGAGAGCCGGGCACCCCCGCGTTTGCCGCGCGATTTTAACGCCGTCGCAAATGCGCGTCGCGGGGGATTTGAGCGCGATTACGCACTTGTATTCAAGGCACGCGCGCTTCAAAGATTCGTCCGACGCGTCGGGGGCGATGCGCAAAAATTCGCCCTCGTGCGGAGTGACGATAGCGGGCGCGTTTCTTTGGGAAAGAATCCGCAAAAGCTCCGGAACAATCGCGTCGGCGTCGAGCACCGCGGGAACGTTCGGGGCGAGCTTTAAAACTTCGGAAAGAAGCGCGCGGGTTTCGGGCGATTTTGTAAGCCCCGGACCCGCCAAGAAAGATGTCGCGGAATTTAATCTTGCGCGGATTTGCGGCAACGCTTCGAGCGCGATAGCGCCAAATTCGTCGGTCGGGCAGCCCATCCAGATCGCCGACGGCTCGGCGGCCGCGAACGCCGCCGCGAGAGTTTGCGGCACGAACGCCGACACAAGCCCAGCGCCCGCGCGCAGAGCCGATTTCACCGCGAGCAGCGCGGCTCCCGGGTATGTCTCCGAGCCCGCCAAAATGAACACGTGCCCAAACGTGCGCTTGTCGGAAAGAGCGGGACGCGGGTTGTTTAAAAACGAGAGCGCGCTCGGCGAGAGCGCGAGATTTTCAATATTCCCAAACTTTGTGCGGGTCTTGGCGCAATCAAAAAATCCGATATCCACATATCTTATCCTGCCCGCAAATTCGCGGTTCGCGGGCTCGAAAAGAAGCTTCTTGCAAATGCCGGTGGAGTAGGTGGCGTCGGCGCGGAAAATTTCGCCGCCCTCCCGCGGGTTGTCTGACGCGCCCGAGGGGACGTCGATTGAAATTTTTAGCCGCGCGCGGATTGAATTTGCCAAAGAAATCAGCTTCGCGGTATCGGCGCGAAGCGGCGGGACAAAGCTCATTCCGAGAACGCCGTCTATTATCAAATCGAAAAATTCTTCGCGCAAGACCTCGGCGTTTTCGGGCGCGGTCTCGCGCAAATCGGGAACGCCCGCGCGAAGCTCCGAGAGCGCGCGGAGGGTGTTTTCTTTAAGGCGCGAGTCGGGCGGGAAAACCGCCGCCACTTTAGCGGCGGGAAAATTTTTGCAAATCTCGAGAGCGGCTATCGCCCCGTCGGCGGCGTTGTGCCCGCTTCCGCCGAGAAGGAGAATTTTCGGGCTTTCCCCCATGAGCGCGGAAAATTCCGCGAGTGTCTGACGCGCCGCTCCTTTGCCCGCGCGGAGAATCGCCGCGTACGATTTTTCCGCATTGCCACCCAGAAGCTCAGCTTCGAGCTCGGCGGATTGCGCGCATGTGAGAATTGGGTGGAAAATTTCCATTTTATTTACCTCGCCGCGACCGCGAACGCCTGCGCGTATTCTTTCAAATGGGTTATGCTCACGAGCATTTTTCTCGCCCCGATTTCCTCAAGGCGCGCCTTTGCGGCGTCGTCGAGGACGGCGCGCGGCTCGCCCGATTCGGCGTTTTCAATCGACAGGCTTTTGGGCGTTATCCTCCCCGAAAATCCCGTTCCGAGGGCTTTCGCCATAGCCTCTTTCGCGGCAAAGCGCGCGGCGAATCTTTGCGCGGCGTTCGCTTTGCCCTTGCACGCGGCGATCTCGGCGGGGGTGAAATTTTTTTCAAGAAACGCAGCCCCGTGCCGTTCGAGGAGCGAGGCTATGCGCGGCACGTCAACCAAGTCCGTCCCGATCCCCGCGACCGCGCCGATTTCGCCGAATCCGCTCATTTAAGAAGAGCCTTCATTTCTGCGACGGCGCGCTCGACGCCCGTCAAAATCGCGCGCGAGATTATCGTGTGCCCGATGTTGAGCTCGTTGAAAGAAAACGTTTCGAGAAGCGCGCCGACGTTTTGATAATTTATCCCGTGCCCCGAGTTTACAATCAGCCCGAGAGACTTTGCAAATTCCGCCGCGCGCTTTATGCGCTCAAGCTCCCGCGCGAGTTTGGAAGAGTTGCCCCACGCGTTGGCGTACGCGCCGGTGTGAAGCTCGACTGCGGGCGCGCCGATCGCTTTTGCGATCTCGATTTGCGACGGTTCGGGGTCGATGAAAATCGAGCAAATTACGCCCTTGCCCGAGAGCGCCTCGACGACGCGCGCGGTTTTTTCGCGGTGCGTTTTAAGGTCGAGCCCGCCTTCGGTCGTGATTTCCTCCCTGTTCTCGGGGACGAGGCACGCGTAGTCGGGGACGACTTCGAGCGCGACGCTCAAGACGTCGTCGGAGCACGCCATTTCAAGGTTTAATTTTGTCGAGATTTTTTCGCGCAGCATGCGGATATCGCGGTCGTTGATGTGCCGCCTGTCCTCGCGCAGGTGCGCGGTTATGGAGTCCGCCCCGCCGCGCTCCGCCGCGAGCGCGACCTCGACGGGGTCGGGCTCGATTACGATCGCGCTGTTCGCTTCCGCGAGGCGGTAGCGCGCCTGCCTTACGGTCGCGCTATGGTCGATGTTGACGCCTAATTTTGCCATGATTTTTCCTATTAAAATTTTTTCCAGAGCGCGGGCATAAAAAGGACGATGAGCGCGTAAAATTCGAGACGTCCGGCGATCATCATCACGCAGAGCAGGGTTTTCGCCCCCGCGCCCAAAAATCCAAAATTCTTCGCTGGCCCGACTTCCGCGAAGCCCGGGCCGGTGTTGGATATCGACGAGCACACCGCCGTGAGCGTTCCCATAAACGACATATTCGGCTCGAGCGCGGCGATCGCGATAATTCCGATCGCGATGGAAATTAAAAAAATCAGCAGATACGACATCACGCCCGCAACGCCGTCGCCGTCGAGGATTTTTCCGTTGATCGAGATGTTTCTGACGACCCTCGGGCGGAAAGATTTTTCGACCGCCGTCCACGCGATTTTTACGCCGGTTACCGCGCGCGAAATTTTTATTCCGCCCGCCGTCGAAGCCGAGCAGCCGCCCACGAGCATAAGCACGAAGAGCATCGAGACCGCCGCGGGCTTCCACTGGTCGTAGTCGCAGGTGGAAAAGCCGGTCGTCGTCATCAGCGAAACCGTCTGGAACGCGGACTGCGTGAAGTTGTCGAACCACTCCGCGCCCGACGAGAAATTCGCCGTATACGCGGAAATTGCGAGCGAGAAGAACACAGCCGCGGCGAGATACGCCCAAAATTCGGTGTTCTGCCAAAGTTTTCTCCAGTTGCCCGAGAGCACCGCGAGCATCATCACAAAGCTCGTTCCGCCGATGAACATAAACGCCGTCGCCGCCCAATAGACAAGGTTACTGTTGTAGTGCGCGAAGCTGTCCTCATAGACGCTGAACCCGCCGGTAGCGACCGCCGAGAACATGTGGCAGACGCCGTCGAACCAGCCCATTCCGCAGAGCCTGAACACCGCAAGGCACGCCGCGGAAATGGCGAGATACAAAAAGAGAATTTTGAACGCCCCGCTTTGTATTCTTTCGGTCTCTATTCCGCCGCCCGAGTTCGCGCTCGTTTCGTTCGCGTAGAGGATTCGCCCCGTCGTGCCGAGAAAAGACAAAATCGCCACAAAAAACACCAGAACCCCCATGCCGCCGATCCAGTGCGACAGGCAGCGCCAGAACATCAAGCTTTCGGGGAAGTCCGCGAACGATCCGAACGCGCTCGAGCCGGTCGTCGTAATGCCGCTTGTGGACTCGAACAGCGCCGAGGAAATGTCGCAGTCGAGAATTAGAATGTAGGGCAGCGACCCCACGAGCGATGCGATTATCCACCCGAGCCCCACCACGCACATCGCCTCTTTTTTGAAAATTTTGCGCGGGGCGTTTCGGCTCGGCAGATAGAGCGCGAAGCCCATCAAAAGCGCGAACGCTATCAGGCAAATCCACGAGGGCATCGCCTCGCTTTCGAGCGCCGAATGCGCGTTCGCCGCCGACACCCCCGCGCACGCCGAGAACGCCGCCGCCATCGTCCACAGCACGAGCGAGAGGATTTTCAGTATGATGGAATAGTTCATTTCGCGCGGGACGCCTACCTTACGAAAAGATCGGCGACCTCCCTGATTTTCTCTTTTTCGAGAATTATTATGAGCCTGTCGCCCGCTTCGACGACGTCCGCTCCGCCCGGGACTTTCGCGCCCTCGGCGTCGACGATCGCCGCGATTATGCAGCCTGTGGGCAGCTTTACTTCGCGCAGGGGCTTGCCGCACGCCTCCGATTTTTCGGACACCTTAAGCTCGATAAATTCTATCACGCCACCTTTGAGCGAGCCGATGATCGTGAAATTTTTGTCGGTTATGTATTTTTTTATCTCGCCCACGGTGACGCGGCGCGGCGAGGCGTCGGCGGTGATGTTGAGGAACCCGCTTATGTTTTGGAGAACCTGCTCGTAGTCGGGCTTGTTGATGACGAGCTCTACATATTTTACGCCGAGCTTTTTCGCCTGAAGGCAGGTCATCACGTTTTCCTCGTCGTCTTTCGTGCAGGCGATGAAATAGTCGGCGTTGCCGATTTGCTCCTCCTCCATAAGCCGCAGCGACGTCGCGCTTCCGTTGATCACCGTCACGTTCGGGAACTGCTCGGCGATCTCTTTGCAGCGGAGCAGGTCGGGGTCTATCACCCTGATTTTAAAGCGGTAGTGCGAGAGCCTGCGGATAACCGACACCGCCGTTTCGGTCGCGCCGTTTAGCACCACGCGGACGGTCTCGGAGGTCTTGTCGGCGGAGAAGTAGCGGCGGTATTTTAGCAGAAGCTCGGGCGTGCCGATTACGGTGATTTTGTCCTTCGGCTTTAGAACGGCGTCGGCGGACGGCACGTAGAGAACATCGTCGCGCTGGACGTACCCGATGCGCACCGACGAGTCGAGCTTCATTTCCTTCAGCGGTATGCCCGCGTAGCGCGCGCCTTCGGTTATCTCGATCTCCTGAAGCTCGATCTGGCCGCGCGCGAATTCCTCGATCGCCATTCTTTCGGGGTTGCGGACGTGCTTTGCAAGCTCGACCGCGGTGAGGGCCTCGGGGTTTATAAGAATGTCGATGCCAAAATTTTTCTGGTAGTTGAAAAGCGAGTTGTCGCCGTAAATTTGGTCGTGCACGCGGGCGATCGTCGTCTTGGCGCCGAGCTTTTTGCCAATGGCGCAGGCGACGATATTGAGCTGGTCTAACGCGGTCATCGCGAGAAGATAGTCGCAATCGGCGGCTCCCGCCATCGACAGGAACTTCGCCGACGCCCCGTTTCCGCGGATTATGCGCGCGTCGATATTTTCGTCGATTTCGTCGGCTCTCTCGGGGTCGGACTCGATTAGGGTAATCGAGTGGCCCTCCTGGCTCAGGACTTGGCAGAGGTAATGCCCGACGTCTCCGGCTCCTACTACTACTATTTTCATATTCTTAAACTACGCGACTTTAGCAGAGTTTTCGAGAATAAAAAGCTTTTTTTAATATAAAGGCTTGCATAAAAAACGGCATTTTTTAACGTGTCCAAATGGCAAAAAAATTCTTTTTATCATTTGTTTTCGCGTCCGCGGCTTTCGCGGTTTTCGCCTCGGGGGCAAATCCCGCGGCTATCGTCAACGCGCACAAGCAGGCGCAATACGGCAAGCCGATCCCGTTCTATAAAGTGCCGGGGTCCAAAGCGGCGATGTCGCTTGTGATCGAAAACGGCATTCTCTACGCCCTCGAGCGCGACGGCCTCTCGGTTTACGACATCTCCGATCCCAAGAAGCCCGCGCGCATCGGGTTTGTCGGCGGAATGGGGAACGTGCGGCAGCTTTGCGTGTCGGGCAAGACGGCGTTCCTTTCGTCGCGCCAGTGCGGGCTGTGGTCGGTCGACGTCTCCGATCCGCGCAACCCGAAAATCATCTCCAATTTCGACACCGTAGAAATGGCGACGGGGCTCGACGTCGTCGGGAATCTCGCGGTCGTGGGCAACAGGGTATTCGGCGTGCAGTGCATAGACGTCTCAGACCCCGCGCATATGAAGCACGTCTCGTCGCTGCGCACCGACGAGTCGCAGTCTGTGCTTTACCGCGACGGAATAATTTACAGCGGCGATTGGGCCGGCGGCGAAATCACCGTAATCGACGCCTCCAACCTATCGTCGCTCAAGCCGATTTCAAAAATAAAGCTCGACGGCTACGGCGACGGGATTGTCGCGCGCGGCAATACGCTGTTCGCCTCGACGGGCCAGCACAAAAAGAGCGGCCCCGAGAACGCGAGGCATGGGGCGGGGCATGGTCTCGACATTTTCGACATCTCAAATCCCGCCGCGCCCAAAAAGCTTTCAAAGACCGCTTTCCCGACAATTTACTTCGGGCCCTGCGACTACTGGACGCCGCGGCTTAGCGGCAACTACTGCTTCGCCTCCGACACGATAAACGGCGTGTTCCTCGTCGACATTTCAAATCTTTCCAAGCCGAAAATTCTTGGCAACCTCATTCTGCCGAAAAAAGCCCCCGACGACCCCAAAATGTGTCCGCCTTTCAAGTTTATTTTGGACCCGAAGCTTCCGCAGGGCGACCCCGTCTCCTCGGTCGCCGTCGGCGACGGCGTCCTATACATCGCGGGTACGTTTACGGGAATTTATATCGCCGAGCTCCCGGGAATCGCAAAGCCCGAAAAGCGCGATTTTGGCAAGCTTCCCAAGCTTCCCAAAAAACCGTTCGACGCTTCCGAAAGCGGATTTATCACCTCGGGCGAGGAGCCCGTCAACCAGATACGCGCGGTCGCGATCGACGGCGACACCGCCTACGCGGCGAACCTCTGGGGCGGCGTAAAAGTGTTCAGCCTTTCCGAGCCCGCGAAGCCGAAAATCGGCAAATCGCGCGCGGGGCATATTGCGGAAATCTCGCGCAAGAGCTCGCTCAAAATAACGCCCGTTCGCGTCGAGAAAATTCCCTATGTGGCCGACATCAAAAAGTCGGGGCGAAGAATGTTCACCGCCGAGGGGCTTAACGGCTTGGGCGTTTACGACATTCTCTCCGACGGCTCGCTGCGCGAGGTCGGGCGCCTGCGCGACATCGGCGAGAGCGTGAATTTTGTCCAATACGTGTGGGCGTTCGACGGCTGCGACATCGTCGCTTTCTCGAACGCGCAGTCGAAGATGATTTTCGCCGACGTCTCGAACCCCGCGAAGCCCGCGATCGTCGGAAAGACGGCGACATACCAGCTTATGTACGGCAACTACGGCTCGCAAAATCTCGTCAAGGGGCGCTACTTTATGTTCAACAGGCACTGCGGCGGGTATATTATCTACGATTTCGCGGGCGGAAAGCCGCGGCTTGTCGTGCGCGACGATTTCCCGATGTGCTCGCAGACGGGCTCCGTCGCGGCGTTCGGCGACAAGTTCCTCGCGATGCGCTGCGGCTCCTACGCGTTTGTCGACCCCGAAAATATCGTTCCCACGAAGGAGCTTGTAAGGATAAAATTCCCGACGCAAAAAGAGTTCCTAAAGGACGTTGTCAATGGAACCGCGATCGAGCGCGCGATGTTCCCCAAGAGCGATTTCGAAGGCTTTGTCAACTTCGACCCCTCGAGCGGAAAGCTCGCGGTGGCGAACAAGATGTTCAACGTCTGCCGCACCTACGATTTTTCCGACCCAGAAAACCCGAAGCTTCTTAAAAAATACAACCTCAAATCCCACCCGAACGTCCCCGCGTTCTGGCGGGGCAGAATGGTTCTGCCCGGCGGCCATAGCGGGCTGTTAATCGAAAAATAATTTTTATAATAAAAATGATGAAACTTGCAGCAAGCGCAGCAACGCTCCTCGCCGCGGCGAACCTTTGCCTCGGCGCGGCGCCTCTTTATAAATATGTCGATATTTCCGCGGCGGCGAACGCATCGTCCGAGTCGGGGCAATACGCGCTTAAAAACTTTAAGCCCCATCCCGACAAGCCGACCTACTTTGGCGAGATAAAATTCTCCGCCATCGCGCCGGGCAAAAATTCGGGAAAGAACGTCATAAGCTTCCGCGCGGGCAAAAAGCAAACGGTGTCGATAAGCGTCCCCTCGGGCGCGAGAAGCTCGACGCATCTTTACATAATCCACAACGCGGGCGGAAAGCTTGACTCCAAAACCGGCGCGTTCGGCGCGATAAAATTAAGCGGCGGAAAATCCTTCGACAACTTTTACCCGAAAGTCGGCATAGACTGCGGCTCGTTCGCCAAGGAGGAGCTTCTTGAAAACGCGCGTGCGGTGTATCTTGACGACAAGCAGGCGAAGACGGGCTGTGTTTACATCTCGTCGTTCGCGGTCAACAAAATGTCCGACGCCGTCGAGAAAATCGAGATCGAAAGCTACGGGAAAATCGACTGGAACATCTACGCGATAACTTTCAGCGGAAAAAATGTCAGAACCGGCAAGCATTTCACTTTCGACCCCAAGGAGTGGAAGCCCGTCGAGAGCTGCCGCGAAATCGCCGAGGGCTCGGCGCTCGACATGACAAAGCTCATGACCCCCGCGCCCGCGGGCAAATACGGCAGGCTCGTCGTCGGTAAGGACGGGCATTTCGAGTTTGAAAAGCGCCCCGGCAAGCGCGTCAAATTCAAGGGCACAAACGACCGCCCCGGAAACTATTTCAGAAGCAACCTAAAAACCCACGCCGACATCGACAACTTCGCGCGGCAATACCGCAAGCTCGGTTACAACCTCGTGCGCTGGCGAATCTCGATGATGGGCCCGCTCGAGTTCGACGCTCCGTATAAAATGAAGCCCGAAATCCGCGACCTCTACGACTACCTCATCTTCGCGCTCGCGAGGGAGGGCGTCTATTCGCACTGGGATTTGTGCTCGCACGATTTGGGCGACCCCAACTTCAAGTGGTCGGACAGAATCGACGTAAAATGCAAATTCATCTTCGGCGACAAAAAAACGCGCGAGGACTGGCGCAAGCTAATGCACATGCAGCTCGACCACGTCAACCCCTATACCGGCAAGGCGTGGAAGGACGACACTTCAATCGCCACGACCGAATATTTCAACGAGCTCGACACGCTCTATCCTTTCCACTCGATGCTCAGCAAAGAGGGCAGGGATTTTGGCGACAAAGCTTTCCGCGAGTGGATCAAAACCCGCTACAAGACAATCGCCGACTTGAACGCGGCATGGAAGCTCAAAAAGCCGCTCTCGAGCTTCGACGAAGTCTCGCCGTTCTACAAGGCGGAGCACCGCGTCCCGCAAGACGTTGCGCAGTTTGTCATACACTATTCGCGCGACATGCAGCGCTTCTGCGAAAAGGTCATACGCGAGGAAATCGGCTTTAAGGCGCCGCTTCACCAGCACAACTGCGCGGTGCGCCCCGACGTGTATCTGCTTAGCGCCGAAGCCGGCACATACATGGCGCAGAACCCCTACTTTATGCATCCGAGCGCGTTTATGTCGCCGGGCTCGCGCGTGGGGCTGACGTCGTCGCTGACGCTCGACTACGGCGGCGCCTACTGGCTTCACGCGGCGAACAAGCGCATGGCGGACAGGCCGTTCTTCGTCACCGAATACCAGCACGCGCACTGGAATCCGTTCAAGCACGAGGCGGGCGTTCTTTTCCCCGCGTATTCCGCGTTCCAGAATTTCGACGTTCTGACAATCCACGACCAGGCGGTCTCGTGCAAGCCGCCCGCGCCCGTTTCGTGCTTTGAAGTCGCCGACTCTCCCGTCTACCGCGCCAACGAATTTTTAAGCTGCATGCTCTTCTACCGCGGCGACGTGTCGCCCGCCAAGAGCCGCGTGGACATCGTCTACGACAAGCGGTATGTGGAGACTTCGCCGAACATGACGCGCGGAATGAACCACGAGCAGGCGAAGATCGCCTACATGACGGGCTTCGCGATCGATTTCCCGACGGCGCGGAAAATCTCCGACCTCAAAGACGTCAAGGTCAAGCCCGCGGATTTGCAAATGGAGCCGGTCGGTGCGGCGAAAGAAGTCTATGGAAATTCCGCCCCGCCCCTGCCGTTTGAAAAGAAGCAATATGACATCGCCGCCACCGCGAAGCTTCTTCGCGAAAAGGGAATCATCGGCGAGGACAACATTTCCGACCCCGCCAAGGGCGTCTACCAGAGCGACACCGGCGAGCTTGTCTTAAACCTCGCCGAGGGCTCGATAAAAGTTTCGACACCGCGCACCGAGGCGGTCGTCTGGAAGAAGGGAATGAAAAGCGCAAAGCTCGGCAGGCTAAACGTGCTCTCGTCCGACGCCGACGCGACTGTCGCCCTGACGAGCGTCGATGCGAAGCCGCTTTCGGATTCGCGCCGAATGGTGCTCGTTTACAACACCGACAACGCCTCGACCGGCGTGGAGCTTTCGCTCGACAGAAAAATGCTCAAGACGCGCGGGCGCCTGCCGATTCTCGTAAAGACCGGAAAATTCTCGGTGGAGATAGAGCTGCCCAAAGGCGGATTTTTCTCGTCGATTTTCTCGAAGAGGCAATACCGCGTTTACGCGCTCAAAATGAACGGCGCGCGCGTTCAGGAAGTGCCGGCGAAAATCGAGGACGGCGTAATGAGGCTCGATATCGACACCGCGAAGCTCGAGAAAGAGCCCGCCCTCTATTACGAGATTACCTGCCTAAAATAGGCGGGATTTGTTTAACGCAAAACGCCCCGCTTACGGGGCGTTTTTTATTTAACCGTCTGCGCCTCTTTTTCCTTTTTTGGCGCGAAATATTTTACCATCACGGTATCGCCCACGAGGGCGTCTCCGCTCGCCACTTTAAATGCGGCGCACGAGCGGTGCGAGGCTCCCGCGCTTTCGAGAACCGCGGTCGGGGTCATTTTGGAGTCGCACGCATAGTAGAGCGGAGTTCTGTCCCGCACCGTGCTCGGCGACATTATGTTCACGATGACGATCTCGCCGTCTTTTCTGACGATTCTGCCGACGTATAAATCGATATCGCGCTCGGGCAGGTTTGCCAGATACTGCCTGAGCGCCGGCGATGGCGCGACTCTCTTTCCGAGCCCGCGGCGCGTCGACTGCGCGCTTGCGCACGGAACGAGCGCGAGGGAAAGCATGCAAAAAAACGCCGCGCGCAAACGCGCGCGCGGCACCGTGAAACAAAGAGAGCCTTTGCTACTGCTCGGCATCGTCCTTCGTCTTTTTGAAGTGGTCGAAGCCCGGGCCGTTCGCGCCGCCCTCGGCGTCGAAGAAGCCGTGCAGCTGCCTGATGCGGGTGGGGTGGCGCATCTTTCGGAGAGCTTTTGCCTCGATCTGGCGGATTCTCTCGCGCGTGACGTTGAACTGCTTTCCGACCTCTTCAAGCGTGCGCGAATAGCCGTCCTGAAGCCCGAAGCGCAGCGACAGCACCTTGCGCTCGCGCGGCGAAAGCGAGTTGAGCACGTCCATCAGTTTTTCGCGAAGCAGAGAATACGCCGTCATGTCGTAGGGGTTTTCCGCGCCCTTGTCCTCGATGAAGTCGCCGAAGTTGGTGTCGTCGGAATCGCCGACGGGGCTTTGCAGGGAAATCGGCTGCTGCGCCATTTTCATAATGGATTGCACGCGGTCGACGGGGAATTGCATTTCGTTTGCGACTTCCTCGGGCGTCGGCTCGTGGCCGAGCTCCTGCAGAAGCTGCTTTTGCACCTGCATAACCTTGTTGAGCGTTTCTATCATGTGCACGGGAATGCGGATCGTGCGCGCCTGGTCGGCGATCGAGCGGGTTATCGCCTGCCTGATCCACCATGTCGCGTAGGTCGAGAATTTGTAGCCGCGCTTGTACTCGAATTTTTCGACCGCCTTCATAAGCCCCATGTTGCCCTCCTGAATAAGGTCGAGGAAGTTCAAGCCGCGGTTTGTGTATTTTTTCGCGATTGAAATTACGAGCCTGAGGTTCGCGCGGACCATTTCGGTTTTCGCCTTGTGCGCCTCGCGCATGGACTGGCGGATAGACTTTACAAGCTCGACAAGCTCGGCGGGCGGCAGGCAGTATTGCTTTCTCAAAACTTCGAGGCGCGCGTTGATCGCGTTGCTGTCGCCGATTTTTGTTTTTTTGCCGATTTTTTCTATCGCCCTCAATTTGTAGAGGCAGTCCTCGATCTCGCGCAGCACGGGCGCGAGCGAGTCGAGAAATTCCTCGAACACTTTGAGCTTAAATTTAAAGCCCTTTGCGTAGATATCCTTGAGCTTCGCCTCGAGGTTTCTGAAAAGCGTCATGTGGCGCTTTTTCAGGCTCGGGTTTTTCGCGGCCTCGGCGTTCTCCCACGTTTTGTCGAGCTTCGCCTGAATTTCCTCAGCTTTTTTGATGTAGGCGGGGAGCTCCTCGAAATAGGTTTCGCGCGCGTCAACTTTTTTATCCATTACGATTTTGTCGAAACGCTCCTCTTTCGAGAGAAGTTTTTTCGCAACGTCGATCTGGAATTTGTTTGTCAGCGACACCGAGAACAGCGCCTTGACGGCCTTGTTTTCGGCGGTCTCGATTCGCTTTGAAATCGAGACTTCCTCCTCGCGCGTGAGCAGCGGCACTTGCCCCATTTGCTTGAGGTACATTCGCACGGGGTCGTCGAGTGTGTCCGACTGCATCGTGCGCGTTTGCTGCTCCTCGTTTTCCTCGATGCGGTTGCGGTAGTTTTCAATCTCTTCGTCGTTGTCGAGAATCGAGACTTCGAGGTTTTCGAGAATGTTTATTACATTGTCATACTCGCCGGGGTCGCTGAGAGTTTCGGCGAGGTGCTTGTTGAGGTCTTGGTGGGTGAGGTATCCGCCTTGCTCTTTTGAAAGGTGGATTAGCTGCCTGATTTTCTCGTTTAGCTTTCTCTTGTGCTCGGCGGCAAAATTTTTCGATTTCTTTTGAGCGGGAAGCTCTGCCTTTGCGCTCTTCGCGGGGACGGGCTTTGCTTCGGGCTTGGGGGCAGGCTTTGCGGGCGATTTCGCGGCGGGCTTTTTTACCTCGGGCTTGGGGGCTTTTGGTGCGGGTTTTTTAGGCGCGGGTTTTGCGGCTATTTTTTTTGCCGCAGCTTTGGGAGCGGGCTTGGAAGCCGGCTTTTTGGGCGGGGCTTTTTTTGCGGGCGCTTTGGGAGCGGGCTTTTTAGCCGGCTTTGCGGGCGCGGGCTTTTTAGGCGGCTTTGCGGGAGCGGGCTTTTTCGCCGCAGCCTTTTTGGCTGCGGGTTTCGCAGCGGAGTTCTTCTTCGGGGCGGGTTTTTTAGCCGCCGCGATTTTTTTCTTATTTGTTTTAGTTGCCATATCGGATTATATTAAATTGCGTTGTCTTCCGCCAGCTGCGAGGGGGGCGTTCTCGACTCCCGTCTTATGCGCGAAAGTTTTTTCAGAATCTCAAACTTTTCGTCCGATCCTTTCGATTCCGCCTCGAGCAGGCGCTCCTCGAGGCTTTTGATTTCGCCCGAGTAGAAGTTTTTGTAAATTTTTTTGATGCATTCGTTCGCGTATTTTACGGGGTTTGCGACCGACGACTTGTCTGCCGACAGAATCTCGTAAACGAGGTTTTGTTCGTCGTCGGCGTCGAAGTATTCGGCGGTTTTTTCCGCCTCGAACCCGACGCCTTCGCGGTACAAAGCCATGAGTTTTGCGAGGGCGCGCGCCTCGGCGGAATTGCCGCGCAGCCATTCTTCCTCGAGTATCCCCGACATGCATTCGGCGATATTCCCGTAATGAAGGCAAACGAGCAAAGCGTCATAGAGCGAATTTGTCAACATTCCCCGCGAGCCGTCTTGGACATTTTTTTCGGCGGTTTGTTCCGAATTTTGAAGATTTTTTGCGGATTTTTTCCACTGGGCGAAGTCGGACGCCAGCGAGGAATAGTCTATCGCCAGCGACGCGGAGATCTCGCGCATATAGTCGTCGAGCAAAACTTTTGAATGGCACGAGAGCAGCATCTCGAAAAGCTTGACGCACGCTGTGCGCCTGTCCTGCGGGGTGGGCGAGGGGTTGTCCGCCAGCAGCGCGCGCGCGGCGAAGCTTA
>Ga0310695_10002041_pt1 | contig 44179 bp, 41 predicted proteins | sample RumenRJG_04DNA_FD_203882 | JGI IMG/M metagenome (GOLD analysis project Ga0310695, IMG submission 203882) | Bovine rumen microbial communities from Lethbridge, Alberta, Canada - RJG_04 (v2) (version 2) | ecosystem: Host-associated > Mammals > Digestive system > Stomach > Rumen | place: Canada... | reverse complement strand
TACTTTTTTGAAATCAATTTTTAAAATAATCAAATTCACAACGAAAAATTAGTAAAAAAAATAAAAAATTAGAAAAAATTATTTATTGGACAGACTCTTCATAGAATCTTCAGATTTCTTTTTATTTTATAACGAAAATATCCAATTTTTAAAAATTAAATGACGATATATAATAACAAGAATATGGAAATGAACTAGCATAATACTATAGACAACTCACTCCATTGAAACAATAAAAAAAAATCAAAATAAGTAGTATAAGTTTTATTTTTAATAAAATTGACTCTTTACTATGTTAAAAACTTTAGATATGATATGTGAAATGTTTTCGTTACTTAAATTTGAATGAGTGCAAAAAGATTGAAAAAGTTAAATAACACTTAAAATAAAAATAAATTACAGATAAAGTTTTAAATAAAATACAAAATTCTATAATCAAAATAAGAATCGTGTTATAATGAAAGAATCAACGAAAGTATATTTAATAATATTCTTAATACTTGCGGTATTGGCATTTGTTTTGAGCAGTGTATGTGCAAGCATATTGGATATAGACAATTCAAACGCCAAAAAACTTACTGCAATCGAGGATGATTCATTTAAACCTAATGAAATCAATAACGTTCAAGTAATAATTCCTAAAACTCAGAATACAACACAGAAACACACTAATAATACGACAGTTATTACAAATTTGACTGATAATATAATAGAAATAGCAGATGATGCATGGAATGAACTTATAAGGTGATTTAATGGGTAAAAAGCAAAAATTCATAAGGGATAGTGTCTATGGAGATATTAACTTAAGCAAATTTGAAGTTAAAGTAATGGATATGCCACCATTCCAACGCATTAGACGAATTAAACAATTAGGATTGATTAATTTAATATACCCTGGAGCAAATCATACACGATTTGAACATTGTATAGGAACAATGTATCTGGCATCAAAACTAGCAACCAAACTAGATTTGGCTAAAGAAGAAATCGAACTAGTTAGAATATCCGGCCTTCTTCATGACATTGGGCACGGCCCATTTTCCCATGTGTCAGAAGGAGTACTTTCATTTCCTCATGAAGAACTTACAAAACATGTGATTGAAAAAACATCAATGTATGACCTGCTTAGTGAAAGATTCAACACCAAAGAAATAGTTGACATCATTAATGGAGAAGGAAAACTTGGCCCAATCATTTCTGGAGAATTGGATGTAGACAGAATGGACTACCTTCAACGTGACTCCCACAATACAGGAGTGGCTTATGGAGTAATTGATTATGAAAGAATAATATCCAATTTAAAACTAGACGATGGATTAATACTGGACATAAAAGGAGTTCAAGCAGCGGAAGGGGCTTTAGTATCAAGATATTTTATGTATCCGAGTGTTTACCAACACCACACCACAAGAATAGTCAATTCAATGTTTAGAAGAGCATTGAAAAGAGAGATTGATTCAGGAAAAATTAATGAAAACGACATGTACAAATACGACGATTCAGATATAATCACACTGTTTAGACAAAGTGATGATGAAATAGTTAGAGATATGATTAATCGATTAGACAACAGAATCATACCAAAAAGAGTGAAAACCATAAGGCTGGATAACTTTAAAGCTCCCGAAAAATTATATAAAATTGAACAGAAGAACCTTAGAAAAGCTGAAGAAGAAATCGCAGAAGATTTCAACATGGATAAAAATTATGTTTTCATCAATATTGCAGAATATCCTCGCTTTGATGAAATGAAAACACAAGTTAGTGTAGATGATAAACTATATCCCTTGACTAAAATTTCTAATATTATCGGAGCATTAAGTAAAGCAAGATTTAATATTCCAGACATTAGCGTTTACGTACCTATTGAAGAAAAGGAAAGATTTGAAAAATTAAAATTAAATCATTATTTGGATTTGCCTGAAATTGACCGGGACAAATTCCATGGAATACATTATGATCAGATAAAACTATTTTAAGTGATAAGATGATAGTTGTTGCAATAACCGGAGCAAGTGGCGTAATATATGGAATAAGATTGGTTGAAGTCTTAAAAGAATTGAAAATAGAAAACAGTTTAATTATTAGTGATGCCGCCAAAACTGTAATCAAATCAGAGACCGACTTGGAAATAGAAGATATTATAAGCTTGGCAGACAATTATTATGAATTTGATGATTTGACCGCCCCAATAAATAGTGGTTCATTTAAATTTGACAGTTTGGCTATTGTACCTTGTTCTATGAAGACTTTATCATCAATAGCTCATGGATATGCGGCCAATACAATTACAAGAGTTGCAGATGTAAGTTTAAAAGAAAGAAGAAAAATTGTAATTGTCCCAAGAGAAACTCCGCTTAGAACAGCACATATAAAAAATATGCTTACCTTATCACAAGAAGGAGCTATAATTTTACCTCCAATGCCGGGATTTTATTCGGATCATGCAAGCGTTAATGACCAGATAAATTTTGTAGTCGGTAAAATTTTAGATTCCTTAAATATTGAAAATGACTTATTTAAAAGGTGGGAATAAATGTTAGAAGATATGGATTTTATTAAATCATGTGATGTTCCAGGCCCTACAAAAGAAGCTATAAGAGCCATAATACTTTACAAATCTGATGTTAAATATTCGGATAATGTAGTTGATGTAGGATGTGGAACCGGAGGTATTACATGTGAATTTGCACAAAGAGCAAAAAATGTTACCTCAATTGATATAAATCCTGAAGCTATTGAAATAACTCGAAAGAATCTTGAAAAATTCGGACTTGAGGAAAATGTCACATTAATCTGTGATGATGGGGTCAAAGCACTGAATGATATTGATAACATTGACATTGCCATTATTGGAGGTAGTGGCAGTAAATTAGAAAATATTATTGAACTGATTGACTCTAAACTAAATTCCAAAGGTAGAATTATTATTACTGCAATACTGGTTGATACTAAAGTTGAAGCAGTTAATAAATTAAAAGAACTTAATTATAATCCCAAAATTATGGAAGTAAACATTTCTAAAGGCAGAGTGCTTGACCGTGGAATTATGATGATGAGTGAAAATCCAATAGCAATAATATCAGCTAAAAAACGATAGATTAATGGGAGATTATAAAAATGGATAACCATAAAAGATGGAAAATCAAGTTTTCAATAATAATGGTAATAGCAATAATTATTATCTATGGATCAAATATACTTGTTTTAAAAGATCCGGAACATGTTATTTCATATATTTGGACTCATTTAGGATTCATTCCTGTAGATATTCTTATTGTAGCATTTGTACTTGATGAAATTATAAGCAAAAAAGAAAAAGAAGCCATGATGGAAAAATTAGATATGATTATGTCTACATTCTTTTCTGAAGTTGGAAATGATTTAATTAGTCAATTAAGTTCTGTGAATAAACATAAAGCAGATACAAGCTATTTAGAATCAATTAAAAGCTGGGATGATAAAGATTACGAAAACAAATTAAAAGAAATTAAAAACATTAATATTCCTTTTAGGGCCGATGTCACTTCCGAAGATAGGGAAGAATATTTGACTAACATTAGAAATTTGCTAATTAATAAAAGAGAATTTATTGTAGGTTTGCTAAACAACCCTAATTTACTAGAAAAAGAAGAATTTTCAAAATTATTAACTGCTATTCTTCATTTGGACGAAGAATTAGAACACAGACCTGACTTAAGCAAAGTTACTGATGTTGATTTTAACCATTTAAATGGAGATATGGAAAGAATTTATAATATATTAATTCATGAATGGATTTATTATTTAAGGTACCTCAACAAACATTACCCATACATGATTGCATTAATCATACGTACCAATCCATTTGACGCTAATGCAGATGCATACGTAAAGGAATAAAAAAATGAAATCTAGTATTATTTTATGTGGAGGGCAGAGTAGAAGAATGGGCCGAGATAAAGGGTCTCTAATTATAAAAGACAAACCCATGATTAAATACATTCTTTCCACATTAAATAATGAAATAGATGAGGCGATAATTGTTTTAAATGACAGTGAAAGAATTGACCAATATAAACAATTTATTAAGTCCAAAGAATACACATATCAGATAAAATTCATCGAAGATAAAATCAAAAATAAAGGACCCATATCAGGCATTTTAACAGGACTTGAAAATATTTCAACAGAATATGCAATAGTATTTCCTTGTGACAACCCATTTATTACAAAAAATACTATTCAAACTCTTTTTAATGAAATTGAAGAAACCACACAGGCTGTCGTACCATACCATGACCCGAAAAACAAGTTAAAAACATCAGAGCCTTTACATGCAATATATAACAAAAATATTATTCCAACAATAAACGAATTAATTTTAAAGGACTCATTACATATAAAAGGAATAATAGAAAAAATAGATACAAAATTTGTTTTAATTGATAATAAAAAAATATTAAAAAAAGAATTTAGAAATCTTAATCGTCCCGAAGACTTAAAGATATTCAACTAATTCTTTTGTTTTTGAAATTGCCGTATTAACAGCAGCGAAAATATCGTCTTTAGTTAACGGTTGTTGACCGCCTTTTTGCATAGCACAAATTCTACCTTCACGGGTAACACCAACATTTAAACGAGCACTAGCAACACGTTCTTCAGATAAATTTGGGTCTAAAACCATTTTATCACCAATTTTAACAAAAGTACACATTGCCACTTCATTATTTATCGGCAAATCAAATGTATTTTCTTCATCAATGACAACTTCATCATCAACTATTGTTGCAGTTGGTAATTTTGTACTTTTAAGCGCAGCCATAACAGCAAGCTCTGCAGCATCAAAGAGATTTCCACAGTTATCTATAATATGTAAATCTATAAACAACATCCAAACATGTTTACCTTCTTCAACACATAACTTATCTAACTCAACCAATTCACTTTCACGAATTCCTCTATCAACAACACGTGCAAGTTCAATTGAATCATCACTAGGTGGTCCTGGTTCAAAAGTAGGATCAGCCATCGGTAACATTTCACAATTAGTCATTAATACTCCAAGATCAGGAGTGTCTGGGAATGGACTACCAAGTTGAGGTTTTATACCAACAATAACTTGAGTTCCACCAAGTTTTACTCTTGCAGAACCTTCAGCTTTAGAAATAACATCAGTTTCAATAGAAATATCCCTATGTTCATCAAGTGCCCTACCATCTTCTCTTTTATCGTTTATGATAAGACTTGTAATACTTTCTCTTGTAATTTCTGGTACTATATCCATATTAAACACCTACTCTGTAGAGTATTTTTTCATTAATGCTTCTTTTTGAAGCTCACTTACTTGCATACATCCTTCCATAGCTAAATCTATTGCTTTCTGGAATTCTTCTTCAGTTAAATCTCCATCACTTTGAAGCAAAGTAATTTCCCCAGTTCTTGGCATAATAGCAATAGGAACATCAGCCTGACCTTCTTTATCTTCAACTTCAGATAAATCAAGAACAACTTCATCATTAACTTTACCTGCTGCACAACCTACAACAATATCCTTCATAGGAACACCTGCATCGACAAGAGCAACAGAAGCTGCAGTAATTCCAGCACAACGGGTTCCGCCTTCTGCTTCAATAACTTCAATATAAACATCAACCATTGAACGTGGATAATTTTCTAACATTAAAGCAGGTCTTAATGCATCAGCAGTAATTTTTGAAATTTCAGAAGACCTTCTATCAGGACCAGGTCTTTTCCTGTCATCTACTGAAAATGGAGCCATATTATACCTGCATCTAATTACACCAGTATTTGGTTCAAGCAACCTTCTAATATATGATTCTCTAGGCCCATAAACAGCAACTAAAATTTTATTTCCACCTACTTCAAGATAAGCAGAACCATCAGCACGTTCAAGAACGCCTGCTTCAATTTTAATAGGACGCAATTCATTAAACTTCCTACCATCCTCTCTAATCATTTCAGACATCTTATCAACCTCATAAACGAAATTATCGATTATTTAAAATAAATGAATTATTATTTGAATTATCACTATAGGATATATTTTTATCTTTTTTATTCTGACTTTTCTTTTTTAATTCTTTGATAACATCATAAAAGTTAGGTTTATCCTCAGCATCGTTATTTTCTTCAGCTTCAACTTCTTCAGATCCACTATCTTCGCCAGCATCATCCTGAACTTCAGCTTCAACTTCTTCAGATTCACCATCTTCGCCAGCATCGTCCTGAACTTCAGCTTCAGCCTTTTCTCTTTCTTCTTGTTCTAACTCTTCTTTGAAGTTTTGAAGTTTAGGTTTTTCTAAAACGAATTCCTCATCAGTTTCTTCAACAGGTAACTCGCCATCAATAGCCAAGCATAATTTATTTTTAATTTTATTAGTCAGACCAGAAGTATGTGCCTCAACCTCAATAGTATGGATAATTTCACGGGTAAGTTGTTCCATGTCATCATCACCTTTAACCCAAACAAGACCATTTTGACCAACGACAATTTTACAATTGGTCTTATTTTTAATCATGTTGATCATAGAACCTTTTTTACCGATTAATCTAGGGACTTTGGTTGGGGAAATATCTACAATAATTCCTCCTTTAAATTTACCTAATCCACGACCTTTTAAACCGAGTTTAGCTTTTTTAACTTCATCTACATCAATTACTCTTAAAAAAAGCACGTCTCCAACATCGTATACTTTACTAAGTTCCTTTTTATCCCTACCAAATACTTCAAAAGCTGGCAAAATTCCTGAATATGGAGAGTTGATGTTTACATCCCACATTGAGAATCTGACATCATTAATCTTACCGATTACAACATCTCCTTTTTTAGGAACATATTTGCTTTTGAGAGGGATAACACGAATTTTTTTATTTCTTAGAGAAACTAATCCCATTAAAGAAGAACAAACTTTACCATCTTCTTTAAAAGTTCCTCTTCCCGGATAATATTCATCATCTGCCAATATTTGACCAGGAATAACTAAATTTTTATCTTCGACATATATCATAAAAATCCCACTCTATGAACATGAATTATAAAATTATTTAATAGTTTTTGTCTCTGCTTCACCACTTGAAATTTCAGCCATTTTGGCGGCAAAAGAATCTTGAAGACCACCCGGCATTTCTACAATACCAATCCAAGAACCATCTTGTTGCCATTCTTCATTTAAAATATCTCCAAATCCATGAATAACAGAATAGGCGCTGCCTGCTACAGAACCAGGTAAACGAACAGCAACTTTAACTCTTTCAAACTTAATTGGAATAAGCGGTTTGATTGCTTTTAGAGCTGATTGAACTTGTTGGTCTACAGAAATGAAAGGATCAAATCTCACTTTTGCCTCATCACATGCATTTTCAATTCTCTGAACAGGATGAGGAAGACCATTTTGTGGATTAATAGATTCCCTAGCTATTTTATTAATAACTAATTTCCTTTTATCAGCCTGCATTTGTCTTTTTTGTTCTGCAGTTAATTGAACAGTCCCTTTTTCAAGGATGATTTTAGAAACTTCAATAGGGTCTGTAGTTTCAAATATTTTAGTCATTGCTTCTTCAGAAGCCTTATCTCCTTTTTTGGAGTCTTTAAAAATTTCTTCAACAGCTAAAAGATCTTCAATGGCAACATCCTGTCCATCAGGATTTCTAAATTCAGCTGCCAAATCCGGGTCAACCAATATTTCAAAATGTTCACCACTATATTCATATTTAGCTATTATCGCTTCATCAACATTTACCATTGAAACATCCCTCAACTTAAATTAATTAGAAAAATTTTATTCTTCACTTTCTGCATCTTCTTCAGTTTCTTCTTCAGCAATAACCTTTTCGATGCAGGAAGATACTTCATCTTTTGAAAGTTTTACGTATTTACCGTCTTCTTTTTTAATTACAGCTATTTCAACATTATCTGAAGTCGTATCATGCTCTGTAGCTTCGTTAATTGCAGTTAATGCTAATTCAATAGCTTCATCAATTGATAAATCTTCTTTATACTGTTCTTCGAAAATATCCATTGCAGCAGATCTTCCTGAACCAATTGCAGTTGCTTTGTATTCAATTAAAGCTCCACTTGGATCGGTTTCGAATAATTTGCAAGCATCATTATATACCCCACCAATAATTAAAGCAGAACCGAATGGCCTTACTCCACCATTTTGAGTATATAACTGTAACATATCACATAACTTTTTGGCTAAACTATCTACCCTAATAGGTTCAGTGTATGTAATTTTATTAATTTGAGCTTCTACTCTTGCTCTTTCAACTAATGCTCTTGCATCAGCCACAAGACCTGAAGTAGCTGCACCAATATGCTCATCTATTTTAAATAATTTTTCAATAGATGATGATTCCACTAAGGTAGAAGTAGTTCTTTTATCTACTGCTAAAACAATACCATCAGGGCATTTTACACCAATAGATGTGGTGCCTCTTTTAACAGCTTCTCTTGCATATTCAACTTGGAAAAGTCTTCCATCTGGACTAAAAACAGTAATAGCCCTATCATATCCAGCATTTTGTAAAGGTTGCATAATTTATACCTCACATTTAAATAAATATTTATAAATATAATTTTCGACTACTAAAAAACACAAAATTAAAACCAAATCTCCATGAAAAGGCATTTTTAATTTTAATCATGAATTATAATTAAAATATTTTTTTTCTTCCATAAATCCAATTCTTATTTATATATTTAATATATTAATAAACTTTTCTATTTTATAATAACAAAAAGTAACTAAATGAATTTGGAGCATCCCTTTATGGTACCTGAAATTCCAATGCATGTAATTGATATGCGCTTTCTATCATAATTATTTACTAAAGCCAAACTGGATCTTACTTCATCTTCAAAATCCCTTTGACATCTTAAAATAGCTTTATACTCATTATAAAAAGAATATTTATCATCTTCAATTAATTCAATAGTCCATAAATTAAAGTTAGAGGTATTGTTCTCACCCTGAAAACGGACACATCCATCCCAAACAATTGATGTGAACTCCTTTTTGGACAATTCCTTTTCAGATTTGATATCCAAAACAAGATAATGGTTATGTATTCTTTGAGATTTAGGAAGAACTTTAAGTTTCATTTAACTTACCACCCTGACACCAGACAGAATCATGTTTTTTCTATCGTTATTAAATTCCAATATATTGGCTGCAGTTTTAAAAGAATTTTCAACATCCAAATCACTCAAACCGGTCTGGGCAAAAACAGCTTTAAAATCCTGAACCGTTCTTAAGTCAAATACTGATTCTGCACCAGAAGATAAAATCAAAGGAAATTCATATTTTCTATATAATCTATAGACCTCTCTAAAATTAGCCAATATTTTAGACCTGTAAGCCAAATAAGATTTCAAAACATCGGAAAATACAATTTCAATGGCAACATTATTTTCTTTTGCTTCCTTTGCTAGGACATGATTTAATCCAGAATCATATCGTTTAAAATAAGGTTTTGATAGTACATCTACTTGAATATTTTCCAAACAATTACGATTAACCTTCAGATTACCTCCCAAAACAGAAATACACGAAGATTTATTTCTATACCTGCGGATAATTTTTCTGATTTCTGAAGGATTATTTGATTTAATATTTAAAGTATAATCAATATCAATAAAATCTTTTAAATTATCTTTTAAATCATTTTTAAAGGATAAAGCTTCTTCATATTCATTGTGATTATATGAAAAATTAATATGTTTCCAACCATAACAAGAAGCTTGCATAGCCAAGATCAAATTATTATCATAACTACTTCCCTTAATATTTAAATCAATCATACTAAACATTTTATTATTTTATATATTATTAATTTTACTAAAGAGCAAAATTATTTGTCTGCCACATTATTTGAATTGGTTAACTAATATAATCTACACCATGAATGTTAAATCATTAATACTGCAGTATAAAGAAAAAATTCATGGTAGAGGATAAAATCCTCTCCAATTATTAAAAACTAATTTAATATTTGCTAAAACATTAGATTTAGAGAATTCATTTTATAATATGACCTCAAGCGACAATAGTTACTTTATTGGATATAGTTGCACCATTTTCATACATTGATGAAATAATATATTCTCCAGCTATTAGTCTGATACTTAATCTAGCAATACCATTACTATCAGTTGTTTTCTTGTAGAATACTCCATTAATATTAAATGTAATATCTTGGCCTGCAAATGGATTGCCTTTCCCGTCAAGCAATGTTGCTTCGAATTTGGTTCCATCAAGATATTTCATGGAAATATCTTTGGCTTTTAAAATAGGGAGAATCTTAATGGTATTAGACATACTTAAGCCATTATATAAAATAGTTGCAATATAAGTTCCAGGAGGCAAATTAATATTCATATTAACATAACCTGAAGCGTTAGTTGATCTAGTATAAAATACTCCATTAATATTCAAAGTAGCACTAACACCAGCACCGACAGGCCTGCCCTGATTATCAAGTAACCTAAAGCTAAACTTAGATTCATTTTTGTAATATTTAGTTAAGTCATGGTTTTCAACAATATTTAGCAAAACTGTTATAATATTTGTATGTTTTTCACCAGATGAAGGATTATACGCTGTCAAAATATAAGTATTAGGAATTAAATTAATATTTAAACGAGCCATACCATCCCCATTAGTTGTTTTAGTGTAAAATATTCCATTAATGTTAAAAGTAATTTCAGTGTTTTTCAATAAATTACCTTTTGAATCAGTGAATGTAGCATAGTATTGCGTATTGTTTCTAAATATTTTAGTAACATCCTTTGAAATTACTGTATCTTTAACAGTGACCACTGTTTGAGTTTTTGTACCATTATAGGAAATTGTGGAATTATAAACCCCACTATTTAAGTTAATTCCCATTGATGCGATACCTTCATCGTTAGTTGTTCTTGTATAGTCTACATTATTGATATAAATATTAATGACTGCATTGCTTATTGGCCTGTCCTTATCTTTAAGTTCAATAACCAATCTTTCAGAACCACCATAATATTTAGTAACATCCGGAGCATTAATATTAATATTTGAAACTATTAATGGAATATTATTTGAAATACATGGACTATAATAATTATTGCCACCATATGATGCATTAACAGTATATGTTCCGGAATATAAATTAGAAATGGATAATTTAGCTTCACCATCATGAATATCTGAATAATATTGTTTACCATCAACCATGAATTTTACTTTTCCATCGGAAATAGAATTAGGATTGATTTTTGCCAATAATGTGAGAATATCATCATTTTGCACAATCTCCAGGGAAATGCGGGTTGATGTTTTGGATATGTTAATAACATTATAATTTAAATCCTTGGTTATTGGGTTTATTATATTTAATTTATAGTAGCCAACACCTCCAAGAGAATATAATACATCTTTAGTTAAATATGCTATTCCATTGGCATTTGTAACACCAGTTACTGTATATGAAGTTTTGCCATTAAATATAAATGAAACTTCACTTCCTTTTGCTAAAGGATTTCCGTTACTGTCTAAAAATGTAGCATTGTAATAGAAATTAACAAAATCACAATTTAAATCATTTGAAATAATTGTTGACTTAATAGTTACAATTGAATTAACTTTATAATCATCATATTCAGTTTTTACATTATAAACTCCCTTTTTAAGATTCAAATCAATAGATGCCTTGCCATCACTGTTTGTTAATCTATTGTATTCAACACCATCAAGAGTAATTTTGACATTTGCATTAACGATTGGATGATCATGATTCAATAAAGTAACAACAAATTTTTCACTGCTTCCGCAGTATATGGTAAGATCAGGAGCCACAATATTTATCTTAGATTTTTCTACTGTAAATGAAGCTTTTCCTTTTACAGAATTATAGTGGGAATCACCATTATATACAACCTCTGCACTATATTTCCCATACTTTAAATCTGAAATACTAATATCTGCAATACCTTTATTAACATTAACACGATACTGTTTATTGTTAACTTTAATATTTAGAGTACCTGTGGCATCATTAGGCAAAACAATTTTTATGACTTCATTTTCACCTTCATAAATATCTGAAGTTGAAATTCGCATGTCCTTATCAAATAATGTGGCAAATATTTTAATGAAATTATTTACTTCATTGCCTCCGTAACTAGTTTTAACAACATAATCACCAGGCTGTAAACGAATATCTAAATAAGCATAACCTTTAGAATCTGTGATATTTTCATAAACAGTATTACCAATCATGAATTTTACTTTTTGTCCTGAAACGATTTTTCCATCATTTCCATATATTCTAGCACTGAATCTATCAGATTCATTATAATATTTTGTTAGATTTTGGGTAACAATTTTAATTGGATAAATAACAGAAAATGTAGCTTTATCAGAACTATCCAAATAAGTACCTTTGTCATCGCTGAATTTAGCATTTAAATTATAGGTACCGTAAGAAAGGTCTTTCAAAACTAAAGAGGCCACACCTTTACTGTCAACATTAACAGTACCCTTCAAAACATTATTAAGATAAAACATAACCTTACCCTGACTAGCATTAACACTAGCTTTTACAGACAAAGAATCACCAGCAAACACCACATCCTTACCCAAAGACAAAGATAATGCTGTATTAACCAGATCAATATTAATCAACTTAGAAACAACATTAGAAGGATAATAATATTTAACCTGATTAAATAAAACCGTAATATTATGTTTTCCAGCCTGAGAAAATGAAACAGTCTTACTAGCAGCATAATTACTCAAACCAACAGTATACTTAACACCATCAATCAAAAAGGTCACACTACCCTCATTAATATAACTACCAAACTGATCCTTCACCTTAGCCACAAGATTAAAATTCTTATTAATCGTCCAATCACTATCAAGACCACTGACTACAAGAGTGGTCTTCATAAAGACATCAAAAGCAGCTTTAGCAGAACTATCCAAATAAGTGCCTTTATCATCAGTATACCTTGCAGTTAACTTATTATTGCCCATAGAAAGACCATTTAAAACTAAAGATGCCACGCATTTACTGTTAACATTAACAGTACCTTTTAAAACATCATTAAGATAAAACATAACCTTACCCTGACTAGCATTAACATTAGCCCTTACAGACAAAGAATCACCAACAAACAAAGTGCCATTACCTAAAGACAAAGACAATACCGTTTTAACCGGATCAATATTAATCAACTTGGAAACAACATTAGAAGGATAATAATACTTGACCGGATTAAATAAAACCGTAATATTATGTTTTCCAGCCTGAGAAAATGAAACAGTCTTACTAGCAGCATAATTACTCAAACTAACAGTATATTTAACACCATCAATCAAAAAGGACACACTACCCTCATTAATATAACTACCAAACTGATCCTTCACCTTAGCCACAAGATTAAAATTCTTATTAATCGTCCAATCACTATCAAGACCACTAACTTCCAAAATAGATTTTATAAATATATTAAAAGTAGTTTTATTAGAACTATTCAAATAATAGCCTTTTTCATCCGTATACTCTGCAGTTATGGCGTAATTACCGTAAGAAAGACCATTTAAAGCCAAAAAGGCCACGCCTTTACTGTTAACGTCAACAATACCCTTCAAAACATTATTAAGATAAAATTTCACCTTACCCTGACTAGCATTAACATTAGCTTTTACGGAGAAAGAATCCCCATCAAACACCACATCCTTATCCAAAGACAAAGATAGTGCTGTTTTAGCCGGATTAATATTAATCAATTGGGAAATAACATTTGAAGGATAATAGTAATATGCATTATCAAATAAAACAGTAATATTATGTTTTCCTAACTGATTAAATGAAACTGTCTTATTTGCAGTATAATTACTCAAAGCAACGCTATATTTAACACCATCAATCAAAAAGGTCACATTACCCTCATTAATATAATCGCCATAATCATTTTTCACCTTGGCCACCAAAGTAACATCCTTGTTAACAGTCCAATAGCTATCCAAACCACTGACCTCAAGAGTAGTGTTTAATTTTCCATATTTGGTAAATCCCTTAATTGGCAATACCACATTTTCGTATCCTGCATCATACCATATTTTACCATCTCTAGAATAAAAAGACACCCCTTTTTGAGCTATACGTGAATTCTGATTATAGTTATAATAATATAATAATGGTTGAGGTTGATTTAAACTCTTTATTTCAAAGATGATATCAAAGGTATCGTTCTCTTTAACTGGAATATAATTGGTTAAAGAAATAGTGGAATAACCCGGAGGAACATTACCTGATTGTGAATGCTTTAAATTAGCATTAACATATATATTTATTGTATAATTAGAATAATCACTGAAATAAGTTGAAACTGCAGATATCAACTCATCATCTTCAGCCACGAATGAATTTCCTATATATAACGGATTGGGAAATTTATCATTAAAATTAGAAATTTGAATCTCATGCTGATAATTTTTATCATAATGATTAGTATCATTAAAAACAAATGTATATGGCGGCTGAATAGTATTTCTTGCAAAAGATGCATCATAATATGAAACATAGAAATAACCGTTTTCACCCCAATCCGGACCCCAGCTATTTCGAACAATGAATGCACCATCTCCAGGAGGTTTGGTATTAAATTTTTCTTTAGGATAATTGTCATCCCAACCTACAATAGTTACCTCATGATTCATACCCTTATCTTGAGGCAAATAATAAGATATTCCATCATTACTAAGATAAGCATCCGAATAAAACATATTAACTACAACGGCACCATATTTCATTATGGCTTCCTTAATATTATCATTATCAGTAGAAGATGTTCTTGGAATAAAAAGAACATTTTGAATATGAGTTACGGCATCATATAATAATGATAATGCATTTGATGAATAGATATCATCTTTTTCATATACCGGACCCAGCCAACTTGCAAAATAGCCGATTGCCATAAATAAGTTTCCGCCGGAATTAGGACGGGCTCCCAAATTACCATAATCTGAAAACATTGCCACTATATTTTTTAAATTTTCCTCAGAAAAATCATAAGCTGTACCATTAGCTTTTAATATACAGGATTCCAAAGCAGCTATTGATGCAAAAGCCCAGCAATTACCTTCAGTTTCCTGGTCTTTAACTTCAGTAAGATAACCATAATCCCTCATATCATATCTGCTGTCGAAAACAACAGGATCATCATTAATTTCAAAGATATCATAATTACCATCCCTTTGAATTAAATCGACAAAGGTTATATTAAATAAATCTGGTGAAAAAACATTAGTTATGTTAATATTACTAATATTGCCCAAACAGTAAATATCCCTACCATAATCAGCAGCGTTGCTATTCAAATACAAATTATTTAAAATAGCTGAATCAACCCAATCAATGTACAGTCCACCACCATCATTCGCTCTATTTGAAATAAATATGGAATCATTAATTGAGATAGTATTGTACATCTTATAGATTGCACCGCCTTTAGTTGCCTTATTTGATTTAAAGTTTAAACCTGAAAATACAGAAAAAGAGTTTAAATCACAAATAGCACCACCAATCAATGAACTGCAATTTATAAAATAAGAATCATAGAAATAGTTTTTTGAAAACATAGAATATATTGCACCTGCAGACAATTCAGCAGAGTTGTTGATAAAATTAACATCCTTCAAATAGAAAGATGGACTACTGACAGAAGTTATGGCACCACCATGTAATGCATAATTGTATGTAAAATTTGAATGAATGATTGAAAGAGCTGTTTGAGTATAAATAGCACCACCACCATCCAAAGCAGTATTATTAATAAATGATGAATCAAAAATCAAAATTTCCTCATAAGGGGCAAATATTGCACCTCCATCTTCATTTGCAGTATTATTGATAAAAGTACAATTAGTAATCTCACCACCAATCAATGCAAAAATAGCACCGCCAAGATCTGCGGAATTATTTTTAAAAATACAATTGGTTAATTTTAGTTCACCCGAACAGCTAATTGCTCCTCCAATATAATTTACACCATTTGATGCAATGGATTTGGAGTTTTCAAAAGTAACATTGACTCCTTCAAATTTACCACCATATTGTCGTTGACCATTATAACTAATTAGATTAACTGGAGTGTTGAACAACCTAATATTTTCAAAATAAATATTTGAATTCCATTCAATGAATGCGAAAATTCCGCCCCCAGAAAAATCAAGGATTGTATTTTCAGTACTTTCACCTATAAATTTAACATTGGTATAAATTAACATGCTTGTATTGCCTGAATAATTATAATTATAATGACCATTAGCAATGTGTAATACTGTTTTATCTTTAAATTCATAGTTTACACTAGATAAATTTTGATAAGGAGCTTCTTGTGTACCATTACCCGGGGAAGCTGCTGAAGCATTAACATATATATGAATATAATCATCATCTTCCTTTAACAGATTATCCTCATAATCCTCACCACTAGCAGATAATGTTACGTTTAAATTTGCATCATCATTTGCAAAACACATGGGAATTGCAACCAAAAATAAACAGAATATAAAAAATATCTTTGTTTTTAAACCCATAATAACCCCATCCAATATTATTAAATCAAATTTGTATAATAATTGAATAATAATATTATATTATATGAAAAATTATTTTATATTTTATATTTTATTTTATATTAATATTTGCAATTACATTTTTCAATAACAAGATATCATAAAAAAAAGAAAAAGTGATTAAATAATCACGATATAAAAAATTATTGGTATCTATAGAATTCTACTTGCCAACTAACAGTTTCATAGTAATCAATTGTAAATGTCTGTTGTGAGGATAAGTTAAAAGTTCTAGAATCAGATCTTGTTTCTACAGCACTCGTTGAACCCCAGTCAACACCAACAGATTGACCTGCCCCATTTACATGTAAATGATTCGTTGCATAATTTTTAATTGGAAATGCAGATATTTTAACCATTATTTCCCCCGGAGGAACACTAATTGATTGACTACCACTTCCGGAACCTGAGTAAGATCCTATTAACTTCCATTCTTTCTGTTGATTTGATTGAGTGGAAGGCGCTTGCTGAGAATTATTATTAGGAGCCTTATTTACATTATTGCTGGAAGCTGATTGGACGTGAGAACCTTGAGAATTATTAGTTAATACAAAATAACCAATTGAAACTGCTAAAATAAGAATAATAATTACCAATGCAGCAATAATTATTTTGGAATTATTCTTATTCTCAGGTTTTGGTGGCATTCCTAATGGTTTTCCACATTTACTACAAAATTTTGCAGTATCCTTATTTTCAAAACCACACTCATTACATTTCATAATATCCTTAATCAAATTAATTTTATATTAATATTTTTAAAATTTATACCTTAAATATTTTTACACATATTTTAATAATAATTTAATCATAAGTTCTAAAATCATTATTATAAAAGTATACATTTATTGTGATTAAAAATAAAAATATATCAATGTACAATAAACTATAAAATAATTAATAAAAATTATAATAAATAAATAAAATATTAAAAGAAATTACAATTAGATAGCATCTTAAACACAATAAATTATTAATTTATAAACAAAAAATTAATGTACATAAATATACAACAGTGCATAGAAATAATACAAAAAATACAAGATAAACTTTAAAAAGTGTAAACTCTTTTATATTAGAACAAATAAAATAAATAGTATGAGTAAAGAAAATGATGAGCTTTTGAAATTAACCTCATATGTACAAATCTCAAAATATAGAGAAAAAACATTAAAATCAATTGGAGATGAGGTAAAAATACCAACAAACATAGCCAAAGATAGTGGTATTAGAACAAATCACATTTCAAAAGTACTTAGCGAACTTAAGAATAAAGAGATTGTTGAATGTATAAACGAAGAAGCTCGTAAGGGAAGGTTATACAGATTAACAGATACTGGGAAAGAGGTATTAGACACTATAAAAGATAAGGAAGATTAGTTTAATCTTCATATTTATACTTTGTATATTCTAATTCCCCTCTTGCTTCTTTATCAAGATAAAATACTTCAAAATAATAAACCATCAAACCAATATAAACAGTATTCTTTTTTTCATGTGGCAATATCTCATTATTATAATTGAAAGAAATAGTATTAGGTTCATTCATATCGATTTTAAATTGTAATTTGATGGATTCTCTCAAATTATCATCAATATATTTTTGCAAGAAAAAAATAATATCATGAGCCAAAGAATTACCCAACACTATAAAATCTTCAACATCATCTGCAGAAAATCCTAATTTTGAAATGCACATGAAAAAAGAATTGAAATCCTGATATTTTAATGGAATAAACCTATTCTCAACACTGTGGGCATAAAATTCATTGATAATTTCAACCTCGGAATCTATTAGAAAATGATCAATGAAACTTTTAATAACAGGAGATGGGGCGATATCTAGAATTTCACATAATATATTTACGCTAAGGTCAAATAATAAGAAATGAGCTAATTCATGAATGATAGTAGAAATTTGAAGACTTTCATCTAAACGGTCATCATAAAAAATAACAGGGCTTCCATACTCGCCATAAACCAAACCGTTAGATTTGGGAATAACCGGAGTGAAAACATTAGCAATTTGTAATACTTTCTCTTTAGGAGTCTTGCCTGAAATTTCAATATAATCCAATTTTTTAAACATGCTCTTTAATATGTTAAAATAATCTTCAACGCTGAAATTAGGATTTAACAATAATGAACGATTATAATCACTGAATAAAACATCAAAACTATCAATAGCTATTGGAGTTATTTGCTTATGGCAATTAATACAAACATTACTGGAATCAGGATTTTTTACACCACAAAAGGGACAGATATTTTCATTCACTATTCTGCATCCGCAATGAGTACAATAGTTATTCTCATCTAGATTAAAAGTTCCACAAACATCACAATTCTTCATTTATACACCATGCAAAATATCTTTAACAGATTTAATAGTCTTTGAAAAATTTTTTTTACGATTTATAACCTTTTTAATATTTTTACCGCAATTAGGGCAGAATTCAGAATTAAACTCCATTATTTTACCGCAATCACATACAAGTTTAGACTTTATTAATCTATCAGGATTCAGCGGTTTTTTACAGGAAGAGCAAAATCTAGAGTTAACAGAATTTGTAGTTCCGCAAACACAAATAATATTAACAATTTCTTCATTCAGATTATTACCACATTCTACACAAAAATCAGATGTCGATTCATTTAAAACAGAACAAACACATAATATTTTAATATTATCTATGTTTTTATAGGAATCTAAAGGAAGACCACAGTTTTCACAAAATTGACTATCTTCTGAATTCTCTTCACCACAACTGCAAAAAATTGGATTTTCATATTCTAATTCAAAATTAGCATAAGTATCATCGCTTTTTAATTCTTTATGTAATTTATAGCCACACATTTCACAAAATTCACTATCCGGTAAATTAACGGCCCCACATTCACAAATTATGCCTACATTACCTTCAAAATCCTCAATATTGAATACTGGTCTTTCAAAACGTTTAATAAATTTGGATAATCCCATTCCAATACGTTTAACACCACAATGAGGACAAAATTCATTATGTATATTATTCAAGTAACCGCATGAACAGATATCATATTTAAAATCAGCATCACGTATAATGTATGGGGAAAAGTCAATGCCCAAATCAAAAAAGCCAATATTATGGATTGGGGGAGTGAAAATATAAATGTCCTCATTTTCTTTAAAAATTGTTTTAATACCGCATGAAAGACAGAATTCTTCATTAGGCATTAATCTTTTTCCACAATTAGGACAATAATTCCAAAACTCCATAAAAATCAATTTATATTTTCGATAAGGATTTGACTTCATTAACTATTTCTGATAATATTTCTTCACCCAAACCTTCAATATATTTTACAGAACCTGCACATTCATGGCCTCCACCATCAACACCAGCTGAAGGTATGTTAACAGCCAAATTAGAAACGATATCGTTAACATTAAATCCAAATTCTTCATTAACTGCATCAGTTGCCCTGAATACACCAAAGTCAGGACCATGGCCTAATGTAACAATAGGTTTATCTTCACCAATTTCTTTAATCATCCTATCATGGACAAATCCGCAGGTTTTTCCAGGTGCGGGGAAAGTGAACTTATGTGCAAATTTTTCAACATCAATCATATTAAAGTAAATACCATTTTCAAACTGTGTAGTTTCAATATTTGGAAGAACAGCTTTAAGTTGAGTGTCTATTCTTTTTTCATATTCTCTATATAAAGCATCAATCATTTTATAATGCTTATCAAAATTATCAACAGCAAGAATAGTATCCATTATTCCCCTACCATTCATAAACCTTAAGAAATATGACTCAAAATCAATACATTCAGCAATTTTAGCCAAATGCTCTTGAGTATAGTTCTTTTCGTAGGCAAGTTCTAAATATTGATAGACTTCACCACATTCAGCACGGTCTCCTAATGCCGCAATAGCCGGGAGGTGTTTAATTAGCTCTTTAACTTTAGGATTTACAATATGTGCAACTTCAGTTGCCAAAGCACCTGCAGTCAACTGTGAGTCTCCACCTACAAGATATGGATTTACATGAGTATCAACATATTCATCAACAGCAACTGTAGATCCAACAATTTCGCCGTCCCTTTCATCTACAGTCAATAAATCACCCGGAGAATGGTGGTCTATTACAACAACTTCAATATCATAGATTTTAGCCTGCATTAATGCAACAATATCCTCTTCAGTTGAACCATTATCCAATAAAACAATTAACGGTAATTTTTGACCATGCCTTTCCTGGTCTTCCAAAGCAAATGATAAATCTTTTACAACATCTTCAAGCTCATAAAAAGGAGCTTTAGATGGAGAACGTTTAAAATAATAATATTGTGCATCATTACTAGGATTTATTTCTTCAATTAATGGAACAACTGCCTTTTCCATTGCTACACCAGCACATATTCCATCTGCATCATTATGGTGTCTGAGTAAAACAGTCCTACCGTCAAGAATAGCTCTTCTGATTTTGTGAGCAGCCTCCCTCATCTTAGGTTTGAGTTTGTTTAAAATAACACTTTTGACCAAGAAATCAACATCTTCAGGTTTGGCCTTCTCATTTAATGCATCATCAATTAACTTTAAAATATCTTCCTTTTTAGTTCCTTCAAGCTTTACCATTGAAGATGACTCAATCTGTGTCTTTCCACCATGCTGATTTACATCACCTAAAATCTCAACAGCGTCACCTTCTGAAACTTCAGGATAAGCTCTAACACCTGCTTCATCAAAAGCAGCTACCTCAGCCACACCACTTTCATCAGTAACAGTGAAAATTGTAGGTCCGGATGTCTGCTGAACTTGTAAAACCTCACCATCAATACGAACCATTTTACCCATTTTACTGTCCAAATCATCAATAACAGTACGGGGAATAGATTTAGTTAACTTGACAATTCTGTGATTTCTAACATATGCTGGGGCAAAATCAATTTTTCCTTCCCTGGATTTAATAGAAGTGATAAAAACAATTACTTCATCACCGACATTATAACCGGAAACTTCTCCTCTCATCAATCCCCAAACATTATTATTTAAAGTGACGAATGCACCATATTTTTCAATTCTAGTAATTTTACCTTTATATAACTTATCACGATCCATATCACTCATTTCACATAATGGATCTAAAATATAAACATCTTTAACCTCTTTTTCACGAGCCAAACGTTTTTCTTCAGCTTCTTTTCTTTTCTTACGTTTAGCTCCACATTCTGAGCAAACATCATATTTTTCATCTAAAATTTTGCCGCAATCATTACAAACATTAATTTGGCCGGTCCCATTACAATAAGCACAGTCTTCATAAACTTCAACCTGGCCCTTTCCATTACATACTTCACATGGAACATCTTGGTCTGCACCTAAATCAAATTTTGCTCTAGCATTATTATTTACTCCTTTAAAATGATTTCCAACATCAAAAGAGTCATCTTCATAACCAGTTCCTCCACAGCTAGAACATTCTTTATAATCTACAACAATAGATCCAAGACCATTACATTTTGGACAATTCTTCTTCATTTAAAAACCTCATTTAAATAGATTTGGATTTTCTTTAACTAGATTATTTCTAACATTTTGGAATTCCAAAGATTCATGCATTAATTCATTAGCTTGATTTGAATAGTCATTTCCAGTACTATTTTTATGATTTTTATAATTATCAATAGCTTCCAATAAATGATCAGTAGCATTTATTTTAAGTTCAAGCTCATTTATCACAGCATTAATATAATTTTTATGAACATCATTAGTATCAGAGGTAAAATTATTTTTAATATCCAATAATTGAATCATGCTCTGATTAAAATTATTTTTCGCTGAAATAGCTTTATTCTTTGATTCACCATAATTCTTATTATTTAATAAATCAACGGCACTATTGTAATCTGAATCCCCAGAAACAACACTTGAACTAATATCAGGCATTGATTGGTTCATACTACTTTCACTATTAAACAAATAGATTACAGCACCTGAAAAAACGATTAAAATAATAATAAAAATTATCACTTTACTATAATCTGACACATTATAATATATATTAAAAAGATATTATTAAGATTTGTTATGAAAAAAATTTAGAATAAAAAAAAGAAAAATTTTAAGAAATAAATCTTAAAATCTATTCACTAGACCAAAGACCATGTAAATTACAGAAAGCTAATGCTTTAACATCAGCAGCAGAGTTGACTGTAAAAGTTGCTTCTGCAACATCACCTGGTTTGAAGCATTTAGCATATTGTTCTGCACCTGCTTCAACAATTAAAAATTGAATATAGTGGTCATCATCCATTGGATGTGGAGCTTCACCGACTTTAACTGTTACTTTATTTCCATCAATTTCAACAACAGGTTTATGTTTAGGAGATTTTTCTCCTTCGGTTTGTGCAGGGAACTCAAACATATGAGTATCGCATGCGTCACCATCGTCTTCAGCTAAAACTTGAATAATACTTCCACAATCATCACATTTCAATATTTTTGCCATATTAAACATCTCCATTAATAGATATATTTATGTATATTTCCATAAGTATTTAACTTTGACGGGTTTCATAATAGTTTTCTATAGCTGCTTGAAGACCATCTGCTGCAAGATTTGAACAATGCATTTTAATAGGAGGGAGACCGTCAAGTTCTTCAGCCACATCATTACGTGAGATTTTTAAAGCTTCATCCAAAGTTTTTCCAATAGCTATTTCTGTAATCATACTGCTGGTTGCGATAGCTGCACCACAACCAAATGTCTGAAATGAAATATCAGAAATTACATCACCATCAACCTTAATATAAATTGTCATTAAATCTCCACATGTTGGGTTTCCAACAGTTCCAACTCCATCAGGATTTTCCATTTTTTTACAATTTCTTGGATTTGCAAAATGATCCATTACTTTTTCACTATAATCCATATTAACATCTCCTACAATCATCATGTTTATTACACATTACGCCATCATAATCAAGTTCTTGATTCCAAAGAGGTGACATTTCTCTTAATCTTTTAACAGCTTCACTAAGAATATTTACAAATTCATCAACATCAAATTCATCACTTTCAGGGGCTAATGATATTCTTAAAGAGCCATGAACATTTACTGGATCTAAACCTAAAGCGGTTAATACAGGTGAAGCTTCTAATGTGTTAGATGAACAAGCAGAACCTGTAGAAGCCTGATAGCCTTTTGAATCCAATAATAAAATTAAAGATTCCCCTTCTATAGCTGTAAAACGGAAGTTGACTACATTAGGCAATCTTTGAATTCTATCACCATTTAAATAAGATTCAGGAATAGTATCCAATACTTTTTCGGTTAATTCATTAGTAATTTTGGATAATTTCTGTGCATGTTCATCGAGCTGTGAACAAGCAAGTTCAGCTGCTTTTCCAAAACCTACAATACCTGCAACATTTTCAGTTCCTGATCTAATTCCTTTTTCCTGACCACCGCCATGAATAAGAGGTATTAATCTAATGCCTTTTTTAATATAAATAGCACCTACTCCTTTAGGACCATTAATCTTATGGGATGATACGGACAATAAATCAATATTTTGTTTTTCAACATCTATTTCGACTTTACCGAAAGTCTGAACTGCATCAGTGTGGAATACAATTCCATTTTCATGAGCAATTTTACCTATCTCTTCAATCGGTTGTAATGTACCAATTTCATTATTTCCGTGCATTATAGTGATTAAAATTGTTTCTGGAGTTATTGCTTCTTTTAAATCATCAATTTTAATTATACCATTTTCATATACTGGCAAATAAGTTACATTAAAATCCAAAGATTCCAAGAAATGCAAAGTTTCCTTTACTGCAGGATGTTCAATATCAGAAGTTATAATATGTTTTCCTTTTTTCTGTAATTTGAAAGCTATACCTTTAATAGCCAAATTGTCAGATTCTGATCCACCACTGGTGAAAAAAATTTCATCTTTTTTTGCATTTATTGCATTTGCTACTCTATGTCTAGCTTCTTCCAAAGCCTTTTTAGATTCACGACCAATTGAATACAAAGTTGATGGATTTCCAAATTCATCTTTCAAATAAGGTAACATTTCTTCTAAAACTTCATCACTGACTTTCGTTGTTGCTGAATTATCCAAATACATTATATCTCCCCCATTGTTTAAATTGAAATTTTAAATTTTATCTAAAGCTTGATTTAAATCATCAATTAAATCATCAGCATCTTCTAAACCGATTGATAATCTGATGAAATCTGGAGTTACACCAGTAGCTTCTTGTTCTTCAGCTGTTAACTGCTGATGTGTTGTACTGGCAGGATGTATTGCTAAACTTTTAGCATCTCCAATATTTGCAAGAATTGAGAATAGTTCTAAATGCTCAATAACTTTTCTTCCAGCTTCCTCTCCACCTTTTACACCGAATCCTAAAATACCTGCAAAATTATCCTTTAAATATTTTTTATTATTTTCATAAGTTGGGTGAGATTCCAAACCAGGATAATTAACCCAATTAACTTTTGGATGGGATTCTAAGAATTTTGCAACTTTTAAAGCATTTTCAGAATGTCTTTTTACACGTACATCCAAACTTTCAAGCCCTTGTAAGAAAATAAAGCTGTGTACTGGTGCTTGGGTAGCTCCTAAGTCTCTTAATAATCTTGCTCTGGCTCTGACAGTAAATGCAAGGTTTCCTAATTCCGGTACATCACCAAATGAATCCCAAAATACCAATCCATGGTAACTTGGATCTGGTTGTGAGAAGTTTGGGAATTTGCCATTTCCCCAATTGAATTTACCTGAATCAACAATATATCCTCCAACAGCAGTACCATGTCCACCAACATATTTGGTTGCGGATGCTGCTATTACATCAGCACCATGCTCTAATGGTCTTACTAAACCAACACCAATAGTATTATCAACAATCAATGGAATATCATGTGAGTGTGCAATTTCAGCAAGTGCTTCAAAATCTGGAACATCCAATTTTGGATTACCTATTGATTCGCAATAGATTGCTTTAGTTTTTTCATCAATAGCATCTTCAAAAGCTTGTAAATCCTGTGAATTTACAAATTTAACTTCTCTAGCCAAATCTTTAAATGTGTAATCAAATAACTGGTAAGTTCCACCGTATAGATTATCTGCTGAGACAATATTATCACCAGGTTGTGTAATATTTAATATTGCATATGAAATTGCTGCAAGACCACTTGATGTTGAAAGACCTGAATTACCACCTTCTATTGCAGCAATTCTTGCTTCAAATACATCACTAGTTGGATTTGTAAGTCTTGAATAAATCTGACCAAATTCTTGAAGGGCGAAACGTCTGGCAGCTTCATCTGAATCTTTAAATACGTACGAAGTTGTCTGATAAATTGGAACAGCCTGTGCTCCAGTAACCGGGTCTGGTTCCTGACCTGCTCTTACACCTAAAGTTGCTAATCCATAATTTTTTTTACTCATAAATATCACCTTAAAAATTTTTTTATAAAATATATCGTGTGTTATATTACAATATAACAATAGTTATTTTTAATATATAAATGTTTTGGTAAGCCTAAATTTTAGCAACCAAAAAATAAAACAAACAAAGTTATATAATATAACATATGTTATTATACTATATAAACATTGTTATACTTTCAAAAATTTTATTAATCATATAAAAAATATTTAAATATTGGAGTGTATTTATATGAAAATTTTAGCATTAATCGGAAGTCCACGTAAAAATGGAAACTGTGACATACTAGTTAATAAAATAGCTGAGAAAATAGACGGTGAAAAAGAGATATTATTCCTAAATGAATTAAATTTAAATTATTGTAATGCATGCCAAGCATGTCAAAAAGGAAACTGTATAAAAGACGATGATACAAGAGAAATTATTTCAAAAATCGAAGATGCAGATTTATTGATATTTTCAAGTCCGATTTACTTCGGTCAAGTGTCTGCACAAGCTAAAACTGTCATTGACAGATTTTACATGATTTCACAAAACCCTGAAAGGACACTTGAAGGAACAAAAGTTATTCAAGTATTTACCCAAGCCAATCCATCAGATGCATTTGATCAATACATAAAATCCATGGAAACAATGCCATTCGCATTTTTAGGAATGGAAGTAATTGAAACAATAAGCGCAAAAGGTGCTGCTGGAAAAGGTGAAGGTATCGAAGATGCACTTAAAAAAATAGAAGAAATGGAGATATAATCTCCTTTTCTAATCATTTATTTCATAACCTAAATTAATTAACTCATCACGTATTTTATCAGATAATTCATATTGTTTAGCTGCTCTTAAATCAGCTCTAACGTTAGTAATTAAATTAAATAAATCATCTGAGCCAGCTGAAGTTTCTTCCAAATAAAAGTCAATACCCAAAATCTGAGAAACATCATTTAAAAATACTTTAATAGCTATTTTATCATCATCAGACAAGTCAATATTTTTACATTCATTCATTAAGACAAAAAGAGATGCAATAGCTTTAGGCGTATTGAAATCATCATCCATACTGTTAAAGAATTCTTGTTTTGCATCATTTAATACTTCTAAATCAGATTCAACATCACATTCTTCAACATCCAATGTTGAATAGAACTTTTTAATTTTTTCCAAGCTTTTTTCAGACTGGTGAAGGGAATCTTTTGAAAAATCAATTGGACTTCTATAATGAGTAGATAAAACAAAGAATCTGAATGTATCAGCATCCCAATCCTGTAACAACTCACGGATGGTAATGAAATTATGAAGAGATTTTGACATTTTTTCTCCATTAACGTTTAAAAATCCGGTATGTAGCCAGTATCTTACCATTGGTGATTTGCCACTGACAGCCTCCATTTGAGTAATTTCTGCTTCATGATGCGGAAATATTAAGTCAAGACCTCCTCCGTGAACATCATACTGTTCACCAAAGTAATATTCAGTAATTGCAGTATCTTCAATATGCCAACCAGGTCTTCCATCACCCCATGGAGAAGAAAATACCGGTTCATCAATGCCATCCCGTTTTTTCCATAAAGCGAAATCTTGCTCATTTCTTTTTGTGGTTTCAGCTAACTCTCTGTGAGATTCCAATTCCTCAATTTTACGATTTGATAATTTTCCAAATTCTTTAAATTTTTCAATTTCAAAATAAACTCCGTCTTCACTTTCATAAGCAAAACCTTTATCTATTAATCTTTGAATTTGGTCTATTATTTCATCAAGATGATTGGTTGCTCTTGCGAATAAATTAACGCCTGTGACATTTAATTTAGTCATGTCTTCAATGTATCTTTTTTCAAACTTCCTAGCTATATCATTGGCAGGAATTCCTGATTCTTTTGACCTATTAATAATTTTATCATCTATGTCAGTAATATTCTGAATATAAAAAACAGCATATCCAGAATATTCCAAATATCTTTTTATCGTGTCAAAAGAAATATAGGTTCTTCCATGACCAATATGGGCATCATCATAAACAGTAGGACCACAAACGAATAAATTAACACGATTTTTATTTATAGTTTCAAAATTCTCTTTACTACGAGTTAAAGTAGAGTAAATATCCATAAAAACTCCTCAAAAATAGTTATAATAAATAGAGGCAAGTAAGGGATTTGAACCCCTGTTTCATGGTCTGCAGCCACGCACCTAAGCCACTCGGTTAACTTGCCAATTAAAATTAAATACTAATAAAATATTAGATATTAATAATATATAAATATTACTAAAAAATCCAATATTTTCTTATTCTACTTCAGAACCCATACAAGATTGACAATCATCATCAAGGTCTGATTTATTTATACCAAGTTGTTCTAAAACATCAGTGGTTCTAACATTTTTGCATATTAAACAAGTTCTTGGAATTAAATCTGCTTTAGTAGATTCACCTGTAGATAATTCAAAAGCAAAATCTTTAATCATTTGTCTAACTTCTTTCTTCAATCTGATTCCACTACCTCTTTTATCAGTAATATATTGAGATACAGCAGGTTGAGTTATGTCCATAAGTTCAGATACATCTTTCTGTTTCATTCCTAAATTTAATAATTCTTTAGCTAATTCTGATCTAATAGCAGGTATTACATACCATACAACAATTTCACAAGGTGGTTTCATATTAATCACCTTCTTTTTCAAATAAATCTCCGCATTCAACATCCTCAAAGATATCATCATTTAAACAGAGATCATGTTTATCAAGTAAAATTTTAATAATTTTTTCATTTTCTTTTATTTGCTTTTCTAAAGACCTGATTGCTTCAGCAACAGGGTCGGGCAATTTATTGTGTTCCAAATCAACAATATGACTTTTATTTTTACTTTTAACAATTCTTCCAGGAACGCCAACACATGTTGACTCGGGAGGAACATCATTCAGAACAACAGCACCAGTACCAATTTTGGAATATTCTCCAATGGTAATATTTCCCATTACTTTAGCACCAGATCCAATAACTACTCCTTTTTCAACAGTAGGGTGTCTTTTAGTTTTTTGAGTTGTTGTACCGCCAAGGATTACTCCCTGATAAAGTAATACATCATCACCTACAATTGTAGTCTCTCCAATGACAATTCCCATACCGTGGTCAATAAAAACTCTTCTTCCAATTTGAGCACCAGGATGAATTTCTATACCTGTTAAAAATCTTGCTAGAGTTGAATTGATTCTTGCAAGTAGTTTAAAAGAATGTCTCCAAAGAAAATGGCTGACTCTATGCATTAATAAAGCATAAACCCCTGGGTAACAAAAAAATACCTCTATAGTACTTCTTGCAGCAGGATCTTTCTCTTTTACAGCATTGATTTCTTCCCTAATCCTTTTAAACATCAATAAACCCCAATAAATTGAAAAAAGTTTTTATATAATATGTTATATTATACCATATGTTATATAAATGTTATTTTAACTCAATCGGGATTTAATCAAATAACCAATCAACAGAAAGATATCTTTCACCATTATCAGGTAAAATCGCAATTATTCTTTTACCTTTATTTTCTTCTTTTTTAGCTAATTCCAAAGCTGCAAATGTAGAAGCTCCAGAAGAAATACCTGCAAAAATACCTTCTTTTTTAGCCAATTCAACTAAAGTATTACCTGCATCTTCATTTGCAACAGGGAAAATTTCATCAACAACTTCATTATCATAAATAGATGGAACAAAACCGGCACCAATTCCCTGGATTTTATGAGGTCCTTTTTCTCCTTTTCCTAAGGTTTGAGAGTCCTTAGGTTCTACTGCAACGATTTTAACATTAGGAACCTCTTCTTTTAAAACTTTACCAATTCCAGTAATAGTTCCTCCAGTTCCAACACCAGCAACAACAATATCTACTTTTCCTTCGGTGTCTCGCAATATTTCTTGAGCTGTTGTTTTTGCATGGATTTCCACATTAGCTTGATTATCAAATTGACCTAAAATTATTGCATTTGGATTTTCACTTTCAATTTCATTCGCTTTTGCAATTGCTCCACCCATTCCTTCAGAACCTGGAGTCAATACAATTTCAGCACCAAAAACAGCCAATAACTTTCTTCTTTCAATAGACATTGTTTCAGGCATTGTTAAAATTAATTTATAGCCTTTTGCAGCCGCTGCAAAACCTAATCCAATACCAGTATTTCCACTAGTTGGCTCAACAATAACTGAATTTTCATTCAATAATCCTTTTTCTTCTGCATCTTCAATCATTGCAACAGCAACACGGTCTTTAACACTTCCTGTAGGATTGAAAGATTCCATTTTTACATCCACTTCAGCATTTAAGTCTTTTGTAATGTTGTTTAATTTTACAATAGGAGTATTTCCAATTGCATCAACAACACTGTCTAAAATTCCTCTTTTTAATTCAGGCACATTTACCATAATTTAACCTTCCATAATTTTTCAATTATAAATTTATAACAATAGTTATTTTTTATAACCATTGTTATATAACTATGTTTTTATATATAAATCTTACTAAAAAAAATTAATTTCCATCATAATCACATAAATAATTAACAGGACACATTTCACATTGCGGAGAAGTAGGTTTACAAATATTCTGCCCAAATTGCACCATTAAATCATTTAATTTAATCCATAAGTCTTTTGGAGCAATTTTAGACAATTCAATTTCTGTTTCATCCGGAGTTTTGGTATTAACCAAACCCATCCTATTAGAAATCCTATGAACATGTGTATCAACAGGAATAGCAGGAAGCTCAAAAGCAAAAACAAGCACACAATTAGCAGTTTTACGACCAACACCAGGAAGTTTTACTAGCTCTTCTAAAGTATCTGGAACTTCACCACCATATTCATCGATTAAAATCTGTGAAACTTCCTGAATACGGCCAGCTTTAACACGATAAAATCCTGCCGGCTTAATCAATTCCTGAACATCATCAGTTGGGGCTTCAACAACTTCATAAATATCATTATATTTGGAAAATAAATTGTTAGTAGCTTGATCCGTATTTTCATCACGAGTTCTTTGAGACAAAATAGTTCTAACTAAAACTCTATAAGGATCATGGTCTAAAAAAACCCTAATTTCAAAAACATTATTTAATTCTTCAACAATTTTGATAATCCTATCAGTTTTACTCATTTATACCAACTCTAATTCAAAACCAATTTCCGCCATGGATTCGATAAAATTAGGAAAAGAAACATCAAAAACTTCCCCATTAACAATCTCAATATCATGTTTTAGACCAATTAATGAAAATGCCATGGCCAATCTATGATCACCACAGGAATCAACAATTCCTCCTGAAACTCCTCCAGTGATACTCATACCATCTTCAAATTCTTCCAACTGACAATTAAGTTTTTCTAACTGCCTGCAAGTGGTATCAATCCTATCAGTTTCTTTAACTCTTGCATGTTTAACACCAGTAATATTAGTGGTTCCTTCAGCCATTGCTGCAAGAACAGCCACAGTAATTAACAAATCAGGAGCATTGGATAAATTAATATCTATACCTTTAAGTTTACCATCAGATGAAATTTCAACATAATCATCATAAATTTCAATGCATGCACCCATTTTTTCCAATATCTCCAATATTACTTTATCACCCTGTTTGGATTTTTTAAATAAATTTAAAACTTTAGCATGCCCTCCATTAATGGCAATACATGCAAGTAAATAAGAAGCAGACGAAAAATCTCCTTCAACAGTATAATCACATGATTTATATTCCTGTTTTTTTACTTTAAACTCATCAATACGGCAGGATTTATGTTCTTTTATACAATCATCATGCTTTATATAAAAACCCTTAAAAACATGACATCCGAATTTTTTCATAATATCTAATGTCATATCAACATAAGGACGGGATTTAAACTCAGGAAGAACAAATAAAGTAACACCTTTATCAGATAATGGTGAAGAAATTAATATTGATGAAATATATTGTGAGCTAACACTGCCTGAAATATTAGTTTCACCACCAACATAACCGGGTTTAATTAAAATTGGTGCTTTTCCATTATCTTTAAGTGATTTGGCATCAATTCCCAAATAGTTAATAGAATTGATAAGTAAATCCATAGGACGAGTTTGTAAAGACTCATCACCTGTTAAAATAACATCATTATCAGATAAACTAGCCACACTAGTCATTAAACGTAGAGTAGTTCCTGAATTAGCCAAATCAATAGGATTTTCACTTGAATTATGTAACTTTCCACCGGTCCCAATGACTTCTAAACAATCATCTTTTTTCGTGATTTGAGCTCCTAAAGTTCGACAGACATTTATGGAAGCTAATGTATCTTCAGAATATAACATATCATACAGTTTAGAAGTGCCTTTAGCAAGTGATGCTAAAATAATCGCTCTGTGAGAATAACTTTTTGAAGGAGGGGCTTTAACAACACCACCAATATTAGAAATATTTTTTACTTTAAGATTCATTTATATCTAATTAAAAATATGGATAAAATAAATAATAAATCTACCTATAAAAAAAAAGATTCATTAAACAAAATCTTTTTCATATTAATACTTTTTTATGAGTGAGAACAATTTTTATGACCTAAGACAATATTTATAAGTGAATTCAACAAGCTTTAAATAGAAAAATAATTATAATAACAAACGGGCATCAAAATTGATGTCAAATCATATAACAAAATTCAGCATTAAATCTAATGCATTAACATTAGATAAAATAGGGTGAGATTCAAATAATTAAAATAGGCTCATGTGAATCATTGAAAAATCCAGTGAAAGCTTATTCATTCTTTTGCTAACACATCAGCAAAACAAAAAAAGTAGGTATCTCACCCTATATTTTAAATTCCTTTTGTTTAAAATTCTAAATCAATGAATAACATTAATTTAATGAGAATTAATAAAAAATAATAAATAAGAAGTAATAATTTATCGAATTACTTCTAAAATCATATCCAAGTTTTCAGATTGTAAAATATCAACTTTTTTGCCAGATGCTCCTACAATCTCTTTTTTAATATTTAACATATCTTCACTAACTACCAAATCACCAATAGCCAATTCATGATTTGCAGATAAAACTGAATCAATTTCGTCCAAAGGAGTTGATTTTAAATAACCAATGATTTTACCAGCATCTCCTTTGAATTTAGGTCCAATTTGAGACATATCCGGTTCAACTTCAATGATTTTTTCATGAACTTCCGGTTTTCCGGATTTAATATCTAAATCTTTAATTTTTAAAGTACCCTTAATATCTTCAGCAAACTCTTCAAAGATGTTTATTAAATCACCATCAGTAGTGTAAACATTAACCTGTGAAAGCTCTGCATTTAAAGGTATTTTTGAAGCGGATTTAAATCTCCTAACTTCATCAATTAAATCAACAGTATTATCTCCTTTTAACTCAAACTCTTCGCTGATTAAATCTTCATTTACTTCAGGCCATAAAGTATTGTGAATTGATTCATCATCGAAGTATTGATAAACTTCTTCTACAAAGAACGGCGCAATTGGAGCGAGTAATTTAAGTGAAGTTTCAACTACTGTTTTTAAAGTATATTTAGCAGCTCTTCTTGATTCAACATTAACATCACTGTATAATATGTATTTGACTGCTTCAATATATTCATCACAGAAATCATGCCAGAAGAATCTTTCGATTGAGGTTATTGTATCAGCAAAGTTATATTCAGCGAATGCATTATCTACTTTAATGTTTAAGCTGTTTAATTTTGATAATATCCATAAATCAAGTGGTCCCAAATTATCTTTAACATCATCATATGATACTTCTTCATCAAATATTTGCATACTAATGAATCTGAATGCATTCCAGAATTTTCTAAGGAAACGGTATCCATGCTTTATATCTTTCCAGTCAAATATTACATCAGAACCCGGAACACTATTAGCTGCCCATGTTCTTAAAGAATCAGCACCATATTTCTCTATAACTTCTTCAGGCCCAACTACAAACTCCGGTCTTGATTTACTCATCTTATTTCCATCCTCACCAAATACCATACCATTTATTACAATATCATCAAATGGTTTTTGGCCTGTTAAAGCTAAACATCTAATAGTTGTATAAAATGCCCATGTACGGATAATATCATGGCCTTGCGGACGGATATTTGATGGAAAATGATTAATATAATCTTCATCAGGCCATCCCACAATGGATAAAGGTGAAATAGATGAATCCATCCAAGTATCCAAAACATCCTCTTCCGGGATAAACTCTTCACAACCGCATTCACATGCATGCTTAGGTTTATCCTGAGTTGGATCGATTGGTAAATCCTCTTCATCAGGTAAAATTACAGCACCACAGTCTTTACAATACCAAACTGGAATAGGTGTTGCAAATATTCTTTGTCTTGAAATACACCAATCCCATTCCATAGAATCCGCCCAGTTAATCATACGGGATTTCATATGCTCTGGTACCCAATTCATTTCATCAGCTGCAATTTTGGTTTTTTCAATCAAATCTCTTACAGCTACAAACCATTGTTTTTTGACAAGAATTTCAATAGGAGTTTTACATCTCCAGCATTGACCTACATTTTGATCCACTTGTTCTTGCTTTAATAAATAACCTTCACTTTCCAAATCTTCAATTGTTTGCTTTTTACAAGTTTGCAAGTCCATTCCTTCATATCTGCCTGCAGCAGAAGTTAATGTACCCGTTTCATCAATAGCATTAATGATTTCTAAATCATATTTTTGAACCCAACTGACATCAGTTTTATCCCCAAAAGTACAAATCATTACTGCACCAGTACCAAATTCTGGATCTACTTCTTCATCTGCAATAATTTTTACTTTTTGATGTGATAGAGGTACTTCAACATATTTACCTAATAAATGAACATATCTTTCATCTTCAGGATGAATTACAACAGCTACACAAGCAGACATCAACTCAGGACGGGTTGTTGCAATTAAAATACCTTCATCACTTGGGTCGGCTTGTTTACCTGAAGATTGGGAAGATACAATATCATCATAAGAATCATCTACTGCTGGGGGGAAGTTAACATAGTTTAAAAATGTAGTATTGTCACTATATTCTACTTCTGCAAATGCAATAGCTGTTTCACAACGAGGACACCAATTTACCGGATGAATACCCTGATAAATTAACCCTTCTTTATACATTTTTAAAAATGAATATTGGGTTTTTTTCATGTATTCGGGAGTCATTGTTACAAATTCCCGAGTCCAATCCTGTGAATAACCCATTGCCATCATTTGTGCTTTCATCTTAGCGATATTATCTGTAGTTAAATCAACACAATATTCTCTGAATTTGGCACGGGAAACATCATTTTTCTTAATTCCATGAGTTTCCTCCACTTTTACTTCAGTTGGAAGACCATGGCAATCCCATCCCTGAGTGAATAATACATCATGGCCTTTTTGCCTTCTATATCTTGCATTCATATCAATATAAACCCAATTTAAAACATGACCCAAATGAATTGAACCTGTTGGGTATGGTGGAGGAGTATCAATTACATATCTAGGACGAGATCCATCACCTATATATTTGTAGATGTCTTCATCTTCCCATTTTTGCTCCCATTCTTTTTCTTTTTTAAAATCATAGTCTTTAGGAATTTCTTCATTTGACATATATTTTCTCCTAAAAAAATAATTAAGTAAAAATAATATTATAAAATATATTTTTTATTATTAATAAAAATATTTAATTTTAAGATTAAAAAAATAGATTCTGTTTTAAAAAGCTTAATCCATTAAAAAAAAAAAGAATATGGTCTTATTTAAAAAGACCAGATTCCTCTAATTTTTCATCGAAATATTTAGTACGCTTATCAAACCTTTGTTTTAAAATAAATGAAACCAATATGACAATTATAGCAAATACTAATAATTTTGTGAACGATGGAATATAATTAGCCCATATTAAACCCAGCTGTGCTTCACGGACAATGCTAATTCCATGAGTCATCGGTAAATAAGGATATATAACTCCAAAGATATTGTTCATAATCTGTACAGGATACATTCCTCCAGTACCTGAAATCTGGAACACCAGCAAAATAATTGTAATACCTTCCCCAACATCCCCAAATAGAGATATTAATGAGTATACAAACGTCATAAATACCAGCGACACAAAATAACAGGTTAAAATGAAAATTGGAGGATTAGAAATATCAATTTTAAGCAAATAACAACCAATTAATGTAATTGTAGTTTGCAATATTGAAAAAGAAGCGAACAATACCAATTTACCTAAATAAACTTCATTAGGCCTATATTTAGTACCTATACTAGATCCTGCTTTTAATAATACACAAGTAACTAATGCACCAACCCACATGGATAAAACCAAATAGAATGGAGATATTTGTGAACCGAAATTATTAACTGAAAATTCTTCATGCCTATCCAATTTAACTGGAGCATAGAAATAATCTCCAACTTTACTGTCGTCAACTCCGGTGACTTCACCTAATCCATCAGCAGCCCCTGCTAATGAACTTGATGCAGCGAACAATGCATAAGCAGCAGAATTGGCAAGTAATTGAGCACCTGCAGCCAAACTCATAGTACCTTGACTTAATTCATTTACACCACTATTAAGTTGTCTTGTACCAGAAGCTAAATCCGCTGATCCCTTATGAACAGCTTGAGCACCTTCATCTAATTTAGTTACATTTTGAGCCAAATCTGAAGTTTTACCATCAATATAATTCATTTCATTTTTTGCCCAGTCAGAAGAAGAATATTGTTGAACTGCCTGATTAGCATCAGACACCTGACTCTTAACATCATTAACTTTTGAAGCTGCCGAACTGGTTCCCTGAGCAAGCTGACCAGAACCATCAGCAAGCTGATCAGCACCAGCAGATAACTGATTAGCACCAGCAGTCAATTGATTTGCACCATCAGATAACTGACCAGCACCACTAGCAACTTGACCAGCACCAGCAGACAATAATACTCCTCCAGAAGACAATTGACTTGCACCAGAAGCCAGTCCTGCTTGTAACTCACCAAGTTTATCATAAGCAGCCAAATTGATAAAAGTAACAATTTCCGCATTAATATTATTATAAACTGCTTTTGCAGCACTATCCGATAATTTTGCTGCAACAGGATTAGCTTTTTCATTAACCCGATATTCTAATTGAGCTGAATGTGGATCTTTAGTTGTAATCGACACAATACATTCACTGAAATTAGCAGGAACCACCATTCCCGCATAATACGTTCCATTATGTACTCCCTGCCGCAAATCATCAGAAGTTACAAATACCCATTCAAAATCTGTGTTATTTTTAAGCATACCAACTAAATCATTACCCGCATGGACATTAATGCCTTTGTAGGAAGCGCCCACATCATCATTAGCAATTGCGAATTGAACACGTCCAGTATTCTCATAAGGGTCCCAACATGCATAAATATTAACTAAAGCATATAAAGAAGGTAAAATAATAAGTGCAATTAAAACTATTATAACAATAGGATTTGAAAATGTAGCTCTAGCATCCGTTTTTATTATTTCACCAATATTACTTAAGCCATCCTTATAATTTGAATTGCTCTTTTCAGATTCCTTTCCGTCATCCATATCCACAATACCCTCCTTTTTTTAAAAAAAATATAAACATTACATACCAAACGCTTCAAGCATTGATTGAATACCTAAAATGATAATCGCTACACCACCGAATATTTCAATATAATCAGCATATTTAATAGCTACTTTTGTTCCATAAGTACCGATTAATAACCATATGACTACAGCGATTAAACTTAATATACTAAGAATAAATGGATCAACATGTGCTACAGCACCTTGAGAAGCTAAAATAAGGTTTTCAATGTTTCCAAAAATAAGTAAACCTGTGAAAGGAGCATAATCTTTTAAATCTACCATATTATGCACTTCCTTTGGTTTCTCTAATATGTTTTATCGCATCGAAAACTGATTTAAAACCTAACAAGAATATAGCAAGCCCACCAATAAATGTAATATAATTAGCATACTGCATTGCCAAATCTGTAGCTATAAATCCTAAAAGTAACCATAAAATTACTATCAATATACTTAAACCACCTAAAACCTTAGGATTAACGCCTCCAACAACACCTTGGGAAGCTAAAATAAGGTTTTCAATATTTCCAAAAATAATTAATCCCATAAAAGGTAAATATTGTTCCAACATTAAATTTCACCTGATTAATATATTTTAAATTTTTATGTATAAAATACTTTCTATCTAAATTTTTGTAAAAAAAGCAATAAAATGAAGGTTAATATGAAAAAAACTAACAAATAACCATTTAAATTATTCAAAATTATAAAATATAGTGTTTAATTATTTCAACATGATGATATGAATTTTACCTGTTCAATGTATTGTAATAATAACCTTTTTTATTTAATAATTCTTTATGGGTTCCCTGCTCAATAACTATACCCCTATCAATTACAATAATAGTATTTGCATTTTTAATAGTTGATAATCTATGTGCAATAACAAAACTAGTTCTATTCTTCATTAATTCATCCATTGCATTATGAATTAATTTTTTAGTTCTTGTATCCACTGATGATGTTGCTTCGTCTAAAATAAGAATTTTTTTATTTGGTAGAACTGTTCTAGCTATGTTAACAATTGTTTTTGTCCATGAGAAATATTATCTGAATCTTCATTTAATACTGTATCATAACCTTCCGGAAGTTGTCTTACAAATTCATCTGCACGAACTATTTAGTTATTAGGGTGATTAAAATAAATGGTATTGGAATTAAACTTAATGCGACGAAAGTCATCCATGCATTAATGCATAGCATCAATATAATTAAAGTTTTCATGATAAGATTAAGTAATATGTTTTTTAAACTTTTTAAAATCTTTGTTAATCAATTTATAGGAAGTTAAAGAGGATAGCATTTTTAAATAATTTCTTAATTTGAACACACAAATTTATAGGTTGTTAAATTAATATTTATGTGTATCAAATATTAATAGTGTTTATATATGAATGAAAAAATAACTCAAATTCAAGATAATCCATTTAAATCATTGATATTATTGTCTATTCCAATAATATTACTATTGTTTTTCAATGAAACATACACTATTTTAGATACTTATTTTCTATCACAATTAGGTAATGATGTTATCATTGCTTTTGGTTATATCGCAGATATGTATTATTTCTATAATCGTTCAGGTAAAGGCTTGGGAAGAGGAGTTTCTTCTATGATTGCACGTTTAATTGGTGCAAAAGATTATGAAAATATAAATAATATAGTATTACATGGGATTTTATTAATTATAATAATCACAATCTTCTCTCAAATAACCTTTGCATTATTTGGAGGAGATATTTTAAAATTATTTATTGGGGCAAAACAGGTTCCCTACGTTTATATTTACTTAGAATGTTTATGCATTTTCACAATATTCATATTTTTATCAGAATATAGTGTTGAATTATTAAATTCTGAAGGAGATACGAAATTATCTACTGCAATTATGACTTTAGGTGTTGTTTTAACTATTATTTTAGATTATATTTTTATTTTCCCTTGTAAATTAGGAATATTGGGTGCAAGTTTAGGAACATGTCTAGCTTATGTAATAACTACTTTAATATTTTTATACATTTATTTAATTAGAAAGAATCATATCGTAGAATTCAAATTAAGTGATTTTAAATTTGATACTAAAATTATTCGTGAAATTTTAGTTAATGCAATTCCCATTTCATTAGATTCTTTAGTTGTTACTTTATCAGGTCTACTTATAATAACTCAACTAAAAAATTTTGCCCCAGAGTTTGCTATTGTTGCATTTGTTATAATTATTAGAATTCAAATGTTTTTATTCACTCCTGTTCAAGGTTTATCCAGATCATGCAATATTGTTGTAGGACATTTATTTGGTGCTAAAAGATTTAAAGATACAATAAAACAATTGCATAATTCAATTTTAGTATCTCTTGTAATGAATGTTGTAATTTCTTTAATTTTAATATTATTTTTAAATGTAATTCTATCATATTTCACAAATCAGGCTAATGTCATTTCTGAAGTTAGAAGTATTTTATATATTATTATCATAGACTTATTTTTATCTTCATTTATTTATAATTGTAATCAATCATTGGTTGCAGTTGGACGTAGCCCATATTCTTTTTATTCAGTTTGTGTTAAATTTATAACAAATTTTATTTTCATTGTCGTATTTTGTTATTTATTAAACTTTGGAAAAATTGGTATTTTAATATCATTTGTAGTTGCTGATTTAGTTCAATCTATTTTTGCATATAGTATCTTCAGATTGTTTATTTCAAAAGAAATTAAAAAGGATTATGGGAGTCCCACATGATTTGGAATTAAAAGGTCATTTTATTTAATTGAATCATTTTTTTATCTATTATTATTCTATTATAATTTCAAAAAATGATAATTAAACACGAAAAAATAAATATGTCCAAAACCGCAAATCACCATCAAATTAAGAACTTGATAGATTCTCGCATAGATAAAATATATAATATAAAATATTCATAAATAATTATATTATAAATCTTTAAAGGACTGTTAAATAATGGAATTATTATGGTTTTATGTTGCAATTGTTTTGGCTTTAAGCGATATATTACACACATTCATAATGTGGAAAGTTTTAAACAACTTTTACATAATATTAGGTGGTTTAATATATCATTCAGTTGATTCATCCCCTTGGAAAACCTGGGTAGTTCATGAATTAATGGAAGCGTTGTTTCACTTCATAATATTATCTATTGTCTTCCTATCACCAACAATAGGAATTTTAGCAGCCACGATTCATTTCATAATAGATGTGAGCCATACCGTTCTAATTGGTCATATGAGCGTAACAGAACACAGAGCTCTACATTTTGTTATTGAATCAATATTTTTCATGATAATATATGGATTATAGAAAAATTTAATGGAGTATACTTAAATGCCAGTTATAACATTCAAATATCAAGATTTAAAAGATTTAGGAATAGATGTGGAGAAAGATGAATTGATAGACACATTGCCAATGATGTCCAGTGATATTGAGGACTTTGATGATGAAGAAATTAAAGTAGAATTCTTCCCTAACCGTCCAGATAACTTATCTGTCGAAGGAGTAGCCAGATCTTTTAAAGGATTTATTGGGCAAGAAGTAGGTCTTCCAGAATATGAAATCACATCTTCCGGAGAAAGTGTTAGTGTAGATGATGATGTTGCTGAAATTAGACCATATATAGGATTTGCAAAAATCGATGATGTTGATTTTACTGGAGATAAACTTAAATATATCATGGATTTTCAAGAAAATCTTCACTGGGTAATTGGAAGAGACCGAAAAAAAGTGGCCATCGGTATTCACAATGCCGATGTTGTAAATGCTCCATTCAAATACATTGCAACCCCAAAACAAGAAAATGCATTTGTCCCTCTTGAAAAAGATACTCCGATGACTCCTGAAGAAATCCTAACCGAACATGATAAAGGTAAAGATTATGCCCACTTACTTGAAAATTTCGATAAATATCCATTAATTCTAGATTGTGATGATAATATCTTATCAATGCCTCCAATTATTAACGGAGAATTGACTAAAATCAAAGAAGATACTAAAAATATCATAGTTGATGTAACTGGTACTGATGAACGTGCAGTTAATCAGGCATTAAATATCATATGTTGCTCATTTGCCGAAGTTGGTGGAAAAATAAAAAGTATGGAAGTTAAATACTCTGATAAAACCATAATAAGTCCTGATTTAACTCCACAGGAAAGGAATATTCATGTTGATACTGCAAATAAATTGATTGGTGGAATTAGCTTAAACACAGAAGACATGAAAGAATTATTATTAAAAGCACGTTTTAATGCTGAAATATTAAACGACAATGAACTTAAAGTATATATTCCAGCATACAGAGTCGACATCCTACATGAAGTAGATATTGTTGAAAACATTGCAGTACAATATAGAATCAACTCCATCGAAGCTGAATTGCCAGACATCAATACTGTAGCTTACGAAAACGATTGGTTCAAAGCAGAAAGCACTATCCGTGATGTTATGGTTGGTTTAGGTTTCCAGGAAGTAATGAGTTTAATGCTTACAAACGAAGAATCACATTACAAATTCATGAACCAGCAGGAAGAAGATCATGTTCAAGTGGCAAGACCGATTACAATTGACAGAACCATGATTCGTACAAGCTTGATAAACAGTTTAATGGAGTTTTTAGAAGACAACAAGCATGAAGACTTGCCACAAAAAATATTTGAAATTGGTGATGTCCTATACATGGATGAAACTAATGAAAATAAAGTCAAAGCTTCTAAAAAATTAGCCGGATTAATCTGTCACTCAACTGCAAACTTTACTGAAATTAAATCTGTCGTGACAAGTGTTGTTTCCAATTTAGGATATTCAATGGAAATTTCAGACAGCAACAATCCATCATTTATTTCTGGAAGAGCAGCAGATTTAACTGGTGAATCTGATGCCGGCACCATTGAAGGATTCTTTGGTGAAATATCTCCTGAAGTAATTACAAACTTTACACTAGAATACCCTGTTATAGCTTTTGAAATTGAATTTATAAACAAATAGATTCCTTAAAATAGCTATACTCTTTTTTTACTTTTTATTAAGTTATTGATATATATTCAAGCACTCAAAATATTATGAAACACATATGCAATTTAGATTAATATGAATTAATTTTTACAATCCATATTAGAATTCATCAATACCATAATCTTTTCATGTCTACATCCATCTGTTCATAACTAACATTATTATTTGGTGTAATATCAAAGGGCAAATTGCTTAGAAGTATTGCAATAACAATAATTACAACAATAAGTATTAAAATTATCAACCATTTTTTCATTTTAATCATTGATGAATGTTAGGTTAACTGTTCTGTCTTTTCTTGGCCCGTCAAGTTCTATGAAAAATACTGATTGCCAGGTTCCCAAATCCAGTTTTCCATTAGAAATAGGAATAGTTTCGCTAGAAGATAATAAAAATGATTTTAGATGGGATTTAGCATTATTATCTATCAAATCATGTTGCCAGGAATATTTGTCTGAAACCAAATCCTTCAACATTAATTCCAAATCCGCTAAAAGACCGCTTTCATTTTCATTTACTGCAATAGCAGAGGTAGAATGTTTTGAAAAAATATTTACAATACCTTCATTAATATCAATTTTTTCATTGATTTTTGAAGTGATATCAATGATTTCAAAATTTTTATTTGAGTTTAAAATAATTTTTTTAGATGACATCGATTAATGATTTGTAAAAACTGATATAAAAAAGAAAAAGATTTGGGAGTTTTAATGCGCCCCCAAAGAGTTTAAGTTTATTGGAATACTTTTTGACTTTTGTATCCATAGATGAAAATTCCAATCAAAATAATTTCAACTTGTGGAAGTTGAACAAAAATGCATTCTATAATGCAAATTGTTCAAGGTTTAACCTCTTGAGTAGATAATAACCGTTGAATAGAAATATTAAATAATATTAAAAAAATAAAATTATTTATATAACAATATAGTTTGGGGAGGTATATGAAAATTCATAATAGTTTGTATTACTTTTCTTTTCTTTACTAATTGTTAAATCAGTATTTAACATTAATAAGAAATATTTAATTATTATATGGATGAACCACCGAAATAGAAAGGAGACAACATTAATCATATACAGCATTGGCCCCTTAAAAAAATCCCTAATCTCTATATAAATTGATAGATTGATTTCTATATTGTTTAAGGAGGAATTCATGTTGGAGTTAAAATTTTTATCCAAAAAATTGTTATTATTAGTTTTATGTGGACTGTTAGTGTGTAGTATGCAAGCCTGTGCAGCATGTACCGGATTATATGTGGGTTCAGATGTTAGCGATGACGGTTCAATAATTGTTGCAAGATCAAACGACTACCCTGCAGTTTGGGGAAATCATATCACCGTGACTCCGGAAGTAGAGAATGAACCTGGCCGACTTATGCCGGTAAGTGATGACGGAAGTGTAAAAACAGAGATTCC
>Ga0310695_10002039_pt1 | contig 44219 bp, 37 predicted proteins | sample RumenRJG_04DNA_FD_203882 | JGI IMG/M metagenome (GOLD analysis project Ga0310695, IMG submission 203882) | Bovine rumen microbial communities from Lethbridge, Alberta, Canada - RJG_04 (v2) (version 2) | ecosystem: Host-associated > Mammals > Digestive system > Stomach > Rumen | place: Canada... | reverse complement strand
CGATTTCCGTGATCTGGGCTTGAGTGATCTTGCCAACTTTCTTACGGTTGGGTTCACCAGAGCCGCTCTGCACGCCAGTAGCCTTCTTGATGAGGGCCGGAACCGGCGAGACCTTCGTGATGAAGGTAAAGCTCTTATCAGCATAGACCGTGATGACGACCGGCACAATCATGCCCTTGTCATTCTGGGTCTTTGCGTTAAACTGTTTGCAGAACTCCATGATGTTCACGCCCTTCTGACCAAGGGCAGGACCTACCGGAGGAGCTGGGTTAGCTGCACCACCGGGAATCTGGAGCTTAATATAACCTGTGATTTTCTTTGCCACTGTATTATCTCCGTTTCAAAGACCGTAATCAATTATGCGTCGGCGGATTCGACCTGGTTAAAGGCGAGTTCGACTGGCGTAGAACGACCAAAAACGGAAACCATGACCTTGATCTTGGCTTCCATAATTTCATCTACGACGCCCACAAAGCCCTTGAACGGACCTTCCTTGATGCAGACATTTTCGCCAATTGTATACGGAATTTGGATCTCGCCTTCGATGGAGTTTTCAGGATCAACACCCAGAAGACGATCGACCTCGCTCTGACGAAGCGGAATAGGTACTCGAGAAGCGCGAGTCATTCCGCCGAAATGGGTGACACCATTGATGGTGGACACCAGGTGCTGGGTGAGCTCGTCCAGCTCCATTTCAATAATAATATATGCAGGAAACAAATTTTGGACGCTTACTCGGCGCTTACCGCGAACGTTGGAAACAACTTCGCGCATAGGTACGAGAATACGTCCAAATTTATCTTGAACGCCTTCGCGCTCAATCATTTGCTCAAGGCGTTTCTTGATATTGTTTTCTTGACCGGTAAAGGTGTGAACGGCATACCACTGCATGGACATACACTAACCTCTACCCATGATAAAATCGACAATCCAAGAGAGACCTAGGTCGAGCACTGCAATATAGAATCCCATGATAACGCTAAAAAGCATCACAACAAGAGTTGAACCCTTAAGTTCTTCCCAAGTAGGCCAAGTAACCTGTTTCAGTTCTTGGACCGATTCTGATACATATTGCTGAACCTTACGCATGTTTACTCCGGGAAGTGAGCAGGTCGAGAGGGACTCGAACCCCCAACCAACGGTTTTGGAGACCGTGACTCTACCAATTGAGCTATCGACCTATTCGGACTTCCTTACTTGGATTCCTTGTGAACAGTATGCTTGCGGCAGAAGCGGCAGTACTTCTTGTATTCCACGCGGGAAGGATGAAGACGCTTGTTCTTGTCGCAATCATAGTTGCGCTGATTGCATTCTGTGCATTCAAGCACGATGAGTTCTCTAGGCATTTTTTATCCTGATTACTTGATGATTTCGGTTACAGAACCTGCACCAACCGTACGACCACCTTCACGGATAGCGAAGCGGAGCTGCTTTTCCATAGCGATCGGAGCGATGAGGTTCACGTGAATCGTGACCGTGTCACCCGGAGTAACCATTTCAACACCTTCCGGGAGCTGGATCGTACCAGTAACGTCGGTGGTGCGGAAGTAGAACTGCGGACGGTAGCCATTCATGAACGGCGTGTGACGGCCACCTTCGTCCTTCGTGAGAACGTAAATTTCAGCCTTGAATTCGGTGTGCGGAGTGACAGACTTCGGAGCAGCGAGAACCATGCCACGGACGATGTCCTTCTTTTCAGCGCCACGGAGGAGGAGTCCAACGTTGTCACCTGCCTGAGCGTCGTCGAGGAGCTTACGGAACATTTCAACACCGGTAATGACGTATTCGGTGGTTTCACCGAGACCGATACGTTCAACCTTGTCGTTCAAGCGAACGACACCGCGTTCGATACGGCCAGTAGCGACAGTGCCGCGGCCAGTAATCGTGAACACGTCTTCGATCGGCATGAGGAACGGCTTGTCGGTATCGCGCTGCGGGAGCGGGATGTAGGTGTCGCAAGCGTCCATGAGTTCCATAATCTTGTCCTGGTATTCCGGATCGCCTTCGAGGGCCTTGAGTGCGGAACCACGGATAATCGGCGTGTTGTCACCGTCATAGTCATACTTGGAGAGGAGTTCGCGAACTTCCATTTCGACGAGGTCGAGAATTTCAGCATCGTCAACCATGTCGCACTTGTTCATGAACACGACGATCTTCGGCACGCCAACCTGGTGAGCGAGAAGGATGTGTTCGCGAGTCTGCGGCATCGGACCGTCAGTAGCGGCGACAACGAGGATAGCGCCGTCCATCTGAGCAGCACCAGTCACCATGTTCTTCACATAGTCAGCATGCCCCGGGCAGTCGACGTGTGCGTAGTGACGATTAGCGGTGGTGTATTCGACGTGAGAAGTATTGATCGTGATACCACGAGCCTTTTCTTCCGGAGCGTTGTCGATTTCATCGAAACGCTTTGCAGCGGCGAGACCCTTAGCTGCGAGAGTCGTGCAGATTGCTGCAGTAAGAGTGGTTTTACCGTGGTCAACGTGACCGATGGTGCCGATGTTGCAATGCGGCTTACTTCTGTCAAAATGTTCTTTTGCCATTATTCTATCTCCATTTTAGTGAGAGCCCAGATCGGGAGTCGGACCCGAGACCTCTTCCTTACCAAGGAAGTGCTCTACCACTGAGCTACCTGGGCATAAGCCCTACGATGCCTTTGACACCGTAGGGCTGATTGTCGTGGGCCGTCGTGGTTTCGAACCACGGTAGGCGTAAGCCAACGGATTTACAGTCCGTCCCCTTTAACCACTCGGGCAACGACCCATTATGTAAGCCAAAGATAGGAATCGAACCTACGACCGGCTGATTACAAATCAGCTGCTCTACCAGCTGAGCTACTTTGGCACTCTTTTGTTTCAGTTCACTTGAGGAACTAAAGCGTGGCAAATTTAATAAGATTTACCCGGTCTTGTCAACAAGAATTGCGGTTTTTCTGAAAAAAAATTGATTTTTTTCAAAAAAAAGGTAAACAGAATACGGAAAAGAATGTTAGTTGAGTGTTGATAAATTTTTAAGTGAAAAAATGAGCACTATTTTTAGTAGTTTTTAGTCATTAGCTATTAGTCATTAGTTATATTTTATTCTCGAAACAACCAGCGACTATTGACCAATGACCAAATTCTAATTAGCTACTTTATACACCAGAACTTATATCCACCCTTAATAAATTACACATGGAAAACAACTTTTCTTTCAAGACCCGCATTCAAGTCCGCTACGCAGAAACTGACGCTATGGGCGTCGTCCACCACGCTACCTACCCCATCTGGTTTGAACAGGCCCGCGTGGACTTTTTCCGCGCTGTAGGAGCCCCCTACGACGAAGTGGAACGCGAAGGGTTTGCAAGTCCGGTTCTCGAACTCAACGTGCAATACAAGCGCCCGTGCCGCTTTGGCGACTTTGTCGACGTCGAAACAAAGCTCGTACACGAAGGACGCTGCAAATACAAGTTCCTCTACCAAGTCACTTTGAACGGCGAACTCTGCACGACCGGTTATTCCGTACACGTATTCACGAAGGGCGGAATCCCGACACGCGAAAAGCCTGAATGCATCAAGAAAGTCGAAGACAAGATCTTTAGCGATTAATTTTTATATAGTACAACCATGGACGCCCCTTTAGCAGAACGCCTACGCCCGCAAAACCTGGACGAATTCCTCGGCCAGAACAAGATTCTTGGACAGCAGAGCCTGTTGCGCAAGAGTCTTGAAAACGACTCTATCCCCAGCATGATTTTCTGGGGACCTCCGGGTTGCGGAAAGACGAGCCTCGCCCACGTGATCCGCCAGCATACCAAGAAGCGCTTTGTCGCGCTCTCGGCAGTTGCTAGCGGCGTGAAAGAGGTCAAGGAAGTTCTCGCAGACGCTCGCCAGATGAAGCATGCGTTCATGGATACAATCCTATTCATCGACGAAATCCATCGCTTTAACAAGGGGCAACAGGACGCACTCCTCGGCGCCGTGGAAGACGGCACGGTAACGCTTATTGGCGCGACCACGGAAAACCCGGGATTCGAAGTGAACGGGGCTTTGCTCAGCCGCTGCCAGCTAATCCTTTTTGCACCGTTAAGCAAAGAAGATTTGCGCACTTTAATTTTTAGTGCCTTGCGTGACCACCCGCGCGGTTTACAGCTCAAGGACGTCGAAGTCGAAGACGCCGTTGTCGACAAACTCATCGCACAGTCCGAAGGCGATGCAAGATTTTTGCTGAACCAGCTCGAATGGATTGGCAAAAACCTCGGCGACAACAAGAAAATCGACGAAAAGCTGCTCGAAGAATTCCAGTACAAGAAGCCCCTGCGCTACGACAAGAGCGGCGAAGAGCATTACAACCTGATTTCGGCATTGCACAAGTCCGTGCGCGGATCGGACCCGGACGCGGCCCTTTACTGGCTCCACAGAATGCTGCAGGGCGGCGAAGACCCGCGATTCATTTTGCGCCGCCTGATGCGCATGAGCATGGAAGATGTGGGACTTGCAGACCCGAACGCACTTTTGCTAGCAACGAGCGCTCGCGAAGCATACGACTTCATGGGCATCCCCGAAGGGCTGATTGCACTCGACGAGCTCGCCATTTACTTGGCGCTTGCGCCCAAGAGCAACAGCGTTGAGCTTGCAGGAATGAAAGCAGATTCTATCGTGAAGCAGACCGGCACGCTCCCCGTGCCACGCGCCTACCGCAATTCCGTCACCCGCGTCGGGAAACAACTCGGCTACGGAAACGGCTACGAGTACGACCACGACAGCCCAGGCGGCTACTCCGCGCAGGAGCACTTGCCCACGCAACTTGTCGGCACGACGATTTACGAGCCCAAGCCATACGGCAAAGAAAAGGCACTCGGTGAAAAACTCGCGCAGTTGAAGCAAATTAAAAAGGAACGCAACGAGCGAGAAGGTAAGTAAGGGAGATGCCCGCGCGGTGGCGGGCATGACAACGTTCGCAAAAAAAACGTAACCGGATGCTTCGGCTTCGCCTCAGCATGACGGGAAAACAAAAGAGGAGGGAAAATGGACTTAGCGACAATCAAGAAATACCCGAGTCAAATCTCGACGGCGTTCAAGCGGTTTCCGCTCGCATCGGCGATGGCGTTCTTTACGTTTATCGCGCTGGTCACCAATACAGAATTTGCACGATTCGGCAACGACCATTTCACGCGGCTATTCCTATGGCTCGCCATCTACCCCATCGCGGCCATACTCGTTGCCCTCGCAACATCGCTCGTCCAGGAATCCCGAAAAAGCGCAAACGCGCGACCACAAGCTATCGCGAGCGGCGCATGGTTCTTGCTTTCCATTGCACTTGTTGCAGGCTTGCCACTTGACGACGATCCCTTTTACTTTGGGTGCACTGTCACCCTCGTTTACCTAATCGCCACCTTTGCTGTTTTTCTCGGACCGTTCTGGAAGCAGCTCAACGAAAACGGCTTCTGGAATTTTTTGCAAAAGAACATCAAGTCAGCGATAATCGCCATTCTCGTCTCTGCCATTTTGCTCGGCGCCCTAGAAGGTTTCGTTTTCGGCTTTGCAGAACTATTCGACACCGACCCCGGCGAAATGATTTACCTTTACATTTTCTATTTCTGCACCAGCGTTGTCGTCCCTATACTTTACTTTTCCGGCATTCCGTCCATTGACGAATGTACCGAAGAAACGCCCGCCTTGAACAAGTTCGCATCAAGCACCATCCGATTCCTTTTCGTTCCGGTGCTTGCTATCGGCATCCTCCTCTTTTACGCCTATATTATCAAGTTCATCGTCTTGTGGGACATGCCCGACGAAGGAACCGTATCTGCTTTCGTCTCGGGATTCATCATTTACTTGCTTGTGCTCATCACCGCCATGCACCCGATGCGACTCTCGGTCGAGCAGACCACCGAAAAGAAGCTCCTGAAAATCTTCCCCGCCGCATGCATCCCGCTCGTCGTCCTGATGTCCATCGACATCATGCACATATTCATCCAAGAAAGCCTCTCGCCAGAAATCATCTGGGTCATCACAGTCAACATCTACTTCTATATCATCATAGCCATCCTGCTGAAAGAAAAAATCCAGCACAAATCAAGGTACATCGCCATCGTTTTCTGCGCACTGTTTTTCATCACCACCATCAGCCCGCTAAACGCACACAACATCGCTGATCTCGTAGAACCGAGCAAAATCGAAAACGAACTGGCCCAACAAAGCAACACCAAGACAACGCCAATCGAAGAAGACACAACCGCAAAATTCGACTCCTTCGAAGCGGACATATCAAATTCCGACATCATTTCGTTCATCATTCCCGAAGGTGCCAAGGAAGTCGCCATCTTGGACCATTATTTTGAAAAAGACGAATTTGAATACCGGGGCGACACGATTACCTTCCGGATTACGCTCTCGGAAGATGACGAAAAAGCCGACTCTACAAAAACCGAAAGTGCCACGGATTCAAGTGCCGCGGATTCCGCAAAAACAAAAAGCAAGGTTTACAGTTTCTACACGACAAAGCAAGAACTGAACGATTCGCTCGAGTCCATCACCACAGACCACGCCGCCATCGGGATCAAAGAACTGCATACGGGCCAATGGTCCAAAACAGGGCGCTCGCTCCGCATCAAGGGACTGTTGTTTACTGAGTAAATCGTTATCCTCGACCAACGGGAGGGGATCCAAACAGCTTGGATTAAATTTTTGACTTGACCACAATTATGCATATAACTATATTTACGCATAAATAAGATTGATAAAATTGCGCGGACGCAAAGCCACGCCAAAAGGAAACATTATGGAATACAAAATTAAGGATATCAACCTTGCGATCGAAGGCCGCAAGGAACTCGACCTCGCCGAAACCGAAATGCCGGGCCTCATGGCCCTCCGCAAGGAATATGCCGGCAAGAAGCCGCTCGCAGGCGCCCGCATCATGGGTAGCCTCCACATGACGGTGCAGACCGCCATCCTCATTGAAACGCTCGTGGACCTCGGTGCAGACGTGCGCTGGGTCTCCTGCAACATTTTCAGTACGCAGGACAACGCAGCAGCAGCCGTCGTGGTCGGCAAGAACGGCAGCGTGAGCAATCCGCAGGGCGTGCCGGTTTTCGCCTGGAAGGGTGAATCCTTGGAAGAATACTGGGAAAACACCGCCCGCGCACTCGTATGGCCGGACGGCAAGACCGCAGACCTCATCGTCGATGACGGTGGCGACGCTACCATGCTCGTGACCTGCGGCGCAGAATTCGAAGACGCCGGCAAGGTGCCCGATTTCAACCCGGAAACCGACAGCGAAGAATGGGGCGTATTCCTCGCCACCTGCCGTAAGATTTTCGAAAAGGATCCGAAGCAGTGGACCCGCGCCCGCGAAGCATTGAAGGGCGTTTCCGAAGAAACCACCACCGGCGTGCATCGCTTGTACCAGATGGCACAGGCCAAGCGCCTCAAGTTCCCGGCCATCAACGTGAACGATTCCGTGACCAAGTCCAAGTTCGACAACCTCTACGGCTGCCGCCACTCCCTCATCGACGGCATCAACCGCGCCACCGACGTGATGATGGCAGGCAAGATCGCAGTCGTGTGCGGCTACGGCGACGTGGGTAAGGGCTGCGCACAGTCCCTCCGCGGTCAGGGCGCCCGTGTGATCATCACCGAAATCGACCCGATTTGCGCTCTGCAGGCCGCCATGGAAGGCTACGAAGTCAAGACTCTCGACGAAGTCGTTAGCTACGCCGACATCTTCGTGACCACCACCGGCAACACCGGCATCATTAGCGCCGCCCAGATGGAAAAGATGAAGCACCGCGCCATCGTGGGTAACATCGGCCACTTCGACAACGAAATCGACATGGCCGGCCTCAAGAAGATTCCGGGCATCAAGCGCAACGAAATCAAGCCGCAGTATGACGAATGGATTTTCGCTGACGGTCACAGCATCCTCGTGCTCGCCGAAGGCCGCCTCCTTAACCTCGGCTGCGCTACCGGTCACCCGAGCTTCGTGATGAGCGCAAGCTTCACGAACCAGACCATCGCACAGATCGACCTCTGGCTCAACGCCCAGGGCAAGGACACCGTCGCCGGCATCAAGTACGAAAGCGGCGTCGTGTACACGCTCCCGAAGATCCTCGACGAAAAGGTCGCACGCCTCCACCTCGAAAAGCTCGGCGTTCACCTCACCCGCCTCACGCAGGCTCAGGCCGACTACATCGGCGTGCCGGTCGAAGGCCCGTACAAGGCTGATCATTATCGCTACTAATCGCGGACGGCAAGTGCCGCGAGACGCAAAAGCGAGAATCGCCGCGCGTTAACGAGATTCGCGACAAGCGTGACTCAAGATGCGCGGCACTTTATACAAAACGGGGCTCCATACGGAGCCCTATTTTTTATTACCGATTCCAACCGGAATGCCCATCGCCGTAGACGACACCACCACCGCCATCATCATAACCGCCCAACGACGAGGTGCTTTTCACGCCCAACCACCCGCGCATACGCTTGATGCGCGCAGAAGAAGGAGTCTGGGACGAAGCGGCAGAGGCTTGCTCCGAGGAAGCGGCTTTATCGGCCGGGGATTGTTTATTGGTTAGAGAATCGGGCATATTACTTTTCCGCATTAACAATAGAAAATTTTTCCAAGCTCTGCTACGAGTTCCATGGGATCTTTCCTATAAATGTTCAGCCGAATTTCAGACGGACCATTCAACATCAAAGCAATACTCATCGGAATCTGCAAATTTGACGCTCCGTCCTTCTTTATTTCAAGAGTCAATTCAGGAGTGTTAACCACGCCATTATCGACTTCAACCTTGACAGTATAAAAACCCGCATCAATAGCGCGATCCACCTTTAGCGCAAAATAGACTCCGAAAAACAGCGGGTTATTCCATCGATTTTCCTGCGAAATGTTATTTTCAATAACATCCGTACCAAACACGCCAATAAGCATGAACTTGCCCGTGTTTTCCTGGCGAATCTGCTCGCACAACACAAAAGACTTTACTTGCATTCTAAACCTCCATCAAAGCAGATTGAGCAAAGGAAGACAACTCAGCTTTTTCGTTGCTTGCAGCATTATTAATCGCCATGATCCCGGCCGCTTTAAAAACGTCAGTATTCAAATGGCAATGTAGCACTTTATTGTTGTGGATAAGTCGCCCGATAAGGAATGGCGAACTGCCCCCCGAAAATGGACTTTGTTTAAAATTTTAAACAAAGGTCAGACATTCAACACGAAAGTTCTACATAGCCTTTAGATAGCCTTTGATAAAACATCTGCGTTTTAGCATGTAGGCAGAAAGGAGAAAATAATGTACAATACAGCCAATGGCACCGTTACCGATGCCGAAGCAGCCGAAATTGATTCACTCAACAACGAAATCTGGAAAAATTTCTGGAGTATCCCCCGCGAAAAGCGAACCAAAGCTGATTGGGAAAAACTGCTTGATATCCAGATCTTAGTGAAAAAGAGATAACCAAACTACACTCATCCTCCCCATCCCACACAAAATATTTACAGACAACTTGTTTTTCATAGAAAAGAATTTGTAAATTTGTAGCGCATCATACGCAAAAAGGAGGAACAAATATGAAAAAGATTATCTTGGTTTTGTGCTTTTTAGCAAGCATTAGCTTCGCACAAAAGACTGGCATTTTCGTCGGACTCGGCAGTGGTTACCACGGCTTAGTCGGCGTAGAAGAAACATTCCTAGACGACCATTTATCTGTAAACGCACACTGGCTCGGTTACGATTCCGACTACGATTTCATGGGCGGTATCGGTATTGCCTATCGTTTTAACGGTCTCACAGGTCCGTACGTTTTCCACTCTTCTGAATGGCTTACGGGTAGAACTAACGATCACATATACCACGAAGAACTCGGTGGCGTAAAGGAAGAACGATTCAATTACTGGCGTCTCGTCTTCGGTTTCGGTCTACAGCACATGTTCACCAAAAACTTGGGCGTTTTCCTTGAAGTAGGGTTCCAATTTTTTGCAGGTGAAGGCGGTTACTACACGTACCTCGACATGGATGACGGTGGCCTCAGCAACAAAGAAATCGTCTTTCCAGCAGCATTCGGTTTGACAGTACAATTCTAACACATTCTGAATTTTCCGCAATTTTGTCCAATTTTTCCATTTACTCCTTCGTATAGATTTCGGGCATAACCGCGACACAGTTTGCAAAAGTCGCGAACGAAACACTAACATAGGAGTAAAATCATGGGAAAAGCTATTCTTGGCGACGATATTTTCAAAAAATTCAACAAGGGCGAGCTCAGGCTTCCGGGCAAAACGATCGCTTTCAGGGATATCGCCTGGTCCAAGCACCCGACTTTTGAGGGCGTAGAACTCAAGCATATCATCACCGCGAAAGAAACCGGCGGCACGTTCAGCTATCATTTGGTAAGGATCGCGCCAAACAAGAGCATCAAAACGCACATTCACGAAACCCAGCTCGAAACTCACGAAGTCATCACAGGGAACGGAATTTGCATCAATGACGGCACCAAGCTTGAGTACACTCCGGGCGTCATCTCGATTATGCCGGCGAAGGTCCCGCACCAAGTAGACGCAGGCGACCAGGGGCTTTATCTGTTCGCAAAGTTCATGCCAGCTCTGTGCTAGGAGATTGCGTTGCCTTATGGTCTCGCAATGACGTATTAGTCTTCCGTCTTCACAGCACGTTTATATTCTTTTGGAGAAAGGCCGACAACTTTTTTAAAGCAACGGTCCATGTGGCTTTGGTCGTAAAATCCGGCGTCAAACGTCACCTCAGCTGCGGGCCTTTCTTCTAGCATTTTTTGCGCCTTACGGACTTTGCACTGCATTTGGAACTGGTGCGGCGTAAGTCCGAAGGCCTTTTTGAATTCACGGATCATGTGAAACGGGCTGATGCACGCGTCATGCGCCATCTGCTCTATTAGGTAAATGTTCTCGGGATTTTCGAGAATGCTTTTTTGCAATTCATCTAACCGCGCAACTGTACTTTCATAACCTCGCGCGCAGTTCTCAGCAACAATCTCGTCGGAGTCCAAAGCGGTACACAGTACCACCATCGAATAGCATTCATCGCCTATGGTCTTGATTTCGTGCAACGTATTCGGCGGAATCAGGAATTGTTCCCCGGCGCCGTAAATTTTTGCTTCGCCGTTCAGTACAATGCAAACGCGACCTTCTTCAATATAGCCCACAGTCATGTGCCCGGTATGCGTGTGCGGCGGGTACGACTTGCGCCAATCCTTGTAACGCACACATTCAATCCGGTCATTCTTTTTGCTATACGAAATCTCACTCATTTTCTACCTAGCAGGGCAACGGCAAATTAGCTATTTTTGATGCATCGTCAACAATTCGCGGAGTCAATATGCCAGAAAAATTTTCAAAATGGGTCGCATGCTGGGGCAATGCCACATCCATCACCGACCGCAAAGAAGCGACTTACGCTAAAGACTTGACACTCCGCTATCCGATTCGCGCCTGCTTTTCAGGGAGCAAGTTGCGTTTCCATTTTTCAAACCTCACGGGCACAGAGTCCGTACAAATTAGCGAAGCATACGTCGCAAAGTCCGCGCAATCCACAAAATCCGCGCAGTCTTCTATAACATCAGAAAAGCTCGCGGGCATTTCAACATATTCTCCGTGCGCAATTACTTTCGAAGGGCGCACCTCTGCCACCATCCCCGCGGGCGAAGAAATCCTGAGCGACGAAATCGCATTCGACGTGACCGCAGGCGAAACATTCGATGTCAGCCTCTACTTCGCCGATTTCACGCAGATGAATGCCGGTACGGCTATCACAGGCCCGCTTTCTGGCGGCAAATACAGCTACGGCAATTTCGCAAAGTCCGCAACACTTCCTGACGACCTCACGCGCAAAACGAACTGGATTTATTTCCTCAATACGATTGACATTTTCACCGAAGAAAAGAACTTCGCACTTGTCTGCTTCGGCGATTCCATCACGGCACAGGATTGGCCCGATTACCTGACGCTCCGTTGCGCACGCGAAGGGTTCAACAATGTCGCCATCATTCGTCGCGCGGTGAGCGGCACACGTATTCTCCGCGAATACAGCTGCATCACATATGCGGCATACGGTCTCAAAGGCGCCACGCGATTCCCGATCGAAATGAATGTCGCAGGCGCCCACACAGTCATCGTGCAACACGGCATCAACGACATCATCCACCCTGTCGGTATTGAAGTCAACAAGTTCCGTCCGTGGAGCGACATGCCCACTGCAGACGACCTCATCAACGGTGTTCGCTCGCTCTACATCACGCACGCGCGCAAGCTCGGCCTCAAGATTTATAGCGGCACGCTCCTCCCAATTTACGGCTGGCGTACCTACAACGAAAACCGCGACATCATCCGCACTGCATTCAACGAATGGCTCCGCACCGCACCAGATTTTGACGGTTGTGTAGACTTTGACAAGGCTGTGCGCGGTCACGATGATCCGAAAGCATTTGCCGCCGGATTCGACTCGGGCGATCACTTGCACCCGAGCGCCAAGGCATACGAAGCCATGGCCGAATGCGTCCCCGAAGAATTGCTGAAATAAATTTGACACCTGACACGTTAATTATTTATTTTAAAAGCATGAGCTTGAAAGAATCCATTAAGCAACTTCAAAAACGGGAGCATATCACGCAAGACGAACTTTTGCGCCGTCTTGGCTGTTCCCGCAGTGGGCTTATGGATCACGCAACTACCGATGCGCAAGCCGCATTCCAGCTCGCATTCGGGAGCGACTCCAGCATCTCCGAGACACCAACGTTCGTCAAAGAAAATCTCGAAAAAAATTTAATGTGGGTTCGTAAGTTTCCCATCCGCGCATTGCAAAAGATGGGCCACATTCCCGAGAACGTCAAAGATGCAGACCTCGTTCGCGCCGTGTTCAAGTTCATGCAAATCGGAAGCATCGCCGGGTTCGAAAACTATTACAGTGCCACGTTGCAATCGGCAAATCCGCAGACTTACGCCGCATGGATCCGTCTCGGAGAACTCCAAGTCAAGCGTTTGGCAACGGACTACACGCCGGACCGCAAGGCAATTATCTCTAACTTGAAATTTTTGCGAACAAACGTATTTTTGTCCAACCAGAGCATTCGCAAAATTGCACGCGAAGTGCTAAACAACTGCGGCATTGAATACGTCGAAGTAGAACCTTTCCTCACGGCTCCCACGCCCGTTTGTGCATTCTACTGGAGAGGTTCACGCCCCGTCATCCAGTTCCCGACAACCAAGATGGAAGATTCCAAATTCCTGGAAGCATTGTTCCACGCGGTCGGGCACTTGCTTTTGCACCCCAAGCACACCTCATGCCTGCAACTCGGCGCATTCTCGCAACAAGCTCTCTTGCAACCCGCCCAAACACCCGAATTGCTCGCCGCCCGTCCCGAAGACATTCTCGAACTTGAAGCATCGCACTTCGCACAAGACCTCCTCCTCTCTGAAGCCGAAGAGTGCGAACTCATCTGCTGCGGTCGCTTTAACGAACGCCGTTGCATCGAGCATTTTTCCGGCGTATTCCACGTACGCCCGAGCATCCTTGTCGAGCGCTTGCAACAGCAAGGCAAGCTCCGTCGCCGCACACTCCTAAACGATTTCAAAATAGCTGTATAAAAAAAACGCGGACATCAAGCCCGCGCTTTACCAACAGCCCCTGCGCGCATCTAGACACGCAGGTTCTTTCTACAAATTAGTAGTTCACACCGAAGAACAGGTTGAAGGTATCAAAGCTCTTGCCAAAGTCTGCCTTGGAGCAAACAACGTCATAGCCAAAGCCAACTTCAAGCTGGAGCGAAGAATTGTGGAAAATCGACAAACCGACTTCGCCGCCCATACTCAAACCGATAGCCCAGCGTTCACCGAAGTCCCAATCCTTAAAGTGGGAGTCGAACTGCAAGCCAAGACCAAGGCCACCACCGATGAACGGAGAAACAATTTCTTCAAGGAAGGAATAACGGCCACCCAAAAGCATGCTGCCGTGAACTTCCCAAGTCTTGCCGAATTCAAAGTTCCACGTGCTGATAGCCGTAACAGCGCCGTGCGTCGTCATTTCCCAAATATGACCATAGCGGATGAGCGGGAATGCCGTGACCTTATCCTTTTCCGGGTTTTTCACTTCATCCTTATAGTTGCTCCAGAAACCAAAGCCAAAGGCGGATGTCTGGAAACTGTAAACCGGACGCTGGAGAGTTCTCTCCGGTTCTGTGGTATTGCCCTGAGCAAAAGCTGCAAGAGCGAGGAAAGTAACGAGTAAAAGTATCTTTTTCATGGTAAGAAATATATAAATTTTCAGCCAACATGAATAAAGCTGCTATTATTGTTGCCGTTTCGATGCTCCTAAGCCGCGTGCTCGGGATTTTCCGTGAAATGCTCCTCGCCCACGCCGCCGGCGTGTCGCTCGAAAAAAATGCCCTTGACCTCGCCTTCATGATTCCGGACATCCTGAATCACGTGGTCAGCACTGGATTTTTGTCCATTATATTTATTCCGATTTTCACGGGCTACAAAGTCGCAGGTGACGAAAAGGCGGGCTGGAAGTTTTTCAGCAACGTGCTCAATACGTTCGGGCTTGCACTCCTGATTCTCGTGATCCCAGCGTTCATCTGGATGAAGGAACTCATCGCGCTTTTGACCGTCGACGGAGTGACTCCTGAGCTTTTGGAACGCGCGACTTACTACGGTCGCATTATTCTTCCGGGCCAGATTTTCATCTTCGTCGGTAGCATTCTCGTTGCCGTCCAGCACACTCGCAAGCAGTTCCTGATTCCATCTCTCACGGGTCTCATCTACAACATCGCGATTGTAGGCGGCGGTGCCGCAGGCATTGCACTCAGCAAATACACCGGCAATGATTACGGTCTCTCAGGATTTGCCTGGGGCGTTCCGGTCGGCGCATTCATCGGATTTTTCGCCCTCCAAATTTTTGGCGCCAAGCGCGGCGGAGTCCATTATGAACTTATCTGCGAACCTAAGCACCCGGACATTATTCGCTATTTCAAGATGATGCTCCCGATGTCCCTTGGCGTGGGTTCCATGTTCGGTCTTGAATTTATCATCCGTAGCTTTGGCGCAAACTTTGGCACAAGTGGCATTTCGAGCCTCAACTACGCTTACCGCGTCATGTACACGCTCGTCGCCGTATTCGGCTTCTCGGTCAGCGTCACGAGCTACCCCGACATGGCGCGTCTCGTCAAGGAAGGCGACTTCCCGCAACTCAACCGCAAAATCTGGAAGAGCCTCTCGCGCATGTTCTGCATCTTGATTCCAGCAGTCGTCGCCGTGTGGGCTTTGAGCTTCCCGGCAGTGCGCATCCTCTTTGAACGTGGCGCATTCCACCGCGAAACGACCGAAGCGATCTCTGAAATTCTCCGCTGGTACTTGCCCGTAAGCCTTGGGCTCTGCCTGCAGGCAGTTCTCGTCCGCAGCTTCTACGCTTGCGAACGCATGTGGGTCCCGACACTTTTGAATACTGGCATCTTTGCCGCGACCATCCCCGCCTACATTTTGCTTGGTGCCCCCGAAGTGGGGCTTGGCATCAAGAGCGTCCCGATTATCGGCGCTACAGGCGCCATACTGCAAGTGATTTCGATGATTTTTATGTGGGCTAAAAAGAACGGCACCGACGGCATGAAGGATGCACTCCTCAACATGGCACGCGCCCTCATAGCCTTCGGCATCATGATTGCAGCCGCCGTCGGCCTTGATCACATTTCGGGAGATTTTGTCCGCAATGCAGGTTTTGTAACGCTCGTCGTTTACGCTTGCGCCGCAGGTGTAGCACTCTTTACGCTTACGCTCATTGTCCAGCGTTACCTCGGCAGTAAAGACGCCAAGGACATCCTGAACGAGCTCTTAGGAAAGGTTCTCCGCAAGTTGCACCTCGCGCATTAAAAAAGCGGGCAACCATGCCCGCCACAACATTTGTCATGCCCGCCTCCGAGCGGGCATCTCCTTTATTCTACAGCTTTTCCCCATAGGTATCGCTTTTTACCGGCGGTAAAATATCTTCCGGCAAAGGATCCGCTTTGGGAATATCATCATTTTCAAATCCGTTGAACATCCACTTGAAAAAGCCTACCGTTCCACCAAGAACAGCGCCAACGACAAACCCTCCGGCAGCAGCCGCAATACCAAACAATCCTAATTGCTCTACATCTTTACTTGAAGAACCGTCTTCGCTTAACGCACCTGCTACACACATGGCGGCAAAGCCCGGACCTGCCAACGTAGCACCCGTATTCGCCCCGTAACGGATTACAGGGTTCGGATTCTTGCTCACCGCACAGCCCACAAGGCTAAGTGCAAGCAACATACAAATAATAGCTCTCATTAAACTCATACTCGTAATATAAAGTCACGGTTTCATTTCGCCAATAGCACAATAAAGATTTACGATAATCTAGCAAAAATTAAGGATAAAGCGCAACAAAAAAATCCGGCAGATTTCCGCCGGACTCTCGCCATTTATCAAGCCAATTATCTTATCGAAATTCGAGTCTTGTACGATGTACTTGCGCCACGAATTCTCACAATGTAATTCCCTGCCGGGATTGCATTCAAATGGAACGAAGATTCCGATGAACCATCAGCAGAATTTCCAATCCGTCCGTGCCAAACGATATTCCCCGTCAAATCGACAATCGCGACAGCAACAGGTTCGTTCACTCGTGCAACCGACACCGTTCGCCCTTCCACGCTAACCTGCGGCAAAGCGACATGCAAATCCAGCTTCTTGGGGGCATTCATCGATGAATCCTTGCCCACGACCGGTTCAAACTTCTTGCCATCGTAGAAAGGCGCCACAGCTTCCGCCCACAAGCGATGCATCGACTGTCCCCCAGCCGGGTTCGCCGGGTGGATACCGTCGCCATCAATTTCTTCCGGATGGGCAGCAAAATAACTCGAGAAGTCAGGTCCCTTTAGCAAGTTATTGCGTTCCACCACCCGGTCTATAGCCGCCAGGTAATGCTCATGCACCTGCCATGCAGATTCGCCAAGATTCGTCGCAAACAAACGTGCAATAATCGGGGTAATTCCATGAGCAATCGCCGTATCGACAATTGTCTGCAAGTTCTTTTCGAACATTTCCACAGTCACGCCGTTACCCGCAAAGGTATCGTTCGTTCCCAATTCAATCGCCCAGAACTTCACATTTCCGGCGTATTCCACATAGTACTTAATGGCATCGACAACACCCTGGCTCGTAACGCAGGCAATACCGCCACGCACCATTGCCGGATAGTGATTCGGATAACGGGCATGGATCAACTGCGAAAAGTTTGAGTCCACCACAAACTGTTTCATGCCCATCTGGGTAATGCTAGTACCCAAGAAAAACCACGTATCGTCCCCATCATTACTGATGTCGTACGCACTGACTTCTTCCAAGTTAGCAACAGGCTCGGCAGCAACAATACGGAACCAGGACTTGCCCTCAAAATCAATCGCAATGCCACGAGATGCGGCACCGCTTTCCCCGACCTGGGCAACAATTTCCCAATCACCGTCTATGCCGTTTGTCGAATTCGCAGATGTCAACACCTTAAAATTCTGCAAGGTCGCATGTTCCATCCAGTTGTGAACACACCCCTGCGCATACACATAATCCCCGCTAGCCCAAGCTTCGTCACCGCGGGCATCCCACGTGATGAACAACTTTTTCGGACCAAAGCCCACGTTCAAGGCAAAGTCCGACGCCTCTGCAATTTGGTCAAAATTGAGGATACCATCCGTATAGGCAAGCGGATTTAAACTGAAATTATTCATTCCAGATACGTAAAGGGGTTTTCCCATACTCACGATGGGATTTGGCGTAATAGCAAATGCACTACTGCATGCTAACGCACAAAGTGCTACGCCCCAGAGCCTATTTAATTTTTTTGAGCATTCCATTCCACGCCCCCACATCTCAAACACCAAAATGTAAAATAGGTTTTTATGGGGACAATCTCCAAAAAATATGAAAAAAAGAACATCAAAATATAGGTTTTTATAGAATGGAATATTTCAAAGAGGAGTACAAAGTCCTTTTATTTTATCGAAATTTTTGTCGAATAATTGGTTTTTGCACCGCGAATATTCACGAAGTAATTCCCAGCGTGCATTTTCGGAATTCCCGCCGAGCCGTTCCACACAACGTGTCCCATCACGTCCATGATGGTCACGTGATCTTTTTCGCGCAATCCGGAAATTAAAATTTCACGACCGTTCACGTTCACGCGCGGCAATGCAAAATTCACATTGTGCATTTTCGGGAGCGACGTTCCTCCACAGCCAACAACATCCGGTCTCCCGACACACGGATCATCCTTGTACAAAGGCGCAGCAGCTTCTGCCCATAAGCGGTGCATCGACTGTCCGCCCTTAGGTTCTGCCGGATGCACGCCATCGCTTGCAGAAAGTTCTTCGGGATGTTCCAAGAAGTAATTGTAGAAATCAGGACCTTCCGGAAGCTCGTTGTCCTTCGTGAGCTTATCAATGGCATCGAGGTAATCTTGATGCACCTGCCACTTTGCAATTTCGGGATTCGTCGCAATCATGCGGGCGATAATTGGAGTAATGCCATGCGCTTTTGCCGTATCGATAATTGTCTGCAAGTTCTTTGTGAACGTTTCGACATTCGCATTGCTACCGCCCCATGCATCGTTTGTTCCCATTTCAATCGCCCAGAACTTTACGTTCCCTACGTATTCCGCGTAATACTTGAGCGCATCAACAACGCCCTGGCTCGTGACGCAACCAATGCCACCGCGAAGCATCGCCGGGTAGTAATCTGCAAAACGCGCGTGAATCAACTGCGCAAAATTCGAATCGACGGTAAACTGCTTCATGCCCATCTGGCTGATGCTTGTGCCCATGAAGAACCACGTATCGTCCCCGCCATTGCTGATGTCGTACGCACCGACTTCTTCGAGATTTTTCACCGGAGATTCCGCCACAATGCGGAACCAGGTCTTCCCTGCAAAATCAATCGCAAGCCCGCGAGACATGGCTCCGCTCTCGCCCACCTCGGCAACAGTCTCCCAGTCGCCATCTACGCCATTCGTCGAATTTGCAGACGTCATCACCTTAAAATTCTGGAGACTCGCCGATGCTTCCACGGAATGCTGGCAGCTTGCCGCGTGGACGTATTTTTCACCAGCCCAGGCTTCATCACCGCGAGTCTCCCACGTGATGAACAGCTTTATCGGGCCCTCACCCACGTTCAATGCAAAATCCGATACCGATGCCACCTGGTTGAAGTCCAACTTGCCATCAGTGTAGACTTCAGGTTTCCAGTTGGAATTGACTGCCCCCGCCACATAGAGATTCTTGCCCAGACTCACGTTCGGACTCGATGTAGCTGCAAATGCCCCAAAGGAGGCTCCACTCAAAGCAGAAACAAGCGCGGCATTCAAAAATACGCGCGCAAACTTTTGTTTTTCCATATTTTCACCCCAAAAACTTAAATACCTTTTCGGAAAATAAATTATTATGGGGCAAATATCTCAAAAAATTGATTCAGGTGTGGACATTTTTGTCGAGAGATGTTCCTTACCTTCCGTTATCTCGCAGGCGATAGAGTACGCACGCGATATCAATCGGACGCGGTAGGCTCATTTCACGGCTGAGTCCTTGCGGCAAGTTGCGGAACCCGACATTCTTGATTTTTTCGCAAAGCGCATTGATACGTTCCATGATTGTCGCCTTCGCCGATTCGCCATTAGCATCGTTGTTGCTTGCGGCATTCTGGCAAAGGTTCAACAACATGAACCCGGCACCGAATCGCTGTTGCTTATCCACAAGCGCACCCGCCTTGGACGTATCCGAGACAAGGAAACCGATTTGCAGCAATGTATCGCCCGAGATTTTCACTTTCACCTGGCGCTCCACAGCAGATGCAGGACGGAGTGACGGGAGCAATGGCTTCACGTATTCCGCAAAGTCGCGGCACTCAGGTTCCACAAATGCGGGCAACCCCGGCACGACTTTCGCAGCATCACCGGCAGCCGAGCCAACAGCACTATCACCGAGTCCAGCCGCCACATTCTTTCCATTGATTCTTGCACATTCCGCCTTGTACGATGCCATCACGATGATGTTGTCCGCCAAGTCCAAAAAGTCTCCGCAGGCGCCCGCCACCAAAATAAAGCTACGCCCCTTGATTTCACGGATGCGGTCCGTGAGCGGGATAAGCGGTTCGCGGTCATCGCCCAAGAGCTTACGCACGCGCACATCACGAATGAGGAAGTTCACAGCAGAGGAATCTTCGTCAATCAAGAAGACATCGCTCCCCGCTTCCATCGCTTCCATCAAGTTTGCGGCCTCGCTCGTCGAGCCCGACGCACAGGCAGTCGTAAAGTTCTTTGTCGAGATTCCGCCCGGCAAGTCACGCACAAACTGCGAAAGGTCTGTGCCTCGCACGCTGCGGCCGTCTTCGACGCCCACGCGCACCGCCGATTCGCTCACGACAACGCCTTCGCGACCGTCTCCCGGAATATGTGGGTAAACCGATTTCGTCAAGGCCTGCAAAAGCGTCGATTTTCCGTGGAACGCCCCACCCGAAATCACGGTGATTCCCTTCGGGATTCCCATACCACGGATTTCGCGGCCATTAGCAACAAGCGTCACCGCCATTTCTTCGGGTGCTGCAAACGGGACAGCCCCATCCATCGGGAGTTCACTGAGTCCCGATGCACGCGGAAGCACGGCACCATCCGGCACAAACGCACAAAGTCCACGTTCCTCGAACTGCGACAAAATTTCCTTGCGCTCGGCAAGCACGCGGTAATGCTCAACAAGTTCCGGCTCTACGCCATCCTTCTTCGATTCGCCCGAATTATAGAGTGCAGCCGACACCAAGTCCGGTAAAACCATCGTCAAAATCTCGGCAGCGGCTTCCGCCTGAATCTTGCGACCGTCGCCCGGCAAGCGCACCTGCAAACAAGCTCGCAACTCGCCGTTATCGACCCAGAGTGCATTTCGCACTAGCATTTCAGGTCCAGCAGTGTCAAAAACAACCGCCGCATCCCTATCCGGGTACTTTTCACGAACAAGTGCCGAAAGCCTACGACAAAGGTAATCGCTCAATGCCAGGCGGCGTTCAAACGAGCCACCCCATTCGCTCGGGAACCCAAGCATAAGCAAGCTCGCCTTGATCATCACACGCGATGCCGGTGCATACGGGTCTCCCTGCACATGCAGGAATTCCAGCACAAAGTCTCCGAAATCCCACGAGCGGTCCGCCAAGGATTTGTAAAGACCGTAATTTTTCCCTTGTAAACTGCGAATTTTCTGGTAAAGAGCTTTCATATACATAAAAGTAGTTAAACTAGACCAATTTTACACCTATTATTTACGCACATTTTACGGCACTTTAACATTTGTCCTGTAAAAAAAGAATTAAATTCTAGGTGTGAACTAACTCTTTTACATGCAAATCAGGAGTACAACCCATGAAAAAGCTTTTCTTTTTTGCCTTGATGATGGCATTCCTCTTCACGACCGCCGTCGCTGACGAAGAAGATCCACCTCCGCGTGGCAAGGCAGCAACCATCAACATCATCACTGAACCGCCTAACAGTGACGTGTTCCTCGGCGGTGAACCTCTCGGCAAGAGTCCGATCAAGGATAGAGAAGTCAAGTCTGGTCGCCAGACGCTCGTCGTCATTGACCAGGGCTTCGAACTCGTGAACAAGCGCGTGAACGTTTGGCCGGGCAAGGACAAGCGCAACGACTTCGACTTCAGCACCAAGATTCCGAAGGGCCACATCAAGGTTACGACGAATCCGCCGCGCTGCCTCATCTTCGTCGATGGCGAACAGGCAGACAAGACCGATGGTGCAGAACTCGTTGTCCACAACCTCGATGCCGGTGACCACGTTGTGCGCGCCCAGTGCAGCAACCGCAAGAGCGCAGAAGCTCTCGTAAAGGTTGTCGGCGAAGAAACTGCTGAAGTCCATCTCGACGCAACAACCGGTTCCAAGAAGAAAAAGCGCTAATAACGATTTTTCATTAAAAATTTTAAAGAACTCCCTTTTTGGGGAGTTTTTTTTTGTGTTTTTTTATATGTTTATAACATAATGTTTCTAATCTAGGAGAAAAAAATGTCAAAAATTTGGTTTTTCGCCCTTTGCGTAAGTTTTGCCCTCTTTACCGGCTGCGCAAGCGATGGCGGCAAGAAAGTCACCCGTCTCGATGCCAATTCCGTAACAGACCTTTCAGGCAGCTGGAACGATACAGACTCCCGTCTCGTAGCTGAAGAAATGATTAATGACTGCCTTGGCCGTCCGTGGTACAGCCAGTACTCCTCTCAGAAAGGTTCCGTCCCGACCATCGTGATTGGCAAGGTCCGCAACAAGAGCCACGAACACATCCGCGTCGAAACGTTCATCAAGGATATCGAACGCGCCCTCATCAACTCCGGCAAGGCTGAATTCGTCGCTAACTCCAACGAACGCGAAGACCTCCGCAACGAACTCGCCGACCAGCAGGGCAATACCACCGAAGAAACCACCAAGGATGCCGGCATGGAAATCGGTGCAGACCTCATGCTTACCGGAACCATCAACTCCGTCCTCGACCAGGAAGGCGGCGAACAGGTGGTCTTCTACCAGATTGACATGGAGCTCACGGATATCCAGAGCCACCGCAAGCTTTGGCTTGGTGACAAGAAGATCAAGAAATACGTATCCAAGAGCAGCGTGAAGTTCTAGTCTGCTCGAGCCTTTGGCTCAGTCATTCATTTTGCTCGCACCCGCGAGCATTTTTTATATACATTTACTTATATGAAACAAATTATATTACTCCTCGCGACAACTTTATTCTTTACGGCTTGTGCGAACAAGTCCATGACGCGTTACGAGGCTCTCGCCCCAGTATTTGAGCACAATGGATTCGAAGCCGCCATTAACGAAGTCAAGAAACAGCAAGAAGACCTCTACGGAGAAAAGACCGAATTTCTCTATTACTTTGACTTGGGAGTCCTTTACCACTACAACGGAAACTACAAGGAAAGTGCAGACAACTTCGCCAAGGCTGAAAAAATTTACGACGACCTCTACACGCGATCTGTAACAAACGAGGCCGCCGCCATTGTCACGAACGACAACATCCGCCCGTACAGGGCACGCCCCTTCGAAGTACTCGTGCTCCATGAAATGCAAATCATGAACTACCTCGCCCAAAAGGATCTCGATGGCGCCATGGTTGAAGTGAACCGCGCTCTAAAGGCGATGACAGAACTTTACCAGAAAGACAACGACAAGACGAACGACAACGGCTTTTTGCGCTACCTTACCGCAATTGTCTACGAAATGGCAGGTGAACGGGACGAAGCCGCCATCGCTTACTATAAGACGGTCAAGGCTTACGACGAAAACATCCTGAACCTCCCGAAAGAAGCCCGCGAATTCATCATTGAAAATTTAAGACGCTCTGACCGCGAAGACGACCTCAAAACGCTTAAGCTCGACAACGCCCTCGAAACACCTAAGGCTAAAGCCGCTTACGATCTCGGCCAAGAAATCATCGTCGTCGGTTACGCCGGTCACGGTCCCATCCTCACCGAACTCAGGATGTCTGGTACTTACGTGAACGGGGGGCTGCTGAACCTCACCTACAAAGACAGCAAGACCGGCAAGGTGACAAGCACCACCGTCGGAGCACCCCCAGTCGCAGGGGCAAGCAACGGAGAAACATTCCACATCGCTTTTGCACTCCCCGAAGCGCACTCCTTCAGGAGCCAAGTCCAACGCTTTAACGTTTCCGTCGATGGCAAGTCCGGCATCCGCCCCGAAAAAGTCATGGCGCTCGACAAGGAACTCGAAATGAACCTCAAGGATGACTTCGCCTCCACCATGACGCGTACCGCCATCCGAGTCGTGCTCCGCACTATCGCCTCGCAAGCCGCCAAAAAAGCTATGAAGTCGGACAATGCACTCCTCAATATTTTCACAAGCATCGGCACGGACATCGCGCAGGACCAGATGGAAAAAGCGGACCTCCGCATCGCCCTCTTCTTGCCGAACTCGTTCCAGATGACACGTATCCCCGTCGAGCCGGGTTCCCATGAAGTCAGTGTCGCTGCTGAAGGCGATGCTGGCACGGTCAAGGTATTCAATTTTGGCAGTGTCCCCGTGAAAAAGGGCGAAAAGAAGTTCATCTTTGTTCCGGCAGTTAAATAAAACATCATAAATAGGCGAAAAAGCATCATTTTCTGAATTGTAAATACCTTTTTTCTAAATAATTATTTAGTTTCAAGGCAAAAACATTCCTAGGAGCAAAAAATGAATTTCAAATTGATCTTTGCAGCAGCAGCAATGCTCGCTACTCAGTCTTTCGCTATCGCCGGTATTGGCGCCCATTACACCCCGAACGTCGGAACAACCCTCAAGAAGGCCGACATGGCACCGCTTCACAACAGCGAAAACATCCAGTTCAGCCATGGCAGCTTCGAATACATCCAGGGCTTCGGTTTCAAGGCTTGGGTCGATATTCTCCCGTTCATCGATATCGAAGGTACATTCAACATCCAGTTCGCCTCTTATAATGCATCCCTCTGGGCTGGCGACAAGAGCATCGGCTATCAGGAAATCCCGCTCAAGATTGAACTTGGCGGCACTCCTTTTGCAAAGGCAACTCCGAAGTACGTCGGCATGAACGCAGACCTCTCCGTCACGAAGCCGTTCTCCATCCCGCTCTTCCCCATCCGTCCGTATATCGGTGGCGGTCTCACGTTCCACTGGAACACGTTCATCCTGAACAACCAGTTTGTTGACGGCATCATCACCCGTATGGAAGAAGCTGGCATCCCGATGCCGACAGACCCGACCGACGAACAGGCTCGCAACGATTATATCAAGAGTCTCAGCAAGGAAGTTGTAAAATACGCCAAGGACGAAGGCCTCAACAAGAGCATCGGTATCCACTTGCTCGCCGGTGTCCGCTTCAAGCTCCCGATCATCCCGATTGCAGCTTATGCAAACGTCAAGTGCTATCTCGGTGGCGACTACGATACAGACATCGATGCCGGTCACTTTGCATTTGAACTCGGTGGCGGTTTTGCCCTTTAATTTTTGTAGATTAAAAAAAGTTGGTTAGAAGAGAGTAGGTATCCAAGAATGACTCAAAATACAAGCAGCACAAACATCCTCATCATCGAAGATGAAATTGCCATTGCCGAAGGCCTCGTAGACCTCTGCGAGCTCAACGGTTACCGTGTCAAACACGTTGTCGACGGCGAAAGCGGTCTTGCCGAAGCACTTTCCGGACAGTACGGACTCGTACTCCTGGACCTCATGCTTCCGGGCATGGACGGATTTACCGTTTGCGACAAGATCCGCGAAAAGGACAAGAGCCTCCCGATTATCATCCTTTCTGCAAAGAATTCCGATGACGATATCATCAACGGTCTCAAGTTCGGCGCCGACGACTACATCCCGAAGCCGTTCTCCGTGCCGATGCTCCTTGCACGTATCGAAGCGGTGTTGCGCCGTAGCCGCCAGACGATGGAAAACGAAGGCAAGCTTGTTGCCGGCAATCTCCGCGTGAACTTCCGTGAATACACGGGCGTGCGCGGTACAGAAGAATTGGCATTTACCCGCAAGGAAATTGAAATTCTTGAATACCTCTGGAACAACCGCGACCACGCCATTCCGCGTTCTGAACTCCTCCGCAAGGTCTGGGGTTACGAAAATGCAGAATCTGTGGATACACGTACCGTCGATATTCACATTACCAAGCTTCGCAAGAAGATTGAAGACGATCCGGCTCATCCGAAGCTGCTCGTTACATTCCGCGGTGAAGGTTACCAGATGCGTTCGGCACCAGAATGCGAGAAATCAGTATAAACAAAATCTCAACATACCTCTCTAGCAAGTACAAGGCTCTTCGGAGCCTTATCCTTGCCTCTAAAGATCGTCTCATTTTTGTGGCGATTTTTATCGTTATTGCGATTCCCGTAATAATGCTTTTAAGCCATTCTTACACACAGTTGCAAACGTCGTCGCTCTTTGGCTACAAGGAACACGCGTTCTCTGTGTTACAGAACTTGAACAAGAACATCACGGCGGACCTCGCTATCGAAGACAGGCGTTCTTACGCCGACTATCGATTCATCCGCTCGGTTCCTGTGTTCGGCGGCGAAGAAATCACGATGTCCGAACTTGCGGAATTTCCGCAGCGTAGCCACTACGTTGGCCTTGTCGGGCATTTCCAGCTGGACCCCGCCGGCAACTTGAGCACGCCAGTCCTCCCGGATGGAGTTCTTGAAAAAATCCCGATGATGGACAGGGACAAGCGCCTTGCCATCCGCAACAAGATTAGCCAGATCCTCAACACGTCGGGATTCGCGGCCATGTCTTCTCCAGTCGCCTTTGCGATGACATCGAGCAGCATGGAAAAGGCTGATACGACGCACAAGAACGATAGCAGGCTCATCGACCAGATTTACAAGCAGGACCTCGACATTGCAAGCACGCGCAAAAAGAAGAAAGCCAACAGACCGCGTGTTGAACAAATTACCGAAACCGGCGACTTCGCCTTCGGCGTTGAATCGACAAAGCTCGATACAACAGGGCTTCTGGTCCGCTTGATCAATACCGAAACGACACACTCCATGGAAGCCGAAATAGACTTTTTCCAGGCGATTGTCGATTCGAACTATATCATTTTCCACCGCACCGTAAGACGCGGCACAGACGTCTTTATCCAGGGCTTCATTGTCGATGCAAGAATGTACCTCACGAACCTCGTGAAAAACGAAATCGAGAAGTACAAGGGCGTTACGAAAGGCAATCAGCAAGACCCGCTCGTACTTGCATTTTTCCACAAGAACAAGTCCTTTGTCGCCTTCGGCGAACGCAACAACATCACGACGGAACTCCTCTCCGAATCATTGCAGGCACCTCTCTCGGATATCACTTTTAAGATGTACACGACGCAGCGCGCCCCTGGCGGTGAATTCGTCACCTTCATCGGATTTTTGATGCTTGCTGTGCTGGGAATAGGCTTGATTTCGATTTACCATGTGACACAGAGCCGCGTGAAGCTCGCCGCGAAGCGCCAGGACTTTGTCTCCGCCATTACGCACGAACTCAAGACTCCGCTCACCGCTATCAAGATGTATGCCGAGCTGTTGCAGAATTCCTGGGTCGCGAGCGAAGAAAAGAAACAGAAGTATTACGGACAAATTGCAAGCGAAGCCGACCGCCTTTCGAGACTCATCCAGAACGTGCTGAACCTCTCGAAGCTCGATGGCAACCGCTGGAACGTGCAGCTCCGCATGGACAAGCCAAAGCAAGTCCTCGACGACTTCGTCTCGACTTACAGCAAGAACGTCGAAAAGCAGGGATTCGAACTTACCGTTTCTTCGGACACAGATGCCGACAACATCAGCCTCATGATCGACCGCGACGCCATCATGCAGATTCTGATGAACCTCGTCGACAACTCGCTCAAGTTCTCCAAGAACGCCGATTACAAGATGATCAATGTGGAACTGCGCATCAAGGGCACTGACATGTACCTCGCCGTGCGCGACTACGGTCCGGGCATTCCGCCTTCCGAAATGAAGAAAGTTTTCCAGGAATTCTACAGAGTCGAAAACGAAATGACAAGACAGACGAGTGGCACAGGCATCGGACTTTCGATGGTAAAGAAATTGTGCGCTTTATGTAATATGAACATAGAATTGGAAAACGCGAACCCCGGTTTGCGCACAAAAATACACTTCCCAAGTCTGTCCATTTAAGTTTTCATTATGTATTTTTAGGGCGTTCCGTCAGTATGGCGGAAACCCAAAAATCAAAGAGGCGCGGTATGACTCAGGACGATATCATTAAGAATCCGTTGGATTATGATCTTTCCATTGAAACCGTTGGCAAGGGCACGCTTAAGTCCCCGATGAACGGCGTTCCTTTCGTTTCAGAAAACGACAAGGTCAGCCTTACCACTGACGTCAATCTCATCTCTGAATACTTGGCGAAGGGCATCCCGGTACCTTCACTCGAAGTCGCCGGCCCTCGACAGACAATTTTCCACGACCCCGCCTGGACGCGCGCAGGTATCGTGACTTGCGGTGGTCTCTGCCCAGGTCTTAACAACGTGATCAAGGGCCTTGTACAAGTGCTCTGGTTCGACTACGGCGTGAGGAACATCTTCGGTATCCCGTACGGCTACCGTGGCTTGAACCCGAATTACGGTTACTCCCCCATCGTGCTTGACCCGGATGTGGTCGATGCCATTCAGGAAGACGGCGGTACGATTCTCGGTAGCTCCCGCGGCATGCAGGACCCGGCAATCATGGTCGATACGCTCATGCGCTTGAACATCAACGTGCTGTTCTGCATCGGTGGTGACGGTACGCTCCGCGGCGCACACGCGATTGCCGAAGAAGTCAAGAAGCGCAAACAGCCCATCTCGATTATCGGCATCCCGAAGACGATCGATAACGACTTGAACTTGATCGACAGGACGTTCGGTTTTGAAACCGCCGTGCTCAGCGCAACAGACGTAATTACAAGTGCTCACATCGAAGCAAACGGCGCATTCAATGGTCTTGGCCTTGTGAAGCTCATGGGTCGTGACTCCGGCTTTATCGCAGCCTACGCATCGCTTGCAACAACAGTTGTGAACATCTGCCTCGTCCCTGAAGTTCCCTTTACGCTTGACGGGCTCTTCAAGGCTCTCGAAAGCCGTTACGCCAGCGGCAAGACTCATGCCGTGATTGCCGTCGCCGAAGGCGCCGGACAGGAACTTTTCAAGAACCAGGAAGAACGCAGGGACGCAAGCGGCAACATACTGAAGAACGATATCGGTGAATTTCTGACCCACAAGATCAAGGAACATTTCGATAGCGTCGGCAAGGAAATCAACATCAAGTACTTTGACCCGAGCTACACCGTGCGCAGCATCCCCGCCAAGGGTACGGACGCCATTTTCTGCTTCCAGCTTGCAGAAAACGCAGTACATGCAGGCATGGCAGGCAAGACGGACATGGTCGTTGGCAGCATGAACAACGTTTTCTCGCACGTGCCTATCGAATACGCCGTGAGCGAACGCAAGAAAATCAACCCCAACGGACCCCTTTGGCACGCCGTTCTCGGTATCACGCGCCAGCAGGACTATTTCTCCGGCAAGGGCAAACGCAGCAAGTAATCCTTTAATTAATTTATCACCATGCTCAAAAAAGAAGAAAAAGTCATCATCCGCACAGCCTTGATGGAATACCGCAATCTCTTGTTCAAGACATTCCATGGCACCGACGAAGAAAAGACTCGCATTGCCACGGTGAACAAGTTGCTCCAGAACTGGAAAGTCTAAGCGTATTCATGAGAATTACGCATAACATTGTTTTTGCATTGCTACTTGCGATTAGTTTCGCAAGTGCAAACGAGCATTTGCACATAGCGGATTCCTGCTATGCGGCACGTGCTTTGCGCGCAAACGGCGACAAAGCCGATGCAAAGAATGCAAAAATAATGAAGGAATCCTACAAGAAAGCGATGGAGGATTCCACCGTTCTGGAGGCGGCGACTGAAGGCTACGTGAAAACGCTGTACTTCTGCTTTAGATTCGTGCAGTTCGACGAGAAGAAACGCCAGCTCCATTTGGACACGTTGATGGAAGCAAGCAAGAGCGCCTACGAGAAGTTCCCGCAGAACAAGGAAATCGCACACGTCTACGCCTCGACGCTTTCGATGTGGGGTTCTGAACGCAATGTATTCTCGTCCATCAAGGAAGGCATTGCAGGCAAAGTCCGCGATGTCGCAACTGCAGCAGAAGACTGGCAGATTCTCGGGCGAGCGCACTTTGTATTGCCTTACGTGCCGCTAATCCTCTCCTGGCCGGATGAAAAGCTTGCAGACAAGTACTTGAATATGGCTCTTGAACAAAATCGCAAGGACATTTACAACTACTACTTCCTTGCCGACTTGCGCTACGATCAGGGACGCTATGACGATGCTGTGGAATTTATCGTACAAGGTCTCGATGCAGGCGTGCGCCCCGGATACATTCTTGAAGACAAGCGCGCCCGCTGGCACTTGAAAGAGCTCTGGAAGAAAATCGATTACAAGCACAGGGACAAGCTTTCGCCAAAACACCTTGAAGACGGCGAGAACATCCGAAAAGCGATCGAAGCGCTGAGAGCGAAGAATAAGAAGAAATAACTTGTTATAAAAAAAACGGACTTTAAAAGTCCGTTTTTTTTTAATGGTGACCCCGGAACAAGTCCGGGGAGACAAATGCAGGGCGCGAGAGCCTCGCGCTTTCCCAATTGCTTATGCTTAAGCCTGAGCTTGCACAGCAGTCAATGCAATCGTGTAGACGATGTCTTCAACGAGGGCGCCGCGAGAAAGGTCGTTCACCGGCTTGGCGAGACCCTGGAGCATCGGGCCGATAGCGATCGTGCCGTGAGCAGAGCGCTGCACAGCCTTGTAACCGATGTTACCGGCAGAGAGGTCCGGGAACACGAACACGGTAGCCTTGCCAGCGACCGGGCTGTTCGGGGCCTTGAGGGCTCCAACACTCGGAACCGTAGCGGCATCGTACTGGAGCGGGCCATCGATGAGCATTTCCGGGCGGGCAGCCTTAGCAGCGGCAGTAGCTGCCACGACGAGGTCTGCATCCGGGCCCTTGCCCGAATTGATGGTGCTGTAAGAAAGCATGGCAACGCGGCTCGGGAGGCCGAAAGCCTTTGCCGTGTCATCGCACTGGAGAGCGATATCGGCAAGTTCTTCGGCGAGCGGGTTCAGGTTGATAGCGCAGTCGCCGTAGATGTAAGTCTTGTCCTTCATGCACATGAAGAACACGGAGCTCACGGACTTCACGCCCGGAGCGGTACGGATAATCTGGAGAGCCGGGCGGAGCGTATCAGCGGTAGAGTGGATAGCGCCAGAAACGAGGCCATCGACTTCACCGAACTTGAGCATCATCGTAGCGAGCATTACGTTGTCAGAAAGAGCAGCGCGTGCAGATTCCGGAGTCATGCCCTTAGCCTTGCGGAGTTCCACGAGAGTCGGCACATACTTTTCAGCAAGTTCTGCGCTCGGTTCGATAATTTCGATGTTAGCCGGGAGCTTCACGCCAACAGACTTTGCAGTAGCTTCGATATCAGCCTTCTTGCCGATGAGGACCGGCACGGCGATGTTGCGTTCGACAGCGAGGCAAGCAGCCTGCACGGTACGCGGTTCAGAACCTTCCGGGAGCACGATGCGCTTCACACACTTGGATGCCTTGGAAAGGAGGCTTGCACGGAACATAGCCTGGCTTACGCGGCGTTCAGCAGCCGGTTCTGCGAGGTCGCCAGCAACACACTTTTCGCAGCGGAGCAAGCGCTTCGGGCAGAAGAGTTCGGCATCTTCGCCATCGGCAAAAATCTTTGCATCGAGGGCAGAGGCGAGGTCGTCGTTAAACTTGTGAGCAATGACATCGTTCATGCCGGTTGCACCTTCGACGACAACAGCATCGACATCGTCAAAATCCTGCTTGAGGAAATCAGCGCAAATCTTTTCCATGAGCACGGCAGACTTGCCGGCCTTGATTTCAGCAACGCTATCGGCAGCATTGAAAACTTCGAGCGGCTTGTAGACTGTAGCGATGAGACCAGCCTTGGTAACAGCGTCGACAAGTTCCTGGACTTTGGCTTCCATGTTGGAGGCAGCCGTGGCAACTAGGTAAACACGATTCATTTTAATCTCCAATTTTGAATTTACGAGTGTAAAGGTAGGATTTTTTAGATCGATAGACAGGAGGTGCCCGCTCGGAGGCGGGCATGACAAGCTTCAAAAAACATTTCCACACAACCAATGACCATTGACCAACAACTAATGACTAACAGCCAACACGTTTATTTTAGTTTACAATGCCAAAATCTTTCACAAATTAGCGCATTTTCCGATGTAATATTTTCATAAACTCTATTGACAACATAATTTTATTGTTATCTTTGGCGTTGAAAGTGTATGGGAAAACACTGTGGGATAGGGGAATAAATACTTAGGAGTCACGGATGAGGATCAGTGGACTTTTTTACAGGGTTTTGGTGTGTTTGGCGATTTTCAGTGCCTACGCATTTGCGCAGACGGTTGCTGTCGCACACATCATTTACGAGGGCAACGTCTTGTACTATGCCGACAACGAAAGCAATTTCGTGTACAAGGCTGTTGAAAAAAACGAAGATGGTACATTTACCATCGAATTCACTAACGAGCGCCTTGCTAACGGCAAGAAAGACGTTCGTCGACTACAGTTTGGAGTAGGCTGTAACGGCAACACATGCCATACGGACCTGAGTCCAGACAACAAGCCTCTACTGGGTGAACTTTTCCCGGGGTACAAGGAAAACGTCTCAGACGCTGCAAGCATTGTAAAGCAGGAAATCTGGATTGTCATCAACGAAGACAAGACATTGACGATTTCCGACACTAAACCGGTGGTCGCGGTCAAGCCTAAAAAACATATCCGTTTTTTAACGCCGTGGACAAACACAAACGCCATCATGTACCTGAACGATACAGAGAACTACATGAGCGCGGCAGCCTCCCCATACTGCGGTTGGTTCGAAAGCAAGGTATCCAAGCCATCTAGCAGCGCAAACGTCTATTTCAAACAAACTATCGGCACTATGTTTGTCGGAGCAGACGGTACAACCGAAGACGAATCGACCGTTACGCCCATCAACTTGGATTCAGCCATTGCATTAAGCGATACCATCTGGATTGTCGCTTACCAATACGGCGCTCCTGAAGTTCATACAAAATATCCGGGCGTTCTCGGTGAATGCCTCCCGAAGATTCTCCCGGTGATGATGTTCGACTGGTACGACGGTTCCATGAATTCCGACGGTTCCAAGAACGGGCTCAACTACGGTGAAGGCGGCGCAGGCCGCACAGGCTTTGATGTCCGCGGTGTACCGATGTTCGGTAACGGAACAAGCCAGGACTTCGGTCAGGGCGGTTGCGAAGGTTCTCCGATGACAGGCATGGTCGAAAAACAGCTCGGCATCAATGGCGTCCCCGTGATGGCAAAGAACTTCCCGAGCGGCTGTAAGAACTCTTCTCATCTGAATAGCTGGTTCCTCCCTGAAGTTATTTACAATGACGGCGTAAACACCTATACGAACGTCACGTGCCGCGACCTGGAACTCACTCTTACCGATGACGGTTTCTGGCTTGGACAAAAGGACGACGAAAGCCCGGAACACGGACTCTTCTTGCTCGATGACTTCCGCTGGCTCGACAGCGCACATACGATTGAAAACCCCCATTACGATTCCATCAGCGGTGGCAATGACATTCCGGGTTACCACAACTACGGTTTCGCCATGAAGATCCAGGCTGAATTTGTCTATGTCAAGGGACAGTACTTTGAATTCAACGGCGACGATGACGTGTGGGTGTTTATCAACAACAAGCTCGTGGTCGATATTGGCGGACAGCACAAGAAAGTCAAGAGATCCGTAAATCTCGACGATCTTGGACTCACGCCGGGTGAAACTTATCCGTTCCATATTTTCTATGCCGAACGCAAGCGCACGCAATCGAACTTCATGATGAGAACGTCCATCGACTTGAAGGTGGAATCCAGCATGCTCCTCACGGACCATTCGTCGGACTCAACACTCATCAAGAAAGAAGTCTGGCAGAACATCCGCGAAAAGACTCTCGCCTGCGACTTCTCCGCAAACTCCGAAACCAAGCGCACGGAACGCGGACCTTCGAACTTTACGCTGTTCGGAAAGAGCCTCCCGATGACGGGTGTTGCCTTGAGCAAGCTCGATACTGCTTACTATAGCGGCATCACGATTACGAACGATTTCACGATGCTCACGATCAACACAAAGAATATTTCCCGCATGCAGACATTGCCGCCGGGAACCTATTACGTCCGTGTATCGCTCAAGAACAACCCGAAGGAATATAAGGATGTGTACTTCACCATCCCGCCGACGGAACTGCCGAACATCGCCTTTGCAAACATCATCGACTCGAGCTACTGCTTCATTGCAGACGTCATCAAACAGGACACGCTCTGCGTCGACAAGTACTGGAAACCGCTCGGAAACGAAGTCAGCCGCGATATCAATAGCGACACGCTCCCCATCAACTTGAACAAGGCAGAAAAGCTCTGGGCGGGCCGCATCTACCCCATCAACGTCTCTTACGTCGAAGAATGGGCATCAAGCTATAGCGGCATTGCGGCATTAGTCTCGACATCCGACCCGAAGCTCATCCCGTGCGATTCCCTCGGCAATCCGCTCCCGAACAATGAATTCACGCTCATGGACGGCAAGAACATGTTCTTCGTGAAGGCAACAGGCGCGATAGTCAACGGAACCTTGACCGTTTCTACCGCAGCGGCAAAGAACAAGAGCATCAACTGGACAAACATCAACATTGCCGAACCGCCTGTTCCGCAAATCGAAACCGCCTACATCTACGATAGAAATGGCGACGGTCGCGGCGACAGTATCTGGGTCAGCTTCAACAAGCCGCTAGGCGGAAACAGCGTGCTCAATGCCATCTCGTTCACGTTCGGCCTCACGCACTACGAACAGGCTCCTGTTAAATACACCGAAGGCGCCCGCGAACTTTCTTTTGTCGCTGATGGTGACGGATTTGGACCTTCCATTTCAACAGGTGGCGCAACGGAACCGTATTCCGGCAAGATTACCGCCCAGTACACCTACACTAACCCCGAAGACCATACAGTCTCGAATTTCGCAGTGGACGGTCTTCTCGGCGACAAGATTGGACCTATCATCATGGCGGCAGAAATCGCCTATACCAATGACGGTAAGACCCAGCTCACGCTCACGTTCAGTGAAGGCCTCAGCTCCTTGGGCGCAAGTTCCAATCTGTTCGGCTACCGTAGCTACGGCAGCGGCTCGTTGTCCACAATCGTGAAAGAAGCCGAATATGTAGCAGCGATCCCGGCAAACCGCTGGAAGCTCATTTTCTCCAAGAAAGCCTCTAGCGACATCATCCCAATCGTCGGTGACTCCATCCGCATCAGGCCTCCCTCCGAAGGCGGACTTGCCGTTGATCTCATGGACAATCCGGCACACGACAAGAATCCATGGGTACGCATTACCGGCGAACAGCGCATTACCGTGACAAGCCCGACGGTCGTCACCATGGACAAGAATTCGCCCAACTTCGAAAAGACTAGGGAAATTGTCAACAGCAAAAAGCCGACAGTTCCCATCATCGTCAAGAGCGACAGACCCCTTACCGCAAACCAGGTTGGCGAAATCTACGGCACCCAAGGTCATTATCTCGGCGACATGAACATGTCTGAACTCGTCGAAAACGAAATTAGCGAAATTGTGAAAGTCGTAAAGGCTCAAACCATGTACGAAGACAAGACTGCCGCCCAAAACGGCACACCGTCTACCCCCGTAACGCTGGAAACAATCATTTCCATGCTGGACAGAGGCGATATTTCGTACAAGGAAGCCAAGAGCAGGTTCGGCTTAAGCGACGTCATCATCAACGCCCACAGCAACGGGCTTTTGAACAAGGACAACCTGCACAACTACATGCACGGTACCGATGAAGACGTCAAGACAATCGCTGAATCCATGGCAGACAAGACGGAACTCAGCTACAAGACTATCTATTATACCAGTCTCGGGCATTTCGTCAACAACGACGAAGGTAGAATCGCCTGCAACGACGATATCTTCAAGACGGACGGTGCCGTCAACTGCCTCGGAAACGAAGGACACCTGTTCCTCGCCTGGAACTCCCGCGACAAGAAAGAGCGCCTCGTAGGTACTGGCGTTTACATCGCCCGCCTCGAAATCCGCCTTATCGTGAACGGCAAACGCATCACCAAGCGTACGCAGGACTTCCTCTGGGGCGTCCGCCACGGCAGAATGACGATATTCGATATCGAATTTAGATAGTAAAATCCAAAAACCGGAACTTTTTTCCCTAGTCACCCGCTCCCAGAGCGGGTGTTGCTGTTTTCGCAATTTATTTTACAAATAGGCAAAAAAAAATTGATAAATATCACAATATTGAATGTATTTTCTATTAGGGTAACATCTTCCGGGAGTCGTGGATGCGGTGTAAAAATATTGTCTCAAGTTTAATTTTCGTACTCTTATGGGCAGCTATTCCGTCGATAGCGGCCGATTACAACATTACCGTCAAGGATGAAAGATCCAGTTCGCCCGCAAGGCGCATCTACGTCGTTTTGGAAAAAACGGTAGACGGAGTCACCACATCCAGCAACTGCACACAGCTAACAAGCAACGCCGACGGCACCTTCAGCGTCAAGGCAACATTGACCGCCGAAACAGAGCCGAAACTGACCTTTTACACAGGCAGGACTTCCTCCGGCAAATGCAACTCTGACATAGGCAGCATTTCGCCTTTGGCTGGCGCAGAACCCGTGGAAAGCGAATTCACCATTACCATTAGCAGAAACAAGGTCGTTACACAGGCAAACGGCACAAAGACCACCGAGCCCTCGACAACCACTCCAGGCAATGACGGCCCAGGCACGCAGACACCCGGCAACGATGGTCCCGGCACACAGACTCCTAACAGACCGACTCAACAGACGAAGTATAAAGTAATCCGCTTCTTTGTCCCCTGGACCAACACGAACGCCATTCTCTATGTCGCAGGTGGCAAATCTGATACAATGTCCACTATCAAGAATTACTGTGGATGGTTCGAATCCAAAGTTACCCCGCCCGAAGGCTCGTTCCAGGTCTACTTCAAGCAGACTCTCGGATCTGAATACGTCACAGACTACCATTACACCTCCAAGACACAACCTATCGATCAAAGCACTTTGCTTTCGCTCGATGCAGCCGCTGCCGAAGCCGATACCATCTGGGTCAAGGCAGGCAAGGAAATCGGGACAGCAACAACTGTTTACACCAAGTACCCGGGCGTTTTAGGCGATTGCCCCACCAAGACTCTCCCTGTGATGATGTTTGACTGGCTCCACGGCTCAAAAGGCGATGGCGACGGAGCAGGCAAAAACGGCGACCCCGCCAACGGTGTGAGTGCAGACTTCGGTTCCAGCGGATGTGCACAGCATACCAAAGGAATGGTTCAAGAATACCTTGGCCCCAATGGCGTACCCGTACCAGCCGATCCCTTCCCTGAAAATTGCAAGATTACAACACATCTCGCTCAATGGTTCTTGCCAGAAGTCATCGCCACTAAGGACGGCATTCCGTACACCAACGCCACCTGCCGTTCTATCGAATTGCAACTCCAGAACGACGGTCTCTGGCTCGGCCAAAAAGACGACAATAGCACTGAAGGCGGGCTCTTCTTGATCGATGATTTCGAATACCTCGATGCCGAAAAGACCATCAAGAACCCCTACTTTGACAACCTTTCTGGCAAAGGCAAAAGACACAATTTTGGCTTCACCATGAAGATTCAGGCCACGTTCGAATACATTCCGGGCCAGTACTTTGAATTCAACGGTGACGATGACGTGTGGGTGTTCATCAACAACCGTCTCGTTGTGGATATCGGTGGTCAGCACACGAAGGTCTTTGGCTCAGTGGACCTCGACACGCTCGGACTTCAAGAAGGTGTCAACTATCCGTTCCACATCTTCTATGCCGAACGCCATACAACCCAGTCCAACTTCATGATGAGAACGTCCATCGACCTGAAGACCGAAACGAGCATTCTCGCTAAGGACCTCTCAGAAGCAGGACTGATCAACTACGAAATTTACCAGCGCGTGAGCAAGCAAGCTCTCTCTTGTGACTTCTCCGGCGCAACGACGACAGATACGGTCGCAGCTCCTTCGAACTTTACCTTGATCGGTAGCGGAGCTTATGCCGAAGGTGTTGCACTCGATAGCGTAGGTACCTGGTTTGGCGGCATCACCATCAAGCCCGGCTATTCAGGATTCACCATCAATACGACAACGATCCAGCAAATGCGTACACTCCCGCCGGGATCTTACGTATTGCGATTCTCTTTGCAGAGCGATGAAACCCAGTACGATGAAATTACGTTTACCATCGACAATTACGGCTCGCCCACCATCAACTACGCCCGAGTTGATGCACAAGGCAAATGGACGCTCATCGGAAACGATGTCGACGGAAACATCGATACACTCGGCAAGTGGGTAAACACGCGTTACGAAGTCAACGTCTCGTTCGTAGAAGAATGGGCAACGTTTGACGACATCGTTTACATTACCACGAACAATATTGCAGTCATCCCCTGCGACGAAAACGGCAACAAGATTACGGCAATCACGCTGAAGAACGGAAAAGCGACATTCTACGTCAAGTCCTCTGCCGCCGTTCAGGGCGTCAAACTCATCGTCACTAGCGGTGACGAAACGCAGCAGGCTGTTTGGAAAAACATCTCGTTCATGGAACCGCCTGTACCGCAAATCACGTTTGCTTGCATCTTCGACAGAAACGGCGACGGCCGCGGCGACAGCGTTTACGCCAAGCTTTCCAAGCCGTATGGCACGCTGAACGCAAGCATGGTCCGCATGGACTCCATCCACCTGGAATTCGGCGAAACGTTCCCGACAATCATCAACGGATTTGTCCCGAACGACTTCGACAGCTCTCTAGCCATTACGACTGACGGAGGCTTTGGAAACGTTCCATTTACCGGCGGCGCCGACAACGTCTACAGCGGAAAGATCACTCCGTTCTGGATGTACTCGGAAGGAATGAGCCAGTCCACCATCAGCCTCACAAGCGATGTGACCGACTCTATCGGACCTGTTATCACATCAGCTGATATCGCTTACAGCAATGACGGTTCAACAGTGCTTACCGTTTCATTCAGCGAAGGTCTTGACTGCGAAAACGAAACGGATGCCAATTACTTCATCTACTACTTCAAGCAGACAGCTACGGTTAGGACCGATATCGTTCCGGACATTCTCGCCAAGGAAAACAAGGCAAGATGGAAACTGATTTTCAGAAGCACGACAAACGACAAGGCAAATATCCCTGTCATGGGCGACTCCATCAAGCTGGTTCCTGGCGTCCACATGGACCTCTTGCACAGGAGCACACCGGACAACAACCCGTTCGTCCGCATCTCCGGTGAACAGAATGTCGTCGTGACGAGCCCTCCGGTCGTAACGATTGGCGAATCGGATTCTTCAAGAACCATCATCAACAATCCTTCTCCGACCATCCCGAAGCTTGTACAGACGGACGAGCCTGTAACCGCAAAGGATCTAGCAAAGACCTACGGTGCACAAGGACACTATCTTGGAGACTTGAGCCTTTCGAGCTTGGTTAAAGATGAAGTCACAGCCCTTGAATCTGCCATCAAGAATTTCAATGCGGCAAGCGTAGAAAAGGGCGGTCCGCATCTCGAAGAAATTCTCACGCAGGTCCAGACAGGTGCGCTAACCCTTGACCAGGCAAACAAGCAGTACCGTCTCGGTGACGAAATTGTCAACGCCTACCTCAGTGGCGCCATTACGGCAAACGACGTCACGGGCATCGCAAACGGCAATGCGTCTGTCATCGAAAAAGTCACTAGGGAAATCGCAAAGCAGACCAAGCTTGAATACAAGACCCAGTACTTTACAAGTCTCGGCGTATTCGTGAACAATACCTCTGGCGTGCTCTCATGCGTAGACACATTGTACAACGGAAGCTGCCTTGACGAAGATAAGGACGGCAAGATATTCCTCGCCTGGAACATGAAATCGAAAAACGGTCGACTGGTCGGTACAGGCGTTTACATCGCAAGACTTTCGTATAAGATTACGGTTGGTAGAATTACCAAGGTCGACCGCACGCAAGACTTCCTCTGGGGTGTGCGTCACGGAAGGACAAAGGGATTCACCATCAACTTGAATGAATAAGGTTTCGTTCTCTCTAAAAGGCGCCTGCAACGCAGGCGTCTTTTTTTATGCGGAATTTTAAGGATAAAAAAAGTCCCAGCGGAGCTGGGACTTTTTGCGTTTAACACGCTAATGACTGCGCGAGAATCGCGGGGACAACTTATGCGAAGTTGTACAGGTCCGTGATGTCTTCGCCCGACTTGTCGTACATCCAGAACTGGTTGATGTGAGCATATTCATCTTCCACGAGGGAAATCTTGATATTATGCTTGTATTCCAGATAGTTGAACATACGGTTCAAGTCCTTGCAAAGCACATCGATGACCGGAGCGCTCACGACGAGGGTCACTTCGCGGAGGCGACCCTTGGTATGGGCGCGGGCGAGCCAGCGGTCGATCATGCCGAGTGTCGATTCGAGCGTTGCAATGCGGCCACTGCCGTTGCAAACCGGGCAGCATTCGGTCTTTTCGGTCATCAGGTTCACGCGGACGCGCTTACGGGTGACTTCCATGAGGCCGAACTGGCTAATCGGGGCCGGGCTAATCGGGGCCTTGTCGCGGCGGATTGCCTTGCGGAATTCCTGATAGACGGCTTCGCGGTCTTCATCGGTTTCCATATCAATGAAGTCGATGATGATGAGGCCGCCCACATCGCGGAGGCGCAGCTGCTTTGCGATTTCGTGGCAAGCATCGAGGTTTGTCTCGAGGATGATCTTGCCCTGGTCCTTGCCATGAACCTTCGGACCGGTGTTCACGTCGATAGAGACGAGAGCTTCGGTCTGTTCGATGACGAGGTTGCCACCGCGCGGAAGCGGTACCTGACGCTGCAAGGAGCGAGCGTAGTCGTTTTCAATCTTGAAGTATTCGAACAAGCTTTCGCTGGAGCTCCAGAGCTTGACCTTGTCGAGCTTATCCGGAGAGAGAACCTTCAGGTAATCGCGGAGAGCAAAGTACTCGTCGCGGTTGTCGATATACACGTAGTCCGTGTTGTCGCCGAAGTATTCGCGAACCGTCTGTTCGATGGAATCGGATTCTTCGTAGATGCAGGTCTCGGGCGGCATGGTTTCGAAGTTGTACTTCGTCTGTTCCCACTTGCTTTCGAGTTCGCGCATCTGCTTGTTGATTTCGAATTCGGATTCGTTGAGGCCGTTGGTGCGGACGATGTAGCCCACGTCGCGACCCTTGAGGCGGCGTACAACCTTCTTGAACTCGCGGCGCTTGACCGGATCGCGTTCACGCTTCGAGACGCCAACGAAATTTGTACCCGGCATGCAGACCAGGAAGCGGCCAGCAAAGCTCAAGTGTGTCGTCAAACGAGCACCCTTGGTGCTAATCGGTTCCTTGACCACCTGCACCATGATTTCTTGGCCTTCTTGAAGAATTTCGTCGATCGAAATTTCCTTAGAGGCATCGCCTTCATCATCATCGTCACCATATTCGCGGCGCAACAGTTCGTTGCGGTCCATGGCGTCTTCCTGATGCAAAAAGCCTGCCTTCTCAAGACCAATGTCAATGAATGCCGCCTTGAGTGCGGGGAGCACCTTCTGAACGACACCCTTATAAATATTGCCCAGAACTCGATTAGAGGAAACACCTTCAACAACCAATTCCGCAAGTTCGCCATCTTCCATGATAGCGATGCGCTTTTCGTACGGTGTTTTGCTAATCAAGATTCCGCGCTTACACTTATTTGCCATTAAAACTCCTAAAGGGTAAAGCAAAACTTGATAGAAATCCCCAAGACCAGTCCAAAAGTATGGACCGCATCCGAGCTCCCGATGTTTCTTGACGGAAAGTACCGCCCGCCTGCAAAGCAGAGCCTGGGGACCATAAATATAATAAGTAGGAAGACTTGAGACGAGAGACGAGAGACGAGAGAAGGGAAAATGTAGGGAGAATTAGGAAGTAGGACAAATGCGTAGGTCGAGTATGCTCCAAGGCGAATGTTGCAGGGCCGCTTGCGGACCTATAACTGAGCCGTTTTGCATGACGCAAAGCGTCAAAGTCGCGACAAAACTTGTTTTGGCATGACCGAGACCAGCATTTGGTACTTGAGCGAAGCGAGAGAAAAGTGGTGATGCCGGAACAGAGTCCGGGATGACAATCAACCAATAACTAACGGCTATTTTGTAATAAAGTAATCTTCCGGATTGACAGGCGTACCGTTCACGCGGATTTCGTAATGGAGTCCAAGACTCGACTGGAGCCCGCTTTTGCCAATGAGAGCAATCGGGTCGCCACGACGAACTTTAGCGCCTTGTTTCACAAGGGTTTCACCGAGATGGGCATAGAACGTCTTCACATGTTCCATGTGTTCAATCTTCATCGAAAGACCAAATCCACGATGCTTGCGAACCTCGACAACGGTACCGGCACCTGGCGCATAGACAGTATCGCCTTCAGCAGCCAAAAAGTCCACACCTCTGTGCGGGAGTTCCTGATCCGTGAACGCATCGAAAACCATTTCAAAACGAGCCTTGATATCGTGATGGTTCTTGAGCGGGTGCAAAACCGGGACATGCGCCGCAAGCGCAGAATCAGCCTCCAGCTTGTTCAGCGTCTTACGGAACGTAGACCGCATCGCATGCAAATTCTTTTTCGGAGCTTCTTCATCAGATGTATTTTCGAGCGTAAAACCAAGACCACCCAATTTGAGTGTACTATCGCGAACAACACGTGTTTCTTCAATCTTCAAAATCGTCGTATCGACCACAGTGCGGATTTTCTTGATTTCATCCTTAATCACCGAATTCTGGTGATAGACTTCCATCAGGTTGCCGTTAGACAAGTTCTCCACAATCTGCACCGGAGAGAACATGATAAATCCAAGAATCGCGCAGACAGTTAGAACAAAGTAAATAATTACTTTTTTAACGGAAAAAGTGACCGTTTTCCCGCGTGATTCCTTGTTCGGATAAAGATGCACCTCAAGCTTTTTCACTAGGACCTTCGGCTTTGTTCAGTTTCTGTTCGAGCTCTGCAACCTGTTTCTGGATTTCAAAAATAGCGCCCACCGTTTCGACAGCGGACGGGTCATCCTTGATAGAGTCCAGACGGCCTTCCTGGATAGCCTCGTAAACCTTCTGCCCGAGCAACTGGAACTTAGTCTTAAGCTTAGACTGCACCATCGACAATTCCACACGGGAAAGTACGTTGGACGCACAGCCCTTAGCCGTATTTTTCAGCTTATTTAGAGTTTTTTCATTCATAGTATCTTCCGACTAGCCTTTAAAATAGTAGATTTTTCGATATAAAACAACGGAGATTTTTCTATGAGTCGCAGCGATCGCAGAAGAGCAAAGCAAAACGTCAAAAAATTCGTTCCAAAGAAGTCAAACGCGCTGGATAAACGAGTCATCGTACTCCTCGCAATCATCGCCGTGGTATTTTTCGTAGGAACAATGATCATCCAGAGAGGCTAATTAATGAAGTTTACTATCCAGAAGAATGTTTTGCAGGATGCACTGCAAGCGGCAATTAGCGCCGTCCCGAACAAGTCCACCATCCAGATTCTCAACAACTTTTCGCTCCGCCTCGAAGGCAACTTCCTCGAAGTAAGTGCCACGGACCTCGACCTCGGTATCAGGGTCAAGGTGGAAGTTCAGGGCGAACGTGATGGTGCAGTCGTCATCAACGCACGCAAGCTGTTCGATCAGGTGAAGAGCCTCGTGGACCCGAGCATCACAAACATCACATTCGACGCACAAGATTACTTGGTCAAGATCCAGTGGAGCGAACGCGGTAAAGCAAGCATCATCGGCTTTGACGCCAACGACTTCCCGCCGTTCCCGGAAATTGAAAATGGCGAAACCTTGAACATCGCCGCAAGCGAACTTGCATTCCTCGCCGAAAAGACATTGTTCGCCACTTCTACCGACTCCACGCGCTTGAGCTTGAACGGCGTGTTCCTCGAAGCAAAGGACGGCAAGATTTCCATGGTCGCAACAGACGGTCACCGTTTGGGCCGCGCAGCAATCGACCAGGAAGGCGCAGAACTTTCGAACGGTGTCATCATCCCGCACAAGGCTTTGCAGCACATCTTGCACATGGCCAAGGGCGATTCCACGGTTGAAGTCCGCACCTCCGCAACGCACATTCTTTTCAACACGGGTTCCATCCAGGTCATCTCGAAGCTTTACGAAGGACCGTATCCGAGCTACCGCTCTGTGATCCCGCAGCAGTTCGAACGCACCGCACAGGCCAACACCACGGAATTCCAGAACAAGATCCGCAGCGTGATTTCCATGGCTAACGCACGTACCCGCAAGATTCGTTTGCAGTTCGACGGTAACATCCTCGAACTCAGCGCCACGGACCCGGATGTCGGCGGCGATTCTCGCGAAGCACTCGCTATCACGCACAACGGCGAAGGCAGCTTCTGCATTGGCTTCAACGGCCAGTTCCTCGCAGAAATCCTCGGCATGTGCAAGAGCGAAG
>Ga0310695_10002036_pt1 | contig 44303 bp, 33 predicted proteins | sample RumenRJG_04DNA_FD_203882 | JGI IMG/M metagenome (GOLD analysis project Ga0310695, IMG submission 203882) | Bovine rumen microbial communities from Lethbridge, Alberta, Canada - RJG_04 (v2) (version 2) | ecosystem: Host-associated > Mammals > Digestive system > Stomach > Rumen | place: Canada... | reverse complement strand
ACGAGGCTTAACGGCAAGGGCTCGCTTGCGCTGCGGCTCACCTGTTTGCAGGACAGGGCTTCGGCACTCGGGTCGCCCCTCATGCCGCCTGTCTTCCTAACTGACTGTCGATTTCTTGTCAGTGCGAACTCCTTTCATTTCGCAAGTTGCTACCGCGCTTTACTTGGCGCACCATTCTGTTAGTTCTGCCGAGCTTCGCTTGGCGCACCATCTTCGTTTCCCTTTTTCGTCAAAGGGCCTGTCAGGCATAGGAGAACGTCATGTCTGCGGACTGGATGACCGGCAGCGTCTCGCGTCCGTCCTCATCGTATGCGGGATACCCGGCGTCTTCCGGCGAAACTCCGAAAAGCCAGTCGGACTTCGATCCTTCGATCTTGATGCGCCCGTTCGGCCACAGCGTGAGAATCGCCGACAGCGGCTCCTTCCACCCGATGTTGTGCGGCGACCCGCGGTGCGTCTTCACGTAATCCGCCGGATATCTGCTGTGCGCCTTCGCAAAATACTGGTAGTTGGCGCTGTTGACGTCCCAGTAGAGGATGTTGTCGAGGACGCGTAGATTGTCCATGTGCAGATGTCCGTTCATGACGAGTCTCACCGTACCCGGTTTCTTCGCGTTCGCCTCGTTGAATATCGCCTGGACATCCTTCTTGTTCATGACCGGCGCGCCATGCGCGCGCTCGAAGCTCTGGTGGGAAAGCACCACGCACGGATACGGCGAGCCGACGATTGTGGCGCGCATCCACTCCAGCTGCTCCGGCGGTATCCAGTTTATGGTCGAGCCCTTCCCTCGCTTGAAGTAGTTGCCGCGGCCATGGTGGATGAACTTGCCCGGCTCGTTGCAGAAGTAGTTCGGGTCTGCGATCACGAAGCGGAAGCCGCCCTTGTCGAAGGTGTAGTGCCCGTCGGGCATGCGGTAGGCTTCGCACGTCTCCTTGTACGGATTGCCGTCCTGATCATGGTTGCCGAGGATGTGGTAGCCTCGGATCTTGAAGTCGTTGTAGAGCTTGAGAAACGCCTTCTGCGCGGGCGAACGAACACCGTGCATGAAGTCGCCGAGATGGATCATCATGTCGCAGCGCTCCCTTTCGGCGCGGGCCATGATCTTCTCGAGGAACGAAGTGTTCTCGGTATTCGTCCACACTCCGGGATGGTAATGAATGTCGGAGAACACGCAGACCTTGAGCGGCTTGCCGGAAGGCGCTGCTGAGACGTCCGTGCCAGCGAAGGCGGCGGGCGCGGCAAGTGCGGCCGTCGCCAGAAAACCTCTACGGTTGACTTCCATCGCTCCTCCTGTGACAATGCCGTCAAACGACGACTTCTTTCGCCGCGATGTCCTTTTCCAGGGCTCTGGCCAGCTGGTCGGGACACGACGTTCCGCCGCGGCACTGGATGCCCTTGAGCAGGGAGATCACATCCTCGACCTTGCGCCCTATCACAAGCCGCGCCACGCCCTGCGTGTTGCCGGGGCAGCCGCCGATGAACCGGCAAGACGTCAATATCCCGTTGTTCACTTCGTACTCGATGGCGACCGAACACGTTCCTTGCGTCTCGTAAAGCTTCATTGTTGCTCCTTTCATCCTCCGATGGTTTTTGCGCTGGCATTATCAGCGACGGATATTATACCATCTTTTGACTAATCCGTGTTCAACGCGCTTGAATTGAAGGCCGTCACAAGTTCCCCGTAAGAACACGCTTCAGCCTTCTGCGGGCGACTTCCGCCAGACTGCGAATAGTGGCCACGGGCGTGGGCTCGCCATCGGCCATGCGGAAGCGGGGGAAGAATCGCGTGACGTGCAGAGGCATTTCCGGCGAGACAGACGCCACGAACTCCGCAATCGCGTCTATGTCGCCCTCTCCGTCATTACGTCCAGGCACTACAAGCGTCGTCACCTCCACATGGCACCCTGCGGCATGAAGGGCCATGATCGTGCGGCACACCGCCGCAAAGTCGCCGCCGACCCAGTCGTAGTATTCCTGCGACGGTCCCTTTAGGTCGATGTTCGCGGCGTCGATGAGCGGCGCAAGCTCTTCGACGACCTCCGCCTCGGCGCATCCGTTCGAGACGAGCACATTGAGCATTCCGCGCGCATGGACTTCACGCGCGCAGTCGCGCACGAACTCCCATCCCACAAGCGGCTCGTTGTATGTGTAGGCTAGACCGATGTTGCCCCGCTCGCATCTGACCCTGAGCGCAAGATCCGCTAGTTCTGCCGGCGTGGCGCTCTGGCACGCTACACCGCTCTCGCCGCATTGCGAGATCGAATCGTTCTGGCAGAATGGGCACCGCAGATTGCATCCGAAGCTGCCCACGGAAAGCACGTTCTCGCCCGAATGAAAGAACGCGATCGGCTTTTTCTCGATGGGATCGAGCGCAAGCGAAGTTATCTTTCCATAGTTCGCCGCAACCACTCTTCCGCCCACAGCCTTCCGCGCGCGGCAGAATCCATACGCGCCTTCCGCAAGACTGCAATGGCGCGGACACGCCCCGCAAACCGCCATCACTTCCCCGTTTCCAGTTCCACGCTCCCCGCTATTCATGAAATACCTCGGCCTGGAAAGTCTCGAACTTTGCGCCGCTGCGCCAGGCGTCAGCCGAAAGACCAGCCTTTCTAGAAAGATACGAAAGCGTCGTCTCGAGATCCCATCCCTGCTCCGGCGCGACCTGCGGAAGGAAAACAGCAAACGCGCCGTTCTTCTCAAGCGTCATTCCGTCGCGCCCAAGCACAATGTCGCGCCATGAAGAAACCGGTTTCGGCGGCGTCAGGGCCGACACTTCCACGCGAAGTCCGGCAAGCTCACGCTCTGTGACGGGCATGAAGCGCGGGTCGTGGAGCGCGGAATCCACGGCCCGCTCGATCACGGCGTCCACCAGCGCGCGCATTGGAAGGATCTCGCCGATGCAGCCGCGCAGCGCGCCTGTTGTCCTGTCGTTGAGCGTCACAAACGCCCCCATCTTCGTGGTGATGGGGGAATTTGAAACGGAGAACGGGGAACGGGAATACGGAACGCCTTTGACAGCGCATTCCATCGACTCGCGGGCCACGCGGAGAAGATACGCCCTAGCCTCGGCGTCAAGAACCAGTTTTCCCTCGCCGGGCCACTCGACGCGCCCCGCCGCAGCGGTGTAGCACACGAAGCGCGAGAAGTCGCGGTCTGCGTCGGACGACGTGGCATACGCGAGGCGTGCGAGCGTCGCCTTCTCCGGAAACGCGCGCAGGGCAAGCTCGATGGGGATGTGTCCGCAGATCGTCGCCCCTGTCTTCTTTACGAAAGCGGCGAAGCCTTCGGCGTCGCGCCTTGCCATGAACGAGAACGCCTCGCCGTCAACGGACGCCACCTTTGTGCGGACGTCGTCGCCCGATGTGCCATACGGCACGTACGAGAAGTCCTTCCCGTAGTGGGTGAAGTCGGACGACAACACCAGCAGCGTCTTCTCGTCAATCATCCGAGCAAGCGCCCTTGCACACATCGCCATCTGGTCGCTTCCGAATGAGCCAATGACAAGCGGAACTACGGTGAACCCGTTTCCGAGCGCAAGCTGGAGAAGCGGATACTCGATCTGCGCGGAATGCTCCGCCGCGTGAATGCGGTTGTGGCGAACGACCGGCGCCATAAGCGCAAGGCGGTCGAGCCATTCCCTGTCGACGGCGATCTTTCCTAGCGGCGTCGACACGGCTTCCGCCTCGGGCGCGACCAGACGGTTCTCGATCCATGCGCGGTGGCTCGGCGCGAGAACGACGACGCGTTTGAACTTCGCACCGCGCACAAGCCGCACGGCCCGCCATGCGATCTTGCCGGAATACGCCCATCCGGCATGTGGGAGGAGAAGAGTGTTCGGCTTCTCGGGAACGGCCGCAGCGGCCCCGTCTGCCGCCTTCTCACTGGCGATCTCCTTCTCCCACTTGTCCGCAAGCGCGCGAATCTCGCGCTCAGTTCCCGGATACCACGATCCGGCGATTGTGCTTTCCAGAGTCATTTTCGGTCTGTCACTTGGCCGAGTAGCCGATGGGATGGTTGAGATGAAGCGTGATGTTGTCGCCGAGATTCAGCGCCTTCTTGAGCGCGGCCCGGTCCATCGAGCCGCGGCAGACGGTGACGAGTCCGTTCGCCGCGCAGTAGAGATAGATGTTGGCGGAGACTATGCCGGCGTCGTAGCAGGAAAGCGTACTCCCCTTCCCCTTGAACACAGGGTCGCTCATGTCTGCCGCAATGAGAAGCGACACAGGTGCCTTCGCGGCATAGGGCTGCTGCGCGGCTATTGACGAACGCAGGTCTTCGCCGCATACCTTCACGAGCGTGTTCTCCTTCGCATCATAGAGATATGCGCCTGACTTCATGACGGCGTAGATTCTGATCTCCTGCTTGTTCAGTCCCGTCGCGTTCGTGCGCATGCCGGGACGGTTGAATCCATTCGCCGCCCAGAGGAGCCCCGAAAGCGTGGCCAGCGGAACCTCCTTCTCCGAGAACGCACGCTCGGAATGACGGGCCTTGAGCGCCTGCGTCACCGTAACGCCGGAATCGGCCGTGGGCTCCGGGAGCTTGATCGTATCTGCCGCGCCGAGGCTTGCCGCCGCAAGCGCCGCCATGATGAGAATGCCTGCCTTCATTGTGAAGTCCTTTCCTTTCAGTTTGCCGATATTATACCACACTTCAGCCAACCCTTGGAAGACTTGGCATAACATTTGCCCGCAAGACGCCATATCGGCGCCGGGCACAAAGGAGCCTTGAGCGGCTGCGTCACGTAGCCTGCGCGCCAGCGCCCGCATCGGACATAGGCGACAACACGCCGCCGCCCTTCCCCGGCTCGCCAGCGAAGAGGATCATTCCCTCAGAAACGCCAACGCTCATCTTGCGCGGCGCGAGGTTCGCCACGAACACAACTTCCTTGCCCACCAGCGCCGCAGGGTCGGGATACGCCCCGCGTATTCCGCTGAAGATCGTGCGCCTGCCAAGTCCGCCGCAGTCCAGCTCGAACTTCAGCAGCTTAGCGCTCTTAGGCACGATCTCGCACGTCAGCACCTTGCCGATGCGCAGATCGAGCTTCTCGAAGTCGTCGAACATGATCTCGGGCTTGAGCGGCGCGCACTCTGCACCAGGCGCAGGGCATTCAGCATCAGGCGCTTTCTTTGCCTTGTTCTTGCTCGCGCGCGACTCGTGGGCCACCTCGCCGGTCTCTGCGGGCTTCACCTTCGCCTTCTCCACCATCGCCTCAACCTGCTTTGCGTCGATGCGGGTTGCGAGGTACTCGTACTTGCCGATGGTGCCGTTCTCGACCGTCTTCGCCGCGTCGTCCCATGAGAACGACGCCTCGCCGAAGAGCGCGGCGGCCTTGTCGGCATAGACGGGCAGCACTGGCTTCAAGTATATCGCGAGAATGCGGAAGACGTTGAGTATCGTGGTGAGGGTGGTGCGCGTGGCCTCGGCGCCGTCAGGGGCCTTGACGGTCTTCCACGGCTCGCGGCGGTCGAAGTACTCGTTCGCGGCGTCGGCGATCTTCGCCACCTCCACGGGAACCTGCGAGAAGCGGCGCGCCTCGTAGTGCTGGGCAATCACGTCGGCGCGGCTGCGGGCGAACTCCACGAGAGCTCGGCCCTCGTCGTCTAGAGCGCCGAGGCGACCCTCGAGGTTCTTGTTGAGCATCTGCGCGCCGCGCGAGGCTAGGTTAGTGATCTTGCCCACGAGGTCGCCGTTAACGCGCTGCACGAAGTCCTGCAGGTTGAGATCCATGTCGTCAGTCGTGCCGCCGAGCTTGCAGGCGTAGTAGTAGCGCAGAGCGGAGGCGGGCAGATGGTCGAGGTAGGTGCGGGCGTTCACGAACGTGCCCTTGGACTTCGACATCTTCTCGCCGTTGACCGTGAGGAAGCCGTGCACGAACACCTTGTCGGGAGTGTTGATCCCCGCCACGTGCAGCATGGCCGGCCAGAACAGACAGTGGAAGCGGATGATGTCCTTGCCGATGAAATGGTACAGCTCGGTGCCATCCGCCTTCGCGCCGCCGCCCTGCGGCCACCATTCGTCGAGCTTCTCGCCGCGCGCCGCGCACCAGTTCGCGAGGGACGCTATGTAGCCGATCGGAGCGTCCACCCACACATAGAAGAACTTGCCGGGATGCCCGGGTATCTCGAAGCCGAAGTACGGCGCGTCGCGCGATATGCACCAGCCGCGCAGAGGCTCGTTGAACCACTCGAGGAGTTTGTTGGAGACGTCGCTCGTGGTGTGCTGCGGCAGCCACTCGCGCAGGAAGTCGCGGAAGGGCTCGAGCTCGAAGTAGAGGTGCTCGCTCTCCCTCACGACGGGCGTTGCGCCGCATGTGGTGCATACGGGGCTGCCAAGCTCCTCGGCGGCGTAGGTGCCGCCGCACTTGTCGCAGCTGTCGCCATACTGTCCCTCAGCGCCACACTTCGGGCATGTGCCCTTCACGAAGCGGTCGGGGAGGAACATCTTGCAGTGCTCGCAGTAGAGCTGGGGAGACTTCCTCGTGGTCACGGCGCCGCTCTTCTCCATCGCGGCGAAGATGCGCTCGCTGCAGGCCTTGTTCTCGGGCGAGTTGGTGGAATAGTAGTTGTCGAACGAAATCTCGAAGTCGGTGAAGTCCTTCAGATGCGCCGCGTGGCTGCGCGCGATCAGCTCCTCGGGCGTGATGCCCTCGTTGCGCGCGCGGATCATGATGGGAGTGCCATGGGTGTCGTCGGCGCAGATGTACAGGCATTCGTTGCCGCGCATCTTCTGGAAGCGCACCCAGAAGTCGGTCTGAATGTACTCCACGAGATGGCCAAGGTGAATGTCGCCATTGGCGTACGGGAGGGCTGATGTTACCACTATGCGGCGTTTCTCTGACATTATTCTCTGCTCCTTGAAAAAAACGCCGTATAGTATACCATATTGCACTCAAGGTGAGAATATGGCAATATCGGAAATTCCCATCGGCGACACGCCCTGGCCCTCTCAAAGGCTAGAGCGGGCGAACAAGGATGCTCTTGTAGTCCGTTGGCGCGCTTTCGGACTGTATTGATATCGTGCCGCCGCGCAGCAGCAGGTCACCGCCTGCCGCCTCGATGAGCTTCTTCGCAGTGCCGTCGCTTGGATCGTACTGCGGCCTGTCGTATTCGAGCACGGTCTTTCCGTCTATGCGGTGGATTATCTTCTCACCGCCGCGCACCTCCACCTCCACGGTGACCCATGTGGAGGGATCGTATGTGGCGGAGGACGAATTCAGGCCATGCGGCGTGTAGAGCTTGCCGTTCCTCTCGACGTTTGTGCCCGGCGTGCAGAGGTTGGCGGTGGAGCGGTTCTGCCCCTTATGCGCGCGGGCCAGGAGCTGCACCTCGATGGAAACGGGGAATGGCTGGTCGACGGGCATCGATTCCGGAGTCTGGCCGTGCAGCATGATGCCGTTGTTGTAGTTGGCCCAGCCCGCGCCGCCCTTGACCTGCGGCAGAGGCATGCGGTAGGTGGCGCGCAGGACGTAGTTGGAGAACGGACGGTTGTAGAAGAGATGCCCGTAGCGCTCGTTGAAACCGTTGCTGTACAGGGGATCGTCATAGCGGCAGCAGAGAAGTCCGTCCAGAACGCGGAAGGTGTTGCCCGGATTCTCGCCGGCCCTGTAGCCGCGGATCTTGGGCGTCCAGCCGTCGAGGTCGCGTCCATTGAAGAGATTGAGCCAGCGGGATGGGCGCCGGACAAGGTCGGCGGCCTGCGGCGGGGTGACGTTGCTCATCTCGCTGCCGTTCCATGCCCAGCATTCGAGGCGGCACGAGTGGCCCGGCACCTTGACGCCGTTGATGTCCGTGCGCGCAAACGAGCGCATCACGCCGAAGACGGGGGGCGATCCGGGCTCTTTGAAGCGGCTGGGCAGAAGGTCGAAGCCTGTGGAGAAGACCTGCGGAAGCATCTTTACGAACTTGAGGTCCTTGGTGTACACGGCGATTCCCGGAAAACCCTTGGCGGGATAGAACGAGAAGAAGAGATGACGTCCGTCGGTCGCCATGGCCTGGATACCGTGGTGCATGGAGATGCCGGGATCGATCTCGACGACGTCGATGAGTTCGAGCGTGGACTCTTTCACGCGCACCACTTTGCATCCGCGGTGTGGAGGATCGCCGAACACGACACCCTCGCCCAGGTACAGGATGCCGTCCAGGGCTGTGATGCCGTCGAAGATCATGGGGAACTTCTTCTCGCGCAGGAGTTTGAGATCCTTGTCGAAAACCTGCACGATGCCGTGCTTGTCGGGCGAATCGTGGTTGGCGGGGGCGTTGGCCGCAACGGACGTGTAGAGGCGCCCGTCATGCCAGCATACGTCGCCGGTGTGGGACGGCGCGGGCACATGCCCGAGAAGCTTGCCGGTTGCGAGGTCGAACTTCACCACGGCGTCGATGAGCCCGCAGTATACGGCATCGTCGGAGATCGCAATGCCCTGCACGTGGCCGTGCGCGTGAGCCGACTCAAAAGCGTCCTCTTCTGTAACGAAGACAGGCAGCGTGGCCGCAGACACATGAAGAAATGCAAAAGCGGCAGCTCCTGCACAGAGAATGAATGCCCGGTTTTTCATGACGTCAATTTACCAGATTTCCCCTCTCCGCAACAAGTGCGATCTTGGCGAAAGCAGCAGCGGAATGGATTGGAGATTATGCGAATGGCATGCAATCAATGCCATAATGCCACAGAATGGCAGGACTTGACATGAAATGTTGCCATTGTTGCCAATATCCAGTTCCAGTGGCCAATCTCCAATTGGAATTTGGCAACATTGGGTATTGGCAACGTTTTCAAATTGGCAACATTAACCCCTGTCAGCAGCGGCCCTTCGCCTTGAGGAAGTTGTAGGACGGGACAACCGCAGCATTGGGATCGTCGAAGTGGCGTTCGCACTCTACGACATACCACTCGACCTTGTCGGCGTCAGATGCGACGAAGAGCTTGTCCCACGGCACCGGCACGGCGCCCGGCTTGCCGGGCTGGCCGAGGATGGCGTCGAACTCCTTGACTTCCTTGGCCATGCCGTTCTCCTTGGCATGGAGCGTGGGCGAACGGCCGGGATACTTCTTGTACTGCTCGCAGCAATCTACGCCGGCGCAGGTGGACCAGCCGACGTCCTGCTCCATGCAGACATCCTTGGTGGTGTTCGTGAAGAAATAGTCCCAGAAGGACGTGCCGTCTAGAAGCTTGACCGTATGCTCCCATGTGTGATTGTGAAGGCCGATCTTGCAGCCCATCGTCTTGGCGACGGCCGCACCCTTGTTGTAGATGTCGGCAAGGCGCTTGGCGAAATCGTCGATTTCCTTTGAAGGCGTGCAGGGCTCGCCGCCTTGGCCCGTCGTCCACGTGCAGCCGGGCGGGAAGTTGCCCTCGCCGGGGCAGATGATGAGATTGTTGCCGTAGGAAAGCTCGAATTCGCACGTCTTCTTCATCACCTCGGGATCAAACGTCCACTTCTTCGTGTCGAAGCCGAACTTGGAATTGGGCACGTGCGTACCGCAGACCACAAGGCCGTTGGCGGCGAGCTGCTCCTTGAGCTTCTTCGCATCCCAGCCATGATAGCCTGCGAACTCAACGCCCTCGAAGCCGATTTTGCGCACGTCGGCAAGCGTTTTCTCGAAACCAACCTTGTCGGTATAGGCACCAAGCGAGTAGAGCTGGAGCGCTATCTTGCCATAGCGTGCTGTCTTGCAGCACGTGCAGCAGCATCCTCCGGCAAGCGCCGCGGTACCGGCAAGCGCCGTTGTTTCCAGAAAGGTTCTACGAGTCATGTTTTTCTCCTTTGTTGTTGACGACTTGAACAAGAACTCCCAACCAGGCCAGCGTCGCGATATGGTCAGGTGACGATGAAGATATTATAGCAAAGCCGTCCGCGTTCTGCACGAAGAAAGATAGCCGAGCGCGTAAACAGATTTGTCAGAAGGATTCTACCACGGAAGGCACAGAAACGTGCTTCGCACGACGCGGACATTGTGAAATGTTGCCATTGTTGCCAATGTTGCCAATTCCAGTTCCAATGATCAATTGGAAAATGGCAACATTGGTATTGGCAACATTTTCACATTGGCAACATTACCCCCAACGGGGACAGTCCCCTTCACTTCACCTTGCCATTACGCGGAAACCTCTGTCGGAGAACGGATTGCACATGTTGGTTCCAGCCCTCTTGACGACGCCGTTGAGCCCGCAGTTGTCGCACTGAGTGCCGTTGACAGTGCCCACGGGGTCGACGCCCGACATCTTGGGACGAAAATCCAGCGTCCGCTCCCACATTTTGCCTATGGTGTCATAGACGCCCCAGTCATTTGGCTGAGTTCTGCACCGGCTCATCGCCTCGTCGCCGTCGCCAAGATACGACTCCGTCTTCGTTCCGGCGCGGCTGGCATACTCCCACTGCGCGGACGTGGGAAGATCGAACCGCAGACCTGTCCTCGCCGAGAGCCGCCCCATGAAGCTCGTCTCTTCAACCTTGCGCGAACCATCCGGCGACGCCTCCACGTTCATTCCGCGCACATCACCCCAGCCCACGTTGAACACCGGCGCCGAATCGTTCTTCTTCTGCTCTGGCCTCTCCCCCATCACCAGCTCCCACTGCTTCTGCGAGACCGCAAAGACGCCAATGTAGAAATCTCTGGATATCGAGTATCTGCCAAGCGGATCCTCGCCAGCCGGTATTCGCCGCAGAACAAGCTTCTTTGTCTTGCATTCTTTGGGCCAGGTAGGCCTCGGTTCGGACTCAAGATAGGCAACCGGATACGACATCGCCTTTGGACCGCGCGAAAGGTCTATGACGCAATATGCCTTTCGGCCATTCGTGTTTGATCCCGCCATTGGAGAAACGTCGTTGCCGTGCGTGGCTGAATGCTCTTCCTGTTCCGCATCGGCAGCAGGCGCGTCAGCGGCTCCGACCGTGGCCTGAACATCCGCGATGCGCTTCTCTGCAAGGTTTCGCTTGAGCCCTGTGAGGGACCCGTCCTTCAGAGCCACGCCGTACCATGCTACGGCATGCCGTTGAAACGCCGTGATGCCATTACGATCCTTTGCTCCAGGATATGTCCACCAGAAGTCCGCCACTTCGGCGGATGTCATGGCGCCACTTGAATCTTTCTCGCACTTCGCCACGCGCCCAACCTTGCCGTCCATCTTCGCGAACTCGTCAATGGCGCGTTTCCAGTCGCCGAGCAGAGCATGGCATTCGGCAAGGCGGGCCCGCTTTTGGGGATTGTCCGTCTTGGCGAGACTCTTTTCCAGAATCGGCACCTCGCGGCGGCAGCCGACGAGGCGTCGAGCGTCGTCAAGCATTCCGTGAAGTTTCTTGCCTTCAGAGGGCTGCATCATCCGAACGGCGCGCGAAATGACGTCCACATCAAAGTCCGGCGCCACATCTTTCACGGAGGCATGCAGCTTCGCAAGCGCCGATTCTATGGCTGCGGGATCTCCTTCTCTTGCGAAGTGGAACACCGCGCCTCGCACAAGCAGCAGCCTGGCGGCATCGGTCTCGGCGGAATCGACGAGCTCCATGGCCTTCTTCCCCACCTGCACATGCGTGAGCCGTCCGGCCTTCTGCTCGGCCACCGGACCTGACATAAGCTCCGTGACCACGCTGCGCGCTTCGGCATATTCCCTTTCGGTCGGCATCGCCGCCGCCATGAAAACGATGACGAGCATTTCGCTCAACACCGCCAATTTCAGATTCATTTGCGCCATCCTTTCGATAAACCAGAAGTGGACACCGCGAAACAGCGTCCTCTCTTATTCACGTTCCATCCGACAATTGCCTGCATCCTTGCAGAACAACATCACAGGCAGTATAGCAAATCATTCCCCGCGCGGCAAGCGCGTTCTCCTTTTCATGGCCCCACGCGGACGGGCATGCTCCACGTATACCCGCATTTGCCGCACCTGTAGGCCAATACCGTCGGGCCGTCTTTGACCACTGGCCCCATTGGACACTTGAAATCACTCTTCACGTCCCCGCTCCCGCACATCGGGCAGCGTCCGCCGATGAACGGCATTGGAATCAATCTTCTCAGCAGGTTCTTCAACATGTCACACCTCTCATGATAATCAGTCATCCTTATCCACAAGCGACACCCGATCGTTCAGATATGTCTCAATAAACTCATAAAACCGCTTGCCCCACGACTGTCGCTGAATACTTGACAACAACAAGTTCAATCTATCACTCATGGCGGAGTCTTCCGGCTTATATTCCACCATGAGTAATGTCACCAGCCGCCACACTTTTTCCCGACATATCGGAATATCAAGGATAGCATTGACACAAAATGTCCAGTCAATGAAGTTACCGTCGATTTCTTTCACAAAGTCTGAAATGCGTTTCAGAACACAGTCTGATACCGATTTCCTGCTTCCGAACTCTTTGACTACGTCGTTCATGGCGACATCTAACTTTTCCATTGTGGCATTAACTCTCTTCGAGCGATGCGCCTTCGCTTCTGCCTCTGCCTTCTGCTTGCGGATTCTGGCGAGCATCTGGGAAACATCTCCGTACCGCTTGACGGCGAAATACTTGAGCGACTCCTCTCCCATCCATTCTGAAAGCTCATACAAAGCTTCCTCCGTTTCTTCGTCCCCTCCAATAGCCTTGCGAAGACAATTCAACGTCGCTTCTGGCAGGTCAACGCCTCCCCATTCGGCGAATTGACGAAGGTATTCGGCAAGTTCATCCTCGGCATGGTCATGCGACATCCACACCTGTACAAACTGCGCACAGAAGAGCTTGACGCCGTTCTCGTCCCCTTTGATGGCGTTCACGCACTCCTCGACGAGCGCCAGCTTATTGTCGTCGGAAAGCGCCGACACCGACGCAATGGCCTCGTCAATCTCCTCGACCTGGATTCCAAGGGACGAGCCGACGTCAGCCAACATCGCCCGTTCGTCCTTGTCGATCTTGTCGTCATCGGCAACCGCCGCAAAGACAAGACCCTGGAAATAGGCGTCACGGACATCGCGGCTGCACCCGCTGTTGATGAACGGATGAATCGAGAGCTCCTGCAGCCTCTTTTCTTCAGCCAGCCGTGCGGCCTCTTCCGCTGCCTTCTGGTCCCTCTCGCGTTTACGCTGGAGCAATGACATGCCAGACCTCCCTCTTTCAGTCAATGATTTCCAGTTTCAAATCGATCCGCGATGGCAACTGTGAAACCGACACCACTTTGAATTCAAGCCTGTCGCCTGCCGATGGAATGCCTCGCTTGACCGTCTGGCAATAAGCCGACAAATCTGCGTACCGCATCCGCATTTGCTGGCAAAGACGTTCCGAATCCACGTAGCAGTTGCCACGCACCTTCGAGACAACCGCCATCGTTCCACAAAACACATCCCCCGCCTTCAACGCCTGCGCCTTCTCGTCGCTTCCAAGGCAGTCTGCGGCAAGTTCTACCGACTTGGGTGACGGGGCCTTTTTCGGCTCGGGCTTGGCGACTGGCTTCGGCGCGTCCTTCGGCAAAGCAAAAGCCAACGAGGACTTCACCTGCAGCACGACCGCCGTGTCAGCCTTGTCGGTGCCGACAAGCCGTTTGTCCTTACCCTGAACAAGACACAGCCCCGTGGACTTGAACGCCGCCTCGTCCGCGAGAAGCGACAGCAGCTCAAATGTCCATGCGCTCTTCTCCTCGGAATCTGCGCATATCCACTTCGGCAGATCGCCAAATCCATTCGCATCGCCGGAAAGGAAGATCGCGTCATAGACGTCGCCGTCCACAACCTGATTGTCTTCCTTCCAGCTGTCCCAATACGCCTTGGCGGTTTCTGCCGAATACGGCACCTGAAGAAGGCCGTAACTCTTCACCGCCTCCAACTTTCCGCGAGAGAGATTCCACTGCGAAATCTTCCCGTCCTGCAATACGAATAATATTTGTTCCATTGGTTTACTCCTTTGGTTGCACGGGCAGCCGTTTATACTTTTTCTCGAAATTCGTGAAATCGCTGATTCTACGTCCTTCATCCTCAAAAACATGGACAATCCGGCTTGCAAGTCGAGTCATTTTTTCGGGCCAAGTAGAGCCTTCAAAGTTCCTGCTCGCCTTGCTACTCAAGTGATATGTATAAATGATTTTGTAATTGTTTCCGCAGTCGTTTAACTTGGACTCGATAATATCTCCCATATCCCATGCTAAACGGCCAAAACAGATAACAACCAATGCGGATTGTAACAATTCCTGAAACTCTTTTCTCGCGATCAATTTCTCCGCAATTGATCGTCGTTCCTCTTTGTTCAACTGATCCGCTGATTTTTTCGGCAATGAAACTGCCGAAATATTCAATATAGATGCAGTCTGCTTACAAATGTCACGACTTATATCTTGAACTGAGGAATACTTACTCTTTGCAGCTTTAGAACGAATCCTTTCGCACAAAATGCACAAATGAACACCTGTATTTCCGACAACTGGACGATTCAATTCATATTCTAATTTCCCAGGACTTTCAAATACAAAAAGGACTCTATTGCCTTCAAAACCTTGCTGATACGCCACAGTCGAATTCGGGTGCATCACATCATGTACAACATCACGCATTTGAATGCTCACCTTTATGTATAACAGCAAAAATCGGATCACAATGAGGCAAGTGCAACACGGAACCCAAATATAATTGCCCATGAAGTTGGACACCCGTGACCCCTATGTGAAGACATACAATCCGAAGCTTCGCTACGCCATCCTCCCCCCCTGACTACACGGGTACTCCCTGAACATGGTCCCACAGGGTCTATCGTGTCTATCATAGGGTAGTCTTCACGCCAATCCGAACACCACTCCCAAGCATTACCGTGCATATCGTAAAAACCCCAATGATTCGCAGCTTTCTTGGCTACAGGATGCATGATTCCTCCGCTGTTGCCTTGATACCACCCCATTTCATCCAATTTACCCGTACCCCCGAATTCGCCGGTCGTCCCGGCACGACATGCATATTCCCATTCCGCCTCCGTCGGGAGACGCATGCCGCACTGCAGTTTCTCGTTCACTGATGCGATGAAGCTCTGGCAATCATTCCACGATACATTTTCTACAGGGTTACTCACGTCTTTGAAGTGTGATGGATTGGATTTCATCACACTCTCCCATTGTTTCTGCGTGACGGGCGTCTCGCCTAGCCAGAAGCCTTTGGTCAACGTCACCTTGTGCCCGCTTCGCATGAACGATCCGGGCTTACACCAGATGAAACGCATCTCTGCCCCGCCGGGTAAAACGAGCGTCCGCGTCAAGTTGTCCTGTTTCTGCGTGTAGTAAGCCAAGAAGCCGGCGGGGATGTTCACAAGCCCGGAACGGCTCAGAAGTTCCGTCACCTTCGGGCCCCGCTCGGGGACGAGGTAGGTGCGATAGGAAGCAAGGAAGTCCCGATCAACTTTTTCCAGCCCATAAGCAAGGGCAACCTCGTCGAGGAATGCCTCCGCGCTACCGGTCAATGTATCGTAGCCGTTCTCGAAGAGAACTTTCGCCATGTCGCAATAGCTGAAGAATTTGCGCGTACGGTCTTCCAGCGACTTGGCAAGTTCGGCAAGCGTCTCGGCTCTCTTCTCGGCGGAGAGCGGCAAGGAGAGCTGCTTGATACCCGCCTCAATAGCCGCGTCGTCCAGTCCCAGCGCAACGGCGATCTTGTGAAGTTGATTGCGCTCCCACACGCCGATCGTACGATCCGCTCCGGGAAACGCGAGGATACAACCTGCGAGGTATTTCTCCTTCGTCGCGTCATCAAGCTGTCCTTTGAGCGGGTGCGCAGGTATTTGGCGATCCGCCTTTGCGCGTTCCGCCGCGAAGAGGCGAAAGATGTCCTCGACCTCCGCAAAGAGGTAGGCAAGCGTTTCTTCCGTGAAACGGTCTATGAGCGTAAAGACGAGCGCGGGATCGTCCTTCACTTTGAGGACGACATCGTCAAAGCGTTCATAGAACGCATCCTCGCACGGGATGCCCAACCAGTCGGAAAGATGGAGGCGATATCCCCTCAGCTGCTCACGGTCGCCATCGTGCGACAACCAGACCATGGTGAACTCGCAGAGGAACAGGAACGACGCGGACGTGCCCTTCAGCGCAGCGGAGACATCTTCCATCAGCGCGAGCCGTGCCTCATCGTCCTTCTTCGCCATGTCGTCGATCATTTGAGCGACTTCGCCTTCGGGGATTTCCAAGGAAAGCCCCACCTTCTCCAGACGCGCGCGCTCCTGTTCGTCAACTTTGCCGTCATCAGCAAATGCGGCGAAAAGCAGACCTTGGAAATAGGCTTCGCGTACATTACGCGCAACATCCATCTTGATAATCGGATGATTGCCACCAACATGACGCTCAACCGTCCGCTTTTTCATCATATCCAGCATTGACATAACAGATTTCTTCTCTAGATTTTCTCGAATCGACAATTACTACCGCTTGCGGTCACGCGGGACGCGTGACCCTACCGCATGCAACACTAATTGCAGTTCACACGTTCTCCTGCAAGGAGGCGATGATATCACTGCTGGACTGCTTGACGCCCGCCTCCTTTGCGCCGGCGGCAATGGCACTGGCAACAGAATCAAATTGCCTGAGTCGAGTTCGCCATGGGCAAGCGCTCCGACATCGGAAAGCGAGGCTGCACCTGGATCCTTAAAGTTATTACGTTCCCCCCGAAAATAAAACATATCTCTTTCCCCCATATTCCAAAACATACACTCCTTTATCATTTCGAATAATGCTTTGAATATCGAAGGTACATTCGAAACATAACTCACAACCATGAGACAACTACTCCTTCATCATTTGACGAGCGACACCTACTTAAGGAATCAACACTTCTATTTTAGATGTTATCCCTTGTCCATAGCGACACGGGCTTTGTGCAATTGTTCAAGTGAAAGGTTGGACTGAGTTATCGTTGAAAACCCTACGCTACTAGATACATAATTACATTCGAAGTCACCGTTGAAGATGTAAAGGACTGAAAGAGGGCTATCTTTAATCTGACTATCTTTAATCTGAAATGTATTATTGCACCTACACCCGTCAAACAAGCAGACCCGAATAGAACATTGATCTTCAAAATCGTGATACTGGATAAATGTTTCGGCATTACAATTCACAAAATCGCAGGCTTCAAAATTTATGTTTTGCCCTTCAATAAAACATGCTGATGCCTTACAATCATTCCATTGCGAATGGCTACAATGCAAACTGGAAGTGACTGCTGATCTATTCAAGATTCCCATAATCGAATCTTCGGCACTACCCCTAAGACGGTTTAACTTGCACAAAATTATAGTCGTAGCAGTCCCAGCAACGCGAACTGCAGCCCGCCATTCAGCACCATTGAAACAGCAACGTTCAAACTTGACTTCGTTATCCGAATTGCCAGAGAAAAATGGGATCCCCATCTTTTTCTCATCTTCTCCCTTCTCGCCATTGAATTCACTATCCGAAATCTCCGTCATGCAATTGTTCAACTCAATCCGAGCTTCAGGTGCGAAGTCAATGACGGCGTTCTTGATTACGAGACGAGTCTTGTCTCCGACTTTGAGAGTTTTTTCAAGTCGGTAGTGCCCGTCGACGATTTGATATACGTCATCCGGAGTGTCACCTCCCGCAAGAACGATGGGCTTCATATTTGGAGTGAAGTAACGTATGAAACCATCAGGGAAGCGAATTGACCTCTGAGCCTTTTGCACGACCACTGCGGCATCAGGTTCCTTCTCATTACCATAGAATGCAGTATATTCCCTCAGAAATGCGGCATCCTCGGGCACAAGCTTAAATTCTGTCACTATGCCGTCAAGCGCCTGATTCTGCGCCGCGCTGAATGTAGAACAACCATCCATGGCAAATAGCCTCGCCATGTCGCAGTAGCGGAAGAACGCCAGCGAACGCATGGCTGAATCCGGCGAAAGGGCGATCTCCTTTTCTTCGGTCGCCGCATCGGCATCCTTCACTCCAAGGGCAATCGCAAGATGACGCAGCCCCTTCTGCTGAAGCTTGGTGGGCGCATTGTCGCTTGTCTCGTTGACGGCTGCGCAAATCATATTCAGATAACGCGCCTTTTGCGCATCGTCAAGAATGGCTTTAAGCGGATGCGGCGGAACGGCACGATCCTCCTCCTCGCGCTTTTGGGCGAATATCTTCTCGATCTCAAAGACGTCCGCGAAAAGATAGCGAATCACGTCATCGTCCAGATAATCGCGCAAAGCATAAACGACCGTGGCATCTTCCTTGACCTTGGCGGAGACTTCGTCGAAGAGGGCGAAAAGCTTCTCGTCATAGGAAGCCTCCATCCATTCGGCGAACTGTTTTCTGAAATCGTCAAGCTCAGTCGCCTCGTGGTTGTTCGCCGCCCATACAAGCGAAAATTCGCATAGGAGAACGTCGGCGACGCCGCTGCCCTTTAGCGCATCTGCAAGCTCCTCGCCAAGTGCGATCTTGCCGTTGGAATCGGCATCTGCAAACGATTTGATCCGCTCGCCAACTTCCTCTTCAGGGATACCGAGGGAAATGGCAACCTTTTCGAGATACGCCCGCTCCGCATCGTCCACCGTCTCGTCATCCGCCACTGTGGCGAAAATCATGCCTTCGAAATAGGCGTCGCGGACCTCTCGGTCGAGATTCATCTTGAGAATCGGATGATTCGACCGGACTCGGCGTTCATCGGTTTTCTTCTTCATCTTACTCAAAAGCGACGACATGGCTGCCTCCATTTTAAATGATCTGGGAACAATGGCAATTACAACGCAAAGCGGTCACGTGGGACGCGTGACCCTACCGCATGCAACACTAATTGCAGTTCACACGTTCTCCTGCAAGGAGGCGATGATGTCATTGCTGGACTGCTTGACGCCCGCCTCCTTTGCGCCGGCGGCAATGGCACTGGCAACAGAATCAAATTTGCCTGAGTCGAGTTCGCCATGGGCAAGCGCTCCGACATCGGAAAGCGAGGCTGCGCCTGAATTGGAAAGTGACAGCGCGAGCCCCTTGGCGAACGCGCCTATCTGTTCATTGCTCCAATTCAAACTTGCCGCACCACGTGCGATAATGCCCAGAGATTCGGGCGTCAACTCAAATCCCTTCGACTCCTTGAGTTCCTGCATAGTCCCAGCCATGCCAACATAGCGGCATGCCATCTTCTGCTCGTCGGAAAGATAGTCATACCTCTCCTGGTCAAATGGATATTCGCGGTCGAGGTATTCCTTGTATTCCTTGAACGATCCAAAATCCTCGGGTTTCATGTCCGCCTCGGTCATCTGCCAACCCAGTTGGTCCGGCTTCTCTTCCACGCCCATCGCGCTCGATATCGCCATAATGGCCACGACGGCAATTGCGTCAAAAGGCGGAGGAATTACCACTGACAGGATGGGCAGCAACTTCTGGAGCAGCACCGAATTTTTCAGCGTGTCAGAAATCACACTGACAACTGTCTTGCAGACATCGCAGAGGCCGTCCCAAAGATCACCGAAGAATCCCATTTCTTTTCTCCTTTTTTGTCTAACTGTTTTGCCGACATGGCAGAATCACATCAATTCCTTCCGCAAAGCGCGTACTTTTGCCGTCCAATTGACATCCCCGGATTTCAAGTCGTATTCAGACATCTCATTGAGAAACGTCTCCCATTTCGGCGCCAGAACGGCCGCCTGATTTCTCCCGTACTCGCGTCTGGCGAGGACCGCCCAGACCGTCGCACAGTCAAACTTCTTCACCAACTTGGAAATCGCCGGAAACTTCAACGTCTCCAGTTTTACGTCTTTGTTCCGCACAGCAACAAGTTCCGCAGCGGCGTTTTCATCGGAAAGGACAACGGCGACCGTGTCAATTCCAAACTTATTGCACAGCTCCTGAACCACCAGCGAGCTGGTTTCCTTTGCATAAATATTGCCGACGTGGCGGAAAACCTGAACCAATTCACGCAATCGCCTTGCCGACTGCTCCAATGCAGCCACGTCGGGCCTGCTCTTCAAAAGATTAGAGCAAGCGAACACGCCGCGCTTCCAGTCGCTGGCGTAAAACTCCAGCGCGGCCTTGCGGATGCTCTCGACCTCCTTCTGGTCGGGCATGGTGTCTGTGCGGTACGTCTGCGTGATCTGCACTTGGATGGCCTTCGGCCAGTTGCCATTGAAGACGACGGCGCGTCCGATCTGGAGGTTGGACAGGAAGTTCGCCTGCTCCTCTTCAAGGCCCATGGTATGCCCAACGGCTTCCTTGTCGTCCTGCGCGAAGAGGCGGTGGATGATCTTCGTGTTCGTGTTCTTCATCACCTCGGGCGTGAGCTTGCCGGGAATCTGGTCGGCAATAACCAGCGATTCGCCGTACTTGCGGATTTCGGCCAGCATGTCGGCGAAGGTCTCCGCCGCCTGTTTCTGGGACGGGCTACCTCCCGGTTCCGGCTTGGAGAGAAGACGATGCGCTTCCTCGATGAGCGTGATATGGTTAACCTTCCCGCTTTGCTTGAACTTGTATTTTACAGCCTGAAGAAGATTAGTGAGCACGAAGCCGATGATGAGCGACTTTTGGGCGGCGTTGGGTATCTCCTCAAGTTCCAGCACCACCTTGCGATCGAGCAACTTGAGAAAATCAACGGAACGCGGCGTGTCGAGCATGAAACCCTTCGCGCCTAGGGTCAGCCCCTGTAGGCGCGCCTTTATGGAGCCGATGTAGTCCTTCTTGAGACGGTCATCGAAACCTTGTTCGTCAACCACGGCCTCTGTCTTCTTCAGAACATCGCTCAGCGTGGGAAACGCGAAGACACCGTCTGCAAATGGGTCTTCATAGTCGGCGTTCTCGTTCGTGTCGAGGCTCCAGCCATACTCCTCGTAGCAGGCGTAGATGGCGCGTTCGATGAGCTGCGGGATGGCGGCCTCCATATCGAACGCAGCCGTGATGCTAGCCATGAGCATGTCGACGCGGGAAGTGACGCTCTCGCCGGGAATCAGCTCGAACGGATTCAGACGGAAAGGCGCTTCAGTATCATCGCCGAGCGTGAACACAAGCATGTCTTCGCATTGCTTGCGAATCGCCTCCTTGTCGCTCGCCATACGAAGACCACGATATTCGGTTTTTGCCGGTTCAATCACTAGAAATGGCCAACCACTAGACAGAAGCAAAGTCTGGCAAGTGGTGGTCTTTCCGCTGCCTGTCACGCCTGCAACGAACACATGCCGATCCAGCTGGTCCTTGGCGAGCTTGACCATGCAACCATCGCAGAGGTTTCCGCTTTTCACCAACGAGCCGAGCAAAATCTGGTCTTCGTCCTTTAGGGTAATTGGACGGCCGTCTTTGTCCTTTGCATCAGGCACATTCAAGCCAAATTCCACTTCTTCCTTGAGGCGCAGGCCTATGACCTCCTTCTGGGGCAATCCGGCCATAAGCGCCAGTTCACGCACGCTCATCCAATTGCCAGAATACAGTACAGGTACAGGCTCTAGACGATCTTCAAGTTGAGCCATGCCGCCGTATTCCAGTAGTCCGGCCTGTGCATAAGGAAGGCGCAGAACCGTCTCATCCGTTATTTTCTCGAACGGGATTGCGAAATTGGCCAATTGTCCGCATTCATTCGCATCGGGAATGCGCGAGAGAAGCGGCACAATGTTCGCCGTCTCCCCGGCAAAAATCGAACGAGCGGCACGGGAAAGCTTGTGCGCGACCTGTGGATTCTCGCCAAAGAGCGTCATGTTCACGACGAACGCACCCTTGCCGCGCGCATAGTCAAGGCGAGGAATCAGCACCTCGTCGAAATACTTCACCCAGTCGGCTGCTACCTTGTTCGTCAAGTCCATGTTTATGGCCAATGACGATCCATTCTGCGTTCCCCAGGTCTTGCCTGTGCCGGTGTTCTCGCTGACATTTTTGCTTGTGCCTGTCGTCTTAGATTTGCTTCCCCCATGCATCGTGGACGAACTTGTTCCGGAGCTGGAACTGTCATAGTTGCCTCCATGACTCGTTCCGTCGTTTCTCCCCTTCGTGCGGCTTTCGTTTGTTCCAACAGTATTGCTTTCAGATGTGCCGGTTGAGACCGTCTTGCCATTGTTGACAGATTCACTTTTGCTCTCGCCCGCATTCTTCCCCATCTGGACAGATGACGCAGACATCGTTGCCAACATTTCGTATGCGGAGAACACATCCTTGCGCAAAGCCACAAGGCGATCATTGCCGATTGGCTTGGCAAGAATCATGAACCCAAACTTGTCGCCCTGCATCACATCGACAAGCCTGTCGATGCCGCGGAAATCCTGTTTTTCCTTATCCCTCACGCCACCTGGCACACCGGCAAGAACGCGGCAGTTCTCTTGGTTTTTGAAAAACTCCGCCATTTCTTTCCGCAGGGACACCATCTCTTCTGGGCCTAGCTCACGGACCATGCTGCCACGAAAATTTCCTTCAAGAGCAGGTCTTAGAAACGCCTCTCCCACCTGCCGAACCGGATCCCTTTCGACATTGACAGCAAACATATCGCGCGCGAAGCCGAAATAGAAACGAACCCTGCCTCGGTTTCCGAGAATCAGGTAGACTAGATTCATTCCCGGAACGGTCATGCAGGAAAGAGCGTTCTCCAATGCCTCCAGCTGTGGCGAATCCTCTTCATACGTGATCTCCTCGATGCAGTAGAGAATCAAGTCCTTGCGTTTGAGCTCCTCGCAGGCTTTGAGATAGTCATGTCTTACGGCGACACCGCGTTCACCGACTATTTTGGTCCATTCTTCAATCTTACCGGCCAGCAAATCCATCATGCCGTTTTGAGAGACGTTGGGCTTCGTCTCCGAAATAACAGGGGCTTGCGTCGCTTTGTCTTTTATCACATCATTCATCATGCTATCCTTACTTACTACAGTTTCTCCCACCTGCTCCAGCGCATGCAGGTCATGGCAGATGAGGATTTCTTGCTGGGCCAGGCGCCGCAGGGGGCCATGGCAACCATTGCCGGCACGCGCACGAACTTCGGGTCGCGACCGATGAACACAAGTTCGCGCGCGCCGCTCCACCAGCAGCACGTCGCGCATTTCCTGTGCGCTATCGGTATGTCAAACTGCGCCATCTACGTTCCCTTCATCAAACCCACGGCGACGCAGCACAAAGTACGGCGCCCCCTGCGGCGGTTCTTCGGAGGCGACTGGTATGCCTGGACGGGAAACGCACACAAGGGACGCCGTGAAAACAGCATCCTCTCGCGTTACGCCATCCTGTCCGAATGATTACCAGTCTTTCCGAATAACGGCGTTGCGTCAAAGTTTAGCACATCCCCCATCGCTAGGCAAGCGCATTCTGCCGCCCGCGAAAGTAGAACAGCCTCACATCCCGGCCAGACAACCAGCCGTTAACTACTTCATACGCAGCCGAGCGGCAGAAATTATGCGCCTGCGGAAAAAATCATCCGCCGTACTGGGCCTCGACGGCGGCGATCATCTGGCCTACGCGGTACTTGATCTGGCGCAGGGCGTTGAGCGTGAGGCCGTGGCGAGCTACCACCTCCGCAGCGGGGCGCTCTTCAAGCGCATACTCCCGATAGGCGGCGACAGTTCTTGCGTCGAGCATCGTGCGGGAAAGCACATGCTCCACGGCGGCCGAATGGCGCGCCGCACGAAGACGCATGTCAACGACAGCGGCGACATCTGGTTCCTCCGCCGCCACTTCCACGGCATCGAACGGCACGCTGCATCCATCGCCACGCGCCACGGCCCGGCGATGGCGGTCTATGAGCAGCCGCCGCACGATCGAGCCAAGATACGTTCTGAACCGTCCCTTCTCGGGCTTGTACACGCCGGCGCGAAGCACGTCCACAAGCCGCACAAACACATCCTGCACCACATCGTCAACGTCCGGCGCATCACCATGCACGGACACATAGTGGCGTATCACCGGCTCGTACATCTCCACGAACGCGGTCCACTCCGCCGAGTCGTCGCCTTCCTTGAAATCACGAATCCGCTTCAGAAGCGTCTGCGGCGTATCGGGAATCATGGTTCGCCCCTCCTCACCACGCGCGCCGAGGCATCCCCCGGCGGCCACATCCCGCCCCATCCATTCGCGCGGGAATCCACATGGTTGACGAGATTCGTGGGCGTGCGCACGTATATCCTCATGCCGAGCGCAGCGGGCGCGTCGCCGGCGAAATACACATCCACAAGATTTGTGCAGCCACCGAAGGCGGCATGCCCCACGTCCAGAAGTCCGCTGCCGCACCTGACGCAGCGAAGGGAAAAACAGTCGCCGAACGCATACGCCCCAATCTTCTTCAGCGAGTTCGGCAGAACAACACTCTCCAGGCGGCTACATTTGAAGAACGCCGCCGAATGCACTGCCTCCACGCCCTCGCCCACCTCAACCTTGCGCAGAGAAGGCCACCCGTTGAACATGTTCGCGGGAATGCTTCCCATCGCAGCGCCCACCACAAGGGACGTCACAGCTCCAATGTCAACACCCCTCAGATCCTCCACCGACTCCATCACCAGCACTCCCGGCTGAGGATTCGCCGTTCTTGGCTTGGGCAGACTGCCGGACGGCGCCCGCCCACGCAGGCAGAGCGCCGCAACGCACACAGCCGCCATGCTCGCCAACGCAGCCAGCGCGAGCCACGCGGCGCGTCTCCATCCACCGCGCTGGACGCCCTTCTGTTCCGTTTCCGCTCGACATTCGCCACTGTCTTCGCATGAAAGAAGCCCCGGCAGCGTCTTGCGCCAGAATTCCCCGAACGGCGCAAGCAAATCGATTGCGTTCGTGCCTTGCTCGTACCAGATTCCAGTGAGCAGACGGAAGAACGCGACGCCAAGCGCGTAGAAGTCGGCCTCAGGACCCGCCTCCGCGCCAGCGCGCACTGCTGGAGGAATGTAGAAGTACGTGCCCATCACCGGACGCGTACCGGTAGTCTCTCCCGTGACGAACGTGGTATGCGACCCCACTTCGTCCTTTAGCCTCACATCGATTATCCGCGACACCCCGAAGTCCGCCAGCCTCGCGTGGCCGTTTTCGTCGATGAGTATGTTCTCCAGCTTCACGTCGCGATGCACCACGCCGCACACATGAAGATAGCAAAGCGCCTCCTTCACCTCCGCAAACCACTGACGCATCTTGGCATCATCAGCACTTCTTCTGCGCCGCACGTCCTCCAGCGTCTGAGCCGTTCCGTCTTCGCCGAGAACAAGGTCCATCGCATACCATGCCCTTCCGTCCGACTCGTCTACGCCAAAGTCATGTACTCTCACGATGCGCGGATGGTACAGCGTCTTCAGGAGGCGAGCCTCGGCACGAAAGCGCTCTTCGAGAAACCGCCGCGACTTCTCGGCGTGGAACACCTTCAGGGCCACGCGCCTGCCGTCAGACGCCTCGGCCTCGAAGACTTCGCCCATGCCGCCCTTCCCTAGCAGGCGGATCTTGCGATAGGATGCTGTCGTTTCGAGCTTTTCCATTAGCGCTTCACCCTCCATGCGGCCGACGCGTTGGCCAGGCCGCCGAGGCTACCCGGCGAGGGCCTTCTTGACTACGGACTCGACGTCCGCAAGGTCGGGATTCTCGGCAAGCACCTTCTGCACCTTGGCGCGCGCGGCGTCCTCGCTGAAGCCCAGCGCATTCAGCGCGAGCATTGCATCAAGGAGAACACGACTCTGCTCCTTCGACGTCTCGGCCGTTGCGTTCGCAAGCGCCTCGATTGGGTTGATCTTGCCTCGAAGGTCCACCACGATGCGCTCGGCCGTCTTCTTCCCTATGCCCTTCACAGCGGCAAGGCGTTTTGCGTCGCCCTGCGAGATGGCAAGCTGCAGGTCGCCGACGGTGAGCCCCGAAAGAACGGCGAGCGCGAGCTTGGGTCCTACGCCCGAAACGCTCGTGATCAGCTCGAAGACGTCGCGCTCGGCCCTTGTGGCGAAGCCGAAGAGGAGCTGCGCATCCTCGCGCACCTCGTGATGGATGAAGAGCTTGACGTCGGCACCCTCGGAGGGAAGACGGTCGAACGTGGAAAGCGGTATGGCCGCCTCGTATCCCACGCCGCCGCAGTCCACCACTACCCGAGAGATGTCCTTCTCGGCAAGCGTCCCCTGCAAATGCACTATCATGTTCATGCTTGAGTCTCCTTCTTCTCCGCCTCTGGGACGGAATGCTTCACGAATGAGGCGGCGAACGCGCGCGCCGCCAGAACTAGAAAAGCGATGTTCGCCAGCGGATGGTTGAGGCAGCCCGCGCCCAGCGGAATCTGCACCGGGCAGAGCAGCGCAAACCAGCACGCCGCTTCAACAACGTCCATCCCCTCATCCGCCCGCAGCGCGAGAACGGGCATGAGATAGAGCCCCGTGTAAACGTGCATGTTGCCTGGCACAAGCAGCATCGCCGCGACGGCAAGAAGCAGCGTGCCGGCACGCGCGCCGCGTCCCCTCCACGCCGCACGGCATGCGGCGAGCATGCACGCGCCGCCGATGAGCACATTCGCAGCCCGTTCAAGCGAAAGCCCTGGCCAAGGACGCGACACGTCCATGTGCATCACAAGCCGCACCGTGCGCGCGATCGGCACAACTCCCCACGCGCCGCGATGGACATACGCCTTCGCGTTCGCAGCGGCGTTCGCAAACCATGCGCAGAGGCCGTCCCATCCGCCGTACAACGCGAACGGCGCCAGAAAAAGCACGGCTCCCGCGGCGACCAGAAGCGCAATCTCTCCCTTCGCCCTGCGAAGACGCGAAAAGTACACCACTCCCAGCGCGGCAGGCGTTATCTTGAGGACGGCCGCCACCGCCAGCGCAATAGCGGCAACGTTGCGCCGCCATCTCTCCTCGGCATCGTACCATGCCACGAACAGCGTAGCCGCAGCCGCCGCGTAGATCACCTGGTTTCCCCACTCGACTTCATGCAGCATTACGGACGACGCCGCGCACCCCATAAGCAGCCCAGCCTTCTTCAACCATCCAAGCGACTTCGCCTTCATCCTCAGCAGCTCCGCAAAAGCCAGCGCCCACAGGAGAATTCCCACTCCCGTGAACACCGCACCTCCCTTCGCCGTGCACGGGAAGGGAAGCGCCATCAACGGACCCAACGCCGGATAGCAAGTGTCGAACGCCTCCTGCTTGTCGTTGGAATACCCGTATTCCGCACACGTCCTCACAGTGAAGAAGTCCCCGAAGAACGAATCCCCCCTCTCGAAAAACACGCGCGCCTGCATTCCCTTTGGGTTCAGCGCCATCAACGCCCCCCACAGGAGCCCCGCCGCCGCCAGCGCAATGCAAAACCATCCCGCACACTTCTTCACCTTGCACCTCCCATGATTTCGCACTTCAACGCCTCGCGCAGCAGGCGTATCTGCTCATCGTGCGGTGCGTCGCGGTAACCCCTCACGTACGCCACGCCTTCCTGGTTCTCCCACGCCGGCGCGCCGTCTGTGGCCACAGCCCGCTTCCCATGCATCAGCGCCTCCGCCACCACAAAGCCGAAGTTTTCGCTCATGGAAGGAAGCACCAGCACATCACACCACTCAAGCGCACGCTCCTTCTCCTCGCCGAACACCTCGCTCTCCACGCGAAGGTCAACGTCCAATCCCTCCACCGCCTCTTTTAGCACATCAACCCCCTTCAGCGGATGGATACGCCCCAAGTACAAAACTTTAAGCCTTGGGGACTGTCCCCCTAGAGGTTTCGAGGTTTCGGGGTTTCGGAGTTTCGAGGTTTCGGGGACTGTCCCCATATCTTTTTGGGGACTGTCCCCATGCACTTGTGGGGACTGTCCCCGTACCTCTTGTGGGGACTGTCCCCCTTTCTTTTGTGGGGACAGACCCCGTAGGGGTTGAGGGAAATTGAAAAATTTCTTGAGATTGACGATTTGAATTGGACATTTGACTCCCCAGCGGCGGCACCACTCTTCTTCCCATGGGCCTGTCACCACCACTCTCGCGGTGCGGGCGAAGAGGGCGCGCTCAATCGGCGAGACGAGCCGCTTCTTCCACTTGCTCTGCCGCTCAAGGTAGATCGGGCTCAGACTTCCATGCGTCATCCGTACGAGCGGACGCCCCGCCCGCAACGCACCAAGGCACTCCTTCCAGACGCGCGGGGTCCACATGCCATGCACCCACACCTCGTCTGGCGGAATCATGCCGTTCGCGCGCAGCAGCTCCTCCGCCACGCGCATTCCGTTCGCCTCCTGCACGCCCCCCGTCATCGCGTCTCCCCCACCTTCGGCCACGCCTGCAGGACGCGTCCCAAGTTCTCAGCAAGGGTCATGCCTGGATACACCATGTTGCGTGCCGCACCAATCGTCGCCTCCGTCACAAATCCCTGGCGCGTGTAGTGAGGCGTCATGCCGCGCCGACGAATCTCGGCATCAAGCTCCGGCGTGCCGCGTCCGAATGGATAGGCGAAGTCAGTTGGCACGTAGCCACACCATTCCGCAAGCGTCTTCTGCGCGCGGTCAACCTCGTCCAGCACTTCGTCCACAGGACGATGCGTGCAGCTAAGATGGCTCCAGGTGTGGTTGCCGATTCTCACGAGCGGGTGGCGGGCAATGGCGCGTACGGCCTCCGCCGTGAGCAGACGACGCCGCACGCACGGCGCGCGCTTGTCGCATAGAGCGTAGCGCTCCGCCGCAGGGAGTGCATACCAGGGGTGCCACTCGGCGTCCGGCACGTTCGCCTCCATCAGCGAATTGGTCCACACCACACCACGTTCCGTCTCGCCAGGCGCAATGAACACCGTCGCCCGCAGGTCGAACTCCTCAAGCACCTTGAGAACGCCCTCGAACTCAAGCCAACCATCGTCGAAGGTAAGGTCAAGATCAACTCCACGCAACGCCGCGAGAATACCGCGCACCTCGTCCGCAGACGAATCGTGGAACACGACCGGCAGACGAACACCCGGGGCGCGGCAACGCGCCATCGCGCGCCGTCGCGCCCCCGCAAGACGGTACGCCTGCGCGACGCACCAGCCTATCTCACGGCGAAACGTCACTCTTCCCGGCCTACTTCACGGCCTCTGCGGCAGGCTTCGCGACCTTCTCCACCACGGCGGACTTCTCCGCCTTCGCCTTTTCGTCGCTGCTCACCTTGCCGCCATAGCTCATCACGCAGAACGACGCCAGCAGCACAAGCACACCAAGCGCAAGGCATCCCTTCGTCTTGGACCCCGTTCCCTTCCACTCACCCATCAGAACGCCAAGAAGCGTGGAGAAGAAGATCGCGCTGCCCATCACAACCGCGAAGCTGATATACTTCAGGCTCGCGCCCAGCTGCGGCTCGCCAGCCTTCTGGCACGCGAACTGGCATGCCCAGATCACACCCGCCACTGCCGCGAGTCCAATGGCCGCGAAGTTGCCCTTGAACATCTTGCCGTAGTCGCCGAAGCTGCCGTTCTTCTTGTTCTGCCACAGGCACCATGCCACGTTCACCACGAGGCCGCCCCACAGCACCACTACGAGAACAGGCATTCCGCACCACGCCGCCGGAGTTCCAGCCTTCGCCGCCGTAGCCTCCATCGAGCCGCCGCTCTGCAAGCCGAAGTTCATGCCCGCCGAGGCGATTCCGGAGAAGAGCGCCACAAGCATGCCCTTCTTGAAGTCGAACTCAGCAACGGCGGCCTTCTTCTGCTCTTCGGAGAGCTCGCCCTCCTTGAACTTGCCGGCGAGGCCCACGAGGGCGATGCCGAGAAGCGAACCGACGACGCCAGCGAGAACAACGCATGCGCCGGCGTCCTTGACGAGATCGCCCGCCTTGCCCGTCACGATCGGCGGGATGAGCGTGCCGGTGGCCGAGCAGAGTCCACACCCGATCGCAAGCCCGAGACCGATTCCGAGGTAGCGGATCATCAGCCCCCATGTAAGCCCGCCAAGGCCCCACAGCGCGCCGAAACCGAAGCACTGCGCAAGCACGCCGGCATTCTCGCCGCCGATCACCTTGAGCGAGGCGGGGCACGTTCCCAAGGCCAGCGCAAACGGAAACACCAGAAGTCCCGCGAGCGCGTAGAAAAGCCAGTAGCTCTCGTACTTCACGCCCTTGATCCATCTGAACGGCACCGCGAACACCGCGCCCGCGAGGCCTCCAAGAGCGCACACAAGCGTGCCGAGCATCGGATTTGCTGCTGATTCTGTCATCTTATTTTCCTTTCTTTGAGTGTTGATTTGAAGCGGAAGAAGACGCGCCGTCTAGCACCATGCGCGCATGCTTTGCGTAGACGCGGCGAGGATCGGCGGCATACGCCTCGAGCGTGCGCCGGCCGAGGCCGTCCGGCGTGTCGCCCAAGCGGAACAAGGCTCGCGCGATGCATATCTCGCGCAGTGAAAGCGTGCGCTCCCAGTCTCCGGCCTTGTTCTGATAGCCGGGCACCACGGGCGGGGCGGCGCTCATCTTCTGCCAGCGTCCGCCGATTCCGGGGCGGCGCAGCACATCGGCAAGCACGGGTACGGCGCGCTTGTCGCCAAGTTCCTCGAGAGCGAGGGCAACGGCGCGGAAATGGGAGAATTCGCTATCGGCGTTGAGCTGTGCGGCCTTCTCGATTATCGCAGGCACGGCGTTGGTGGCATGGCAGTGGCCAAGGGCAATGGCATAGCTGTCAACCCAGCTGACGCTGCGGTTGAACTGGCCCATGCCGCGGTAGTTCCAGCCTTTGTCCCAGTCCATGGCCTTGAACTTGGCGAGCAGCTGCTGCGCGCCGTCGTCATTGCCGAACATCGCGAGCACGTGGGCATAGATGAGCTTGGCCTCGCCTTCGGCCGCGCGGAACGCGCCGCGCAGACGCGGCAGAGTGCGCGCGCGGTCGGCAAACACCTCGGGAAGCCCGCGGTACTCGTTTGCGAGCTGCGCGACAGCGGCGTCGAGCGTTTCGTCGGAGAGAGGAAAATTGTCCTTCATGGAAAGATCCTCAGAGCGCAATATCTTCTTCTCCGCGAGATGGCGCTGCAGTGACTTCACATCAATGTCGCGCACCTTCACGCCGGACTTGACGGCCATCGCGGCAGCGGTTCCCGCGGCATAGCCCTGGTTCTGGATGTCTGGCTGCATGCGCAGGATGGGCATCGCGTCGCGGTGGGCGCTGATGCCAAGGCCCGTCACGAGCAGACCGTCGAGCTTCTTCGGCAGAAGGCAGCGGTAAGGCAGGTTCACGTACATCGGCTTGTGGCCGGGATCCTGGATGAAGAAGAGGTCGTCGCGGGTCTGGCCATGCGAGTCGAAGTTAGAGTAGGTGCGGGTGATGATGTCTGGATACGTGCGGGAGCATGCGACGTCTGCGGCGCTCATGTAGAAGGCGCCGATCATGCGGCGGCGCTCGCGACTGTCGATCACCTGTGCCTGGTCCCAGGTTCCGTCGGGCAGGCTGAGGCGAGAGCGCAGAGCGAAGTAGAAGACGTCCGCGGCGTCGGTATCGTCCACAAAGCCTATGTCGGAGTTGGCATAGTCGGAGCCAAGTGGATGCCGCGCGAGTCCCACGCCCTGCACGGAGAGATCGTCGTCTGTTAAGAACTCCGTCTCCTCTCCCGCCATGGCAGGCAGCTCGGCGTTGCCCGTGGAGTCGATCGCGTTCTTGCATACGACAAGGCCCCTCGTGCCATCCTCCATCACCACCACCACGCCAGTCAATCGACCGTCTTCAACCACCACCCCGCCAACGAACACGCCGAACCACACCTCGGCGCCCGCCTTGCGCTGCTCGGCGCGGAACCATTCGCTCTTCGCCTGCGGGAACACGCTACCCTTTTCGCGCGCGCCGGCATCGATCTCGGTGGTGAATCCAACACGATTGCCGAAGTAGTAGCGGCCGATCATGCCGTCCGTCATCACGCCGCCCTCGACGTAGAGGTAGTCGCACACTATTGTCTTGGCTCCATGGCGTGCGGCTGCGATTGCTGCCGGTGCGCCGCCAGTGCCAGCGCCAACCACAAAGGTGTCGCATTCGGCGATGACGGGCGCTGCGTCGTCAAGGCGAACGCTTCCAGAGGCATTTACGAGATATGCGGGCAACCCGCCGTGGTGTTCGCCCACGCGCAGCGGACGCGCACCTGACGCGGCGGACGCTCTCGACTTTGTCGGCTTCGCGAACTGAACGCGCGCCGACTCCGCGGCAGCAGCGCTTCCCACGCGCGCGCCAAGCCGCATGGACTCCCCTGGCTTCGCAAGCGCAGCGGCGAGAGAGCGCGAGACGTCGGCGAGCGGACCCAGCACCCACACGCCCGGCGCGTCCTTTGGACGCAGCGCGTCAAGGTTCAGCGAGCCGCCGATCCCTCGCGCGGCGCCACTCTCCACGTGGGAACGGCATCTGAAGCTGTCAGGAGGCGCCACAAGCGTGAGAGAATTCGCCGCATCGACCTCCAGCGCCGTGAAGGTACGGTCGCGCGCGATCTGCTCGGCCGCAGCGAAGGAGCGCGCCGAACCGTCTTCCATCGGAATCTCAATTGCGCACTCCCACAGGCGGGCCTCGAACTTTGAAGGGAAGTTCGGCTTGAGGTTGTTGCGCGTGGTGATCGGAAATGCGGACGACATGGCGCGCGACTTCACGCCAGGGTCCTTCGGCTCTTCGCCGCTCGCCACCACGCGCCTGAAGGTGTAGACGCCTTTCGGGAATGGCGCCGTGCGGCCGCCTGCGAGACGCGCGGCATGGGCACGCGGCGTGGCATCGATCAGCGTCTTCGCGCGTACGGCCTGGCGTCCGCTGCGGTTCGCCATCACCACGCCCGCGAAACGGCCATCATCGTCGGTCAGCACGTCGCACACGAGCGAGCCGGTGAGGTACGGTACGCCTGCGGCGAGCATGGCGCGGTCGAGCGCACGCTTCACGGCGAAGGGAGTGGCGCGCTCGGCAAGCGCGGCGTCGGGTCCGGCAGGACGCTTCACCACGATCTCCGCCAGCAGCTGGCGTGGATAGTCAGGCGCCTTGTGCGCCGCAACGCGCACATAACGCGCGTGCGCCTCGCCGTTCCATGTGAACGTGCGCCGTTCTTCCTCCGCGTCAAACGACTCCACGACAACAGGTGCGGTCCATCTTCTGCCGTCCTCGCTCCATGAGACCTCCATCGAGGAAGTGAGGAACCCCACATCAGGCCCGCTTGATGCGCGCACCAGGTTCTTCTTGCTTTTGTTCTCGAATCGCACAAAGGTGACGAGCGACACTCCTGCCAGATTGCGCATCTCGCCGAGGTCAAGCGTTGCCGTGACGTCATCAGCATACTCCACGCTGTCGTGAGAGGCTTCGCCGGTCTTTCCGTTGCCGAGCTCGACGCCTTTTGGATCTGAATGCATCCTGGGGTTCGGCTTGACGTCGGTCTTGTACTTGAACGGCCAACTGGCGCGCGATTCGGCGGCGAAGATGGCGCGGTAGATCGGGGAAGCGTCATCGTCACCGGCCTCGCGCACAACGCGCAACGTGCCGGCCATGTCCTCGCCAAGGTATGGACGCGGCGCGATCAGGAACACGTCCGCACCGGCCTCCTTTGCGGCAATTGCCGCCGAGACGGCAGCCGTCGAACCGCCAACCACCACCACGTCGGCACTGCGCACAACGGGAATGTCCACCACCGCCGCGGGGCAAAGCGCCGAGGCCAGAATCACGGAGAAGAGAAGTGTTCTTTTCATTGACCGTAATTATACCATATTGTGTGCCTAGTGCCTAGTGCCTTATGGTGAGTGCGGAGTTGTTGAAGTTAATCCGTCATTGCTTGCGGGGAGCGGCGGCGTATGGTACAATTATCGCCATGAAAACTCTCGGCATAATTCCTTCCCGGTACGGCTCGAGCCGCTTCCCGGGCAAACCGCTCGTTCAGCTGTGCGGAAAACCACTCGTCGCCTGGGTGGTGGAGGCCGCCCGGCGCGCGAAGTCCCTCGACGAAGTGGTGGTGGCAACGGACGACGAGCGCATCGCCGCCGCGGTGGAGCCCTTCGGCGTGCGCGCCGTCATGACCCCCAGCGAACTCCCGAGCGGCACGGACCGCATCGCATGCGCCGCGCGCACAGCGCTTGGCGGAATCTCTCCGGACGACGTTCTCGTGAACATCCAGGGCGACGAGCCGCTCATCGATCCCGCCCTGATCGACGCCCTTGTCGCCCGCCTCCGCGAGCCCGGCAACCGCTGGCACATGGCCACCGCAGTCACTCCAATCCGAAATGAACGCGACCTCCACGCAAAGACCGTGGTGAAGGTGGCGCTAGACCGCGACGACGGCGCGCTCTACTTCTCGCGCGCCACCATCCCCGCACGGCGCGACGAAGCGGAGGACCTCTCAAGCGGACTCTACGTACGCCACCTCGGCATCTACGCCTACCGCGGCGACTTCCTCGTCCGCTACGTCGCCGAGCCCCCCTGCGCCCTTGAGCTCACCGAGAAGCTCGAACAGCTGCGCGCCCTCTGGATGGGCGCGAAGATCGCCTGCATCCGCACTGAGGACGAAGGCGTCGGCGTGGACACGCCCGAAGACGCCGCGCGCGTGGAGTCCATCCTCGCCTCGCGCATCGCCGCATCGTGACGAACCCAAGCGCACGGAAAACGCCATGAAGATAAAAGACCTGCTCGCAAAGGGAACCCCATCCGTCTCCTTCGAGGTATTTCCCCCGAAGAAGGACGCCCCGTTCGAACCCGTGAAGGAGGCAGTGGCCCGCCTCGCGCGCCTCAACCCCTCGTTCATATCCGTCACATACGGCGCATCCGGCAACGCGCAGGCGAACACCGCCGAGATCGCCTCGTTCGTGCAGGCGTGCGGCACGCCCGCCCTCGCGCACCTCACGTGCCTCACCTCGAGCCGCGAGCGCATCGCCGACGAGATCACCGACCTCCGCTCGCGCGGAATCGAGAACATCCTCTGCCTGCGCGGCGACGCGCCGGCCAACGCCGCTGCGCCCGCGGCGCAGGCGTTCGCGCACGCCGTCGATCTCGTGCGCGCGCTGCGCCCCTCCACATTCTGCCTGGGCGGCGCATGCTACCCCGAATGCCATCCGGAGTGCGCGCACCTTGCGGACGACATCGCGCACCTGAAGGAGAAGGTGGACGCCGGGCTTGACTTCCTCACCACGCAGATGTTCTTCGACAACAACGTCTTCTACCGCTACCTCGCGAAGCTGCGCGGCGCCGGGATCGTCGCGCCCGTCATCGCCGGCATCATGCCCGTCACGAACGGACGCCAGATCAAGCGCATCTGCCAGCTCTCGGGCACGTATCTGCCAAGCAGGTTCAAGGCGATTGTGGACCGCTTCGGCGACGACCCGGAGTCCATGCTCTCCGCCGGCGTCGTGTACGCCGCAGAGCAGATCGTCGATCTCTTCGCGAACGGCGTGAACGCCGTGCACGTCTATACAATGAACCGCCCCGAGGTCGCCGAGCGCATAATGTCCAACCTCAAAGGGATAATCTAGGGGAGAAAACAATAGGTAATTTCTACAGAGCGATGAAGAAAAGGCTCATATTCGCCGTACTCGCCATTCTTCTCGCCGTCTGGACGCTCTACGACCAGACGGGCGACTTCGAGTTTCTGCGCTTCGACGACCACGACTACACCTTCCGCTGCGCGTTCGTGAAGGACGGTCTCTCCACCGCGAACATCGCCGAGGCGTTCACGAACGTGCGCCACGCCGCCGTTTGGATGCCGGCCACTTACATCTCCTACATGGCCGACATCTCCCTCTTCGGCCCCGGAATGGGCGCTCACCATCTCGTCAACGTGGCCATCCACTCGGCGAACGCTCTGCTGCTCCTCCTGCTGCTGATCGCATTGGCGCGCCGCATGGGTGCGGACGATCCTCCCGTGGCCATCTGCGCGCTCGCGGCGCTCTTCTGGGCGGTCCATCCGCAGCGCGCCGAGGCGGTGGCGTGGATCGCGGGGCGCAAGGACCTTCTATGCGGCTTCTTCACGCTCGCAGGCCTTCTATTCTGGCTAAGAGGCGGCTTCTTTGGCCGTGCCGGCGCATGGCTGTGCTGCGCGCTCGCGTGCATGAGCAAGCCAACTGCGATGTGCTTCCCGTTCCTCGCAATGGCCCTGGACGCCTTCGTGCGCGGCGATGCGCCCACAGCGTCCGCGCCTAACGCATCGCGTCCCTCCGCGCACGGCTGGATGCACGCCATCCTCCCGTACCTTCCCTACCTCGTGCTCGCGGCCGCCACAGGCGCGCTCGCCGTATATTCGCAGACACACGCCGAAGGCTACGATGTGCGTCCACTATTCAGCGCCTCCCTTCCATGGCGACTCCTGAACGCCGCCGTTGCCGTGGGGCTCTCGCTATTCCAGCTTGTCGTGCCAGTGGGCATACACCTCGACTACCGCGCCGTACCTGGACAGTTTCCACTTAACGGCACTTTGGGACTTTGCTCGCTCGCGGCGGCCGTCGCGCTATTCACCATGTGCCTAATGAAGCCGTGCGGCCGCGTACGCGTGGTACGCATATGCGCGCTTGTGCTTTTCTTCCTTGCCCCGCTCGCGCCCACGCTCGGCATATTCGGCAGCTTCGGAGAGCACGCGCGCGCCGACCGCTTCCTCTACATGCCGATGATGGCCGCTTCGCTGACCGTTCTGATGCTGCCGCTTAGGCGTTCGCGCGTATCATACGCCATAGGCGCGGCCGCGGTCATCGCCGTTCTCGCGCTGTCGTACCCGCTGGTGGCATCCTACCGCAACGACCACACGGCCTTCTCGCGCACGCTCGCGTGCGATCCCGACCATGGACGCGCCCTCGCGCACGTGGCAAGCGAGGAATGCGCCCGCTTCAGCCACATCGACAAGGGCATCGACCTCTATCGCCGCAGCCAGGCGCTGCGTCCGCGCGACGACACCGCCGCCCAGCTCTCATACGCCCTCATGATGCGCGGGCGCTCAGCCGACTACGACGAAATCCGCCGCCTCTGCGCGAAGTTCGCCTGCGACCACTCCCTCGACCGCAAGGGACAGGCCCTCGAGGCGCTAGGCACCACCGCCATGCGCCAGCGCCGCTGGAACGAGGCCATATCTTGCCTCGAAGCGTCGATCAAGGCCCCTTTCAGATTCTACTCTTCAGAGGATGCCTTCCTAAGGCTAGGGGCGTGTTATGCGAACGTACGACGCACCGAAGACGCTATACGGATATTTGAACCGCTTACGCAGTCCCGCCGGAAGGACATAGCGCATAACGCCAGCCAGGCACTCGCCACTCTCAAGGCAAACCCGAAGGCGATTCTATTCTTCTAGGGCATACGGGGACTATCCCCATCGCGGCTCTGGATGGACCATTCGCGCGTGCGGAAGAAGTTCAAGGCAACCATCCTAAGGCGCTTTCGCCGGAGACGCGGCGCGTGCGCCTGCATCATTGTCGATTTCGGCAAGCAATGCTCTTAGCGCGCCAGCCTTCTCGCGCGCCTTCGCGGCGCGCTCCATGGCGGAGTTGTCGCCCGCGAACTTTGCGTAGGCGTTTATGACCGTAGGAGCGGGCGTCTCCAGCTCCTTGATCGCGGCCTTCAGCTCCGCGATGAGCGGTGCGCACTCCGCGTCGCGTCCGAGCTCACACAGCGCCTTCACGCGCCAGTAGTCCATCTCGCCCGCGTGGATCCATCCCTTGAGCGAGTTCTCAAGCTCTGCCTTGTAGCCGGCCTCGTCGCCGAGCGCCTTTTTGCACTGCGCCATGAAGTAGCGGCTCTTCGGCTCCGTGCCCGCGTCGCCAGGACGCCCCGCCTGCAGGTTCGCAGGATACGTGGTCGATTCCGCGAAATACTTGAGCGCGGTCTTGTAATCGCCCTTCGCCATCGCCGCCTTGCCAAGGCCGATGCAAGACTCCACGAACGGTGCGAGCAGGCCATCCGCGCCCTCCCACACGTGGAAGCGGCGCGTCGTGAGGATATCGTGCGCCTCGGCGTAGCGCCCCACGGCGTTGTAGGTGTAGGCAAGGCGCAGCACGCAGGCGTCGTACTTGTAAACCGTCGAACGGTACTTTTCCATAAGGGCAAGACGCTTAGGCGCGGGGATGTTGAGTTTCTCCGCGAGCTTGCCCGCCTCGTCGAGCGTGCGGAAGTTCGTTGGGTCGGCCTCAAGCGACTTGAGGTAGTATTCGTATGCCTCCTTGCTCGGGATCCCCGACGGCACGCCCGTGTTCGTGAAGTAGGTGCCGGGATGCGAAAGTGCAAAGCCGATGCAGCGCAAAGCGAGCGCATGGTTCGGATTCAGCTTCACAGCGACTTGCCATGACGCGAGCGCGGCGTCTTTCTGATCCATGTTCCAAAGGACTTCGGCCAAATAGTAGTGCGTGTTCGCGAGGGCACGTTGATCGTTGAAGGCCTGCCCGTTGGCCGCCCACTCCAGTACCTCAAGCTCCTCAAGGCGACTTGGGAAACAGTAGTCTGTAGACATGAACCCGGCGGACGTGAGAGTCTTCGCCACGATGTCGGCGGACATTCCCTTCTTCGCCTGCGCGTATGCCTTGAAATAGCCGAAGAGCGCGTTCTTGTAGCTGTCGCAGGCGGCGATGGTATCTGCAAGCGGCAGGCGCGGGCCCTCGGTGCGGTAGGGTTTCTCGACGGCGGCCTTTGCGAGCGCGGCATCGCAGAGGGCGATTACTTCGTCGTAGCAGCCGATGCCCCAGTAGTCGCTGATGCATTCGAGAAGCTGCTGCGCCTTGAGTCCGCGGTTCTTCTCGGCGGCAGCGAGGGCGTGCGGCGCGCCGAGGAAGCCGAGCCCTTCAACAACCGCCCAATACGCCAACGGATCGCACTTCTGCGCTCTGTCGAGCAGAGTGGCGTAGGAATGGTAAACGTTGGATGCCTTGAGATCTTCAACTCGCAACTTTCGGAAGAAGACTCCTTTCATCGTCCAGAGCTTGGCTTCGTCCTGGCCGAGGGCGAGGGCGTCGTCGATGCGCGCGAGCGCCTCCCGCCAGTCACCGCGCAGCGCGGCGATGCGGGCGATTTCGACGTATGCCTCCTTCTTGTGCGTGAGACGCCACGTGCAGCGCCAGAAGAGATCTTCTGCACGCTTGAGGTTGCCGAGTCCACGCTCGACGAGCGCAAGGTAGTACTCGGGCGCGGCGTCGAGCGCACGTGTGTGGTTCTGCGTGGCGCGTGCGACGGCCCGTTCGAGATACGGCTTCGCCTCGGCGTACGAGCCATTTTTCGCAAGCCTTACGCCCATCGCGAGGTTCGCCTTCGTGTAGTCGGGGTCGATTTCAAGCGCGCGCTTGTAGTACGGCTCCGGGTCGAGGATGCCGTTCTGGAACTGGTCGAGGCGGAGGCCCACCTCGTACGCGAGTTCGGCGGACGTGTATTCCTTCGGCTCCTTGGGATTCTCCACCTTCGGCGGAAGCTCAACTTTTCCCTGCGGCGGAACCGGAGTATAAGCGAGGAATACCTTGCCGTTCGCATCGGCGATTTCGGCGGTGAATTCCTGGTCGGCCACACCCGGCTCGACCTTGACGGTCTTGCACCACGGCGTATTGGGGTCGATGGCGATCTTGCGCTCGGTGAAGATGCAGGTAGGGGCACGCGTCCCCGCATGCCCGCGGTCGCGCGGGACGCGCGACCCTACCGTAACTCTCACCGTGCAGCCCTTCAGCACACGCGTGGAGTGGAAGCCCACGAGCAGCTCGTCGGGCTTCACGCGGTCCACGTTTACCGCGCCGTCGATCGTCACGTTCTTCACGCCGCCGATGCCCTTCACGGGGAACCAGTACTGCGAGACCGTGCGCGTCTCGTAGGGGGCGATCCACGAGTAGTCGGGCTGGTTATCGCTCCAACAGCCGACCATCAGCTCGAGGTAGGGGCCGTCGTTGTCGGTGAGCACCGTATCCCACACGTGCGCCTCGGGGAAGTTGCCCCAGAGGAAGAACTTCTTGCCCACGGTGATGTGGCGGTTCGAGACGTGGGCCGTGCCCATGTTCTTCTTGTGGTCGTATCCGGCCATGAAGGCGTTGTCGGGATCCATGCCGAAGATGGAGCGCGACTCGATGGTGAAGTTCTTCCACCACGAAAGGTCCATCGTGCCGGAGATGTCGTTCGCATACTTCGAGCGCTGCGAGGGAAGTAGCTCAAGCTCCTCCTTGCGCGGACCGATCGGGTAGCTCGTCCAGTAGTTCTTGTGGTGGTCGAAGCCGAGGTGCATGGAGGGCGGAAACTGGATCTGGTAGTCGTCGCCGCAGTGCACCGACACGTTCGCCCAGTAGATCATCGACTCGATCCACGGCTGGCGGTTCATGAACACGTTGTCCGCCCGCAGCACGGCGCGGTTAGGGAGAAGCGAGAGTCCGATCGTCCACTTGAGGCGGCGGCGGAGCTCCGTCTCGCCAAACCAGATCGTCTTCGTGCCATCCTTGTTCGCGGTGAAACGCCAGTCGATCGGCATCGCGGTCGTGGCGCGGTGGTGGTGCGGGAAGTTCCACTCCACGCCGCCGGAAATCCACGCGCCGAGCATGCCGATGAGCGCGGGCTTGATCACGTGCTGGCGGTAGAACGTCTCGAAGCCGGTCGCCTTGTCCGTGAAGTTGAGGAGGTGCCCGCCATGCTCCGGAAGCATCCCGACGTGGAACCAGTCGTTCTCCAGCGTCAGGTACTTGTACGTTTCGTCGATCTTCTCGTCGTGCAGCACGTCCTGCATCGGGTACGGATAGACCCTACCCTGCGCGCCCTGGTAGACACGTCCCGTGTAGAAGAGCGGCGTCTTGTCGTAGCCGCCCGGCGCGTACGTCGGGAGGACGATGGCGCCCTCCTTGATCTTGACTTCGCCGGCGTCCGCACGGAACACTGATCCCGCCGTGGACGCAACCAACGCCACAGCCGCCCATTTACCAAACACAATCGTTTTGTTCATCTCGTTATCTCCTCAGAGTCTTTATTTCCCCGCCGTCTTTTGCTGAAGCAACGAGCGGATAGAGATTTAGATGTCGTCGAGCGATAGTCCTGCGAAGGATATCTTTCGGGACTTCATCGTCGGATTCTTGGCGAAGAACGCCTCCGACTTACGTTCAAGAGCCTTCATGTCGATGTCGCGCCGCCGGCGCTTCACCTCGAAGAAGTCCAGTGCCCCGGTGAACTCATTCTCGCAGACCAGGTCAATCTCGTTCTCCCCCCTGCGATCCCACCAGCCACCCATTTTGGAATAGCGCCCCTGCTCAATGAACACCTCTCGGAAATATCCTTCAAGCGCATGGCCGGAGAACACCTCGTAGTCGCGCTTCACGATGGTGCGCAGCTCGTCATACATGCGCACCTGTATGAGGTACTGACGCCTGAATATGAAACGGAACCAGAACCTGAAGAAGTTGTCCCTTATCGCGTAAAGACAGTTCTTGTTTGACGTCGCCTCGTACATAGGCTGCTTCTTCGAGATGAGTTCGTGTTGGTCCTCAAGCCTCGTGAGATATCCACCCACCTCCCCGCCGATCTCGTTCATGATCTCCGCGCGCGACGTCTTGCCGCGTGCTATCGCCCCAAGGATAGAGAAGTATGTGCCGTACTCCTTGCCGAACTCTTCGACGAGAACGGCCCATCCCTCATCCAGGAAGTACGAGTCCTCCTCCACCATGACATCTATCATGTCTGCGATGGAATACGCCTTGCGGTCGATGAGCAGCGATACGTACTTGGCGACGCCTCCCGTAAATGTCCATAGCGCAAGCAGATCGTCCTTCCTCCATTTCGTATGATAGTGCGCAAGGATGTCCTTCAGCGTGGCGACCGAGAACGGCCGGAGCTTCATCCTGTCTGTCTCACGACCATATAGTGGCTGGGACTTGTCCCTAAATATCTTGTTCATCAGGGTGTTGATGCTGCCCATGGTCACGAGATTGATCTTCGCGTTTCCAGAAAGCTCGTCCCAGTCCCGCTGCATCTCCCCGAATATTGACGGATTGACACGGAAGAAGTCCTGGAACTCGTCAATCACCACGGTGACTGGATGATCGGCGGCAAGTTCGAGGATGTAGCGAAACAAGTCCGAGAATTTCTGCACCTTGCCCGGAATCGACCTGCCGGTGAACGCCTCTATGCGCGACTTGAAACCGTCGCAGAGATCGGCTTCAGCGGAACGGGTAACGAAAAGATACAGATAAGGTCCGTCCCCAAAGGCGTTCGTCACAAGAGATGTCTTGCCCACGCGCCGTCGCCCGGTGAGGATTGTCCAACAAGCGCCGTCGCGCGACCTGTCGCGTATCTCCCTCAACTTCGCGATTTCCTTTTGCCTGTCAAAAAATTTCATTCCCGGTCTTTCCTTTCTTCATTGCCGAACGCTTCAGTTCGGAACTGCGCAGTTCCGAACCGCCGGATGCGCATATATGATACCAAATATCTGCCGACCCTGCAAAGCCTTGTGATTCACAAGCTTCAGTTGCAGTATGCGGAAAAGTCGCAGATGAGCGGCTTCGCGGCGGAGGCCGCGACGGAGAGTCGCAGGCGCGAGGCGGCGACCTTCTCGAAGCGGACGATGTGCTTGTGTCCGACGCACGTGCCGGAGTAGAGCTTTTTCCACTCCGTGCCGACAAGTGCCACCAGGTCGAACTTGCGGATGCGTTCGCCCTGCTCGATGCGCTCTGCGAGGATGACCTGGTTCACCGGACCAGAATCCTTCGGAATCACGAGTTCAAGGTAGTCGCCTTCTCCTTCGGCTGCGGCGAGTCTGTTCGCGTAGCGTTCCTTGATGCGCCGACCGAACTCCGCGTAGATCTTCATCTCGCTTTCGAGGATGAGGCCGTCCGGCTGCGGCGCGGCGTTGAGGAGGAGGTTGCAGTTGCGCCCCACGGAACGGTCGTACATGTTCATAAGGTAGTCCATCGTCCAGTTCGGCCCCTTGTTGTAGCAGAACCACCTGTTGCGCCCGAGCGGGACGTCGCACTCGCCGGGAATCCACCTGTCGCCGTCGGGATTGCCGCTGAACCTCATCTCCTTCGTGCCGTCGGCGGCCGTGCCGTCGCTTCCCGTGGCCCAACACGGGTACGGCGCCACGCCGCGCTCGTTGCCCACCCAGCGAATGAGGTTCTTCGCCTCGGGCGGGCCTTGGAACAGAAGCGCATTAGGCTGGCACTTCTCGATGATCGGGAGGAGGTCGGGCCCTCCCTTCGACGGAGCCAACGTGCCACCGTCGAACCATATCTCGAAGAGTTCTCCGTAGCGGCTCCAGAGTTCCTCGGTCATCCTCTCGCATATCTTCGCGTACCGTTTCTTCGACTCGGGCGAGGGGTCGCCCAGCCAGCAACCTTTCACAAAGACACGACCAAGATTGTCCACGCCAAGGAATCCGTTGCCGGAAACGCTTGCGTAAAGACCGGGCAAAAGGCCGTACCTGCGGGCACTCTCGACGAAGTCCTTCACAAGGTCGCCTTTTCCGTTCCGCCATGACGCCTGCTTAAGGCCGTACGGATAGAGATCGCTCTGCCACTGGAGGAACCCGCTGCAGTGCTTCGCAACGAGCACGACGTACTTCGCGCCGTAGGCCTTCGCCGCCTCCATCCACTGGTCCGTGTCGAGCTTCGCGGGATTGTAGAGCTTTGGATCGGGAAAGTCCTTGAAGCTGCGCCAGTTCCAGTTTGGCTTGAATACCGGGATGTCGAAGTGGAAGAACATCCCGAGCTCCATGTCGGCCCAGCGCCTCTGCGCCGCGGTCGGAACCGGCAGCGCCCTTCCCGTCGCCGCATTCGCCGCGAAGGCGATTCCTCCCGGCAGCGCGGCATACGCCCCACCTGCGGCCATTGACTGAATGAAATTTCTTCTTGTTGCTTTCATGCTCATAGTATACAACATCTTGCCGATCTGTCACAAGGAGAAATCGCCTGGTCTAGTGGTGCAGGGCGCATCTCCGTTTTTTACCCACTCGTATTGGGATTTGGAAACAACCATGACAACTTTCAAGAACAACATTATCCTTCGGGCACACCTTGAACATTCAGAATTGTGGTAGTTTGAGGATCGGCAAATGGGCGCGGGCGAGTTAGCCCGCGCGCCAAAGACAAGTTGTTTTAAATAGTTGTTTCCAATTATCAGAAGGCTCGGCGGTGAATTACGCCCAGTGGTGCTAGAAGAGCTAGATGGTCTAGTTTTTTTAGAAAAGCTAGAAATCCTAAAAGTGCTAGAGGAGTATTGACTCTCCTTTCTGCATTGCCTCACTCCCTGGAAGTTTCGCCCTACTTCAGCGGGGCACAGTTGATGGATCGTAAGGCAGTATGGCTCGTTATTCCACAATGTCGTACACGCGGACGTAATCGACGATGAATTCGTCGCCGAGCGCCGATTCGAGTTCCGGCACGCCCTTGCCCGTCATGCGGTTGTTGCGGTACCACTTCGCCTCGGTCGTGAGAAGGATGAACTCCTCTGTCTCGCTGACCGCCTCGCCTTTTCCGCGTCCAATTTTCGGACCGTGGCGGCGTCCGTCGATGTACACCGTGTAGCCGTCCGGCTCCCAAAGAAGGCCGAAGACGTGGTACTGCGTCTTGTCGAGCGCGAGCATCGCGTCGGCGTTCCGCCGAACACGCGG